>Ga0156185_1010_pt1 | contig 16536 bp, 13 predicted proteins | sample RifCSPlowO2_12_FD_107838 | JGI IMG/M metagenome (GOLD analysis project Ga0156185, IMG submission 107838) | Candidatus Glassbacteria bacterium RIFCSPLOWO2_12_FULL_58_11 | reverse complement strand
GTGCGCTAAAAAGCCCTCATCCTCGGCGAACGCCTCCAGGGTTTTCTGATCGATCGACTGCAGCATCAGCACCGGGTTGTGACGGCTTACCTCCCAGAGATCGAAGTCCATCCGCCGGAAAATTTCGATCACCTCCCGGTCCCAGCTCCAGAACAGGTTGGCGGCCAGTTCCTGAAGGCCGGCCAGTTTTTTAGGCAGTTTGGGGACGACTGAGAACTCGGTTATGTTCATCATCGTGCTTTCCTCTTCCCCTTCAGTTCAAGAGAGAGTTAAAATGCGAACAGCCTGGACAGTCCGGCGGATTATAATCCGGAAACCGCTCCGGTTTCCGATTCCCCTGTCTGCTCCAGGCTCTGAAACTTGAATTCGAGATTTAGTCCGGTGAATCACGCAACGACCCTTTCCGATCCCGCGCCCATGTAGATTGAAATTCTCCACCGGCCATTTTATCGCGGCGCCAGGACTTTTCCGGAGGCGCCCCTGTACCCTGGTCAAAGAATTTACTAGGCTTCCTGCACTTAAGCAACAGGGTTCGTGCGGCCCGGAGAACGAGGCTTCCGGCCATACTCTTTCAATCATAACATACCTATCGCTCTTAATTCAACTCCCCGATAAAGATCAGTTATCCCTAGCGCAGGGTGCGTCACGGACTAAAGGTCTGAAAGAATTCACCGGGAGGCTGCAAAACTTCCACCAGCTCATGGGCCGGCCGGACGGGCGTATGGCTTAGGACGAATATTACCGGGCGAGAATGCCGGAGAGACCCGGACAGAGCGACTTCGCGCAAGTCCGGCTTTGGAATGTATTTGGAAGTATGCTCCGGGAGGCAGGGGGATTCCAGGGGTTTTTAACGAGGGCAGAGTCTTACGGCCGGCCTTTGGCCACCGCTTTCGCGGCCTTTGCCGTGGACCGGACCGCGACCTCGGCCGGACGGGAGATAACGACCGATATCAATTTGAGGAATAGTTTGAATATCATTGAGAAAAACCAGATCACCGGCTCGAGCATTTTACCTACTTTTACTCCGGAGGATGACACGATTTCCTTCTTTTCGATATGCAGGACCTGATAGAGCCGTTCCATGTCGTAGCCGATTTCCGGGTTGACCTTCTCGATACCCTCCAACTGCTGGATCACCGAATCCGCGATCTGGGGATGATTCTGCACATTGATTTTAAATTTGGAGCTGAACTTGACCAGCCGCTGAAGGCTCGTTTTTATCGGGTTTTTGCAGAAATCATCCATCAGCTTGCGAAAAGCTTCGAGCTTGAGGTCCTCGGTTATTTCCTCTTTGAGTTGAAGTTTCTCGGCCATTTCGATGGCCTGGACAAAAAAGCCGTTCTCCTTGAGTGAGCTCAGGTGATCCTTGAAAACCGGCGAGAAAGAGGTTATCCCCTCGAGGGTCTGGGACAGCAGGTTCACCTCATCGAAGCGGGTTTTGCCGAGAAGGTTGCGAATGAGACGCCCCAGCTCCTCGCGCACATCCGGTCCGTTCATGTAGCTTTCGAGCATCTCAGCATTTTCACTGGCGAACCGCATGATCGCCGGATTCTTTTTGAACTTTTCCAGAAAGGCGACCAGCTCATCAGTGCTGTCGATGTCCGCCTGCTGGACCAGCTCCCTGAAATACTGGGTGGAGGTACTGGCCATGCCGCTGTCGGTGATCAGGGCCAGCTCGGGCAAGTGCGCGGTCAGGATTCCGGCCAGCCGGTAGGCATTGCGGTAAGAGCCGTTCAGCATATTTTTTTCCAGCTCCGCGGTCTCATTTGAATAGGCTTCGAAAATCAACTTGCCGATCTTTTCCGCCTTTTCCCGGTCCGCGATCAGCGGATATTCTTTTACCGCGCCGCCCTGGACATGCAGGTTCATTTTCATCGACCGGGTCTCCTCGAGCCTGCCGAATAATATTTCCAGGTCGGTATAATTCTTGTTCTTAAGAAAAAATTCGATGACCTTTACCAGGATCTCACGGCTGGTGTTAATGCTCGAGGCGGCCAGCAGCCCCGAGTATAACTGGTTGTTGGTCTCGAACATCTTTTCTGCGGATTGATTAAGCTCCTTGACAAACTCGGGGAAAAACTCGGGGTAGAAAAATTCGAGCTGGGTGAGATGCTTGTAATTGATAATTTCTCTGAAGCGGTTGAAATTGCTTTCCGCGCAGAAAAGAAACTCCTCGAATTTGTCCCTGATCCCCCGGTATAACCGGGGCATCATGTCCTTCTGCGAAAGATAGCCGCTGATCAATTCCTTGATCTTGGCCGCCTCATCTATCGAGCCGCGCGAGATCAGAAGGTTATGGTTGGTTACCAGTCCTTCGAGTTCGCCCTTTACCGCCATTCAGATCTCCGCTGAGGCAATTCCGGTTTGAATTTCATTTGCATGCCTCAATTTAGCCCTTTCTCGACGAAAAAGGCAAGTTATTCCGTAATAGCCGTTCGAACAAAATTAATATCGACTTTTCAATGTCTCCGGTTTAATTTTTCCTCCGCCGGATGGGCTTCCGGGGCCGATTTCAAGCGATTTCGCAACTTCCGGCCGATAAAATACCGGCCTCCGCCACATTTCCCGCGGGCGATTCAGCCTGGCGTTTCTCTGCACGCAGCTCAGGGCCGCGTCCGGAAACAAAGCAAACGGATTGCCCTCAGCGCGGCCAGTTAATAAATTTCGAGGACCCGGCAAATAACAGGGAAATACGCATGAAAATACTATATGTCACCGACCTTCACGGCCGCAGAGACGCCTATGAGATTGCGCTCGAGCGGGCGCTGAAAAGCCGGGTCGAGGCGATAGTCAACGGCGGGGACCTGTACCCTTTAGGCAGCGACCTGTTCGCGGTGCAGCGCGAATTCCTGAAGAATTATCTACCGGAATACCTCGAGCGCTGCCGAAAGAGCGGCCTCGCCTTTCTGGCGACCCTGGGGAACATGGACCTCAAAGGCCACGATGCGCTTTTTCAACGGGTCATGGGCGAGCACCCTCACGCGCATTCCCTGCTGGAGAGCGGCGCGACTCTCGACGGCTATACGTTTATCGGCTCAGCGATGACCACCGATGGGCCGTTTTCTCTCAAGGACCGCTGCCTGAGAGACACGCGCGAAGAGAACGCTCACCCGGCCCGCGGCCCGGCGTTGGTTTCGGACAGCCGCGGAATCCACCCGGTCGCCGACTGGCCGCGGCGGGCAGATGGACTGCCCAGCCTGGAGGAGCACCTCGCGGCGCTCCCCGCGGCAGGCGAGCCGGATAAAACGGTCTATGTCCTTCACCAGCCACCCTATGGAGTGGGCCAGGGAATTATCGCTTCGGGCACGGATGTCGGCTCGCGGGCGGTAGCGAATTTTCTTGCCGCCCACCCGGCCCGGCTATCGCTTCACGGCCATATCCACGAGTCGCCGTTCGCCGGGGGCCGCTGGCGCTCGCGTATCGGCGGGACGGCCTGCGTCCAGCCAGGCCAGCTCTCGGGTGCCGAATGTGTCAGCGTGGTAATCGATCTGGAAACCCTGGAAATGGAACGCACCTGCTGATCCGCCTTTCGGGGCGCGCGGCCCGTTCAGTCCCGCTTCTCGATCCGGTAGTCGTAGCTTATCTCTACCGGCCAGCGCAGCGTAGCCGATACCGAGCAATATTTTTCCTGGCTCAGCTCGATCGCGTGCTTGAGCTTTTCCTCCGGAATATCCTTGCCTGCCGCCAGATAACTCACCTTGATTTTCTTCCAGCCCCGCGGATGCTCCTCGGCGGCCTCGGCATCCACATGCACCTCCAGCTCGGAGAATTCAATGTGCATCTTTTTCAGGATCGAGACCACATCTATGCCCGTGCAGCCGGCAAGCCCGACCAGCACCAGCTCTCCGGGATGGATAGCGCTGTCCGCGGCGCCCGCTTTTTCCGAGCCGTCCAGGACTATCGCGTGGTTCGAGGGCGGCGTTCCGACAAACTGCATGCCTTCCACCCAGCGTACTTTTGCTTTTGCCATTTTTCCCTCCAATCATTGATATTAGCCACTCTTGTTCACAAATACCCAATCGCCGCTCACGGGCCCAATGCAGCATAAAAAAACAACCGCTGTACGCTACTCGGACACCCCTTCCGCAGAGGGAAATTTGACTTTAATGCCACAAACACCTTTGGGGCGGGAGGCTCCCTGCCGAAAATTTTACCCGGCGGGGCTTAGAAGCGAAGAGCCACCGAAACCGCAGCGGGCGCGGCCATTACTCTGAAGTTACGGTCGAAACGGTAAAGATGGGCGCTGACATAGGAATCCACCAGGCTCAGCATCAGCGTGGTCAGGCCGTAAGCCAGGTAATCGCCGCCTTTCTGGCGCACGCTTTTTATGCGCTGGTTGAGCGCCACTCGTTCCGGGTCGGAAACCGGCCAGTCGCTGCCCATTTCCCGTTCGAGGCGGTGCAGCCGGTCGCTGAGGCGGTTCCGGTCGCGGAATTTCAGCCAGCATTCGTAGAAAAAGGCGGTTTCCAGCACGGCGGTCAGGCTGCCCCGTATCCGGTGGCCGGTGTAGAACTGGCCCCAACCCGGCAAGGCCAGGCTGCGCAGCAGCGCCCCTCCGGGAGATTTTACCGTGCTGTCCCGCGAGGCGGTATCCGCGGCCGTTGTCTCCATGAATCCGGGCGGCAGCGCCAGCGAGTCCGGGGCCTGTGCGGCGGGACTTGCAGCGGGACTATTGTCAGCGGCTCCCAGCGGAGCCGCCGGGGCGAACAGAAGCCAGAGCGAGAGCGCAAAAGGAGCGCCTCTTGACTTTCTGCGGCTGTGAAGTATGTTAAAATAGGAGGTAGTCATGTTTTCCGGAAAAAAATTGCCGGTTCAGGCGCTGGTTCTTCTCGTTGCCCTGGCCCTGCTGTCGGGCGGCGAAGCAGCGCGCGCGGATGAGCGTAATGCCCTTCAGACTCCAGGCCGGCTTTACCGTTCCTATGACTTCAACTGGTCGAGGTTCAGCGCGGACCAGCGAAGCTTCCGTTACGAGGGAGTCCGCGGCGGTATCAACAGCGGCGGTTTCTGCCAGTCCTCTGGGATCAAAACTCGCACGGCCTGGCCCGCCGCCAGCCCCTGGACCAGCGGTTCCCAATTGCGGGTAGACCGGCCCGCCTCCCAGCGCACGGTAAGCCGGGTCGGCTATGGCAGAAAATCGGCCTACAGTTACCGGGAGCGGATCATTTCCTACAATGAATACCGCACGATGCACGGCCTGAGCCGCGGCTCGACAATCGGCAGGCGCTGACACCCGCAGCCCGGCGGCAGGCGCCTCCCGGCTCCCGGCAAATTTATACCCCGGCGGGGATATTTACAAGAAATCGTTTCGGAAACCTTCCGGAGCGATTTTTTCTTTTGAGGGTTTTACCCGTGGCAACAGTCATCTCCGCCAGCCGCCGCACCGATATTCCCGCCTTCTATCTCGACTGGTTCATCAATTGTTTGAGAAAGGGCCGCTTCCGGCTGACAAACCCTTTCAACGACGCGGTCCACACAGTCCGGGTATCCGGAAAATCTTCCACGGCCCTGGTCTTCTGGTCCAAGAATTTCGGCCCGCTGATTCGCCGATTGAAAGAGTTGTCAGGCTGGTCCGCCGTATTTAATTTTACCCTCAACAGTCCGGACCCCTTGCTCGAACCGGGAGTCCCGCCCCTGGAGGACCGTCTGGAGCAGATGAAAACCCTGGCCCTGGTCTATGGGCCGCGGGCCGTGCGCTGGCGGTTCGATCCGGTCGTTTTTTACCGGACCGCGGGCGAGACACGGAACAACCTGGGTTCTTTCGAGCGGCTGCTTAGTTTCGCCGCGGAGCTGGGACTGAAAACCTGCACGGTATCGTTCATGGACCCCTACCGCAAGATAGCCGCCCGTGAAAAATTATTGCCGGATTTCAGTTTCAGCTATCCCGGCCTGCTTGAAATGCAGGAAATTGCCTCCCGGATGGCGCGAACCGCCGGGAATTGCGGGATTCGCCTGCTGACCTGCTGCGAGGCCGGTCTGGCCGGGGCGGGGATCGCCAACCTGGAGGCCGGAAGCTGCATCGACCACGGCCTGCTGAACGAGCTTTACGCCCTGGACCTTGACCTCAGGCAGGACCCGGGCCAGCGTAAAGCGGCGGGCTGCCTGTGCCACGAAAGCGTGGATGTGGGAAGCTACCGGGACCAGCCCTGCCGTTGCGGTTGTCTCTATTGTTATGCCAACTCGATTGTCGAACGGAGGACCTAGGTGCGGGAAATGATCGATTTGCGAAGCGACACGGTTACCCGGCCCGGCGCGGCGATGCGCCAGGCAATGGCCGCGGCCGAGGTGGGGGATGACGTTTACGCGGAGGATCCCACGGTCAACCGACTTCAGGAGATGGCCGCGGACCTGTTGGGCCGGGAGGCCGCGCTGTTCGTGCCCACCGGCTCGATGGGCAATGCGATCTGCCTGGGGGCGCTCGCCCGGCCGGGCAGCGAGGTTATCTGCGACCGCCAGAGCCATGTCTACAACTACGAGATGGCCTCTATGTCGGCGATTTTCGGCCTGCTGCCGCGGCTGGTGGATGGCCCACAGGGCGCTCCGCTGCCCGAGCAGCTCGAGGCGGCGATCCATCCGCCGATCTATTATCTGGCGCAGGCCGGCTGTATCAGCCTCGAAAATACGGCCAATGTGGCGGGTGGAAGGATATTCCCGGTCGAGCGGCTGAAAGCGGTTATCGCTCTGGCTAAGAAGCGGGGTCTGCCTGTCCATCTTGATGGGGCGCGCATATTCAACTCCGCGGTGGCCCTGGGAATTCCCGCCGCCGGGCTGACTGCGGGTATCGACTGCGTGATGTTCTGCCTTTCGAAGGGTCTCGGGGCGCCGGTCGGCTCGCTGGTAACCGGCTCGAAAGAATTTATCCGGGAAGCCCACCGGCTGCGCAAGCTGCTGGGCGGCGGAATGCGGCAGGTCGGTATCCTGGCCGCGGCCGGTATTTATGCCCTGGAGCACAACATCGAGCGCCTGGCCGAGGACCACGCCAATGCCCGCAAGCTGGCAAATGCGCTCTGCACTATGCCCGGGCTGGAGGTGGACCCGGCTGCCGTGGAAACGAATATATTCATGGTGCGCACTAAAAATCCGGCCCCGGATGCCAAAGAGCTCTGCCGCAGGCTGGCCGGCCTGGGGGTGCGGGTGGACCCGATGGGGGAGAACCTGACCCGGCTGGTCACCCACCTGGATGCGACGGGCGCGCAGATCGACCGGGCCATCGATGCCTTCGCAGAGGCGGTGAAATAAGCGATTTGCGGCAGGAAGCCGGAGGGAAGTTTTTTACGAAGGGATGCTGCTATTGACCCGTTTAAATCATAGAATTTCCAATTACGTTTCATGCAGGGGCATGGCATGCCGTGCCCGATTCGATCTTTATCATTGATAAGGCTTTATCCGAATTTTCCCCCCGGCCGCTTTCAAGCCGATTTTGACTCCACCCTCGCCCAGGCGGCCGGTGAAAACCGGACTGCCCGGTTCGGCGGTCAGCTCCAGGGGCGGTCCGCTGGTCACCGCCCCTCCGGAAGTTTCTACAGTGAAATCCGCATCGCTGGCCGAGGGCAGGGAAAAGGAGATATTCCCGCCTCCGGTCAGCAGGCTGCACTCCACGCGCGGGCTCTCGGCCAGCTCGACCTGCATCTCTCCGCCGGAGGTCTCGGCGCTGATCGGTCCGGTCAGGCCTTTGACCCGGATATCGCCGCCGACCGCCTTGAGAACCGCCCGGGCCCGGACCTGCTCCAGGCGGATTTCTCCGCCGGTGGCTTTGGCCTTTAGCGGCAGGCTGTCCGACGGGCATTCCAGCGCGCTGACCGCAATATGCCCGCTTGAGGTTTCGAGCTCCAGGTTCAATTTATCCGGCACCGAAAGCTTGAATTGCATACCCAGGTTGTATCTTCCCGCCTTGTATTCACCTGACTTTCTGGCCGAGAGGATGCGTAAGGCGTTCCCATCCCGTTTGAACGCGAAACTGAAATTTTTTTCCAGGTCCTGACTGGAGAGGATCACCAGCCGGATATCCTCACGGGAGGAGCCCTCCACGATTATATCTCCCGACTCGCAGATCAAGGTCAAGCTCCCGCCGGCGCTCACCGGAAAGCTTTTCTCCATGGCCTTGCTCCCGGAAGCCCCGGTGGCGAGTCCGAGAGAGGCGGTCAGAATGCCGAGACCGGTTGGCAGGGTCCGGATCAGCAGCGGCGGCTTGAGGGATTGAAGAGTCATGAGCTAATATAAGCCCTGGCTCCTGCTTTGCCAACCGTGTCCGCCGTCAGGTCAGGCTTATCCGGCTTCGGATCACTCCCGGACGTCGCTAATTTGTCCATTTAGAGGCGCTATCCTGATATTGCCGCGCGTGGTCTGCAGGCTGAGGCGCGGGCCGCCCTCGCCCAGTTTGCCCTCGAGCGCATTGCCGGAACTGACCGAGCCCTGGACCAGCAGCGGCAGCCCGGTCTGCACCTCGCCGCGCGAGGCATGGGCTTCGATCCAGGCGCCGCTCTCCCGCGGAAGAGAGAGAGTGATGTCTCCGCGGGTATTATTCACCTCACACTCTTGCGCCGGGGGCCGGATCAGCTCGACTGCTATATTGCACCGGCTGCCCTCGGCGCGTATCGATCCTTCCAGCCCGGAAACCGTGATGTTCCCCCGAGTGCCGCAGGCCTCGAGCGCACCGGTCACGGATTTCACCGCGATGTCGCCGCGGGAATTGCTGATCGAGCCACCAGGCGAGGCATGGGACACCAGCACCGGACCCCGGGAGCTTTCGACAGTGAATCGCCCCTCGATACTCTCCAGACGCGTTTCCCCCCGCGAATTGGAGACGTTCAGCGGGCCGGTTATCCGCTCGCAGACCACCTCGCCCCGGGAATTATGGATCGCGACTTCTCCTTTTATCTCCCGGACCTGGACATCCCCGCGCCGGCCCGTGATACACAGGTTGGTGCTGTCGGGCACGCTGACTGTCAAATTAAGGTATTGTCCCGGATTAAGGTCCAGCCCTGCTTCATCCCGTACTTTAATCAGACCGAAAAGAATGGTCCGGGTGATCTTTTCCTGTTTCGCCTCGACCCTGATTTCAAGGTTCCCCCCACTCTGCTCGAAAGACAGATCGTAGTGCTTTTCGATGTCCTTGCCGCACTCCCCCTCGATCCGGATTTCAGCGCTTTCCGCACCCGACAGGCAGAGATGACAGCGTTCACCCGTAAAGGTCAAAGTTTGTCCCGGACCCGAGAGAAATCTTTTATGGAAGTTTTTGCTGCTGATTGCGGATGCCTGGAAAAGCAGGGTCATAAAGCAAGCGCAAAAGGCAATCCTGGACATTGTCTTATTCATTTTGGACTCCGCTTGAGGTTGAAAGATTTCCCGGCCGGCCGGAGATCCGAACCGGGGGCAGATTGAATGAAGAGCCGTAAAAGGAATCAAAGGGGCTTTCCTCCGGCAACCACCGGGGGACTCGCCCCAGCCAAAACGATTCCAGGGTTAACAGGTTCAATCCCCGGCGCTGATCCGGATGTTGCCGCCCGAGGTTTTGAGGGTCAATAGCGGGCCGCCCTGGCCAAGCCGGCCTTCCAGACTATTCCGGCCCACCTCCCCCTCGACTGTCACCGGAAGGTCGGTGCTTACCGAGCCGCCGGAAGTGTTGGCATCGATCCGGGCATTGCTGGCGCGCGGCAAGGAGAATCTTATGCCGCCGCCGGAGGTTTTAAGCTCGCAATCGCCGGAAGGCTGACTGGTGAGCTCGGCCTCGATCGAGCCGCCGCTGGTATATGCATTCAGGCTGCCCTGCATTCCGTTAACCGTGATACTGCCACCGCTGGTTTTGACTGTCAGCCTGCCATTGCCGGACTTGACCCGGATGCCGCCGCCGGATGTGGACAGGCTGCCTTCGCCGTTCAGTCCGCCGGCCATGATTGTCCCGCCGGAGGTCCTGGCGTCGAACGGCCCATTGACCTCATAGAGCCGTATCCCGCCGCCGGAGGTTTTCAGGGTCACCTGGCCGGTGACATTATTGCAGTCGATTGATCCGCCCGAGGTGTACCCGTTGACATCCCCGGTCACCTGGTCGATATTCAGCCCGCCGCCGCTGGTCCTGGCCTCCACGCAGCCGGTCAGCGCGCTGGCCGTGATCCTTCCGCCGCTGGTATTGAGATGAGAGTTGGTCGCGTTGGGTACGGAGAGCGTAAATTTGAGGCCGGGACGGTTGCCGCGAATCTTGAAGAGGTTCAGGAAATTGGAGGCGACATTTTTCGCCTCGGCGATGATAACCAGACTGTCTCCCAGGGTCTGGAAGTCCAGATCGTAGTACTTATTAATCTCTTTGTCGCAGACCGCTGTCACCTGGATGTCCTCGCGCATCGAGCCCTCCAGGCTGACACTGCCGCCGCTGCAGATCACAGTCACCGCGCCGCCCGAGCCGATTGCAAAGCGCCGGTTCAGCGTATCTGCCGAAAGAGCTGGGGCAAGACAAACAGTAAGAACGACCAGAAAAGTGGACACCGGTTTGAATAATTTCGCCAGCATAAGTACCTCGCAGGTTGAGTAAGGTGAGAAAATGGACATAATAGCGCCTTTAATCAGTTTGACGCCGGCGGTTTTCCCACGGTTTCAATTTTTTCCGTCCGGCTGAACTTCCGGTGGAAAAGAGGCTTGCCTAACGCCTGCAATTTTATTAAGTTGAGCGCTCCGCAGATAAATCTGGCATTACGGCCAACCGGTACGGAGAGGTGTCCGAGTGGTTGAAGGAGCCGGTCTCGAAAACCGGTGTCGGTGTAAGCCGACCCAGGGTTCGAATCCCTGCCTCTCCGCCATATTTTTGGATGAACTCTCCGACGAGGAGCAAGGTGAAATCCGCCCACACTAATTGTGGACGGGATCCTTGAAGATAATGATGCAAAATAGGAGGACTCAACGATGAAACAATGGTATGAGTTATTGTTTGAAAATTACGCACAGAAATATGATAAAGAGTGTTTTGTTCAAGGAACGGCAGGTGAATGCGATTTTATCGAAAAAGAAATAGCTTATGACAAATCTTTAAAAATCATTGATATCGGTTGTGGCACAGGCCGTCATTCCATTGAATTGACAAAAAGGGGTTATCAAATTACGGGAATCGATCTCTCCGAGTCACAGCTTAAAAGGGCAAAAGAGAAAGCCGGAGAACAAGGCTTGCAGATCGTTTTCGAGAGGCATGATGCAAGAACTCTTCCGTTCAAGGGTGAATTCGATCTAGCTCTAATGCTCTGTGAAGGCGCTTTCCCTTTGATGGAAACTGATGAGATGAATTTCGAAATACTAAAGAATGCGACAAAGGTTCTAAAGGATAACGGGAAATTGATATTTACCACATTAAACGGATTGTTCCCTCTTTATCATTCCGTAGAACAAGTTTGCGCGGCATCGGGCGACAAAGGGAACGCTACATATAGAAGCAACTCCTTTGATCTGATGACATTTCGCGATCACAACACTACGATTTTGGAAGATGATGCGGGAAATAAAAAGGAACTCAAAAGCAATGAGCGTTATTATGTACCAAGCGAGATAACGTGGCTTTTAAAAACGCTGGGATACAGGAAAATTGATATTTCTGGCGCAAAGCTAGGCGCATTTTCGAGGAACGATAAACTGACGACAGAAGATTTTGAGATGCTTGTTGTCTGTCAGAAATAAAGGCTATTGCTCCGTAAGAGTACATATAAAGAAAGAAAACAAGGGGTATTGAAAAGCGTTTTTGAGTTTTATTTGCTGATTGGAAGATCCAAGCATATTTGCCAGCCTATTTTTCGTTTGCACTATAACTTCACAACTAGGTTTATCTGAAGGGGTTGCAGGGTTCGCCTACCGTCCACGCCTACCCGCCATTTCTTGCCAGGAATGAAGTCAGACAAAAAATGGCAGAGAATCGAGAATCGAGATTCGAAATTGAAAGAGGATAGATTTTCGATTCGGTCAAATTTCGACTTTCGATTTTCAAAATTATGCCCTTTCTTTTCGAAAAATTAGATGTTTACCGGAAATCGATTGATTTCGCAGATAGTATTTGCGAATTAACGAAGGATTTCCCAAGGGGCAATTACTATTTAGCGGATCAACTCAATCGCGCATCATTATCGATATCAGCAAATATTGCCGAGGGTAACGGCAGGTATCATAAAGCCGATAGGGCAAATTTCTTCAGGATGGCCCGTGGCTCTGCATTTGAGTGTGTGCCGGTACTTGAAATTTGTTTCCGCAGAGGGCTGATTGAAAAAGAAAAGAGTGAGGTACTTAAAAAGACAATTGAAGAGATCAGCAAAATGCTATCAGGGTTGATAAATAAGCAGAATATCAATCAGTTGTGATAGTAACAGTTACCTAGTTTGCATGAGGCATGGCCTGCCCGCCATTTCTTGCCAGGATTAGACTCAGGCAAAAAATGGCAGAGAATTGAGAATCGAAAATCGAGATTCGAAATTGAAAGAGGATAGATTTTCGATTCGGTCAAATTTCGACTTTCTATTTTCAAAATTATGACATTCATTTTTGATAAATTCTAGGCTTACAGGAAAAAGTGATGAGTAAATCCACCAGCCGCAGGGATTTTTTCCAACTGGCCCTGGGAGGCGGTTCGGCCGCGGGACTGCTCGCCGGCACCCTGGCTTCCCCATCGTATGCTCAGCTCAGGCAGGACAGCGCCGCCGGGACGCGCCGGACCGAAAAGGCCAGGCTAACAGCCGACGTAGTGATTGTCGGCGGAGGGCCCACCGGAGTGATGGCCGCCTTGGCCGCGGCACGCAACGGCAGCAAGGTGGTGCTTGTGCAGGACCGGCCCATACTGGGCGGCAACTCGTCCAGCGAGGTGCGGATGCATATCGTGGGCGCCAACAACAACCTCCCCGACGCCCGCGAAACAGGGATTATCGAGGAGCTGCGCCTGGATAACCAGGTGCGCAACCCCCAGCGTTCGGCGTCGATGTGGGACCTGCTGCTTTGGGAGAAAACATACTATCATCCAAATATCACCCTGTTGCTCAACACTGTGATGGATTCCTGCCGGGTGGACTCCAACCGAGTGCGCTCAGTGAGCTGCTTTCAGATGACCACCCAGACGCGCTACGAAATCGAGGGAGCCTTATTTGCGGACTGTACCGGCGACGGCAGTCTGGGATTCCTGGCCGGTAATCCGTGGCGCCAGGGCCAGGAGGGCAAGGCGGAGTTCGGCGAGTCGATGGCGCCCGAGGCGCCTCTGCCTTATACGATGGGCTCGTCGCTGCTGTTCCAGGCCCGGGACATGGGCCACCCAGTGCCGTTTATCCCTCCCGATTGGGCGCACAAGTACCCGACCCACGAAGCCATGGGCCGGGACCCCGACGGCCTCGAATACGGCTATTGGTGGATCGAATGGGGCGGGATGCTGGATACTATCAAGGATGACGACCGGATCAGGGAGGAACTGCTCAAAGTGCTGCTAGGGGTCTGGGACCACCTGAAAAACCATGGCGACCACGGGGCCGACAACTGGGCGCTTGAATGGTTTGGGTTCCTGCCCGCCCGCCGGGAGAGCCGCCGCCTGATGGGGGCCTATATCCTGCGCCAGGATGACTTGACCAGCGGCCGGGTGTTCGAAGATGAAGTGGCGTTCGGCGGCTGGCCGATTGACCATCACTTCCCTCAAGGCACCGATTTCAAGGGCGAAGACTTCTGGTTCAGCAACAAGTTGAAGGACCTTTACAGTATTCCACTCGGCTCGCTCTATTCGGCCACGTTGAAAAACCTCTTTTTCGGTGGGCGCTGTCTGAGCGCGACACACTTGGCGCTGGCCAGCACCCGGGTGATGGCCACCTGCTCGGTGATCGGCCAGGGGATAGGCACTGCCGCGGCCCATTGTTCCTCCACTGGCAGAATGCCCGGTGAGTTAGGCAAGCAGGATATCGAAACGATCAAACAAACCCTGCTGCGCGACGATGCTTTCCTGCTTGGCACGCCTAACCGCGATCCGGATGACCTGGCGCGCAGAGCCACAGCCACAGCCGGCAGTGCACTGCCTGAGTTCGGGCCGCAGAACGTGCTGGACGGAGTGGCGCGGAGCAGGCACGGCAGCAGCCACCAGTGGCGCTCCGTGTCGCTTGATCCCGGCGATTGCAGGCTGGAACTGGATTTCGGCGAGCCGGTGCGCATTCGCCGGGTCCAATTGTGTTTCGACACCGGTTTGAGCCGGGCAATGACGCTCACTCATCAGGACAGCTACCATGAGACGATGATCGAGGGGCCGCAACCGGAGACGGTGAAGGATTACCGGCTGGAAGCGTTGGTGGACGGGTCGTGGCGCAGCGTGGCCGAAGTGGCCGGCAATTATCAGCGCCTGCGGATACACGAGTTCGAGACGCTTCCGGTAAGTAAACTCCGGCTTTCGGTTACGGACACTCAGGGCGTGCGCCAAGCCCGGGTGTTCGAAATCAGGGTCTATGGATGATTCTGACCTCGCCACGGAAAAGAGTCCAGTTTTAGCGGGAGAAAATCAGCGCCAATTCGCGTTCATAAATAAAAGCCTTACTCAGGACCACGAGAAGTCGTTGGCTTATTCGTTTACCCCTGTGCCTGGAGTGAGCACGAAGTAAAGCTGCGGTAAAGTTGAAAGTTCGTTGCGAGGATAACCACCTGATCGCCGGTCTCAAAAGTCGGTCTTCAAAGCAATATGCACTCGTCTTGAAAAATCGAGGAAAAGGGTTCCTCAGGAGTGGCAGTTTTGTGCCCAGAATAACCTCTTGTCAAAGATGGGGGCTTTTTATATATTTGTCGGTTAATGACATAGAAAATATGTGTTTATTCCTGCCTCTCCGCCATTTTTGTCAGTGCTAAACAAAGGCAAAAATGGCGGAAAATCTAAAATCGAGATTCGAAATTGAAAGAGGATAGATTTTCGATCTGGTCAAATTTCGATTATCGATTTTCAAAATTATGACATTGATTTTTGAAAAATTAGAGGCTTAACGAAAATAAAAACTAGTTATACTTCTTGTGGTCGTAGAGTTTGCCAGTTGTCCGCAACTACCCGCCATTTCGAACAGAACTGATCCGGCCGCGAACCTGTAAGAGATAAGATATCTTTCCCTGAAGGTAACCCTGGCCGCGATTTTTCGTTTAACTTTGAGAATATATTATCACCTGCGATCCGAGGAAAAAATAATGCGCAAAAAATACGTCCTGATTATTCTGGCGGCGGTCCTGGTTGCGGCGGATTTTGCGGTCTGGTCGCAAGTCCCCGTTACACATACCCGCTGGTGCAAGCTCTCCGATTTTAGTTACGATTCATCTAAGGAAAGCACGGTCAGTATCGTGCGCAGCGATGATACGACCCTGCCCGAGCCGGCCTCCCGTATGGCGAGCCTGACATACGCACAGATCGCGGCGATGGTGGACCGGGCGATTGACCTGGCCGGCGGGCTGGCGGGCCGGATTCCCTCCGGCGCCCGCACAATCGTGATTAAGCCGAACATCGTCGACCCGGCGCTCAACGGCAGCGGAGTCAACACGGACACCCGCGTGGTGAAAGCGCTGGTGCTCCATCTTTATCATCTGAACCCGGACTACGAGATCAAAGTAGCCGAGGCCGCCGGCGGCTGGGCCAGGCCCGGCACACCACTGGCTCCTGCCTGGTCGATGAGCACGGACGGTTACGCGTACTGCGGCTACAAGGGCATGATCGATTCCTTGCAGGCTGACCCGGCTTATCCGGACCTCAAGCTGGAATGGGTCGATATGAACTATGATAGCACCGTGGCGGTAGCGGTGCCTGAGCCGCGCTTCTCGGATGATCAGCAGGTAATCTATCTGCCGCGCACTTTGGTTGAAGCGGATTTCATTATTAATACGCCGGTAATGAAGGTGCATAGTACCAGTATCACCGTGGGCTTGAAGAACTGGGTCGGTATCCTGCCCGGCATGGTCTATGGCTGGTCGCATGACCAGGGCTATAACAAGAATGGGATCGGCCTTAATCATGCCGCCGGGCACTTGCAGAAAAATATCGTGGAACTGCATCGGGTCATGCCCGAGCAGTTCGTGCTGGTGGACGCGACAATGGGCAAGGAGGTCTCGAAATTTGACAGCGGGATCTCGAAACGCATGAACATGATTGTCGCCGGCGAGGATGTGGTCAGCGTGGATGCGGTCTGCGCGGAGCTGATGGAGGTCAACCCGGAGGATGTCGAGCATGTGACTCTGGCCGCCCTGGCCGGACTGGGTCAAAATGACCTGTCCAGGATCGAGGTAAAAGGCGGCACTGTCGAACAAAGCCGCGCTCCCTTTATCAAGGCGGCCAAGGTTCAGAGTACGGAGTTGAAAAACAGCTCTTACCCTTACTGGGGACAGAGCAACCGGACCTGGCTCTTGAAAGGCGCCTTCAGCCAGTTGAATATGGATAATGATTACCTGGGCGGCGAGGCGGAAACCGCGCCCGTCCCGGGCCAGGATGGCTGGAGCGAGCCGATATACTTTTTCGACGATGTAATTGACCCGGCCGCTTTTTACGGGGGCACGACGGACGGGATAAACTATGCGTTCAGCTATTTTACC
>Ga0156185_1233_pt1 | contig 16557 bp, 13 predicted proteins | sample RifCSPlowO2_12_FD_107838 | JGI IMG/M metagenome (GOLD analysis project Ga0156185, IMG submission 107838) | Candidatus Glassbacteria bacterium RIFCSPLOWO2_12_FULL_58_11 | reverse complement strand
GAAGATTACCTTTTCTCAGGGAAGACCATGCCGGAAGAAAAAAGTAATAATAAGAGTAGCGAGGGCTCCGCGGGGCTGCGCAGCGGGATCGTGGCGATCGCCGGGCGGCCCAATGTGGGCAAAAGCACGCTGCTGAACAAGCTGCTCGGGCAGAAGATTTCCATAGTGAGCCACAAGGCGCAGACTACCCGCCAGCAGGTGCTCGGCATTCTTACCCGCGACAATTTCCAGGTGGTCTTCCTGGACACTCCGGGGATTATCGACCCGCGCGATCGTCTGCAGGAATATATGCTCCAGTCGAGTTTCAAAGCGGTCAGCGGCGCGGACCTGGCGATCTTTATCGTCGAGGCGACAGTCAAAGATACTCTGGCGGATGCAGCGCTGCTCGAGCGGCTGCGCCAGATCGATGTGCCCCGTATCCTGGCGCTTAACAAGGTGGACTTGATAGACAAACCCAAACTGCTGCCCCTGATCGCCGAATATGCGGAGATCGGGCTGTTCGAGGCCCTCGTACCGGTCTGCGCTCTCAGCGGGGAGGGAACCGAGGCGCTCCTGGGCGAGGTGGTGAAAAAACTCCCCGAGGGGCCGTTCCTCTACTCAGAGGACCAGTTGGCAACCCAGCCGCTGCGCTTTTTTGTCGCCGAACTGATCCGCGAAACCCTCTACGAACTGCTGCAGGATGAGCTGCCCTACGCCACGACCGTAATCGTGGAGGAGTATAAGGAGCGGACCAATAAAAAGGTCTATATCCGGGCCTTGATCTATGCGGAGCGCGACAGCCAGAAAAAGATCATTATCGGCCACAAGGGCGAACTGTTGAAACGGATCGGAAGTGCATCCCGCGCGAAAATAGAAGAATTTATCGGCTCGGCGGTCTATCTCGACCTGTGGGTCAAAGTGAAAGATAAATGGCGCAGGAACGATTTATTCCTCAACACCGCGGGCTATAACATTCGCGACCTGTAATAGTTAAACCTAAGAGTCCGGAGGAGCAGATGCTGGATGAAAAATTGTTAGAGATTCTGGTTTGCCCCAAATGCAAGGGAGACCTCGAATACAAGCCGGAACAGAACGAGCTGATCTGCCATGCCTGCCGTCTGATCTACGATATCAAGGATGATATCCCGATCATGCTGATCGACGAGGCCCGCTCATTCTGAAGCCTGAGCACCAGGTTGGACGGAGCTAAATGTCGAGAACAGGCCGAATATTCCTCTCGGCGGCGCTCTGCTGCGCTCTGGCCGCGAGAATCGACCAGGCTCTCCCGGCGACGGGCTGCGGTTTCACTCTGCTGAGCTCGGATGAAAGCCGGGTGACAATCCGTTTCGAGCTGCCGGACTGGGAGCTCGAGGGCGTGGACCTGGGCGGGTCCGCTTTCAGCCGGATAAACGCGCGCTGCGGAGAACAGATGCTAAAGGCCGGTTATCCCGTGCTGCCGAGTTATAAAACTCTGGTCGCCCTGCCTCCGGGCAGTGCGATAAGCTCGAGTTTCAGCTCGGCCGCGCCCGCAAGGGTAAATGCCGGACGTCTGCTTCCGGCCCAGCCGGAAGGCAAAATATCGGCGGATGAGTTCGGTACGCCGGAGCGGGCGACAGAATACAGCCGGGAACTGCTGGCTGAAAAAATCTATCCGGCCGGAAAACTGGTTGTCAGCGCTCCGAAAAGGTTCCGCGATCTGACCCTGGCCGAGGTGACCGTAATGCCGTTCAGCTATGAGCCATCGACCGGTACTCTTCAGGTAACAGAATCCATGGAAGTAACTATAAACATATCCGCTCGGACCTCGGGGGAATTTAACCGGCCGCAAAGCTCTGCCGAGCCTGTTTTTGAAAGCTTGTACCGCGGCAACGTTCTCAACTACTCATCCTCTCTGCGCTGGCGCCTGCCCGCTGCGGGCGGCGCGCGTCCGGCCGCGGCCGGCCCGTTCGCCGGGAGCGAACAATGGGCGCGTATTCAGGTTTCCCAGTCGGACATGTACGCGGTCTCCGGCCAGAAACTTGAGGATGCCGGCGCGGACCTCAAAGCAATCGATCCCCGCACGCTGAGGCTTTATTCAGGCGGCAACCGGATGCTGAACGAGGACCCGGCAGCCCAGAAACCCTTACTGGCTGAACTCGCCGTGTATGTGGAAGGGGCCGCGGACGGCTCATTCGATCCTCAGGACAAACTGATTTTCTTCGGCGAGGGCGTGGACCGTTTTACCGTGACAGCCGCCGGCGCTATTTCGAGCATCCGTAACCGCTACGCCAATAATGCCGTTTACTGGCTGACCTGGGGCGGCGGTACAATTGGCCGCCGCATGGAACAACTCCCGGCCGCACCTCAGCCGGTCCAGCCTCCTGCGCTCTCGGCCGAGGTCTGGTACCACTTCGAGGACAACACCCAGTACCTGGCGCTGGATACCGGCGCTGACAACTTCTACAATCCGGCCCCGGATTATTGGGCCTGGGTGCTCGATTCTGACAAGTCGGGAACCGCCGAGCGCGGTTTTGACCTGGCCCGGCCGCCGGCCGCTGAACAGAATTTCCTGCGCATCGAGATTTACGGCAACGACTCCGGTAACAACCGTACTTACAGCATTCAGCTTAACGGCGTCAATGTGGTGAGCGGCAGCAATCTTCCCTTTTCGACCGCCATCAGCCCCTGGCTGACTGTCGGTGCGGGGCTCTTGAGCGCAGAGGGCAACCGATTCACGCTCAATGGGCTTGGCCAGGCCCTGGGATATTTCGAGCTGCGGGTTTACACTCCGCTCACTCTCAGCCAGGGGGAGCGGCTGCTCTTTCACGAGACTAAAGCGCCGGTCAATCCTTCTTATGAGTTTTCCACGGGCGGCGGCGGCTCGGTCCGGGTTTTCGACCTGACCGTGCCCGAGGCGCCCGCGCTGCTGCAGACAACCGTTACCGCCACCGGCGGGTTCCGCTTCAATGCCCCGGTTTCGGCATACCGGGTGAGGACTTTCGCCGCTGTGGCCGGCGAGGCCTACCACGAGCCGGAAAGCCTCACTCTCGGGCTGCCGGAGGACCTGAGAAGCCTCTCTGGGGCCGCCTACCTGGTGGTCTCTCCGCGGGCGCTGCTCCCGCAGGCCGGAAAGCTCGCCGCCCTGCACGCCGGGAAATATTCCACGGCCGTGGTAGCCATCGAGGATGTGTACAACAACTTTTCTTTCGGACCTGCCGACCCGGCGGCCCTGCGGGATTTCCTGCAGTACGCTTTCGAGAGCTGGTCCATCCGTCCCCAGTTCGTGGTCCTGTTCGGGGATGGTAACAATGATTTCCGCGGAGTAACAGTTCAAGGCCGCGCGAAAGCCAACTATATCCTGCCATATATTACAAAAGAGGACATTGCGGTGGAGGAGTGGTTTGCGCGGTTCGGCGACAGCGACCTGCCCCAGGTGTCCCTGGGCCGGATACCGGTGCAGAACGCGGCCGAGGCCGAGGTGGCGGTGGACAAGAACGCCAGGTACGAGGCGGGCGCCGAGGCCGGGGACTGGGTCAGGCGGCTGATCCTGGTGGCGGATGACGGTTACACGCTGGGGAACGAGTGCGACCTGGTCACCAACCATGTCCCGGGCAGCGAAAAGCTGGATTCGCTCTTCCCGGCGGACTTCATGCGCCGGAAGATTTATCTCGATGAATACCCTTTCGATCCGCCGGGGATCGGGACCCGCAAACCGGCGGCCAATGAGGACCTGCTCGCCTGGTGGAACCGCGGGGCGCTGCTGATCAATTACCTGGGCCACGGGAGCAATCTGACCTGGGCCCAGGAGAGAGTTTTCGACACCGAGCGGGACATTGCGCTGCTGAACAACGGCTACCGTCTGCCCCTGGTGCTCAATTCATCCTGCTCGATCGGCCATTTCGACGATTACCGCGAGCAGGCGATGGCTGAGCGGCTGGTCAGCCTGAAGGGCGGGGGAGCGGTGGCGGTGTTCGCCGGAACGCGAGTTACTTACGCTTTTCAGAACTTCGAACTGAACCGTCTTTTCGTACAAAATCTTTTCGGTTCCGGACCGGTGCCGATCGGAGCGGCCCAGCTCGCTGCCCGTCTCAATCTGGGCGGCCTTGACCGCGGCAATGCGGAGCGCTATGCGATCTTCGGGGACCCGGCACTGATCTTGCATAGTCCAGGCAGGATGATAAAAATCGAACAAGATCCCGCTGCGCGCCTTCAGGCCGGCGCCAAAGTGGATTTTACGGGCCGGATTGAAGATGAGACCGGAAAGCGCGACCCCGGCTTTTCCGGCGTGGCCCAAATCAAATTCAGCACTTCCGGCAGGCCGGTAGATATTTCCTACCAGTGCCGTCTCGGCAACAGCCTGCTCGAGCGCAATATCAGTTTCGAGCGCACCCCGGCCGTGCTATTCGACGGGCCGGTGACCATCAGCGGGGGAGCTTTCCAGGGCTCATTCGTCCTGCCCGCCGATCTGGCCGGCTCGCTTCCCGCGGACTCGCTTCAGCTTGGCTCGGGACGGTTTCTCGGCTATGCGACCAGCGACAAGTCCGATGCCTCCGGGGGCAGCGAAAGCAGCCCATTTCTGCCAGGCGGGCAAATCTCCGGCGATACCACGGCTCCCAGCATCCGCATCTATTCACAGGGCCGGGCGCTGGCCGATGGCGACAGGATCAGCCGCTCACAATCCCTGGAGCTGGTCGTGAGCGATGACAACGGGATAAACACCACCGGACGGCCGGGAGAGCAATTGACTGTTGAGGTGGATGACGGCCTCAGCTGGTCGGCTGATCTGACGCCTCTGTTCAGCTACCGCAAGGACAGCTACCAGGAGGGAACGGTGGGCGTGGACCTGGGCCGGGTCGAGGAAGGCCTGCACAGCTTCCGTTTCCGGGCCACGGATAATGCGCTCAATACGGCCAGGGTGGAGCTGATGCTTTACCTGTCCGCCTCGGCCGGCCGGCTGGCTTTAAGCAATGTCGTCAATTATCCGAACCCGTTCCGGGACCAGACCGAGATCTGCTTCGAGGTCAGCCAGCCGGCCGAGGTGCTGATTCGCATCTTCAGCGTAGCCGGCAGGCCGGTACGCGAGCTGCGCACCGGGGCCTTGACTGCGGGCTTCCACAGCGCGACCTGGGATGGCCGGGATGAATACCGGCAAAGGATCGCCAACGGCGTATATCTCTACAAAATTATCTGCAAATCCATGGACACTGCATCGAATTCAGGCCTTGAGGAGGTGGAAGCAGTCGGTAAAGCCCTACTTAGTCGCTGATAAAAGATTTGCCATTTGCGGCAGATATAGTTAACCTTCACATATGAACTTCGCAAATCAAACCTCCCCCCAAAGGAGAGCCGTATCATGCGCAGAAAATTTTTATCCTTGCTCGCCATATTGTCCTTAATCCCGTTGGCCGCAGTCTCGCTCAAAGCCCAGGGGATCAAGGCCGAATACACCGAACAAAACGGCGCCCGTCCTATCGGCATGGGCCACGCTTATACCGGCGTGGCGGAGGGCCTGGGCACCATCCTCTGGAACCCGGCTGGCCTGACCTCGGTCAACCGCACCGAATTCAATTTCTCGCGCTACAACGGGTTCTCCTTTACGGTGAGCGACCCCACGGGCAATGAGACCGAGGACCAGATCAGCTTCAACTTTTTCAATGTCGGAATGCCGATCAAGGATATCGGCGTGGTGGCGTTCTCGATGAACCTCTGGGACCTGGGCAGCAGCGAGGTGACCTCGATCGGCCAGGATTTGAGCGGAATCGACAGCCAGAGCCTCTGGATCATGTACGGCTCCTTCGCCACCCGGCTCAACAAGAAGATAGATGTGGGCGTGAGCATGAAGTTCATCCGGGAAAAGCTCTCCAGCAACCAGGGCGGAGTAGGCACCAGCGCCGCGGTCGACCTGGGAATGCTCTACCGGCCGCTCGAGGAAATCCCCTTGCAGTTCGGTTTTTCAGTCATGGATATCGGCACCGACATGCAGTTCAACAACAAATACCAGTCGGACCGGCTGCCCCGCAGGGTAAGGATTGGCGCGGGGTACAATATCCTCAAGCACCTGCTGGACCAGGACCGGTTCAACCTGCTGCTGGCTGCCGATTACGAGCGCTTCCTGGTGGGTAATCCGGCCAATCACGGGGTATTTGTCGGCACCGAGTTTTCGATCGAGCCGCTGGAGGGAATGCTTCTGGCCCTGCGCAGCGGCTATCAGAGCGAGGTCGGCGACCTTCGCGGCTCCCTGATCGGATTCGGCTTCAACTGGAAAGGCTACAGCTTCGATATCGCCCGCGAGCTCGGAGTCAATCCGCTGGCTGACCGTACCTTCTACTCGGTCTCGGCCCATTTCTAACTCTTGCGGCCAATAAGGCTTACCATTCAGGGCGTCCATTAACCGGTCCCGTACGTGATTAGTGGGCGCCCTCAGTTTATCATCCGGAGGCGGGGCGATGCGCCTGGTGTCAGGAAGAAACTTGACCCATATCAGCGGTTTGTGGCTGCTGCTCTTCCCGGTGCTGGTTTTCGGCGGGGAGCCGGGGAGTGCGGAGAGCTATGGCCCCCGGGCGGACCGCGGGATTTTCGGGGAGCGCCCGGCGGACCACGGTACGTACCAGGATAAAAGCCCTGACCAGGGCGAAAGCGCGCAACGGGAAAGGCTTGACCCCCGGCTGCAGCTGCTGCTTGCGGCGCTGGTGCCTGGATTGCCGCAATTGCTGGAGGGAAAATCACGGGCCTATGGGTATTTTGCAGCCGAAGCGGTAAGTATCGCCGGACTGGTGGTGCTTACCTCGCGGGGCGATTCGCACGGGTCCCGTTACCGGACCCTCGCGCAGACAGCCCGCCGGAATTTCGTTTTCACCGGCCTGCGCAACAATCCGGATGAAGTGGCCGATCCCAACATCCCCGGCTATGGTGAATATTACGAGGACATGCTCAAATGGTCCTCCAGTGGTGATTTAGACAATGATCCATCGCAGCCCGGAATCCAGCCGGAAACTGATACCAGGACCTATGACGGCCACCAGTGGCAGATCGCCAAGATCAATAATTATACCTTGAGCAACGGCGGCATACCGGCGCCGGGCAGCCTGGAGGAGGTGCAGTTGGCCCTCGAAGCCTACCAGCGCCAGGTTTACCCGCTCGAGCTTAACTGGGACTGGACCGGTCTGGACGCTGAGTACCGCGAGTACCACCACCTTTTCGACCAGAGCGAGGCCGCCTACCGTCGAAGGAGCGGCTTTGCCGCCCTGCTGCTGGCCAACCACCTGGTCAGCGTCCTGGATGTCCTGGTTTCCGAAAAGCTCGGAGCTAGCAATTCCCTGCGTAAAACCGGGGTTCAGGTGCACCTCGAGATGCGCCGGCCGCTTTCCGCCCCGAACGGCGCTCCGCCGCTGCCGGCCGTGACCCTCTCGCGCCGGTTCTGAACTCATTCCCGAAAAGCTGTTTCGAGTCCCTGTCTGCTTCTTCCTTGACCGGACCGGGCGTGAGCTTTATTATTGACCCTTTGCCAGCCTATACCAGCCGACCGATTCGTTCAATATTGCCCGGGTAGATTATCGATGAGGCTCGCTCAGCGCCAGATTGCCTTCCTGCTGGTCATTCCTTTCTTCACCTCCTGCGTAAATTCTTCGGAGCATATCATCCGGTTGAAACTGTCCCACGGACTGGATGTAGTGCATCCGGTGCACAAAGCGATGGAATTCATGGCCCGCCGCCTGGCCGAGCTGAGCCAGGGAAGGATGGTCATAGACATCTATCCCAGCGAGCAGCTAGGTTCTGAGCGCGAATCAATCGAGCTGGTCCAGCTCGGCAGCCTCGACATTACCAAGACCTCGGCCGCGGTGCTGGAAAGCTTCGTGCCCGAGTTCAGCGTCTATTCGCTGCCCTACTTGTTCCGGGACCGGGAGCATGCCTGGCGGGTGTTTATGGGGCCGATCGGCAGGGAAATCCTGCACAGCGGCGCGCCGATGGGCATTCGCGGGCTCTGCTATTACGATTCCGGGAGCCGCAGTTTCTACACCCGGTCGAAGCCGATCCGCACCCCGGATGACCTGGCGGGCATGAAAATAAGGGTGCAGAAAAGTTACATGGCGGTCAAGACTATCGAAATGCTGGGCGGCTCGCCCACGCCAATTGATTGGGGAGAGCTCTACACCGCCCTTCAGCAGGGCGTTGTGGATGGCGCCGAGAACAACACGCCATCCTTTGCCTCTTCGCACCATTACGAGGTCTGCAAATATTACTACCTGGATGAGCATACGATCATTCCGGATGTGCTGCTGATGAGCCTTAAGGTCTGGAAAGGCTTGAGCGCGCAGCAGCAGGGGATGATCCAGCAGGCCGCGGATGAAAGCCTGAACTTTCAGCGCAAAATCTGGGATAAGATGGTCGAGGAGGACCTGCAGAAAGTCCAGGCGGCCGGGGTCGAGATCGGCTATCCGGACAAGCGGCCGTTTATGGAAAAGGTTCGTCCCCTCTATGATGAATTCAAGGGGACAGCGATCGGCGAGCTGGCCGGGCGGATACGGGCCGTGCAATGAACACCCATTGAAGTATATTCTGATGGCGATATATCTAAAGTATTATAACTATTCTTGTTATATTTTGCAGCAAAGGCGCAAGCATGCTCGGCAAGCTTAAAAGGGCGCTCGACGCCGTGCTCGAAGGCGGGCTCTGGCTGGCCATGCTGGGGATGACCCTGACCGTCATCTGGCAGGTATTCACCCGCTTTATCCTCCGGAGCCCCAGCCCGTGGACCGAGGAGCTGGCCATTTTCCTGCTGATCTGGATCGGCTTGCTGGGCTCGGCGGTGGCTCTGAAGCGCAAGTCCCATCTGGGAATCGATTTCCTGGTCAGCCGGCTGAACGAGAAATGGTGCCGGATCGCGGCGCTGTGCGTCTGGTGCTGTATAATCTTTTTCTCGGTCAGTGTTTTCGTCTTCGGCGGAATCCGGATGGTGACGGTAATACTGATGAACAATCAGATCAGCCCGGCCCTTGGGATTCGCATGGGCTGGATTTACCTGGCCCTGCAGATTTCGGGCTTTTTTCTCACGCTCTATTCCGTGGAGTTCATTGTCGAGGAGCTACTCATTTTGAGCGGCAGAAAGGCAAGCCCGAACCAGCACAAAGAGCTTAAAGTAATGCTTGATTAGTACTACGTAATATTTGACTTGTAAAAGTATTATAATTTTGCAATGTGCCGTATTCCGGTTTTTCTCCATAAGCGGGGACTAATGGAACACCTGCCTCTGGCGCTAATGATTGTAACCTTTGCCGTGCTACTGGCGCTGAACGTGCCCATCGCCTTCTCGATTGGCCTGGCGACACTGGCAGCGCTGGCCGCTGTCGGCGGAAGGCCGTCATTTGTCACCGTGGCCCACCGCGTGGCTACCGGAATAGACAGTTTCGCCCTGCTGGCGATTCCCTTTTTCATTCTCAGCGGCATGCTTATGGGCCGCGGCGGCCTGGCCCGCCGTCTGGTGGATTTCGCCGGCACGCTGGTCGGCCGCTTCCGCGGCGGCCTGGCCTTTGTCAATGTCGTGACCTGCATGTTGTTTGGCAGTATCAGCGGCTCGGCGGTCGCGGCTGTCTCCTCGATCGGCGGATTCATGATCCCGGTGATGAACCGTAAGGGCTACCACCGGGATTTCAATACCGCCGTATCCATAACCGCGGCCACGACGGGGCTGCTTATTCCGCCCAGCAACATTATGATCGTCTATTCACTGGCCGCGGGCGGCCTGAGCGTGGCGGCGATTTTTCTGGCGGGTTTCCTGCCCGGTATCCTGATGGGACTGGGGCTGATGTTTGTTTGCTGGATGGTGGCCCGGAAAAAAGGCTATGGAGAGGGCGATAAAAGCAGCTTGAAGGATTTTCTGGTAAAGCTCAAGCGCGCCCTACTCAGCCTGCTCCTGGTGTTTATCGTTCTGGGAGGGATTATCGGCGGCATTTTTACGGCCACCGAGGCCAGCGCCGTGGCGGTTTTCTATGCGTTCCTGATCACCGTGGTGCTCTACCGGGAAGTCAAGCTGCGGGAGATTCCGGAAATCTTTCTCGAATGCGGGATCACCACCGCGGTGGTCATGCTGCTGATCGGTACCTCGGTGGCGATGAGCTGGGTGCTGGCGTACGAGAATATTCCCCAGACGATCAGTGCATTCCTTATCTCCTTTACCGACAACAAATATGTTATCCTGCTCGTTATCAACCTGCTGCTGCTCTTCGTGGGTACTTTCATGGACATGACTCCGGCGGTGCTGATTTTTACTCCGATCTTCCTGCCGGTGATCCTGAAACTGGGCCTGAACCCGATCCATTTCGGAATCATGATGATCTTTAATCTCTGCATCGGACTCTGCACCCCGCCGGTGGGGACTTGCCTGTTCGTGGGCTGCGCGATAGGCAATACCACGATCTCCAAGGTCACCCGTCCTCTGTTGCCCTTCTTCGCGGCGATGATCGTCGTGCTCTTCCTGGTGACATACCTTCCCTGGATCTCGATGGTTGTTCCCGAAGCTTTCGGCTACAAATGAAAACCGCGTTCTTGCGGCAGGTTCCTTTGCAGCGCGGTTGCCAAGTGCGGCTCAGGCCGTTATATTTCCACAAACATTTTCGGCGCTGATGTGTATTATATTGAAGCTGTTCAGCGGAATCGGCCGAGGTCGCCGAATTGCCCGGAGGATTGAAAGAAAACCGGAATGATGTCGAGAACTCTAGAAAAAATCACCATTATCCTGCTTGGAATATTCCTGCTTGCCGGCCCCTCGCTTGGCCGGGCGGAAGATGAATTCAGCGATACCCTCTCTACCGATCAACTTTACAAGTTCGGCATGGAAGCGGCCCATAACAAGGGCTGGGCGCGGGCCCGCGCGGCCCTGGAAAAGTGGCTCAAGCGTGAAAAACCGACAACCGAGGTGCTGAACACGCTTGGTCGGGCCCAACTGTCCGCGAAAGATGAAAAAGATGCCGAGAAATCATTCAGAGCGTCGCTGGGCATCGATAAAAAGGACCTCAAGGCGCTCGAGGGACTCTGCGAGGTCCACCTTATCCGGAATAAAGACAAGGACATGAGCGCCACGCTCAAACAATTGAAAGCCGTGGACCAAGAGGGCCGCAGTTATAGCTATTACCAGGCTCTCGCGGCGGACCGGTTCAACTTGAAGGACTTTCCGGAAACCCATTTCTGGGACACCCTGGAGGAGCTGGTGCGCAGCGATCCGGAGGACCAGCAGAAAATGAATGTCCTTTGTGATGCTTATATCAACGATAATTTTCTCGAACGCGGAATCCTCTTCCTGACCGAAATGCAGGAATCACACGGAGACCGGCCGCAGTATCTTTTCCAACTGGCCCGCATCTACACCCATTCCGGAGACAAGGAGCTGGCCCGGGAGATGTTCCACAAGATCGCCGATGCCGGGATCGATAAGCTCACGGCCCGCGAGCGGTTTCTGATGTCCAAGGAACTGTTCCGCCTTGAGGAAGGTAGCCTGGGCTGCGAGGCTTACTTCAGTGCCGCCCGCGACATGGACGATGCGGTGGCTGAGGAGGTGTTCGAGGATCTGAAGGATCTGACCACCAGTGATGAAAAAAAGGAATTCCAGTACACTCCCACCGGCCGGAAGGGAATCTTTATAATCTCTTTCTGGGGACGGAAGGATCCGACCCCGACCACGCTGAAAAATGAACGGCTGGCGGAACATTACAAGCGAATCGATGTCGCTCACGAAAAGTACTACAGCCCCCTGAAACCGGGCTATGATGAGCGGGGCAGGGTGTACATCAAGCACGGCGAGCCGGACCAGAAAATCAGCCTGTCCGGCAACTGGGCGATCCGGGACAATGAAACATGGCTCTACAGTAAAAATCGCTCCAACCCGCTGATCTATCATTTCGTGGCGCGGAACAATTTCTACCGCATGGCTTACAGCCTCGAGGAGGCGCTGATCCCGGACCTGCAATCGGAGATCAACATGGGGGGGCACAATATCGAGGCGCTGCTGCGCTCGCGCGGGGAAATCGACGCCAAGTACGATCAGCTTGCCAATGAGCTGCATAACTTTCAGGGCAACGTCGCGGATGCCCGTCGCGGAAGCATGCTGGACCTCTTCCACGATGAGCAAATGCTGGTCGAGCGGGGCCTGACCGAAGGCGAGATGACCGAGACCTTCGAATACAAGTTCGAGGAAGAGCCGATGAATTTTTATTACTATCCGGTCTCGCTCAAAGGCTCTGATTCAACGAGCGCGGTCGGCGTATATTTCGCGCTGCCCACCGACCAGGTGAAAGTTCCCGATCCGTTCGGCACGGTCGAGGTGCCGGTCAGGCTGGAGGTGGTCGCTTATGATACCTGGTGGCAGGAACGCGGCAGGGTGAGCCAGGATAAGACTTACCGGGTCCCTAATTTCGTCGCCTCGCGCGAAAGCATGATCCCGGACCTGGTCTCGCTGAGCCTGCCTCCCGGCAATTACCACCTTGCGGCCCTGCTCAAACAGACCCGCAGCAACCTGATGCAGATTTATAAGAGCAATTTTTTCGTCCATTCCTACGCCAGCCCGGACAGTTTCTATGTCAGCGACATGATCCTGGCCGCCGATATTGCCGAGGACCGGGCGCCCAGTAAGTTCAACCTGCGCGGGTACAGGATCGCCCCCATGCCCTCCGCCTCTTTCAAGCAGAGCACGCCGATCTATGTCTATTATGAGCTTTACAACCTGAAACCGGATTCGGCCAACACCAAGCACGTCAAGGTGGATTACCTGGTCAGCTCCACCGGGGGCGATCTCAACATTGCAAGAAAAATCATTTCCACCCTCGGCCGCTTTATCGGGGTGCGCAACGAGATCGGCAAAGTGGTCACCACGTTCGAAAGAGACCTGGAGACACGCGGCAATATCGATCCGGTATATCTCTCGCTCGATCCAGCCGGTTATCCGCCCGGCAGCTATAATCTGATGGTGACTGTCGAGGATACGGTCAGCCACCAGATCGCCTCAAAGGATGTCACTTTCCTGATTACCAAGTAAACCCGCAGCCACCCCGGAGCGGTTTTGACAATATCCGATGCCGCATTCGAAGCATAATATCCGCAAATCGGGAATATGAGGGCTTATTTTCAGGCTAGACCGTAATGATGTTGAAAAGGGAGGAAATATTATGGAAAACCTTGGAGGCGATCAGGAAGAGCAGGACGAAAATCGAAACCGTAATAACTATATTGATCGTCTCATGGATGTAAAACCAGAGGTTTGCCCGCTCGCTGTTCATCTCTGAATCCCTTCACCCGCGACTGAATTATTCTGGCATAATTCCTGCTATATTAATGCTCAAGATTGCTTTATCGGCCGTAAAAAGTGAAAAAAGCTTGACAACGAGAGTAAATATATTTATGTTTACCCAACTTTTTTGAAATATTTTGTTTATTTGGAAAAGGAAAACGATAATTCAGGAAAACCGTTTAGCTCGTCTGCTGATTAGATAAAGATATCAGTAACATACGGCAAAGCAATCTTTTTTTTTTCGCTTGTTAAGTCGGATAGACTGCTCAGATAGGCAATCAGACGCCGGCTGCTTCAATCGGAAAGGAAAGGTTGCTTTTTTTTATATTACTGCGAATCCGGGAATTGGTTTGCGGCTAATCCTGATAATCAGGATTAGCTTTGCAAATAACGGGTCCCCCGCCCAATGACTATAGGAGCGCCACTTTATGAATAAATTTCGGCTCAAGTTTTTAATCGAGCGCAAAACCCGACGATGTTTGCGGGAGGGGCGCAATCAAAGCCTCCGAAGCCGCTGGATGCCGGGCCTGTCCCAGAACTTCCTGTTCAGCCTGATCTCTGTGGCTCTGATGGGCACAGTGGTGCACGGGGTGTACCAGTTGCCGAATTCCTCTTCCCTGAGGACCAAAATCCAGGCCGGGGAGGCCATCCCGGACCGCGAAGTGCCGGTAATTGCCGAGGCCCGGGCGATGCATCTGGCGGCCCTGGAAGAGCTCGGTAAGCTGAAATTGAATCAGCAGATAAAGAGCTACGCGCTGCGCTTCGATATAAATTACCGCCTGTCCTCCCTGATCTATAATATCAGCGAGGATGAAAATATCGATCCGGAGCTGATTTACCGGATAATCTGGACCGAGAGCCGCTTTAAATCCGACTGTATCGGCCCGGTGGGCGAGATAGGCCTGATGCAGGTGCGCTATGGCACCGCGCTCAGTATCGATCCCGGCGCGACTCCCCGGAGGCTGTACGATCCGGCCTACAATATCCGGATCGGGATTAAGCACCTGAAGGACCACCTGCACTTTTACCGGGGAGATACACGGCTCGCCCTACTGGCCTACAACCGGGGCCGGGGCAAGGTAAACGAGCTGGTGAACCTGGGGGTCAATCCGGCCAATGGTTATGCCACGAAAGTGCTGGACAGTAACTTTTAGCAGGCGGCAGGGGCGTACGGTTTAGAGCAACCGCTCTCCCTGTTTGAGGGGAGGGCGGTTTTTTCGTTCCCGCACAATTCGAGTGGGGTTCAGGCAGAGGGCAGACGGAATTCTGAATCGGTATTGACGGGAACCATTAACGGGCATCGGGCAGATTTGAAAGATCGGGCAGCGTCGGGAAAGGCGCGACTGCCTGGATGCGGTGGGCGACGTCGAGGAACAGCGGGGTGACCTTGTTGTGCCCGGTGAACTTGTTGCCCGGGAATGCGCTTTCGGCCGTGTAAATAAACATCGAGATAAACAGTACGCATTTACACAGACCCAGCGCTCCGCCGGCCAGGCGGCTGAAGGGGTTGGTTTCAGCCTCGCCCATGTTCCTGCTCAGCATCCAGCCCATGACCTTGACCGCCAGCCAGACCGCGATAAAGACGCTGATAAAGCCGGCGGCTTCCAGCGAGGGTCCCGGAGGAAAGATACTCTCGAACCAGACCTTGGGGTAATCGTGGAATTTGACCGCGGCCAGCGTGCCTGCGGCCAGGGCGAGGATACCGAAAACTTCTAGCAGGAAACCTTTGAAAAGCCCCTGGAGGGTGAAAAAAAGACAGATGCCGATGATAATAAAATCAACGACTGTCATAGGAGCGGTCAGGTTGCCGACGGTTCGGGTGAAAGCTGCTGAGAATAACGCTCGAATCCTTAAAGCAAGTACATTTTAAGCCCTCCGCTTGACATTGTCAACTGCAAAGGATAGTTTTAAACAAACACTTAAATAAGGGGGCGATCTGGTTTCGACGGGGATATTTGGCAGGGTAGGGCTGCATGCCGGGGACCCGTACCCCGTTATCAAATGGGACAAGCATTAAATGCCAACTACGACTTGGCTCTGGCTGCCTAACTAACAGGCATCCCGTCTGCCGCATGATCCCTGCCTGTGGAGCTGCGGCGGGCGTCGCAAATACAGGCTGGCTCCAGCAAGCGCCGGAATTGTAAGGAGCGAGATTTAATCCGGCTGGCCGGGCGGTGGCTTTGTCGGTGTAGCAGCCGTCCGGCGAGATCAAATCACCGGCTATGCATGTAGATGCCGTATCAGGCTTATCTTCGGACGTGGGTTCGATTCCCACCGCCTCCACCATTTTTAAATACCAGCGTCAAGTTCTTCTTCTTGCTGCCCGGCGGCAGGCTGATTTATCTCAGCCCCGGGATTACGGTGGCCGTGCAGAGCTCCTGGAAGATTTACTCCTTTATCCAGGTGCCGCTGTACCAGCAGGTCAACGAGCTGCAACTGACGCCGAAGTGGAATTTCTCGATCGGGATTAATCGCAGCCTTTAGCCGGCCTTTCGGAGAGCATCAAACTTTTGCTGATTGATAATCTTTCCTCTGCAACATCCCCTCGTTGCTGTCCGTTAAAGAAGCATTGGACGTTGATGAGGGGAAGATGGAAGCGCCTGAATCAGAAAGTATTCTCTTGACACACAGTTTTGCTACAGCTAGATTTTCCCTCGTCATCGTTATTCCCGCCTTTCCCGCCACAAATGTCTTAAAGCCTTTCAACACTCGGGCCGAACGACATTATTTTGCAGTTTAAATATCTTCATAAAGAATTGTGCTGATGACACTATTGAAGAGCAAACTGCATTTAATCCTGATCATATTATTCCTGGCCGCCCTGGCCGGCCGCTACCTCTGGGACCTGGACAGCAATGCCGGGTACGCCCCGGACCAGCCGATCCCTTTCAGCCACAAAATCCACGCCGGCGACTACAAAATGGATTGCCTTTACTGCCACAGCGCGGCCGAGAAAGGCCCGCACGCCGGTATCCCGCCGATGAATGTTTGCATGGGCTGCCATTCCGTAGTGGCGATGGATAAGCCGAACGTGCAGAAGCTGAACAAGATGTTCAACGCCGGCGAGACTGTGCAGTGGGCCAGGGTCCACCGCCTCCCGGACCATGTCTATTTCAGCCACAAGTGGCACCTGAGAGCGGGGATCCGCTGCCAGGAATGCCACGGCGAGGTGGAGACAATGCCGCTGGTGTCCCAGGTCAACAAGCTCGAAATGGGCAATTGCCTGGACTGCCACCGGAAATCGAATTTTTCCCAGGCTTACCGGGATTCGGTTCTGACGGTCAAGGATACTTATTACTCCGAGGTTTTCCTGAAATATCCGT
>Ga0156185_1229_pt8 | contig 17153 bp, 15 predicted proteins | sample RifCSPlowO2_12_FD_107838 | JGI IMG/M metagenome (GOLD analysis project Ga0156185, IMG submission 107838) | Candidatus Glassbacteria bacterium RIFCSPLOWO2_12_FULL_58_11 | reverse complement strand
CCGCCGGACAGCGGCGATAGTTTCAAGGACCAGACCTGGGACCTGGCCCTTAAAGTCAATGTCAGCGCCAATTATGTGTTGGTGGAGGAGTTTTCAGAATTGATCGCTGAGCAGCGCTCTGTCGGCACGGTTCTGCTGACCAGCTCCGCCAATGCCGTGGTGCCCAAGCTGGGGAGCGAGCCTTATGATGTCAGCAAGTCCGCGCTGAACCATCTGATCCGCGAGCTGGCAATCCGCTATGCGCCCGCCATACGGGTCAACGGGGTCAGCCCGGCCACAGTGGTGGAGGGCAGCGCGATGTTCCCCAGGCGCCGGGTGATCGCCAGTCTGAAAAAATACGGAATAAAGTTTTCCGAAAAAGATAAAACCAGCGAGCTTACCGCCAGGCTGGCGGAATTTTACGCCGGAAGGACTCTTACGCATCGGCCGGTCCGGCCGATCGATGTTGTCGAGGCCGGTTACTATCTGGTGTCGCCGCGCTCCAGCCGGACCACCGGGCATATTATTCCCGTGGATGGCGGCTTGAAAGAGGCGTTTTTGCGGTGATGGCAGGCACTAAATTGAGAGGAAAATTTTGATAGATATTTGGTAGGGGCGACCGGCCGGTCGCCCCCTACGCGTTTCCAATCCGCTTACGCGTGTACAAGCTTCGCGAAATTCAATGCAATAAAAGTCTCCAGTCTATTAATACCCCCCGAACTCTTTCACCGCCTCGACAAAAGCCACAATATTCTCCCAGGGCACCTCGGGCTCGATCACATGCGAGGGCCCAATCAAAAGCCCTCCACCCTTGCCGACTGTCTCGATCCGCAATTTGACTTCATTGCGCACCTCCTCGACTGTGCCGAACGGCAGGGTTTTCTGCACCCCGACGGTCCCCCAGAATGAGAGCCTGTCGCCCCAGCGCTTCTTGTACTCCGCCGGGTCCACCGCCTCGGGCTGCACCGGGTTCAAAATATCCACCCCGGCCTCGATCAGGTCTTCCACCACCTCGGTCGGGTTGCCGCAGGTGTGGTAGAAGACCAGGCCCTCGGGCTGGTAGTACTTGGCGCACTCGATTATTTCCTTGAGCCGCGGCTTGAGGGTTTTGCGCCAGAGGTCGGGCGGAATTAGCATGCCGAGCTGGTTTGAGATATCATCCCCGAGCCAGAGGATATCATAGCGGCCGAACTTTGCATAGGTTTCGAGCTGCCAGAGCCGGACCTTGGTCCAGCGCTCGAAAATGGCCTCGCAAATCTCCAGCTCGGAGAGCAGCATGATCAGGAATTCCTCCAGCCCATAGAGCGGCCAGGAAACCTCGAAAATGGTCTCTCCGCCCATTGCCAGGGCGCTAGCCCTGCCCCGGGAGTCGATTGCCGTCATTTTCCGCGCGGTCTCGCGGTAGAGGTCGAGGTCTTTATAGTCCGGCAAGGGGAAATTCTTTACGGCCTCGAGAGTATGCTCGGACAGGGGCGGGATAATCCTGGTAAAGTGCAGGCCCTCGACTTTCTCGTGCAGGACCCCGTAGCGGTCCAACTCATAGCTGACACCGGGCCGGAGGCGGCCCCGGTAATAAGCGCCCGCATAGTCGAATTTCGCTCGCGGCTCAAGAACCTCAATGTATTCGACATCCGTGTTGAAATACTCGAAATGGTTGGTGCTGCCGCTGCGGCGGACAAAATTGTCCCAGGCCGCGCCGACAAAGCCATAGCAGAGATCGAACGGCACGTGGTCGGGGATTTCCCTTCGCAATGCGAGGTTGACCCGCTCCTTGGAATTCATAAAAGATCCCTATTCTAATTTTCTAACTATAAGAACATAAGCAGATAAATAGCCCGCTCTATTCATAAAAAGTCACAATAGTTTTTCAGAATTAGGAATAGAGCAAATTCCAGCGTAGGGGCGACGCATGCGTCGCCCCTACAGAGGTTATCTTATCTTTCTGAAAATTCAATAGTTAATATCGTTTGTAAATAATCCGGGATAATTAGCTTTGAGTATTAAAAAATTCGCCGACTTACACACCCCGCCTGCCTTCGGCAGGCCTCCCTCTCGCAGAGGGGAATTTTTGCCTCCCCCTTCGAAGAAGGGGACTGAGGGGGATTTAACAAACAATCTTAAACTGATACGATTAACGAGTCTCACCACCAGGACAAAAGACACAGCAGGGCCGCCCACCCACTGCGGCCCCGTCACACTATACCAGATACTCATTCCATCTCAATAAGTTATCGGGCCACCCGGGCCCCGCCGCCTTTCATCACCTTTTCCACCTCGCTCAAGGTAGCCATGGTCGTGTCTCCCGGGGTGGTCATGGCCAGGGCCCCATGGGCCGCGCCGTAGTTGACCGCTTTCTCCGGGTCCTTGCCGGTCAGGAGGCCGTAGATCAGGCCGCTGGCGAAACTGTCGCCGCCGCCGACCCGGTCGTAAATCTCGAGGTCCGGCCGCTGAATGGCCTCGTGGAACTCGCCATCCATCCAGAGTATCGCGCCCCAGTCATTGGTGCTGGCGGTCTTGGCGTTGCGCAGGGTGGTAGCCACGCCCTTGAAATTGGGGAAATCCTTAACCACCTGCCCGATCATCTGCTTGAAACCCTCGGGATCGAGCTTGGAGAGGTGCTTGTCCACGCCCGGGATCTCATAGCCAAACGCGGCGGTGAAATCCTCCTCATTGCCGATCATCACATCGATCAGGGGGGCGATCCGGCGGTTGACCTCCTTGGCCTTTTCGGTGCCGCCGGAGCTTTTCCAGAGGCTGGGCCGGAAATTGAGGTCGAAGGAGGTCATCGTCCCGTGCTTGTGGGCGCACTCCAGGGCCTCGATAATTACCTCGCTGGTGGTCGGTGAGAGCGCGGCGTAAATCCCGCCGGTATGGAACCAGCGCACGCCATCCGAGCCGAACAATTTCTCCCAGTCGATATCGCCTTTTTTGAGTTGGCTCGCCGCGCTGTAAGCTCGGTCCGAGCAGCCGAGGGCGGCCCGCACGCCGAATCCGCGCTCGGTGAAATTCAGGCCCACCCGGCAGTTGCGGCCGATCCCATCGAAAGGCAGCCATTTGACATAGCTCATGTCCACGCCGCCCTGGAAGATCAGGTCCTCGAGCAGGTGGCCGACCTCATTCTCCACAATCGCGGTGACTACCCCCGCCCGCATCCCAAAACAGCGTCTCAGGCCCCGGGCCACGTTGTACTCGCCGCCGCCCTCCCAGACCGTGAAGCTCCGGGTGGTGCGGATACGCATGTCGCCCGGGTCCAGGCGCAGCATGATTTCGCCCAGGGAAACGATATCGTACCGGCAGCTTTCGGCCGGCCTGGCTTTGATGGTATTCAACTCTCCATTCCTCCTTAAACTTTGGATAATGATAATTCGCTGGCCGTTCCTGACTGATTGGTTACCGCGGAGGCGGTCAATTTCAACCGCCGGAAACAATTCTGCTTAAGACTATGAGAAAGGAGCAGTTAAAATAAAATGGAAAAGAGATTTAGGCAAGTCCGGAGCGAACCCGGAGAGCCTTCTTATAGCAATACGACAGGGCGAGAAGCAGCTGATCTCGTGCAGAAAAAAGGCCGGGCGCCGATACTCAATCATCTACCCGGCCTTGAAGAAATATTTGCGCCGGTCAACAAGCTCAATGCCAGACTCTGATAATCTATCCGCGCTGAGAATACCTGGCGCTAATTACGCGCCAGGACCAGCGGAAAATACTCGCCCTCGATCACCTCGCCCCGGGGGATCGGCGGGCTGCCCGGCATGATCGGCTGATCGCTGTCCGAGCGGGTATCCGCTTTCATGTAGTTTAGCACCAGTGCCCTTCGCGGATGGTCCGAGCGGTTGGAGTAGGAGCCGTGGAGAGTCAGCGGATGGTGGAATGAGCACTCTCCCGCCTTGAGCCTGATCGGCTCCGGCTTGAACTGGCTCAGCTGCTAGGGGGTGAGCACGGACTTGATCCGCTCCATGGCGTCCTCCCCGCCCACGAGCTGGGTGGTGGGCAGGAGGTCCCAGAGGTGCGAGCCTGGAATGACATGCATGCAGCCGTTCTCCAGCGTAGTGTCATCCAGGGCCAGGAAGCAGGTCAGGTGGCCGCAGGGCACGGTCCGGGTCCAGTAGGAATAGTCCTGGTGCCAGGCCACCACGCCGCCGTGACGGGCGGGCTTGAAAAAAAGCTGGTCGTGAAGGAACCGGACCCGCGGGCTGTCCAATAGCTGACTGACCGGCACGGTGACTGACGGATGGTAGAGGATATCGTGGAAGGCCTCCTCGACCAGCCAGGCGCCCTGGAAATAGATCATGTGCTGGCCCTTGCTCAAGCCCGCCTTGGTGTCCAGGCCGATCAGCTCCCGCTGGCGCGGGTAGTCCTCCTCGATCATCCGCGATAGCCCCTCCCGCATCAGCTCCACCTGCGCCGCTGAAAGAATTTTATGCGGGGTGAGATAACCGTTTTGCTTGAAAAAATCTATCTGCCGGCGGCTAAGCTCGTAAGCTTTCTGCTCGCTTTCCTTTGGGGCTTTCGGGAAGAGCCGGCCCGCCATTCCCTCGATCTTCTTGTAATCAACCATCGAAACCGCGCCGCTCATCTTGACCGCCTCCTTAACTCGGCCCGGAACAGGCCCGGCCGGATATTTGCTCTGTTAAACGAATAGCATGTCAAATTGACTTTAAATACCACTCTCATATTTAAGTCCTTTCCCGCCGCCGGGCAAGGAGGAGCGGCCGAAAATCTCCTTTGAAGAAGATCCGCGGATAAAATCAATTAATAGGAGGGGGGATTTTAATCCAGGATTTTGGGCGCTGATCCTATTGGGGTTCATTTAAAGGCGTGTGTTGAAATATTCATATTTTGCCTTTGGCTCTCGGGCCGTAGGGGCGCACCCATGTGTCCGCCTGGGCGCACACGCGGGTGCGCCCCTACGCTAGCTATTGCATATATTATTGATACATATTTTGGGGAGAAACCAATGTTCGACCGTAACCGGGTATCCATGATTTAATCAATTTTTCAACATGAATTTAAAAATGCCGGAATCTTTCGGATCAGATTTGATCGGGTATGCGAAACTCTACTCCTCATCCCGTCCTTTCGCGGGCGCTGAAAACACTGTTCAGCACCTCCCGGACTTCCTCCATGATATAGGGCTTGACCAGGGAGCCCGAAAAGCCGAATTTCCTGTAGTCCGAAAGCACCGGGTCGCCGGAATAGCCCGAGGTTACAATGGCTTTTACCGCGGGGTCGAACTGTTTCAGCTCTTTTATGGTCTCCCGGCCTCCCATTCCGCCGGGTACGGTGAGATCGAGGATCGCCAGATCGTAGGGCCTGCCGCCGGAGGTTTCCCGCTTATATTTCTCGATCGCCTCGGTCCCGTCCTCGGCGGTCACGACCTCGTGTCCCAGGTACTCGAGCATCCTGACCGCGATATTCCGGACGATCATTTCATCATCCATCAGCAGTATCCGCAATCCTTGCAGGGGCTGCGCCGCACTGTGAAAGCTCCCGCTCTCGCGTTTTTCCTCGGGGAAAGCCGGCAGAGCGATCTCAAAAGATGTGCCCTTGCCCACTTCGGAGCTGACACTTATCCGGCCGCCATGACGGCGGACGACTGAGTACACCACGGCCAGACCCAGGCCGCTGCCCCGTTCCTTGGTGGTAAAAAAGGGATCGAAGATTTTTGGCAGATGGGCCCTGGGGATCCCCGGACCATTGTCCGAGAGGGTTATCCGGATCGCCGAGCCGCGGCTCTGCTGGTCTGAACTAACCTCAAGTTCCGGGAGGTTCTCGGCCCGCAAGCGGATTTCGCCGCCCTCGGGCATGGCCTGCACGGAATTGATAATGATGTTGTTGAGCGCCTGGGTCAACTGGTCCGAATCCACCTCCACGGGCCAGAGATCATTGTCGAGCTCCAGCTCGCTTTTCACATTGGAGCCGCTCAGGGCCAGCGACACCGCCTGACGGATCAGGCCGGAGACCGCCATTTTCCGTTTAAGCGGAGCGCCGCCCTTGGAAAAGGTGAGCAGACGGCCGGTAAGCTCCTTGGCGGTCAGGCTGGCCTCTTTCGCCCGCTCCAGCGATTCGACGACATTTTCATGTCCGGTGGCGTAAATCCCGGCCAGCTCGATATTGCCCAGGATAGCGGTCAGCACGTTATTGAAATCATGGGCGATCCCGCCGGCCAGGCTGCCCAGCGACTCCAGTTTGTCGGCCCGCTGCAGTTCTTTTTCGGCGCGCCTTTTCTCGGTCACATCGCTGAAAACCAGCACCAGCCCGATCACCCTGCCATTGCGGTCATTGATCGGAGCCGCGCCGGGAACGACCAGCCGCTCCTCGCCGCTGCGCGCCTGCAGGATTATGTCGCGGAAAGTCTCATTTTCAGGGTTGCGGTTCATCAGCCAGTCGGCCGTGTATTCCAGCGGCGCGCCGCTCGCCTCCTCGAAAATCTTGAACAGCTCCGGGAGCGGTCTGCCGACAGCCTCCTCCTGGCTCCAGCCGGTCAATCGCTCGGCAGCCCGGTTGATTAAAATCACCTCTCCGCTCTCATTGGTGGCGATTACCCCATCACCGATCGAGCGCAGGGTGATAGCCAGGCGCTCCTTTTCCTCGGCCAGCTTTTTCTCGACCCGCTTCCGGGCGGTGACATCGTGGCCATCGAAATACAACAGGACCCACTGGCCGATCTCGATCCTTCTTACCGTGGTTTCCAGATAGATGTATTTGCCGGATTTGGTGTGGTAACGGAACTCCTGGTTGGTTATCTCCGCCGCGCCGACCAGCATGGTCTCCCAATAATCCACAAAACGGTCCAGGTGCTCCGGATGCAGCTTGTCGAACCAGTCCACCGGGCTGTCCGGCTTATAACCGAAAGTGTCGCACCAGGCGAGGTTGGCCCACTGCACCCTGCCGCTCTCATCGATTATCGCCAGCAGGTCGCGCGAGATATCGAAGATCGTCCGGAACCGTTCCTCGCTCTCCCGGATCGCATCCTCGACTTTCTTTTTCTCGGTGATATCCTCATGCTGGACTACCGCATTGATTACCCTTCCCTCCTCATCCTTGATCGGGAAAATGGTGGTTTTAAGCAGCTTGCGGCGGCCTTTCGGCACCTCGACATGCTCCACCAGACCCAGGTCGTAGTCGGCGATAAATGTGGCGGGGAGACCCTGGAGAAAGACTTTTTCCAGTTTTTCAAGGTAGCCGTGCTCCTGGAACAGGTTGTCCTCGAGCAGATTGTATTTCCCGACGGTCTGCGAATCATCCTCGATGCCCATCAGCTCCCGGTAGGCCCTGTTCTGCCTGATATTGGTCCCATGGGCATTGGCAATCCAGGTCGAAAATGGGCTCTGGTCGATGATATTCGAAAGCAGGTTCTCCTTCTTTTTCAGCTCCGCCTCGGCACGGCGGCTTTTCCGCAGCATCGAGGCCGAAATTACCCCGAACAGGAGAATGATGAGAAATACGTAGAGCCGCATGTAAATGTCGTGCTCCGGCACGTTGAAGAACAGCAAGTCCGGCAATGACCGCCCGCTGTCGAAAAAAATCCAGGTCGCCAGGGCATCGATCAGCCAGGTACCCGCACCGGCCAGAACCGAATAGAGCAATATTTTTCGGCTGTCGCTCATCTTGTATTAAGGCCTTTCAAGGTTTTTGGCGGGGAACGCCGGAGGCGGTAACGCGACATATATATTCCGGAAAAACGGGGAATGGCGTCTATCTTGATTTCTCGGGAGTGCGATCAGTCAGAATAAAGGAACGCTTTTCGCAATTTTCTTTAAATGTACTAATTTATTGTTCAAAAATCCAACATTCTTTTTACATTTTTTTCACCCAAAAAACGGCCTGTCCCAATTAATTTTCTGTTGTTCCGGCGGAATAATTTCAGGCGGTTGGAGGCCTCATCCGTTCCCCCCGGACAGCTTATCGAGCTCCCCATCTGATTTTCGGGCCCCCAGAAGCTCTTTCAGGCCGGAGAGCAGCGAATCGAGGTAATCAGTCACCGCCTTGACCGAGCCGGGAAGGTTGACAATCAGGGTTTGCCCGCGGAACCCGGCCGCTCCCCGGGAGAGCATCGACAGCGGGGTGCGCCGTTGCCCAAAAGCCCGGGCCGCCTCCTCGATTCCCGGCACCTCGCGCTGAAGGAGGGCCAGGGTAGTCTCGGGAGTCGAATCGCGGGGCCCGAGGCCGGTACCGCCGCTGGTCAGCACCAGGTCGAGGCGGTCGGAGTCGGCGTACCGGACCAGGGTTTCTCTCAAAAGCGCGGGCTCATCCGGGATCACCCGGTAGTCAGCCAGCGTGAAACCCGCTCCGGCGAGCCTGGCACTGATAACCTTTCCCGAGGTGTCCTCATTTTCTCCCCGCGAAATGGAATCGGACAGTACCAGCACGGCGGCCCTCAATCCCCGGCCGGATGACTCGGAACGCTCCCGGTTACTTTCACTGTCCTCCAGCAGGCGCAGACCCTCGATCCCGAGGGTCTCATCGACCATTTTCAGCATGTCGTAGATGGTCAGCGCGGCGACCGCGGCGGCGCAAAGCGCCGCGGTGGCCACCCCCTCCCTGCCACCGGCCTTGACCTCCGCCCGGATCCCGATTTCCGTCTCGCCCAGGCTGAAATCCAGTCCCACATATTCCACCAGCGGGGTCCGGCAGTGCGGAATGAGGCGTCCCGTGTCCTTGGCGGCCTGCACCGCGGCGACCCTGGCCACGGTCAGCGGATCACCTTTGGGGACGCGGCCCTGGCGCACCAGCTCGACACTTGCCTGTCCCATTGTCACGGCGGCGCAGGCCACGGCGCGGTGCAGGCTTTCCGGAAGACGGGTGAGGTCCAGCATAAAAAGTTCTTCTTCTGCTATTTAATATTTTGAATCACTACTGTCCGGTTATAAAATGTTTAATTTCAATTGGTTATAGCCGTCATCATTCTCGACATTTATTTTTATATCTGTAAGTATTTGAATTATAGAGAGTTTCTCGAAAAGTGTAATGCTGAGAATTTGTAATATTTCACTAAGTTTTCGGTCAATTTTAAGTTCTTTTTTTAAGATAGCGACCAGGACGTAGACACTGATAGTGATCCAAATTTGAGTTTTTACTGCGTTTTCTGAAGTGCCAAAAAAGGACTTAATACGAAGGTGTTGTTTTATCCATTTAAAAAAGAGTTCAACTCTCCAGCGACACTTGTAAAGTTGCGCAATTGTCAAGGCCGGAAGAGTGAAATTATTTGTAAGAAACACTAACCTTTTTTTATTTTCGGTATCGTAGTAACTAATGCGCCTCAGAGGAACCGGATATTGTTTTGAAGTTTTTTCCCCTTTGAGTTTAATGGTTTGGTCACATCGCAACCCTGTGGTTTTATCAACTTGACGATAAGATAGAAGTTTGTAGTCCAGGTTGCTTTTGGCGCGAATGATGAAGAATGCCATGTTTTCTACAAAGATATACAAACGAGAAAAGTCTGTGTAAGCCCGGTCCACTATGTAAAAAGCCCCTGGTTCCAGAACCAGTTTGTCAAAAATGTTTACATCATGGAGTTTCCCTTTAATGCAAATAAAAAAAGGGATGTTGCCTCGCAAATCCAATAAGGTATGGAGTTTAATTGCTCCCTTATGTTTCCGGAATTTGGCCCATGGGAAAAGTGCTAAACAAAGATCAATAGTAGTAGAGTCGAGTACGTATGCTGCTTGCTCTAATTGTAAACCAAAATCATCTTCGGAATACAGGCTTCTGGCAGTACGAATAAGTACATGGGCAAAGTCGGCAAAAATACGCCAGTCTCTTTTCTCATTAGCATCAGCCAAAGTACTTCTGGCAACTTTGCCTCGAATCCCTACATGGTAAAGCTTGGGCTGCATCGCTCGGAGACATGTTTCTGTATCTCGCAGGCTATCTCTATAAGTCAGTTGAGCGAAGGCCATACATATAAATTGATTGAGACAGGAAAATTTCTGAACTTTGTAATTGCCTCCGTACCGTTTAACGCACTTTCGAAATTCAGGCAAAGGTAAATAGTCCATAATCTGTGAGAAAACAGCTCGTCCTGTATTCATGGGCCACTCCCCCAAAAACTTGGATTCTAAAATGGCCCAAATTTAAAGCTGTTTTCAAATCGATTACAGTAAATTTATTCCGTATTCTATTAATTTAAAATCAGTTATAAGGATTCCACAAGTAAACAACCGGACAGTAGTGGTGCCTTCTATCAAAAACTTGTCCGAGCCGGTAAACCTAAAAAACTAGCCCTCACTGCCTGTATGCGAAAACTGTTGCTAATCCTTAATGCGATCCTAAAAAGAGATCTATTTTCTATCTGTATACTGCCTTGATTTTCAAGACAGTCGCTACAGCGGCTGGGAAATAAGCCGCCGCCATAGAAATATTTCAATAAACAGCCAGTGAGTACTTTTGAATGCTCCCTTGCTATATCCTGATTAAATAGAAAATGTTCTCCCGAGTCAAGGCTTTTGCCGGTTCCCCCGGGGTTTTTTTGCCACTGCGGCTGGACTGCGCTAAATTCTTAGCTCCGAAGGTGACAGGAGGATGCCGGTATGGAGAAGATTACCGAGAATGAAACCGGACGCTGGCTGCGCTTCGAGAACTGGGACGCTGAGAGCGGTCTGTTCCAGGGCGTGACTGTAAAATCTCCCGGCGGCTGGGGGATGAGCGAGGAGCAGGTGCGGGAGCTGGCGGACGGGAAGGGATTCAGCACGGTCCGGCGCCTGCGCCAGGTCCACGGAAGCCGCGTGGTATCCGCTGAGGAAGGGCACTGGTCCGGCGGCAATCCTCCGGAAGCGGATGGGATAATCGGGAGCCTGCCGGGGGTCCTGGGGCTGATTACTGTGGCCGACTGCGTGCCGGTATTCCTGTTCGAGCGCGGCAGCGGCTCATGGGGGCTGCTCCATGCGGGCTGGCGCGGCGTGGAGTCCGGGGTGCTGACCGAGAGCCTGAACGCCCTGAGGGCGCTGAAAGGCTGCTCCGCGGAAAATGTCGAGTTCTACCTGGGACCCGCTATCTGCGGCAACTGCTACGAGATCGGGCCCGAGGTGGCGCAGAGGCTGATCCGCGCGGTCAGCGCCGAGGGACTCCGGCCAGCCGGGGAAAAATATTACGCGGACCTGCGCCGTCTGCTGCCCATCCAGGCGGAAGCCTCCGGCGTGAAAGCCGGGAATATTTTCACCAGCGCCTACTGCACTCGCTGCCACAACGAGCTTTTCCATTCCTGGCGCGCCGAGGGACAGCCGGCGCTGCGCCGCATGTGGGCTTTCCTCGGCCGCTTGTAAGCCGCCGGCTCCCCAGCCGGAATTCCCGCGGGACAGCGACAAGGCACATAATAGTTAAAAAAAAGTGACATGGTTTCCCCTGCCCGATTGTTGCGATCCTGGCATAACAGGAGTCAAAAAAATGAAACCGGAATTCAATCCGGATTGTCTTAATTAACAGAAAGTCACTTTAAGGACGGCCCGCTCGAGGCCCGACAATACTAAAAAACCGGAGGCACAAAATGAGTTCCGCGATTGGCAAGAACATCGAAAGCGCTGTTCCCTGGGCCAGGATAGCCGCAATCATCCTGATCTACTTCACTTTCATCGAGAGCACTTTCACCGCGGCAGGGATCATTTCATGAATGGCTTGAAGCGGCCGAGAACGCGCTGAGGCCGGTGTGGGAAAACAAAACTCACACCGGCTTTTTTATTTGTATAATCTTTTTCGAATTTGCTCTTGACAAAATGGATTTATATGTGTATAGTTTATATACGAACAATTATTCGCCCTGGCAAAGAAAGCTGAAATGTCTTCTTAGATCTGAATTGCCGGACCTGTTTTTTGCGCATAATATTAATAGATAAACAGTCTATACACAAACAAAAGGCCGATAAGAGCTAAGGTCCTTCGGCCGGGAAAGAAAGGGAACCAGCCATGTGGTGGCCATCCGCTGCAATGACTGCGCTGTTGATAGCCGCTTTGATCGAGCCGGCCGCTCCCGAGAAGGAGGCGGCCGCCAGGCAGGATGCGCCCGAGGAAACAGTGATTCTCCTTCACGGGCTGGGCCGCACCAGCCGCTCCATGAGAAACATTCAGCGGCACCTGACCCGAGCCGGCTACCGGGTAATCAATATCAGCTATCCCTCGACCAGGCGCACGATAGAACAACTGGCGGAATACCTCGGGCCGGAGCTGGACTCATACTGCGCCTCTCCGCAAGCCAGGGTGCATTTCGTAACTCATTCGTTAGGCGGGATCATCCTGCGCCGGTATCTGCAGGACCATCGCCCGGCCGGACTGGGCCGCGTGGTGATGCTTGGCCCGCCGAACCGGGGCAGCGAGCTGGCGGACCGGCTGGCAGGCTGGCCGGTTTACCGGCTGCTTACCGGGCCGGCCGGCCAGCAGATCGGCGCCGGAGCTTCCGGGGCGGTGAATTGCCTGGGACCGATAGATTTCGAGCTGGGCGTCATTGCGGGCAACCGCAGCCTGAACCCGCTGTTCTCGCATTTGATACCGGGAGAGGATGACGGGGCCGTGTCCGTGGAAAGCACGAAAGCGCCGGGAATGCAGGATTTCCTGGTGGTTCCACGGAGTCATACTTTTATTATGAACGATCCTGAAGTCGCCTGGCAGGTGGAGCACTTCCTGCGCCAGGGCCGGTTCGACAAGTGGCCGCCCGTTATGCGCACTCCCCGATAAATCGGGGCAAGCCGGGACACCCCTTAAGGGGGAAATAGAAAAGCCAAACCGATGATTAAAACTTCACATACCTCACGGCCTGCCGCGAGGTAGTTCATTCCTGGACCGCCGGATAAACCGGCACATCAGGGGAGGCAGAAATGGACCGCCAGGAGAAATCCGAGACCGATCAACGGCTCGCGAGGCTGGAAGAGACGGTTGAACTGCTCAGCCGGAGGCTGGAATCAGTGATCGAGTCCCTGCCGTCAAAGGAAGAGCCAAAAATCTCCAGGCCGGCTGAAAATCAGCAACTCCAGGCGGAGCGAGAGCCGGAGACCTCGTTCGGACCTGCCACACTACTATCACCTCCCGCCCCGCCTTCTGCGGCAAAAGAGCGGGTTCGAGCCGCGGCTGGGTGGAGCGTGCCGGATAAGCTCAAAAGCGGGGAGTTCTGGCTCAACAAGATCGGGATCGGGCTGCTGCTGTTCGGCGTGGCCTTTCTGTTCAAGTACTCCATCGATCAGGGCTGGCTCACTCCCTGGGCACGGGTGACCGCTGGACTGCTTATTGGTACGCTGTTGTTCGTTTTCGGGCTGCGGACAGCCGCACACAGGCCTAATTTCAGCCAGGTCCTGCTGGGGGGAGCGGTCGCCTCATTTTATATCACCGGGTTCGCCGCCTTTCAAGTCTTTCAGCTCGTATCCCATCCGCTGGCTTTTGTTTTCATGGTCGCGGTGACCGTGCTGGCGCTGGTCCTGTCGCTGAAACAGGAGGCCGCGGGGCTTTCGCTGATCGGAGCGCTGGGCGGCCTGGGCACGCCGTTCTTGCTCTATTCGGGCGAGGCCAATCTGGCCGGGCTGATCGGCTACACCTGCCTGGTGCTGGCGGGAGCAGAGGCAATTTTTCTCTACCGCGGCTGGCGCTCTCTCCAGTGGATTGCGGTTGTCGGCGGCTGGCTGGTTTTCTCTATCGGCTGCGGACCGGCTCATGATACAAACACAATGTCTGACTGCTGGGCCCTGGAAGGCGGGATAATCGCTTTCGGCTGGCTGGCTTTCTGGCTGCTGACCCTGATCCGGGAATATCTGGAAAAGCAGCATCCTGAGCACTGGAAAGCGCCGGCTGAGGCTTTCCAAAACGCTTATGTCCGCCAGGCGGCGAGAATTATCAACCGCTCCAGCCCGCACCTGTTTTCGATCGGTCTGCCATTGGCCGCGCTGCTCGGGTCGAGCGCGATCTGGAAGCTTTCCATGACGGCCTGGGGCTGGATCATATTTGGCGGTGCCCTGGTTTATCTTGGAGTATATTTTGTTCTGCGCCAAATGAAGCAGCGGGGATTGGCCTATACTCAAGCGCTGATGGCCCTGCTGCTGGCGACCCTGGCTTTCTGCTGGTGGTTCGAGGGAGACACCCGGCTGCTGGTCCTGACCGCTGAGATGGCGGTCCTGCACCTGGTTTCCGCCAGGATAAGCGACCGGGGCTGCTCGGTCGCCGGCCATCTGCTGTTCGCGGCGCTCGCCTGCTCGCTGGCGATCCGTCTCGGAGCGGCGGAGCCGGGTGCAATGACAATGTATTCAGCCGAGTTCCTGGCCGAAGCAGCTCTGATTGCGGCGGCATTAACGATCTCTTTTGTTCTGGGCTCCGTAGGCGAGGCGCTGGGGTATCGGATCGCGGGCCTGCTTCTGCTGACCCTGGAAATCCTGAAACGGCTAGAGGGCGACATTCAGTTTCTCGCCCTGGGGGCTGAGGCGGTGCTGGTGCAACTGGCCGCTTTCCGGATGAAAGACTGGAACATGCGGATCGCCGGCCACCTGCTGTTTGCCCTGGCCGGATGGACACTTCCGGAGCGGCTTCTCACGGAAGCGGTGGCAGTGATCCCGCTGATTAACAATCGGGCCCTGGCGGACCTGGCCGTGCTGGCCTCGACGGCTGCTATAACCATAGCGCTCAAGTCGCGGGAATTTTTCAGCGTGAGGACTTCGGCGGCCTACCTTTTTCTCTTGCACCTGGCCCTGCTGGCCTGGCTGCTGCGCGAGCTCTCGGCCCTGAACAACGGTCAGGCGTATGTTACCAGCGCCTGGGGCGGCTATGCTATTATCCTCTTGATCCTGGGTCTGCGGCTTAACCTGGACAAGCTGCGGACAACCGCGCTGGCGACCTTGCTGCTGGTAGTCGGCAAACTCTTTCTGGTGGACCTGGCCCGTCTCGAGGCCCTCTGGCGGGTCCTCCTGTTCCTTTGTTTCGGCGGTGCATTTCTCCTGCTGAGCTACTATTTCCGCGCCCTCTGGAAGCCCCCGGCCCAGCTCTCCGGCAAATCCTGAAGGCAGCTTTGAGGAGGAGATGATTAACGGAGGGGAAAGCTTTTCCGGTGCCCGGCAGCGGGGGCGGCGCCTGTGCAAGGTGCGCACAGGCCCGGGCGCCGGCTTCCCCGGCGGCCGGGAGCGCATAGTTCTTGCGCGCGCCGCCCCGGAGCTGTGGGTCTCCGCCGGGGCCTGCGGATTCCTCCAGGCCGCCGGCCTGGTAACTTGTAAAGGTCCGGGTACTTAATCCGGCAAAATATTTGCAGATTAATTTCTCGCATAAATTGCCGGGCCATAGTGGAACAAACTGTATAGTATAAGTGTATAGAATGGATCGAGAGCCTCGAGCTTTCGATCTTTCGCGTAAATTACGGCAATTTCCGGCGTGGATCTTGCGGGTGGGGAAGGCAAGGCAATTACTGTTATCCCACTTAATTAATCATCTGTAATCCGGATTTGGATTAAAGAATGGAGGAAGGGAAAGATGTTGAGGCATGTAGGGAGAGTTAAATTTTTCCTCAATCTTTTGGGAGTGATGCTGATTTACTTCATAATGCTGACCATGATGCTGATGCACTTTGTCAGTATCTGAATCGGGTTCTGAAAAGCAGACTGTCAAGCCGGCGGTACTTATTGTACCGCCGGCTTTTATTATGCCGTCGGTTCCGGCGCGCGTTTTAAAACCCGCAACCGCTGACAGAATGGCCAAAAACGGCAGGCGATGAATTTTTGTAACTTCAGAATGAGTCGCAAAGTTAAAATATATTCTGACGTACTGCCTGAATGCCGGGCGGAAAGGATTGTCCTTGGTAGCCGGAACTAAAATGATCTGGAAGAGGGGGAGAGTGGCTAGATGAAGTCCTTGGGTGTGGAACCGGGAAGAGTGCGGGTATTTATCAAGACCGTGATGGCGATGTTGACCTATTTCATCCTGTTGACATTGCTGCTGCAGCCGTTTATCGCTGGTTTCTAAAGAGCCGCGCCCGCGAGCGCGGAGCTCCGTAAATCTCAAAAGTATTCGCCGGAAGTAGTCAGAGTCAGCTTGCCGTGCTTGACTCCGCGAGTGGACATCAGCCGGTCGGCCACGGCCTTGATCTGCGTGTTCGGCCCCCGGAGGATGATCACCTCCAGGCAGTGGTCATGATCGATATGCACGTGCAGGGTGGAAATGATCAGCTCGTGGTGGTCGTGCTGGAGATGATTCAGGGTCTGGTGGAGTTCCCGCTGGTGATGGTCGTAAACCAGACTCAGGGATGCTACGGCCGGGGTCCCATCCAGGCTGAGCTGATCCAGGACCAGGTGCTCGCGGATCAGGTCCCGCAGGGCCTCACTGCGGCTGCCGTAGCCCTCGCCGCGGATATGCTCGTCGAAACGGCCGGCCAGGCTTTCCTCGATTGAGACGCCGAAACGGCGGATTTTGTCCATGCTGCGCTCCTTTGCGCGGAGAATGACCGCCCGGCGAATAATTGAGTCGCCGGGCCTGGTTGACACCGCAGGGGTTGCGAGCTAAATTGGGTCGTTCGAGCGGCAGTCGCCGGCCCGCTTGTAATTTATTTCAGGAAAGCGGAGCGGGCAATTCTATTTATATTAGCGCATTTGCAACCCGCCACCCAAATCGAACGTTTGCATGGTTGAAAAGTAGCCTGGTTTCGCCTGCCAAGCAGGCGGGAGGCCGGATGATCGACATAACCAAACTTCTGCTGGGAGAAAGCTCGAGCGGAGATGCCCTCCGTTACGGGCAGGCCGGGACATCCGGCCACGGCGGCGCGGGCTCGGCCGTCCAGACTGTGCCACGCTCGGCATCCGAGCGCAGGCCGGTGACAGTCTGGAATGTCACCCGCCGCTGCAACCTGCACTGTGTCCATTGCTATACGGACAGCGAGAACAAAAAATATACGGGCGAGCTGACTACCGGTGAGGGCAAGGCCCTGCTGGATGACCTGGCGGAGTTCAAAGTGCCGGCGGTGCTGTTCTCCGGTGGAGAGCCGCTGGTGCGCAAAGACATTTTCGAGCTGGTGCGCTACGCCGTGGACAAGGGCCTGCGTCCGACACTTTCGACCAATGGCACCCTGATCGACAAGAAGATCGCCGCGAAGATCAAGCAGGCCGGCTTTACCTATGTGGGTGTGAGCCTGGATGGGATCGGCGAGGTGAACGACTGACCCGCACTCTTCCCGGTTCCACACCCAAGGACTTCATCTAGCCACTCTCCCCCTCTTCCAGATCATTTTA
>Ga0156185_1226_pt1 | contig 17374 bp, 14 predicted proteins | sample RifCSPlowO2_12_FD_107838 | JGI IMG/M metagenome (GOLD analysis project Ga0156185, IMG submission 107838) | Candidatus Glassbacteria bacterium RIFCSPLOWO2_12_FULL_58_11 | reverse complement strand
CCCAGCAGGCTGGTGGCGCCGCCGGCCTCGGATTCGATCCAGAGCACCAGGTAGTCGCCGGTGCTGTCGGCCTCCACGGTCGGGCTGGACTGGCTGGTCAGCCCACCGCTGCCCTTTCCCGCGGAGTCAAGCTGACGGCGGTAGAGCTCTATTTCCGGGTCGGGGTCCAGGTCCAGGCTGTCCCCGGCGACCGAGTAAAGACGGTAGTAAAGGTGTTGACGGTCGCTGAAAAACTCGTTCCAGAGCGCCAGGAATTTTCCGGTGACCGGGGAGGCCGCCACCACCGGCCGGCTGACACTGCCCAGATAGCTCAATTTCTGCTCGCTGACCGGGAGCCTGTCCCGGGCCACTCCGCCCTGCGGATTATATATCCGGGCCAGTACCTGAGCGTTCGAACCGTCACCCGCGCCCTGGCGCCAGGCTACCATGTGGCTGCCCTCCGGAGCGACCGCGACCGAGGCAAGCCTTCCGCCTCCATTGGCTGCGGCAGCCACAACCGACGGGGAGCCGGACGGATTGCCCAGGCTGTCCAGGCGGCCGAGCACCAGGTCAGGCGCCTCGGCCAGCGGCGCCCAGCGCTCCCAGACCAGATAAGCTTTCCCATCGTCCCTCAGGGCCGCGGCCACTCCGCCCAGATGACTGGCCGCCGACTGCGCGAGAACAAACGGGCTTTTTACTGTCGAGCCATCGGAAGCGAGCAGCAGCGCGCTGATGCGGTAAGTGGCCTGCCGGCCCTCCTCCCAGGCCAGCAGTCCCATGCCGGCGGAGTTACGGGCCAATACCGGCCGCTTCTGTTCCCAGCCGTTGTCATCCAGGGGTCCCGGCGGAATCAGGGTCCGGCCGGCGCTGTCATACGTCGTCATCTGAATGCGCACGCCGCTGCCCGTATCGCCCTCCCAGAACAGGGAGAACCCGCCATCCCGGCGCGCCATGACAGCCGCATTGCCGGAGCGCTGGCCGAGGCTCCCGCCCGGCGCAAGGTAGAGCGGAGCAAGCGGCTCGCCGGCGGAGTTGAACCTTTGCATCCGCAGATCGGTATCCTGGCGGCTCAGGTCCTCCCAGACCATGACAAACCCTCCATCACGGCGCACGGCCACGACCGGATGCGCAGCCGGAGTGCCGAAATTCGCTCCCGTCTCGGTGATCCTTCCGGCGGGAGTGACCGTGCCATTTGCCAGATTGCCGCTGATCCCGTAAACCTGCCGGCCGTCAGCGTCATCCTCGCTCCAGACCAGGGCCAGGTCCCAGGTTTCATTGCCGGACAGCGAAGGCCGGGCGAATTCCAGCCCCGGCCTGGCCCGCACTATCTGCGGGGTCGAATCCAGCGTTGCCACTTGCGAGAGGAAGAAAAATGCGATACCGGCCCGGGCCAGGTAGAGCCGGTTGGCGCCTTGAATGTCCCGCTGCACCCAGCTGATCAGGAAGCTGGTCGAATCCCGGCTGTAGCCGATAGCGCTGACCGCCGGCGCGGAGAGATCGGAAATCGAGTCGGGCGGTCCCGAGGGCAGCCTGAACCCAGCCAGTGAGAGGCCTTTGTCGGTAAACAATCGGCAGAAAATCCCGGCGCTGTCCGGCCGGCTGTCGCGCCAGGCCACCAGCAAATTGCCTTTGCGGTCCGCGGCCACAGCCGGATCGGTCTGCTCGCCCGAATCGCCGCTGTTGATCTTCAAATCCCTGATCCAGGCAAATTTGACCGAGTCGGTATTCTGGACTGCGGAGGTATCGTCGAAAGCGTACCAGTTGCCGAATATATCGGCTGTGCCATCGCGGTTATCCTGCCAGACCAAGATCAGATTGCCGGTCGAGTCGGCCGCCACCGCGGGCTGCTTTCCGTTGACCAGCCGCTGGATTGTCTGCGGCAGGGGTTCGGAGCCTTTCGGCACGCCGAAAACATTGTAGCGCCGGAATTGGATCCGGTTGATCGAGCCGAGGGTCTCATCCCAGGCCAGGACCGCCCCGCCGTTATAGTCCACGGCCAGCGAGGGGTGCGAGGCTTTGCGGAAACTTATCAGGTCCGCGATCTGCTCGTTTCCGAGGCGGCTGCCCTGCTGGTCGAAACCCTGAACGAGGATCAGCTCGCCCTGATCGGAGCTGTCGCGCCAGACCACCAGCATGCGGCCCAGGCTGTCGAGTACCGCCGCAGGCTGCAACTGCTCGCCGGTCGGGTCGGTGTGCACGGTTACCGGCAGCGGGTTGGGTGTCTGGCCGGACAAGCCCGCGCAAAGCAACGGGATCAGCCAGCCCGCTATGTGAAAAATTTTAGTTTTCATTAAAATGCTTCAACTGTTGATGTCAATTACCCGAATTAATCACCAAAGGCAGTAACTACTCTAAATTTTTAGATTTAAGACAATCGCTGCAGGGTGACAACATGCAGTATCCCTGCGCCGGAATTTGCTTCAAACTCCGCTTAAAATGACAATAGCAAAACTAATCAATAACCCGGGTAAAGCCATGCGCCGCCGGCTTATCAGGGATCCAGCGGTCCAGCTCGAGCCAAAAAGTTCTCAGGGCAAACGAACCACCCGGAAACCGACATTGATCTCCCGGTTTACCGGAGCTATCGCCGAGCGGTTGGTGCAGCGGGCCTCGACCAGGTCGTCGAGCCAGCTCCCGCCGCGAATCACCTTGAAAATTTCATGCTCCGGATCGGTCGAACCCTGGGGGTCCACCCAGACCGCGCTGCTGTCCGCGCTCCGGTAGTAATCCGGATCGTACCAGTCGAAACACCACTCCCAGACATTGCCCGCCATATTCAGCGGCCCGAAAGCGCTGGCGCCGGAGGGGAAAGCTTCGACCGGTGCCGTGAAAGTGTAGCCGTCATTCCCCCGCCGGACATTTACCAGGATCAGCGCGGCGCCGGCGCTATCCGTGCCGGCCTGCGTACTGTCGTCCGTTACCGACCAGGGGAATTCCCGCTGTTGGCCGCCCCGGGCGACATACTCCCATTGCGCCTCGGTGGGCAGAGTGTAGCGCTCTCCGGTGCGCAGGCTCAGCCAGTCGCAGAAAGCCATGGCATCGTACCAGCTCACGCCGATCACCGGGAAGTTGGGCTTGTCCAGGGCGACAGCCGGCCACTTGCCGATTTCCGAGGTGTCCCGCGGCGTGTGTCCCAGGATGGTGGTATCGCCTGGGTTAGCGCCAGAGTTGACCTCTTTCCAGAATTCATAGTACTGGAGGTTGGTGACCTCATAGCGCCCGATGAAAAAGTCGCTGACAGTCACCTGGTGCTCGTTCCATTCATCGTGGAAAGCCACACTCCCGCCGGAGGCCACTGAATCCTGGCCCATGGGGAATACTCCCCCCGGGATAAAGATCGTTTCCAGGTCCAGGTAATAGCCCAGGCCCACCCCGGCCAGCCGGACACTGTCGACCCCGACAGGCTCCCGGTCGGTTTTCAGGGAGTCGGTCCAGCGGAAAGTCTCCAGGTACAGCACGGCCAGATCGACCTGATCGGCTACCTGGGGTTTATAGGTGAGAGTCAGGGTGAGTTGGCGAACCTTTTTGGACAGAGAAACGACTGTACTGTCAGCGGAAGAAAAGTCGGTTTTTACCTTGCCGGCCACCAGGGTAAAATGGAGGGTATCGCTGAGATGCAGGTGCAGGACGATATCCACCGTATCGCCGTATTCGACGCTCACAGTGTCGCTGCTGGACCGGCCGATGAAGGTTGGCTCGAAATTCACCGCCGGCGCAGAAAGGCTCAAGCCCGAGGCGCTGAACTTGCTCTCTTCGGGGGTGATAGGCAAATCGCTGTTACAGCCCGCCAGCAGAGTAATCGCCAAAAAAAACGCCGGCCGGTATAACCGGACCGGCAGGAGACAATAAATCTTTGATCTTCGGTCCGTCATATTTCCCTTGAAATTAATATGCTTACGCATTGCGCAACCCGGTTCGCCCGCTCCCCTGACCGCCAGGCGCCCCCGGGCCATCGGACCCCGCTCCGCCGAGGAGAAATAACTGTGAAAGAGCCAATGGCTTGTGAGGATAAAATAATCCCCAGACAGCCTCTCAGTCAAGCAAAGATTCTCCAGACTATTTACGAAACCGACAAAGATATATCCGGGATTTGGCAAACAGGGGGGGAGATATAATGAATGCGGCAGGCCGCGGTTAAGATCCGCACTTAGAGCGGGAAACATAAATAACACCGGACCGTCATCCCTGCCACGGCAGCAGCCGGAAATCCTGGAACCCGATCCGTCGGGAGCAAGGCTAGCGTGGAGTTTGTACTATTGCCCGGCTCAGTTGTGGTCCAACAGGTATTCTATGGTGAGCAGATTAGCCAGGCATTCTACCGTCTCTTCCGGCGACTGCTCGCATGTACGCTGGCAATTCGCACAGTTAAGCAAAACCTGCTTACTATTTTTTTCCAGTTCCTGCTTTAATAAGTTGAAATATTCCTGTTCCACGGTGCAGCTCCCATAATTCATGGCTTCAATTGGTCCGATAATACGCGCCTGCTTCCTCGTTCCGACTCCAGGGTTACTTTTCATTCACTATTGATTCAGAGCGGCAAGAAAATCTTGACTGCTTTCCTGGAATTCAACCGCTCACGCAAGTCCACCCCTCGTTCACACCGACTAGCACCATGAAACTGTAAACACTTGAAACAACAGCAAATAGCCAAATCCTTGAGGCTTGACTGAAAAATCAACCGCCGGACCGGCCTAAAAAGTGGACCGATCAATACATATATTATATAACATTCTTCTTTGCAAGACAATACCTGGCCGGTCATTCCGGAGCGCACCCGCGGCAGCCCGAATCTCAGCCGGCGGATTCTGGGCAATCCATCCCAGCCGGAGCACGCTTATAAAACCTCCGGATGTTACAACCGGCCTTGCCGCGCGCTCAGCGGAAGCTTTCGATCAGGCGCCTGACATCCCTGACTGCCGAGGGCTTGGCGCTGAGCGCTCCAGCTTTGAGCGCCGGGATGTTGTCGGACATGACTGTACGCTCTGCCTTATAGAGCAAACCGATCGGGAAAGATTCCTCCCACTCGAGCGCCTTTTTAAAAGCCGCTTGCCGGTCGGCGGGATCGAAATTTTTATCTGCGGAAACATCGTAGGATTTTTCGCGGTACCATTTCAGGGTATTCACCTTGTTGTAAGTCACGCAGGGCTGCATGATCTCAACGAAAGCAAAACCGCGGTGACGAAGCGCCAGCTGCATCATCTTGATCATGTGCTCCATGTCGCCGGTGTGGGTCCGGGCGACAAAGCCGGCATTGAGCGCCACAGCCACGGCTGCCGGATTGAACCGGCCGTGATACACCCCCTCGGGGGTGGTGACAGTGACAAAGCCATGATCGCTGGTCGGCGAGGCCTGGCCCTTGGTCAGGCCGTAAACCTGGTTGTTGTGGGCGAAATACGCCACATCGGGGTTCCGGCGGATCGCATGCAGGAAATGGTTACCGCCCTCGGCGAACCCGTCTCCATCCCCCCCGACCGCTATGGTCTTGATCCCGGGGTTGACAAGCTGCACGCCGGTGGCATAGGTCAGCGTCCGGCCGTGAAGGCCGTTGAAGGCGTTGCATTTCATGTAGAGGGGCAGCTTGGCCGCCTGGCCGACACCCGAGCAGATCACCACCTCATGCGGCTGGATTTCCAGACCCGCCAGTGCCTGCTTGAGTCCGTTAATGATGGCGAAATTACCGCACCCCGGGCACCAGGTAGTGTCAATTCCCTTGTAATCCATAACGGTGACCATTAAGCGCGCACTCCCTGAGTGAGTGATTTGAATATTCTGTCCACACTGAACGGCCGCCCGTCATACTTGAGCACGTTCTGATCAACCGTCAGACCGGTCTCCATGCGTATCAGGCGGGCCAGCTGGCCGATAGAGTTATTCTCGGCGACCACGATCCTGGCGTGTCCCGCCACCCGCTTCTGCAGCTCCGCGGCCGGGAAAGGCCAGAGACGATAGATCTGGATAAAGGAGATTTTTTCTCCCTGCGCCCGTTTCCGGTCCACGGCCTCGCGCAGGGCTCCATAGGTCGAACCCCAGCCGATAAGCACCGTATCGGCGCCTTTTTGCAGATCCGCCTCGAGACCGGGGTCGGTCCCGGCCAGCTCGAGTTTTTTCCAGCGCTTGTCCACCATGGCGGTGCGCAGGACCGGGTCCTCGGTGACATGGCCGCTCTCATCGTGCTCATCCCCGCTGGAGACCACCAGCGCGCTGCCCTGGCCGGGCCAGGCCCTTGGAGAGGCTCCGGTTTCGGTCAGGCGGTAGCGCAGGTACTCAGAGCCTGAGCCGAGCTCCTTCGCGGAAGCCAGCGCCCCACGGTCCACGCTGACCGCAGCGCTGGGCAGATCATCGACAGTCCAATAGGAGCTGGCCAGATGGTGGTCGCTCAGGATAATCACCGGGGTCTGAAGGCGGTCGGCCAGGTTGAAAGCCTCGGCGGTCAGGCTGAAAGAGGACTCCGGGGTCCAGGGAGCCAGGACCACGCGCGGGAACTCGCTCTGCGAGGCGAAGACAGCGAACAGGAGGTCGCTCTGTTCGGTGCGGGTGGGCAAGCCCGTGGCCGGGCCCGGACGTTGGGCCTCGAAGATCACCAGCGGGAGCTCCAGGATCCCTCCCAGCCCGAGCCCCTCGACCATCAGCGAAAACCCGCCGCCGGAAGTGCCGACCATGCTGCGCACCCCCATATAGGAGGCGGCCAGGGCCATGTTGATCGCTGAAATCTCGTCCTCGGCCTGCTCGACCACTATCCCGTAGTCCTTGCTGTGGTCCATGATAAATTCCATCACGCCGGTGGCCGGAGTCATCGGATAGGCGCTGTAAAAGCGGACATCGGCGGCGATCGCTCCCAGGCCGGTGGCCTCCGTGCCGGAGATCACCAGTCTCTTCTTCCCGCCCGGCGGCTGGAGGGCAAAGACCGGGCTGCGCTTTTCCGCTCCCAGTTGAAAGCCGACACGGGCAACCTGAATATTCTTCTCGACTATTTCCGCGCTCTTGGCCCCGAAGAAGGATTGCAGCACCTCCTCGACTACTTCGAGCGCCAGACCCATGATCGACCAGACCGCGCCCAGGGCCACGGTGTTGGCCATCGCCGAGCTGCCGCCCTGTTCGCGGCTGATTGTGGAAAGCTTGAGCGGCAGGTATTTCTTCCCGCTGTATTCGGTCTTGATCTTGTCGCTGTCGTAAAGGATAATCCCGTCCGGAGCCAGCTCTTTTTCATGGATGAGCAGGGTCTGCTCATCCAGAGCCACCAGGATATTCACGGTATCCACATGGGCATCCAGGCGCTGCCCGGCGGTACGGAGCTGGAAAAAGGCGTGGCCGCCGCGGATCCGGGATTCATAGTCCTGGAGGGCGAAAACATGCAGGCCGAGCCTGGAGAGCGCCCGGGAGAGCACCTGTCCCATCGACTGGAGCCCCTGGCCCGCCGAGCCACCCAGTAAAATTGTGAGTTCCTTTGCCACCATCAGCCCCTTTGATTTGATTTGGATTCTGGTCCGATTAACGCTCCTGTCCGGCTGGAGATTTGTTCCTCCGCTGAACGGCAACCGCATAAGGTCCTGAACCAAAAAAATTTAATGAAACAGCACCCAAAAATCAAGGAAAGGCGGCTAACCCGGATGAGCTGCCGGATTCAGAAGGATGCCTATCTTTTACGGCCTGATACGCCGCGTGCCTGCTGATGAAGAGATAGCTTCCGCCAGCCGCACACTGTGACTCAGCCGGTAACGAGCGAATACGTTTTTTTCGCGATTCGATTGCAGACGGCATCTGATAATAATAAAACTATATGCTCTGTTCAGGATTGCGCGGCCATGCTTTTGTACGGTCCGGAAATGCCGCTTCCAGGTATGCCTTAGGTGGAATTTGTCTCTATGCCGTTGCTCAGACCGGGAAAAACATTGAAACTCCCGCTGAGAATGGATATCTTGGCGCGGAAAGGCCGGCAATCACCGGCTTCAAGCTTAGCTGGACGAACTATGAGACTGCTCCGGCATTTTCAGTTGCCGGTCGGGCAGGTCCGGCTTGTCCGGGAAGACCGGAAATCATTTTAAAAAAGGACCACTGACGAAATGCGCATGGCTGGAATGGAAGCGGATCAATTGAACGGCTGTAAAGCGATAATTCTGCTGCTGGCGGCAGTGGTCGCCTGGACCGGGTTCTATGGGTACGCGGCCGCGGAAACTGCGGCGCCGCCTTCTAGAAGCCTTAGCGTCCGGCGGACTACCGCGCCGGTCGAGATCGACGGACGGTTGGATGAAGCGGACTGGTCGGCCTGCGACAGCTTTAAGCTGGCCGGCTATAAAGATGGCGCTGAGCCGCAACAGTCCACCGAGTGCCGTCTGATGTGGGATGACACCTATCTCTATATCTCCTGGAAATGCGTAGATGCAGATATCTGGGGCACGCTGACCGGCAGAGATGACCCGCTCTACAATGAGGAGGTGGCGGAGGCGTTTTTCAACCCGGACGGCGATACGGAAACATATCTGGAACTGGAAATCAGCCCTCGGGGTACGCTGTGGGATGGTAATATCCGGCGCTCCTCCAGCGGAAGAAGCGTCGATCTGGCCTGGAACAGCTTATTGCTGAAAAGTGCGGTATCAGTCGAGGGGACCGTCAATCAGCCCGGAGACAAAGACAGCTGCTGGACCGTGGAACTGGCCATGCCGTTTGCTGAATTGGCTGACGCTCCCCATACCCCGCCGCAGGAGGGCGACAGTTGGCGGCTTAACCTCTACCGGATCGACCTGCCGGAGCGTAATACCAAGCTGGCTGAATATTCAGCCTGGAGTCCGGTCAGCGGCGATACCTTCCACGACCCGGACCGCTTCGGGGAAATTATCTTTTCCGGCAGCCCCGTGCGCGCCTTGCGCGGCGATACGAATGAGGATGGGAAAATAAACATATTTGATTTGCTGAACCTGCTGCGGGCCCTCTCCGACCCGGAAAGCCAGCCCGTGGATTCAGCAAACGATGTAGATGAAAACGGCAAGCTCAATATTTTCGATCTGCTCATGTTGCTTAATATATTCAAAGACCAGACATTCTAAGGGCCTGAAGCATAACGCTATTGCTCATCGTACCTCTCCCGCCCCGACACAGGGAGCAACCCTGGCGGCTTGCCCGGAACGAACAATACCAATCCGGGATTATTACCCCATCATCCGTCCGGTTAACAAAAGGCCTTTCGCCGGAAAAAGTAATTGCTTATCTTTGAAAAAGCATCTTGATCCGGATTGGAATCACCACCTACCAGCAGGAGAAAGCCATGCAGGGAATCAGCCGGCGCGAGTTGATGGCCGCCATACCCGGCGTACTGGGCGCCCTGGGTGTCACCGCTCAGGCAAAAGCCCAGACCGCGAAACCCGCTTTCGCGGATGGCCCCAGGGTCGGGCTGGTCACCTATATGCTTGCCGCGGAATGGGATGTGCCGACCATTATCGCCAATTGTACGGAAGCCCGGTTCGAGGCGGTCGAGTTGCGCACCACACACGCCCACGGGGTTGAAGTGAGCTTGAGCGGCCCGCAGCGCCGAGAGGTGCGTAAGAGCTTCGAGGACTCGCCGGTCCGCCTGGCCAGCCTGGGGAGCGCTTTCGAGTACGACAGCCCGGACCCTTCCGAGCTGAAAAACCATATCGAGGGGACGAAAGAGTACGCCAGACTGGCAGCGGATTTAGGCTGCGATGGGATCAAAGTGCGGCCCAACCACCTGCACGAGGACAAGGGCATCCCGCGGGATAAAACCATCGCCCAGATCGCCGCGGGCCTTACCGAGGTGGGCCGCGCCGCGGCAGACCTGGGAGTGGAGGTCCGGGTCGAGGTGCACGGGCAGGAAACCAACCGGGTTCCGGTTTATCATGCAATCATGGAACAATGCGCCAGTCCGAACGTATATGTTTGTTGGAACAGTAATGAGAGCGACCTCGAAGATGGGGGCCTGGAGCATAATTTTGCGCTGCTGGGGAAGAGGATCCATTTCGTACACATGCGCGACCTGTTCGTCGAGGATTACCCCTGGAGGAAATTTTTCGAGCTGCTGAACGGGATCGGCTATAAAGGTTACTGCTGCGCGGAAATCCCGGCCAGCGCGGACCCGCTGCGGGTAATGAAATATTACCGGGCGCTGTTTCTGGCTTACCAGGACCGTCTGTAGACTGAAGCGGAAGGCCGGGGGGCGGCGATTTTCGGCTCGATTTTTGCGTAATTTTAGTGGTTGCCAAAAGACCTTGCGCTTTGGATTCGACCTGGAATGGCTGGCCTATCCGGAAGAGTTATCCCGGTCGCATTTTGCAGCCGGAGTCTAGTAATAGCCGTCACGCTTCATTGTATCTTGCAAAGGAAATCAGGTGCTCCCCGGGTTTGCATCAAAGTTATATTGATCTATAGCAATTGCCGGAACCCGGGAGCTCAACAGCGCTCCTAATCCCATGAAGATTATTGGGAAAGTGAAAATACTTTTGGCAATTGCTATAGATAAGTTGCCAGTAATAATTCAAGACCGGAACCCCAGCGGAGCTTCCTCCTTAGAAAAAACTTTGTCGCTCGATTTGCCCCCCTGAACACTTCCCGGACAGAAGCAACTACACACTGGAGTATTGAATGATTTCAAACTGCCGGCGAGTTTTGCTGCTCTTTTCAGCCGTCATCCTCACTTTAACCGCCTGCGGGAAAGACAGCGGGGTTGTCACTCCGGGCGATGAGCTCGGGGCGGACCACTGGTGGGACAACTACATCGATTCCACCGGGACCCCGATTACCCTGTCCTCGGGTTTCAGGCTGGTCCCGCTTTCGGCTGTGCAGCAGACCGCCAAGCCGACAACCACTAATGCGGTGGGTATCGTGCTCAGCTTTGTCATCGAGCCGCGCTATAGCACCAACCGGGGCTATCTGTTTCGCGGCAACGACCAGGGGACCAATTCGGAGGACCTGGCCGGCGCAGTGGAATTTATCAAGGACTCGGGCTGGCTCAGCCACCGGGAAACCTTCGACTGGGAAGGTGAGCGCCGCTCCGGCTCCTCGGCCACCCGGATCAACCGGTTCACCCAGTTCCCGATCCGCAGTCCATTCAACGGCGTGGCCACCGATCTGATGCTGACTCTCCTGGCCCGGCCCTATGTCGCCTTCCCCACTGATACGACCAAGCACTGGTTCGGACCGCCGGTCCATGTCAGCAACGGAAGCGGGGGTGAGATTCTGGAAATTATCAGCTATGGCATCGAATACCTGGGCAGTAAAAGCCTCGTGGAAAACAAGACCACGAAACTGGGCACTTTCGAGGACGTGATTCACATCTACGGCCGGGCCAACGCGGGGGAGGCTGTCGTGGACGCCTACCTGGTGCCCAATATCGGGATCATTTACTACCACCTGGTAACCGCTTTCGGCCAGAAAGCCGCCGGGGCGCTGATCGGCTATGCCGGAGCGAACTACGACCTGGACGGCAACCCCCTGAAAGACTACTTCCCGATGAACGGCGGGAACAACTGGATCTATGAATTCGCTCCGGACAACAGCGTAGATGACTTCCGCTTCACTATTGAATGAGAATCCCAGGCAAATTTCAAACGAAACCCGGCGCCGGAACCCACAATTCCGGCGTTTTTTTCCGCAACCAGGCCCGGCCGGTCTTTTCGGAGTTGACTTTTAAAGCCCCGGCTTTCTATATTGATCAGGAAGTTTTGCTGTCCCGGCCGGTCCGCCGGGCGTTATTTGGATTTCCAAACCCTTGTAAGCCGTTGTTCCGAAAGGGAAATGAAAATGAGACGCAAGCTTTTTATCCTGTTCTGCCTGCTGACTCTGCCCGCCTGGCTGGCCGCGGATGAAAACGACACCGCCGCGATCCGCCAATTCGCCGAGGTGGCGGATGCCACCGCGATCGAAAATGTCCAGCCGGTCAAAAACATCATCCTGATGATCGGCGACGGGATGGGTTTCGAGGCAGTCACCGCCGCGCGGATCGCCGCCCTGGGCCGCGGGATCGGCCTGGCTTTCGACCGGATGCCGGTTATCGGCCAGAGTGTCACTTATTCACTGAACGATGACCTGATCACCGATTCGGCGGCCGGCGCCACGGCCCTGGCCTCGGGGCTGAAAACCCTGAACGGCAGGATCGGCGAGGATCGCGAGGGCCGAAAGACCAAGACCATCCTCGAGCTGGCCAAGGAGCTGGGCAAGAGCGCCGGTATCGTGGTGACCTGCGAGGCGACCCATGCCACGCCGGCCTGTTTCGCCAGCCATGTGAAAGAACGGAATAATTACTGGGAAATCGCCCGCCAGATGAGCCAGGCTCCGCTGGACGTTCTGCTGGGCGGGGGTTATGGGTATTTCCTGGCCGGCAGCCGGAAAGAGAGCTTCCGGGACGACGAGCTGGATCTGCTGGGCGAGATGCAGAAGCGGGGGGCGGTGGTCACCACCAAAATTCCGGAATTCCGCGGTCTGGATTTAAGCCGGGTGGACAAGCTGGTCGGTCTATTCGCCCCGAGCCACCTGCCGCCTGCCGGCAAAAGAGAGATCAGCCTGCCCGAGATGACTCAGGCGGCGCTGAAAATCCTCTCGCGCAACCCGAAAGGCTTCTTCCTGATGATCGAGGGCAGCCAGATCGACTGGGCGGGCCACGCCAACAACCTGCAATACAGCGTCGAGGAGACCCTCGATTTCGACCAGTGCCTGCAGACAGTGCTCGATTTCGCCGGGAAGGACGGCAAGACGCTGGTGATTGTCACGGCGGACCACGAGACCGGCGGGCTGTCGCTCAACTCGGCCGATGAGGGTAAAAAGACGCTCACCGCTGGCTGGACACAGGGCGACCATACAGCCAATGTGGTGCCGCTGCTGGCTTTCGGCCCCAACGCCGCGGCCTTCGGCCGGGTCGTTCAGAACCACCAAATTCCCCAGCTTGCGGTCCAGGGGTGGGGCGTGAAGAATTTTACCGGCTTCGCTTTCGAGAAATAAGTACAGGGCAGGCAAACAACCGTCCGGATCGGCGCTGATCCCCGGCGGTCACCGGTTGTGGTATTTTCGCGCAGCGTACTATCCGGCCCCCGGCCGAATAATTTTCAAGGAGCTCAGTCAATGAAACATATCTGCTACTTCGAGGTGCCCGCGGACAACCTTGAGCGGGCCAGGCATTTCTACAACAAACTGTTTGGCTGGGAATTCAGCGAAATGAGCATGGGCCATGCCCCTTACTTTACGATCAAAACCCCCGATGGAATCTCCGGCGGCTTGATGAGCCGCAAGGACAAAAGCCAGGGAATCACCGACTATATCGAAGTTGGCTCGATATCCGACTACGTGAACAAAGCCAAGACCCTGGGAGGCAAAGTGGTGGTGGATAGAACGACGCTGCCCGGAATGGGCCATTTCGCGCTGATCCAGGACCCGGAAAACAACGTGGTCGGTCTCTGGCAGATTGATCCGCAGGCGCACTGAACCGCGGTCCGGCCAAGAACAGGCAGGCTTTCTCACATGCCGGGATATTCGGGCACGGCAGGCAGTGCCCCGACATAAGTAATGAACTTCCCCGCAGCAAGCTGCGAGGAATTCTTTTCGATTTAAATTCAATAACCTATGAAGAATATAAACTAAGGGCTGCCTCTATTGAGACAGCCCCTTTTTTATAGTCACCAAACTGCTAACATTCCGATAGCGCTTTAACTGCTATACTTAAAAAGGCCGTCTCGGATAATGGTGGAATACATCTCATTGTAATTTATACAGTTATGTAGGGGCATCCCGATAAAATCGGGATGCCCCTACAGTTGGGAACTTTTCCAATGTATTGAGAGCGGCTCTCAGGCCTTCTTGATCAACCCGAAGATCGAGATCAGTGATTCGAGGCTGGCCGAATAGCGAGACCCATCCGACCCGTTGTAGTGGGTCTCCAGGCTCAGCGTACCGCGGAAGCCATCCCGCAGCAGAGCCGCGAACTGCCCGGTCCAGTCCACCTCTCCGGTCCCCACTTTGACGCTCTTGTAGATCCCGGTCGCTGGATCTTTCAGGGCATCCTTGATATGGACATGGGAGATGCGGGCTTTGTCCAGCTTTTCGTATTCATCCGGAAAGGGTATCGCACCGGCGATCAGGCAGTTTTGCGGGTCCCAGATAAAGCCGAGATAGGGGTTGGCAATCCGCTGCTGCATCAGCCGGGACTCCTCCCCGGTACCGGTATGGCAGGAGAACTCATTTTCCAGCAGCAGGCGCACCCCGGCCGGCCGGGCGATCTCGATCGCCCGCTTGATATGCTCGGCCACGACATCCATGATCGAATCCTGCTCGCGGCAGCGCCAGAAATCGAAAATCCGCAGGTAGGGCGCATTGAGGGCGACCGCTTTTTCCACCCCGCGCCTGAGCAGGTCGAACTGCTCATTGTATGTGTACTCGTCTTTCTGGCCCTGGGTAGGATGGGAACCGGGCAGGGTGGTTTTGAACAGCGCCGTATCGACCACCGAGACCCGCAGCCCGTAGAGACGCAGGAGTTTTTTCAGGCGCTGAATCTCGGCATCACCGACATCGGTGACATATTTCCCCCAGATGTTGCGGATTTCCACCCAGCCCAGGCCGAACTGGCTGACAAACTCCAGCGCCGTCTCCACATCATCATGAATCTCATCGGTGATCACGCCGAGGTTAAAATGCCGCAGGTACGCCCCCTGCAATCCAGGCCGGGACGCCAGAGGAGAAACAAAGATCCCGGCGGCGCCCAGTCCGAGAGCGCCGAGAAATTTACGCCTCTTCATCTTTCCTCAAGCCTCCCTTGGTTATCCGGACCGGGCCGGCCGGTCGGCGAACTCCTTGAGCTTTCTCTGCACGGCGCATTTGAAAAAATCCCTGACCTCAGCTTCAGGCAGACTGACCTGCTCCAGGTAAACCTCGTAAGTGTAGGTAAGCATTGAAAATAGCGGTGATATAGCATCGTCCTCGGCGGAACCGGTGAGAATCGTGCCCAACTCGGAATCGCTCAAGCCGTTAAAGAAAGAATCCACCATCCGGTCCGCCAGAAGCCTGGCGGTTCTTGGATCCAGTCCGGACATCGGCTCACCCCGGCAGTTGGAAAATTTCCACGCGCCGAATATATTTCGGCTGTCCTTTTTCGCAGTATTTTTCCGCCGCGCTGACTGCGGCGGTGAAATTTTCCACTCGCACCCACTGGTAACCCAGCGAGTTCTTGAACTCCAGGACTTCATAGTACCCGCTCAAATCATCCCGGGGCGGGCTTTCCCGCTTCTCTCCCCCGGCTTTCGCCTCGCCGTTCAACTGCTCGGGAAAGGCAAAGGGCGAAAGGGCGCAGATTCCCTTGCGGCGGCAGATCTCGGCCATATTGCAGTGCAGGCCGGCAAGTTGTATTTCGGTCACCTCGCCCTTGGTTTGCCTGGCTATCTGCTTACAGTGCATATATTAAGCCTTCCTCAGACCTCGGCTACTTCTTAAGGTAGCGTGACAGGTGGGCCGTGAGTACCTGGAACGCCTCCTCCACCGAATCCGCATAGGTAAAATAATCCAGGTCTTCCCGACTGATCACTCCGGTTTCGATCATGAAATCGAAATTTATCACCTTTTTCCAGAAATTGCTCCCGTAAAGGACTACCGCCACCTGCTTGATCATTATCCCGGTCTTGATCAGGTTCAACACTTCGAATAGCTCATCCAGACTGCCATAGCCGCCCGGAAACACCACCAGCGCTTTGGCCCGGTAAAGGAAGTGAAATTTCCGGGTAAAAAAGTAGTGGAAATGAAAGTTCAATTCCGGTGAAATATATGGATTCGGGTTCTGCTCGTGAGGCAGCCAGATATTCAGCCCGACACTTTTTCCGCCGACATCATGGGCGCCCCGGTTGGCGGCCTCCATGATCGAGGGGCCGCCGCCGGTGCAGATCGCGAACGGCTGCGGCTCGGCGGGCGTGCCCTTGTCCAGGGCCCAGCGCGTGAGCCTGGCGGCCAGCTCACGGGCCTGCCCGTAGTAAACCGAGGCGGCGCTGGACTTTTCCGCCCGGGCCAGCGCTTCCGGGTCGCCGGATCGACGGGCCTCCTGGAGCAAGCTGGCGGCCACATCCGGCGGCGGGATCTGGGCCGAGCCGAAAAATACTATCGTATTGTTGACCTTTAGCGCTTTCATCCGCACCTGGGCGTAGCTGGTCTCGGCGAGGATCCTCAGCCAACGGGCCTCGTGGCTGTTCATGAATACCTCGTCCAGCACGGGCAGCGGCTTTACCTCGACCTTCTCGCCCCTTTTGGCCACAGCCCTCAGGTAGAACGGATAAATGCTATCGGCGACCGCGCGGACCGGCTGGGCTTCCGGCGAGAGCAAAAAATCCTTGGGGACAAAGTGTTTTTTTCCCTGCAGTTTTTTTGGACGGGGCATTGGCAAAGAAGGAGCTGATTAAGTAAAAAAACGGATCGCGGCTTTGAGTTCCGGCTTGCATTTCCGGCGGGCTGGAATTCCGGAATTGCGTTGAATCAATGTAACTTGATGTTTTATACAGCCTTACGCCAGAGCGGCCGCTGCTTGCAGTTGTAATTTAACCAATCCGGCGGACTATGTCAAACAACATTGGCAGGGTATTTGTAGCCTGAAGAAAAATTCCACAGGCGAAGACAAAAGTCAGCCTAAAGGAGCGATTCATTCAGAGAGAATCCGGAGCAGCTCGAGCAGGTCGAAAATGTCCAGCCGGCCGCTGCCGTCCAGGTCCTCGGTCCCGTTCAGTGCAGTCCGGCCGGCGAGGACCTGGAGCATGGAGATCAGATCGAAGATGTCAACGCGGCCGCTGCCGTCCAGGTCGCCCGCGGAAAAGCGGCGGCCGGTGAGCGCAAGGCTCGACACGGCTCCCCCCTGCACGGCGACTATCGCGCCGGCGAACCGGTAGCCCTCCAGCTCGGCGCTAAGGCTGTAAGTCCCCTCGGCCACCGCGCCGAAAGAGAAATTACCGCTCGAATCGCTTTCGGCGCGGTAGTTGCGCTCGCCCGAAACCAGGCTGAGCCGCGCGCCTCCCAGAGGCTGGCCGGCAGAGCCGAGCGTCCTCCCGGCGACCGGGAACCTCCCGGCCCGGGCAGTCTCCAGGACCGCCCGCAGATTCAGGTCGTAGCTGAGCTTTTCCCATGGACCTTGCGCAGCGTGGGCGGCCCAGCTTTGCCCGGATGGCACTCCGCGATGGTCGATAGCCAGGGGGTAAAGGTCCGCGGAAACCAGCCGCACCAGCACCGCAAAACTGTCCCCGGCCTGGAATGCCAAAGGTACCGGGAGAGTCAGGTCCTGCCAGCCGGAGGAGGGAATTATTGTGTCGGGCAGGCCGGCCGCGGAATCGGTCCAGACCGGTCCCTCCCCGACCGACCGGAAGACTGCCAGTGCGGCCCGCTGGTTCGGCTTGTTCAGATAGAGCCGCACCCGCTCCAGGGTACCGCTCCAGGG
>Ga0156185_1235_pt1 | contig 17461 bp, 16 predicted proteins | sample RifCSPlowO2_12_FD_107838 | JGI IMG/M metagenome (GOLD analysis project Ga0156185, IMG submission 107838) | Candidatus Glassbacteria bacterium RIFCSPLOWO2_12_FULL_58_11 | reverse complement strand
AATACTTGCAAATTTAAGATAAGTTTATTATTTTCATATCTCTGCGGTAATGTCTGGACCGGGCGGGAGGGGCTGGTACAGCTTTTGCCTTAAGATTTAAACCGGGGTCAATACCAAACCGGAGAAAGGTTGCGGACATGCCAATCTACGAATACCAATGCAGCGAATGCGGCCACGGCTTTGAAGTCCTGCAGGGGATCAACGAAAAGCCTGAGCTCAAGTGCGGGAATTGCAATGGCGGCAGCGTGCAGCGGGTGTTGAGCGCCGGAGCTTTTGTTTTTAAAGGCAGCGGCTTCTACGCCACCGATTACAAGGGCAAGGAACAGAAGAAAGAAAAGGCGGAAGCGCCATCCTGCGAGGCCTGCGCTCAAGCCGGCGGCTGCCCCGCGGCGAAAAATCCGGAATAGGCTTTTTTTTAACCTGATTGTTAGCACTCGTCTTGAGTGAGTGCTAACAATCGAAGTACCGTAAACCATAGTTCTACACATCCACTTTATACTTTCTTTATCCACAACCATCAACCTATGAGGTGTCGTTATGAAGATCAAGCCTTTAGCCGACCGTATAGTGATCAAGCCCCTTGAAGAGGCCCAACAGAAAAAGGGCAGCATCATCATCCCCGATACGGCCAAGGAAAAACCCCAGCAGGGCAAAATTATGGAAGTCGGCCCGGGCCGGATGACCGATGAGGGCAAAAGAATCAATATGGAAGTGAAAAAGGGCGACAAGGTTCTCTACGGCAAGTACTCGGGAACCGAGGTCACGATCGATGGCGAGGAGTACCTGATCCTGCGCGAGAGTGATGTGCTTGCTGTTATGTAATCTTTGCTTTGCCTTTATGTCAAATAATATGCAACTGCCGCGGCGGGCTCACTTGTCGCAAGAGCTTGCGCCGCCGGAAATGTTCAAGGAGGAGTTAGGATGGCGAAATTAATTCAATTCAGCACTGAGGCCCGTGCCAGCCTGATGGAGGGCGTGGATAAGCTGGCTAATACGGTCAAGGTCACCCTGGGCCCGAAAGGACGCAATGTCGTTCTGGACAAGAAATTCGGCGCCCCCACGGTTACCAAGGACGGCGTGACTGTCGCCAAGGAAATCGACCTGGAAGGCCCGTTCGAGAACATGGGTGCCCAGATGGTCCGGGAAGTTGCCTCCAAGACCAGTGATGTGGCCGGGGATGGGACTACCACCGCCACGGTGCTGGCTCAGGCGATATTCAAGGAAGGCTTGAAGAGCGTGACCGCCGGGATCAATTCGATGAGCATCAAGCGCGGCATCGACAAGGCGGTCGCTAAGGTGGTCGAGGAGCTGAAGAAGCTCTCCACCCCCTGCAAGGACAAGCTCGAGATCAGCCAGGTCGGCACGATCTCGGCCAATTCGGACAAGGAAATCGGCGATCTGATCGCCCAGGCCATGGAGAAAGTGGGCAAGGACGGCGTCATTACGGTCGAGGAGGCCAAGAGCGCCGAGACCACGATGGAGACGGTGGATGGGATGCAGTTCGACCGGGGTTATCTCAGCCCCTACTTTGTCACAGACAGCGAAAAGATGGAAGTGGCGCTCGAGGATGCTTATGTGCTGATTTATGATAAGAAGATCAGCGCCATGAAAGACCTCCTGCCGGTGCTCGAAAAAATCGCCCAGTCCGGCAAGCCCCTGCTGATTATCTGCGAGGATGTCGAGGGCGAGGCCCTGGCCACTCTGGTGGTCAACAAGATCCGCGGCACGCTCAAAGTGGCTGCGGTCAAGGCCCCCGGTTTCGGCGACCGCCGCAAGGCGATGCTCGAAGATATCGCCACTTTGACCGGCGGCAGAGTGATCAGCGAGGAAATCGGCCTGAAGCTGGAGAACGCGGTTCTCGGTGATCTGGGCAAGGTCAAGCGGATCAGCATCGACAAGGACAACACCACCCTGATCGAAGGCTCCGGGAAGAAGAAAGATATCGAAGGCCGTATCGGCCAGATCCGTACGCAGATCGAGGACACTACCAGCGATTACGACCGTGAGAAGCTGCAGGAACGCCTGGCCAAGCTGGCCGGCGGCGTGGCCGTGATCAATGTCGGCGCCCCCACCGAAGTGGCCCTGAAGGAGAAAAAGGCCCGGGTCGAGGACGCCCTGCACGCCACCAAGGCTGCGGTCGAGGAAGGTATCGTCCCCGGCGGCGGCGTGGCTCTGCTGCGCGCGATCCCCGCTCTGAAGAAGCTCAAGCTGGAGAACTCCGAGGAGCAGGTCGGTGTCAATATCATCATCCGCGCTCTCGAGGAGCCGCTGCGGCAGATCGCCAACAACGCCGGTGTCGAGGGTTCGGTGATTGTCGAGAAGGTCAAGGAATCTCCCAAGAATGTCGGCTACAACGCCGCCGATGACAAGATCGAGGACCTGGTGAAGGCCGGCGTGATCGACCCGACCAAGGTCGTGCGTATCGCCATGGAGAACGCCGCCTCGATTGCCGGTCTGATGCTGACCACCGAGGCTACGGTTACCGAGAAGCCGGAGAAGAAAGAGTCGGCTCCGCACATGCCTCCGGGCGGTGACATGTATTAATCCTCCGCTTCATCTTTTAAGCGGATTTCAGCCCGCCGTCCCTTTTAACCGGGGCGGCGGGTTTTTTTGCCCCGGCGGCGCCCTTGCCCCGGAACCCCGATTTTCATATTTTAAACGGCCTTGATTCTTTTATGCATCTGCTCAGACTTTTAACCTGCTCTATTCATAAAAAGTCACAATAGTTCTTCAGAATTAGGAATAGAGCAAATTCCAGCGTAGGGGCGACGCATGCGTCGCCCCTACAGCGATTATCTTATCTTTCTGAAACTTCAATAGTTAATGTCGTTTGTAAATAATCCGGGTTAAATAAATCGGGGAAAAGGAAAATGACCCTCATAAATAAATCATCACTGGTCCGTGACCTGCGGGCGTTGGGGCTTGGTGCCGGCGACTGGGTCGCGGTGCACAGCTCGATGAAAGCCATTGGCTGGGTGCAGGGCGGGCCGGTCGAGGTGATCGAGGCCCTGATCGAGTCGGTCGGTCCCGGGGGAATTGTGATGATGCCGCTGTTCAATATCGCCGACGGCAAGCCGATAGACCTGGCGGTCAAGCCCACGTACCTGGGCCTTCTGCCGGAGACTTTCCGCAAATATCCCGGCGTGGTCCGCTCACCCAATCCCACCCATTCGGTGGGCATCCATGGCCCAGGGGCGGCGGAGATCGCCGGGGGCCACCGCAGCAGCACTTTTATCGGCCGCGGCAGCCCCTACCACCAGTTGGCCCTGAACGGCGGCTGGGTCCTGCACCTCGGCACCAATTACAACTCCAGCAGCATTATTCATCTGGCCGAGGTGCTGGTCGGTGTGCCGTATCTCGATGTCCCCTACCCGGGCTGGGAGAAGACCCTAAGCGCCCGGGCGGCCGACGGCAGCACGATCCAGGCCGCGCCGAAAGAGGTTCCCGGAGACAGTGTCAAGTTCTACCTGGTCCAGGAGGAAATGGACCGCCGGGGGCTGCTGCGCAAGGGGAAGATCGGCAATGCTCTCTCGGTCCTGGCCCGGGGAGCCGACATGCTGGAGGTAACGATGGAAATGCTCCGCACCGATCCCGGCTGCCTGCTCTGCGATAATCCGGACTGCCGGGTCTGCCCGGCCGCCCGGAAAACTATTGAAGCCAGCCAAGCCGGAAGGCGGATTAAGGAGACTGTCAATGGCGGATAAAGCGCAAGTCCCGGAATATGAAATCTTTCGCACCCCTGAACCGGTCAGGATCGAGGGCCGTCTGGATGATCCGGCCTGGGAGAAGGCCCCGGTTATCGACCTGCTGGAAAACTCGGAAGGCAAAGCCCCGCGTTATCCGACCCAGGCGCGGATGCTTTACGATGACCGCTGCCTCTATGTCGGCTTCCACTGCGTCGACCCGGATATCTGGGGCACCCTCCACCGTCACGACGATCCGATCTACGAGGAAGAGGTGGTGGAAATCTTCCTGGATCCCCTGGGCAGTCTCTGCGCTTACTACGAGCTGGAGGTCAGCCCGCTTAATACCGGTTTCGATGCCTTGATTCTGAACGACGCCGTAATTACCGGCGCGGCGGGTCGCGGCGGGAAGTTTCAGGGTTTCAGCGGCTGGAATCCCTCAGATTTCCGTCACGCGGTTTATCTCGAGGGAAAGCTCAATGCCCATGACGGCCGGAGCAGATTCTGGGAGGCGGTGCTGGCGGTACCGTTTGACGAGATGTTTCTGGGCCGCAACGTTCCGCCGAAACCCGGAGACATCTGGCACGGCAACCTCTACCGGATCGACAGCGAGGGCGGACGGCTGGAGGAGAGCGCTTTCAGCCCCACGTTCCGCGAGGATTTCCACGTTCCGGCCCGTTTCGGTAAATTCATTTTCCGCTGAGCGCCGGGTGCCAGGCATAAAAAAGGCACCGGCGGCTTGGCGGCTGCGGCTCAAGCAACGGTGCCTTTATCCGGAATTTGACCGGAAGCATCAATTCAGGGCGTTGTTCAGTTCCCGGCTGACTTTAAAAAAAGCCTTTTTCTTGGAGGGCACGAAAACTTCCTCGTTTGTTTTGGGATTGCGCGCCTTGCGGGCTTTGTGGTTTTTGACTTTGAAAGTCCCGAATCCGCGAATCTCGAGATGGCTGTCCTCTCTGAGGCAGTCCTTGATCTCATCCAGGAACTCTTCGACCACCACTTTGACATCTTTCGCGGTAAAACCGGTCTTTTCGGCGATAAGTTCGACAATGTCGGCTTTGGTCATGAAAATTCTCCTCCTCGAAAAATTACAACCCGTAATGGATTAATATGTATTCGTCAGGTTTCTGGTGGCTGGGCGGCCGTTTTACCAACCTGCAGAAATAAGTTAGACCTATTTTAGGGCAAATCTCCGTATTTGGCAAGAAAAAAGTGCTCTAAGTGTTTTATGTAAGTACAAGTTACTTGATCGGCAAAACGCTATTTGGCGATTTTGCAGCCCGGCGCCCGCATTTCTCAGGCCGGCCCTGCCTTTGCCTGGAATCGATAATTATTCTTCCGGCTAAACACAACTTTCAAGGAAAGGATTGTAAAATTGCGCCCCAGAGTTCTCATCCCTGTCCGCTCGATATATCGGGATTATCTTCTTTCCCCGCCGATTGTCGAGAGCCTCGAACAGTTCGCGGATCTCGAGATCGTGGTCGATCCGGCCGGTCTCGAAAGCAAGCAGTATGCCCGGCTCTACGCAGGGCGGGACGCCGTTCTGACCACCTGGAATACGCCGCTTATCGGCCGCGAAGTGCTCGAGCGGGCGACAGAGCTGAAGATTATCTCCCATGCCGGCGGCGAGGTGCGCCCCTTTATCTCGCCCGAACTCTTTGACATCCGGCCGGACCTTATCCTCTGCAACGCTTCCAATGTTATGGCCCGGCCAGTCGCCGAGCATTCGCTCTGTGTCACCCTGGCCCTGCTGCGCAGCCTGTTTCATTTCAAGGAATGGGTCCGTGAGGATGAAAACTGGTGGGAGTACGATCCGGCGAAAAATGTCAGTCTGCTGGAGAAGAAAGTCGGTATCGTGGGCCTGGGCCAGATCGCAAGGGAATTCATCCGGCTGTTGGGGCTGTTTGATACCGAAATTCTGGTGTACAGCCAGCATCTGGACCCGGAAAAGGCCCGTCAGGAGGGTCTGGTCAAGAGCTCGCTGGAGGAGATATTCTCCACCTGCGATGTGATCTCGATCAATGCCGCCAGTATCCCGGCCAACCGTCATATGATCGATGCCCGCCTGCTGAAAATGATCAAGCCCGGAGCGGTGCTGGTCAACAATGGGCGCGGCATGCTGATCGATGAGCCGGCCCTGATCGCCGAGCTGGAAACCGGCCGGTTCAGCGCGGCGATCGATGTCACCGAGGAGGAGCCTCCGGCCGCAGGCAACAAGCTGCGCTTCCTGCCCAACGTGCTGCTCACCCCCCATATCGGCGGGCCGGTCCCAGCGCAGCGCATCTGGATGATGCAGGAGGCGGTGGCCAACCTGAAAGCCTATTTCGAAGGCAAGCCGGTCCGGGGTGTTGTCGACAAGCAGCGTTTTTTGTATATGGCCTGAGACTGAAGATATATTGTCCAATGAAAACCCCCTGCCGCAGAGCCACGGCAGGGGGTTTGTTTATTCTGCTTTATCAGGAAAGACTATATCAGCTTTTTTCCTGGAAGAAAGACTTGGGTTTTTTCTTGGTCATCTTCTTATCGACAATCTCGTAATTCAGCTCGCCCGAGCAGAGCCTCTCCAGGCTTTCGGAGGTGCATTTTTTATCCAGGTACTGAGTCGTATCGCGGTACTGGTCGTGCAGTTTCCTGGCGAGCTTGGCCGCGATCACGCAACCCATGTACTTGGAGGAGCTGTTGGCGGCCAGCTCTTCTGGTGAAAATATCTTCATTAGTCTTTCCTCCCGGTGCACGGGCACCGTCAAGAACAGAAAGAATTTATCCGAATGCCCGGTTTCTCTGCCGCCGCTCCGGATGGAATCGCGGCGCAGAGGTTGACAGTAAATTGCCGAATGTTAAATTTAACAGGATTGATTGTAATAATCAAGAGCCAGTAAGACCGGTCTGAGGTGGATCGCCTGGGAGAACTTGTTTTTGTCGGGACAGGAAACAGCAATAAGCCAGGCAAGCTGCTCCGGAGCGGATTGCCGATTGAATATTCAACCACTGAGGGGATGGGAAGAATAATGCTTAGAGGAAAAGGCAAAAAGAAAGCGGACAACGAGCCGGCCGCCGAAAGTAAAGAACCGAACCTGGATCACGAAGAGAAGGGACAGAACTCTGCGGGAACCGTGGAGGCTGCGGTGCCGGCCGCTGAAACAGCGGTGCAAGAGCCGTCGCCGGAGGACAAATTGGCCGAAGTCCAGGATAAATACCTGCGGGCTGTCGCCGAACTGGATAATTTCAAGAAGAGGGCCGAGAGAGAAAAAAATGAATTATCCTCTTATATCAAGGTTTCGCTCTTCCGGGACCTCCTGCCGGTATTGGATGATTTCGGGCGCTTTTTCGAACATGTGGAAAACGGCGAAGCCGTGCTGGACCAGGGGTTTGTCCAGGGAATCGAGCTGATCCATAAATCGCTGCTGAAATTGTTCGAAAAGCACGGAGTGGAGGCCATCGAGAATGCCGGGGTGCCGGTGGACTACAACATACACGAGGCCGTGCTCACTCAGCCGGTGGAGAACAAGGACCAAGACCATACTGTCGTACAGATTCTCGAGGTCGGCTACCGGATTGGCGACAAGCTGATCCGGCCGGCCAAGGTAAAAGTCGGGCTGTTCAACCAGTGACAGCTAGATGCGCTTGCCGCGTACCGGGGTACTTATTATTGACAGCCGCCGCGCTTTGTGGCAATTTGAATCAGAGGCGGTTTTATCAATGTGTCCCGGTATATTTATTTAAAGTCATTTTTCGCGGTTGAGGCGAGTGGCTTTCCTATTAAGCGGAGCATTAAAATGAGAGATTGCCGGTCCGGTGATAGGCGCCGAAGCGCGGGCGCATGCGGCGTGGTTCTTTTTTGCCTGCTGGCGCTATTTTTGACGCAGGGAAGTGCTCCAGCCGCGCCGCGCGTGGATGTGGCGGTGGTCAATGGGATGATCGGTCCGGTGAGCAGCGAGTTTATCGAGGAATCCCTTTCCTCGGCCAGGGAGGCCGGCGCCGACCTGCTGATCATCCAGCTAGACACTCCCGGCGGCCTGCTCGGCACCACCCGCGAGCTGGTGAAACTGCTGCTGGGCAGCCGCCTGCCGATAGCGGTCTATGTTGCCCCTTCGGGCAGCCGGGCCGGGTCGGCCGGCGTATTTATCACCATGGCCGCCCATATCGCCGCCATGGCTCCGGGCACCAATATCGGCGCCGCGCACCCGGTCTCGATCGGTTTCGGCGGTAGCGGCGAGGACAGCTCCTCGGTGATGGGGGACAAGATTCTCAATGACACTTCCGCTTTCATCAAGACCATCGCCGGCCAGCGGGAGCGCAATGTCGCCTGGGCAGATTCCGCGGTTCGCCACAGCGTCTCGATCACCGAAAATGAAGCGCTGGAGCGCGGCGTGATAGATCTGATCGCCGGCAGTGTCGAGGCGCTGGTCGATTCGCTGGACGGCCGGACAATTAAACTCTCGGCCGCGGATTCGCTCCGGCTCGAGCTGGCTGGAGCGGAGATCGTCTACCACAGGTTCAACTGGCGCTATAACCTGCTCGACCGCCTGAGCGATCCGAATATCGCTTATATCCTATTCCTTGTCGGGCTTGTCGGACTTTATTTCGAACTTTCCAACCCCGGCCTGATCTTTCCCGGAGTGGTCGGCGGGATCAGCCTGATCCTGGCATTTTTCGCCTTCCAGACTCTGCCGATCAACTATGCCGGTATCCTGCTGATTCTTTTCGCCATTGTCCTTTTTATCGTCGAGGTCAAGATCCCCAGTTTCGGCCTGCTGACTCTCGGCGGGATTATCTCGATGCTCATGGGCTCGATCCTTCTTTTCAAAGGAGAAATTTCACCGACAATGCCCACAATCCAAGTTGCCTGGACCGTGCTCATTCCGACAGTGGTGCTGACCACCCTCTTTTTCGTTTTTGTGGTGGGCAAGGCGATCCAGGCCCAGAGGAGGAAAGCTACCACCGGCAGGCAGGGAATGATGGGCGAGCAGGGCCGGGCGATGACCCGGCTGGACCCGGATGGCAAGGTTTTTATCCACGGGGAAATCTGGAAGGCTCACTCAGCAGCCGGGCCGATCAAGGCGCAAGACCCGGTCCGGGTGACCGCGATCTCCGGTATGGTCCTGACTGTCGAGCCGCTCGATCCGGCTTGAGCCTTGTTGCGGTATGGCCCCTTATCCGAATCCGCCTTGTGTGCAATCGGATGTAATATAGGGTTATACTGTTATTTCAAATTCCAACCCTAATTTAATCAGGAGGAACAAATGGGCCAACTAGGTCTTTATATGTTCTTTTTCCTCTTTCTGGTGGGATTTATCATCCTCTCCAATATGATCCGGATCGTCCGGGAGTACGAGCGCGGCGTGATCTTCCGCCTCGGCCGCCTGCTGCCGGAACCCAAGGGGCCGGGTCTGATCCTGCTGATACCGATGATCGACCGGATGATCAAGATCAGCCTGCGAACCTTGGCGATGGATGTGCCGCCCCAGGATGTGATCACCAAGGACAACGTTTCGGTGAAGGTGAATGCGGTGATTTTCTTCCGGGTGATGGATCCAAGCAAGGCGGTGGTCGAGGTCGAGGACTACATATACGCCACCAGCCAGCTCGCCCAGACTACCTTACGCAGCGTGCTCGGCCAGAGCGATCTGGATGAGCTGCTTTCCAAGCGGGAGAAGATCAACGAGCAACTGCAGGGCATTCTCGACCGTCACACCGATCCCTGGGGGATCAAGATCTCCACGGTGGAGGTCAAGCATGTCGATCTGCCACAGGAGATGCAGCGCGCTATCGCCCGCCAGGCCGAGGCCGAGCGCGACCGCCGCGCCAAGGTGATCAATGCCGAGGGTGAGTACCAGGCTTCGCATCGCCTGGCCGATGCCTCCAAGGTGATTTTCGATCACCCGATCGCCCTGCAGCTGCGTTACCTGCAGACCCTCACCGAGGTGGCCTCCGAGAACAACAGCACTCTGATTTTCCCGGTGCCGATCGACCTTTTCGAGCCGTTCATCAGGGCCAGGGGAAGAACCGCGGAGCCTGAAAAAAAGGAATAATTTTTTAGCATAATGACGTTCAGGTATTCCGACCGATAAGGATAGTCCGCTAAAACTAGAATCGCGTCTTGAAAAATCCCCCTTGTATCCCCCTTTTTCAAAGGGGGAGGTGGAGTGCACCCCCTTTGAAAGGGGGAAGTTGATTCCCCCCTTTGGCAAAGGGGGGCAAGGGGGGATTTGAGAATGATTAGTTAAAGCCGCATACACGCATTTAGTATTTCAAATTATTTCCGAGACTCGACAATAGTTGCGTCGAGCTGGAAAAGCCTTTGATTACGGAAAGTAAAGATTAGTATGACAGATAAAAGACGGCCGAATAAACTCTCGCCCGCCTCCACCCGCGGTTATGACCAGGTAATCGACTTCTTCTCAAACATCGGGCTGAGCCGCGAAGCCTCGATGTACGTGAAGATGTTCCGGGACATTGTCCCCTGGCGTTTTGCGGTGCTGCTGATAAGCGCCGAGACCCTCGAGCGCTCGGTCAAGGCAGTCGCCCTGGACCTGGCCTACCTCTGCGGCCTGAACCTTTATCCGGTGATCGTGCTCGATAACCTGCAGGTGGCCGGAGGCAACCTGGTGCGGCCAGCCGCACAGAGCGGCAGCCAAAAATTGAAAGCTCCGGGAAGGCGAATCCGCGACCTGGTCGCTACCAGCAGCCGGCTGGTCTCTGCGGTCACCGCTGCCGGCGGCAAGGCGGCTGGAGTGCATAACGAGATTTTCAGCCTCCGGACGCCCCAGCCTGAAAAACCGGATTTCGATTTCCGTATCCTGGCCGGCCACCTGAATCTCGCGCCGCTCAAATCGCTGGTGAAAAACCGGCATATCCCGGTCATCTCGCCGGTGGCGATGGACAATCGCGGGCAGTTGCGGATTATCAGCGCCGAGAAAGTGGCCAAGGCGCTATGCAAGCGGATCGAGCCCCAGAAATTTATCGTGATCAGCGAGCAGGGCGGGATTCTCGACCGCAAGGGCGAGCTGATCAGAAACATCATCCTCAGCACGGACTACAAGTCGCTGATCGCCTCGGGGGATCTGGATGAGAACGCGCTCCAGCAGCTCGAGGCCGGGGTGCGGGTCCTGCGCGAGGTGCCGAACCTGACCCTGCAGTTCGCCTCGGCGGGCAACCTGCTCTACGAGCTTTTCACGGTCAAGGGGCAGGGCACCTATATCCGCGCCGGCCATGAAATCCGCGAGGCCCGCTCTTTCAAAGGACTCGACCTCGAGCGCCTGCGCGAGCTGATCGAGGATGGCTTCGATAAGGCCCTGGTCGAGGACTATTTCCGGGAGCCGCCCCACCGCGTGCTTTATGAGCGGAACTATCACGGCGTGATCGTGGTCAAGCCCCTGGAGGGCGATATTTTCTACCTGGACAAGTTCGTGGTCGGACGGCGCTGGCAGGGGGAGGGCATGGGCGCTCCGCTATGGCGCGAACTGACGAAGCACTACGCCAAGCTGATCTGGCGGGCCAGCCCCCATAACCCGATCAACCGCTGGTATCTCGAGCAAGCCGAGGGCTTCCAGCGCACTCCGGAATGGAACATCTACTGGATCGGCCTCACCCCCCAGGAGGTCGGGAAGTATATCGAGCGGGTGAAAAAGACCCGGAGGACAGTGGTCTAAATAGACGGAGACAAGACACTCCGGCCGCGGCCGGTCGGCTGTGCCGGGTAAAGCGCAGGTATTTTCTGCTGAACTATTCGATATTTCTCGGTAATCCGGAATCATCAGGGGCGGCTTCCAGGCCGCCCCTGCGGGTTTCCGGCAGGAAATTGAGAACATGACAGGCTCTCCCGATCCGCTCGAACTGGCGCTGCACATGATTTGCAGCGATCATTTCGCTTTGCGGCCCGGAGAGCTGCTGTTGGTGGCGGCCGACCCGCCATGCCTCGAGCTCGGGAAAAAGCTTGTTGCAAGCGCCCGGAAGATCGGGCACTCCTGCGAGCTGCTGGAGATCGGGCTGGTGGAGGCGCCGGGAAAGGCACCGGCGGGATTTACCTCGGAGGCGCTCTCCCGCGGGGCGGCCGCCCTGCTGGTGAGCTCGAAATCTCTCTCGCACACCGAGGCAAGGCGCAAGGCCTGCCATGAGAACGGTGTGCGGATCGCCTCCATGCCGGGAATCACAGAGGAAATGCTCTCCCGCCTCTTTGCACCGGGGAGCGCGGAGCTGGTTGACCGGAGCACCCGGGTCCTGGCCGGCCGTCTGGCCGGAGCGGCAAAAATTACCCTCAAGTGCGCCGGGGGGACGGAACTGCGGCTTTCGGTACGCGGGAGGCGGCTATATCTGGATGACGGCTTCTACCGCGAGCCGGGACGTTTCGGCAACCTGCCCGCCGGCGAGGTGAGCTGGTCGCCTGTGCCAGGCAGCACCGAGGGGCGGATCGTGGTCGATGTGGCATTCGCCGGCCTGGGCGCGGTGGAGGGGCTGGTTCTAGAGATCAGGAGAGGGAAAATCGCCGGGGCCGGCGGCGCAAAGAGCCGCCGTCTGCTGGAAATGCTGAGCGGCCCGGCCGAGCGGATGCTGGGAGAGTTCGGGATCGGCACCAACCCCCTGGCCCGTCCCGGCGCGGTCACTCTCGAAGCCGAGAAAGCGACGGGGACGGTGCATTTCGGTTTCGGCGACAACCGTTCTTTCGGCGGCGAAAATGTTGCCGCCGGGCACTGGGATGCGGTGGTGAGCTGCGAGGAATTGGAGGTTGATGGAGTAACTGTTGAGCTGGAGACAGGCAGAAAACCGTAAACTGCCGAGGAACGTGCTGAAATATCTATAAAGTGGCTGGTTTTCCCTGATCCTCGTAGGGGAGGGTTTCAAACCCTCCCCTACAAATTCATTATATCTATAGCGTTACACGGAATTTGCTAATACGATTTCTCTCTATCAACTGCAGATATTAAATCGACACGCATCGAGCCCGGTCCGCTTTTCAAGGAATGCTTAACCTGGTCGTTTGGAGATATGAAAAACCTTCTGCTGCTCTCTTATTTTTTCCCGCCGCACGGCGGGGGCGGGGTGCTGCGCGCCGTGGAGACCGTGCGTCTGCTGGAGCCTCTGGGCTGGCGCAGCACGGTGGTCGCCGGGCCGGAGAGCGGCTACTGGCACACAGATGAAAGCCTGCTGGAGCGCATCCCGCCCTCCGCGGAAGTCCTGCGAACCGGGGTGTTCAATCCGGCGCGGATTTTTGATGCGTTTTCGCGCAAGGGCCGGGAACCGGGAAAAGTCCGCAGCGAGGGTGCGATTCGCCGCTTGAGAAAACTCGCCGACTGGCTGCCAGTGCCCGATGTCTACTTTGGCTGGATAAAACCGGCGGTTTCCGCGGCGCGAGCAAAGGTGGGCGAGGTGGACTGGATCATGAGCACCAGTCCGCCCGAGACCGCGCATCTGGCGGCCATGTACCTGTCCCGGCGCTACGGGAAAAAATGGGCTGCCGATTTCCGGGACCCCTGGGTCAGTGGGATTTACCGGAGGTTTCCGACACCCGTGCACGAGTCTTTCCAGCGCAAGCTGGAGCGCGCGGTCATCCGGCGCGCAGACCTCGTCCTGGCCTCAAGCCGGGAGGCGGTGGAGGACTTCCGCGGCCGTTACCCAGGCCAGCCCCCCGATAAATTTCAGTTCCTGCCCAACGGTTTCGACAGCGCGGAGTTTGCCGCCCTGAAAAAAGATGCGCTTTCTGCGGGTCCCTTGCGGATAATCCATGCCGGTAATCTCACCCTGGGCCGAGACATAAGCGCGCTTCTCGAGGCCCTGGCCGCGCTGAAAAATGAAAAACCATGCGGTCCGGCGCCATTCCAGCTCGAGCTGGCCGGCCCCTGTGACAGCCGACTGAAGGTTCAAGCTGAGAAACTGGGTCTGGCTGAGGAGGTGGTTTTCAGCGGGTACCTGCCCCGTGGTGAAATCCTGAAAAGGCTGGCCGGGTCCCACTTGGCGCTCCTGGTGGAGAGTTTCGACCCGCGGGCCGCCCTGGTGGTGCCGGGCAAGCTCTATGATTATTTCGGGGCCGGGCTGCCGGTGCTGGCCCTGGCGCCGGAGGGGGCGGTCTCGCAAGTGCTGGAGCGGACCCGCGCCGGGGTGATGTTGACCTCTCCGGACAGAGCCCTTGTCAAAGAGACTCTGCAAAAATTTCTCGGGCGTTTCCGGGCGGGAAAACCCCTGCTGGGGCCGCCGGATCAGGCGGAGCTGGCCCGCTATGAGCGGGCCAGCCTGGTCGGCCGGCTGGCTGAGCTGCTCGAGGAGCGCGGTTGAATATCCTTCCGAACTTCCTGCCGATTATTTAATTTGAGTATATACATTATATTGCATTTTCTATAATGCATTATATATTTACTTAAATCGAAGAGTCTGACACACTTTCTCACCCACTTTCCCGAAACTGCGATGACTCCAGGCCTTTGTGTAAAACCGTCTCGCGCGATTTCTCTACTTTCCGGCCTGCTCCTTCCCTTTGCCTTTAGCCTGCTTGCTCCTCCGGCCCTGACGGCCCACAGCCTGTTTGTCTCGGTCGGCCAGGCCAATGCGACTGTTACCCTGGACAGCCTCGAGCTGGGCCTTACCGATGACTCCGGGGTGCTGTTCAGCCAGCCTGTCAGCCAGGGCCGGCACTTTCTGCGGATCGAGAAGGAGGGCTACCGCACGGTCCGCGACACGATTGAACTGCCCGCCGAGCTGACCTACAACCACACCAGGCCGCTGGAGCCGCTCCGGGTGATCGTACTCAATCAATCCACCGGCCTCGAGGTGGACAGCGTGGCCGGACCCTACACCATCCAGGCCGGCTCTTTCCGCGAGGAGCCGAATGCCCGGAAACTGGCGGATTCCTTTCGCGGGACCGCTTATGCCTCCCGGATTGAAACCGCCGAGGTCAGCCGCCTGGGCGAGGTGCACCGGGTAAGGTTGTCGCTGTTCAATTCGCTGGCCGAGGCCCGTCAGGCGGCCGGCCGGATCGCCGGCATTTCCGGGCAGGATGTCTGGATCGTGGGCCTGGACGGCCGCGACTGGGCGGTCCAGCTCGGCGCTTTCTCCAGGCGGGGCGAGGCCGAAAAGCTGGCCGCGCGTCTGGATGGAACCGGAATCTATCTCTGGGTCGAGGACAGCGCGGATGGGCTGTTCCGGGTCAAGGCCGGGTACTGGCCGGACCGGGAGTCCGCCGCCGCTGCCGTGCAGCGCTTTTCCAGTGTGACTGGCGCCCGGCCGATGATCGTTCAAGTTCGCTGAAAATGTAAGGACCTTAACTTTGACCGCTAAAATATCGCTGCTGCTGTCCACCCTGCTCCTGCTGCTGCTCCGGGGGACTACCCTAGCCCAGGCTCCGGAGGCGGATTCCCTGGATGTCCCGCTGCTCGAGGTGGATAATACTGACAGCCTGGTCACCGCCGGAGCCGGAATGCGCTCCGGCGTGAACCTTGACACCCGGGGAGTGGTCTACCTGAATATTTTTTACCAGGGCGTGCAGTACGGCAACCGGGTGGCCCGCGGTATCGTGGTTACCGCCGCCGACAGCACCTGCCGGCTGAAAATCCTTGAGAGCACCGCTCCGGTCCGGCCCGGTTACCGGGTCCTGCTTTACGGTCTGCGGCCGGCGCCGCCCTACGTCGCTACCACATTCGAGCGGAAAGCGGCTGTAAAGAAGCCCTTCTATAAGCGCCGCTGGTTCTGGATCGCCGGAGGAGCGGCGGCGGCCACCGCGATACTCGCCGCCACCAGCGGAGGGGGGAAGTCCGGTCCCTCATCCAGCCGTGGAACCGTGGCAATCACCGGGAGCTTACCCTAGTGCGCGAGATGAAAATTCCCCTCCGATGTATCGCCCTCATTTTTCTAACCCTGCTGAGCGCCGCGGGCTGCCGCGACCGGGATGCGCTCCTGATGCCCTCCGGAGAGCGGGGAGCCCTGCTGGTCTCGGTCCGTTTCGCCTCCGCGGATTCCCTCGATCCCTTGAAAATGAGCATCGCCGCGATCAAGGACAAAAAGCCCGCCGGCAGCGGAATCCTGTTAGCCCAGGCCGCCTTGATCACAAGTATCCACGCCCTGGTCTTCGATGAGACCTCGAGCCCCCGGAAGCTCCTGGCTGAAACCGATCTGGCAATCGACCGGACCGCCGGCACTTTCGGCGGCAGCCTGGAGGTGGAGGCCGGGGACAGCCGGGTCGTGGCGGTGCAGGCCTATGAGCCACGCGGAGTGACTTACCTGGGAGTGAGTGAAAAACTGAGCGTGGCCGGCGGCGGCACCACGGCGGTGGATATTACGCTTGCCAGCTACCTGCCGGTCATTACCGCTCACGATGAAATAAGCCTTACCGGCTATATTTCTTTTCAGTGGGCCGCCGTGTCGCATGCCGACAGCTATATCGCCTATGCAGGCCGCTCGGCTTCCTTTACCAATTACGATTCCTTGGTAGTCGAGGGGTCGACTTCAGCCTCTTTCGAGAAGCGGCCTCAGGGACTCATATATATGCGTGTCCGCGCGGTCGGCGGCTACGCCTGGGGCGCGCCCGGCGATACAGCCGTCGTGCGGGTCACCAGCCCGCCGGAGGCGCAGATTCTCAGTCCCGCACGCGGCGCGACTGTCTCGCTGGGGGCCCAAGTCCTGTTTCTGGCGCGGGCTTTCGACTCCGAGGAGGGGTACCTGGCCGGCGGCTCGGTGAGCTGGGCCAGCAGTATCAACGGTAATTTCGCCGCAGGGCCGTTTGTCCTCTACGACCGTCTCTCCGCCGGCACGCACCTGCTCACCATGACCGCCCGCAATGCTTTCGGCGCCCTGGCCACGGACACGCTGACCCTGACAGTCGCCGGCGGGGCGGTCAATGCCGCGCCGGAGGTGACGATTTCCGCACCTTTCGACAGCGCCCAATTCAATGCCGGCGAGCCGGTGCTCTTTCTCGCCTCCGGCCAGGATGCCGAGGATGGCCGTCTGCCGGACAGCAGTTTTTACTGGATCAGCAGCCTGGACGGTTATTTCGGTAAGGGCGGCTCGCTCCAGTATTCCGGGCTGCGGCTGGGCGCGCATAAGATTGTCCTGGTCGGCGTGGACCGTCAGGGCGCGGCCGGAGCGGACAGCCTGACGGTCAATATAGTTTCCACGGGCGGAGTGCCCGCGCCGACAGCCAGGATTATCACGCCATCCGCCGGGGCGATATTCAACGCCGGCTCGGGAATCCTGTTTTCGGCCCAGGTCAGCGGGGTCAGTCCAGCCGAGGCCCAGGCCGGCGGCGTCTGGTGGTCCTCCAGCTTGTCCGGAAAGTTCGGCACCGGCCTGCAACTGGTCGCCCATGGGCTGCCGCTGGGCCCACAGACCATTTTCCTGACCGCGGTCAACGCTTTCGGCGGCGCGGCCCAGGACAGCGTGGCGATCGACATCGTCTCCTCCGGCGGCAACAGCGCGCCCGCGGCCGTGATCTTAAGCCCCAACGATCTCGCCTCGTTCCCGGCCGGCGCCTCGATCACTTTCCTCGGCCGGGCGCTGGACCTCGAGGAGGGTGTGCTCGGCGGAAACTCGCTGAGCTGGATCAGCTCGCTCGGCGGCGCATTCGGCAGCGGCGATTATTTCTCCTACAGCGGCCTGCCCTCCGGCGACCAGTGGATCTATCTGCTGGCCGCGGATGCCTCCGGGGCGGCGGGCGTGGACAGTATCCGCATCCTGGTCGGCGCGGGCGCGGCGAACAATCCGCCGCAGGCCTCGATCCTCTACCCCAAGGCCGGGGCCTCGTTCGCGGTCGGCACTCTGGTCCTGCTCTCGGGCAGCGCGGCCGATCCCGAGGA
>Ga0156185_1200_pt1 | contig 17692 bp, 19 predicted proteins | sample RifCSPlowO2_12_FD_107838 | JGI IMG/M metagenome (GOLD analysis project Ga0156185, IMG submission 107838) | Candidatus Glassbacteria bacterium RIFCSPLOWO2_12_FULL_58_11 | reverse complement strand
TCTGGCAGGGCACCTACTATGTCAAAGTCACCTCTTTCGAATCCGGCGACCCGTCCAAGCTGGAGCTGTTGGGCCGCGCCGTGGCCGCCAGGCTGGATGCCGATGCCGGGATGCCGTCCGAGCTGGCGGTCTTTCCGTCCGAGGGCCTGATCGAGGGAACGCAGCGCTATATGGCCCGGGATGTTCTCGGCCAGAGCGCCCTGAAAAACGGCTTTTCGGCGGATTACAAGCATGGAGAGACCGAGTTCAAGCTCTTTTTCATCCTGCACGACAATACTGAGGCGGCGAATGAGAGCTACCGGGTCTACCATGAATTCATGCAGCAGTACGGTAAAAATCTCCAGGACCATTCGGGAGAGGAATTTCCGCTGTTCTCGGCGCAGGACCCTTACTATGGCACGGTGGTCACGATGCAATCCGGCAAGGCGGTGCTGGGAATCATGGGACTTGACGATCCGGAGCTGGTGAACGAGTATTTAAAACAGATGGCGAGCAAACTTTCTCTTCAGGATCTTACCTGAAAGGAATCTTCTCACTTTGCGGGACAAAAGCCGATACCGCAGCAGCCGGGTCGCTGAATATCGCGCTCCACGCGGTATTTTCGCAGGCAATAAGACTGTCAGGTTCGGCCTAATCGCGATCCTTGCCTGCATTCTTACCGTCCAGCTCTATAACCGCCTGACTCCGCACCTGCTCAAAGGGCCGATCGATGATGTTTTCCGGCACAACCCGAAACGGCTGGCGATTATTTATGGCACCGGCGGCCCGGCGGCTCAGGAACTGGGCGACTATGCAATCAAGGTTTCCCATCTGCTGGGTAAAAGCCTGGGCCATCCGATCCTGGTTTATCCGGACACCCTGGCGGACAATGAGCTGCTCGAAAACTACTCCCTCATTCTTTACGGGCCTTTGGAGCAGGACCTGGTGGCCCGGACCATGCAAGAATTCTTTCCTTTCGAGTTTTCCGGCCGGGGGGTCGCGCTGAGGGGCCGGCGCATTGAGGAAAGCCACTGGCGGTTGATTTTCGCCCTGCCCAACCCCCTTAACCGCAAATATTATGTGCTGGTTTACACCGGACCCTCGGCCGCCGATGTAATCGGCATTAACATCCTTGGCAGTCCCAACTTCGTCCGTCACGATACCACGGATTATGTCCTGGCCGTAGGGGACCGGATAGTGGAGCAGGGGCGTTTTGATAAGAGCGATCCTGCCCGCTGGGTGCTCCCCTCTCAGTGACCAGTCGCCGGGAGCCGCTTCAGATTCGGCCGACTTTTATTTTTGGGGCAAGCTCGTTCAGGGAAATGTCACTAAATCTTCGCCGTCGCCTATCGCTTTTCGCGCTGCTCTGCCTGGCTGCGGGGGCCTGCTCCTCCAGGGTTTCTCCGGAGACGGCGCAGAACCTGCCGGACAGCCTGACAGTTTTCCGTTTCCGTATCAGCGGAGACCCGCCCTCCCTCGATCCGATCCACAGTGTCGACCTGGTTTCCCAAACCGTTGTGAACAACATTTTCGAACCTCTGCTCCGTCTCGATCCGCTAACCGGGAGGCCGGCCGGCGCGCTGGCCGATAGCTGGGAAATCGCACAGGATGGATTGGTCTTTCGCTTCTTTCTGCGCCGTGAGGCGCGTTTCCACAACGGCCGGCTAATCACCTCTTCGGATGTGCGCTATTCGTTCGAGCGGCTGCTCGCCCCCGGCTTGGCCGGGGAAAGGCCCTGGATACTCATGCCGCTGGCCGGGGCGCGGGCATTCAGGGCCGGGCAGGCGGAGCATGTAGCGGGGATCGAGACCCCTTCGGACAGTGTCGTGGTTCTGCGTCTCGAACGGCCTTTCGCGCCCTTTCTGGTGCAGTTGTCCATGGCCGGAGCGAGTATTTGCCCCCGCGAGGAGATTGAAAAGGCGGGCGAGGCGGAATTTGGCCAGCATCCCGTGGGCAGCGGCCCCTTTCGTTTCCTGCGCTGGCAGCATGATAACCGGATCGTTCTCGAGCGGGCGCCGGGCTGCCCCGGGCCCGGACCGGGAGCGGTCGGCCGGGTGGAGTTTCTGGTCGTGCCCAATATCAGCGTGGCCCTGGAGAAATACCGCGCCGGGGAGCTGGACCTACTCGATCAGCTCCCGCCGGGCCAGGTGGCCCTGGCGCGCAAGAGAATGGCCGGAGAGCTTCACATCTGGCCCGGCCTGAGTGTCCGCTACCTGGGATTCAATCTCACCCGGCCGCCGTTCCAGGGCAACCGCGGCCTGCGCCAGGCTTTTAATTATGCGGTGAACAAAGAAGCAATCACGGAGGTGCTCGGAGAGGGCGTGGATGTCGTCTCGCGCGGGGCCGTGCCGCCGGGACTGCCCGGCTGCAATCCCGGCCTGGCCGGCTACCCTTATGACCCGGAGGCCGCCCGCAGGCGCCTGGACGAGGCGGGATACCCGGAGGGCCGGGGCCTGCCGGAGATCACCCTGCTCTACAATAATGATGCCGCGGACCGCCGGGTCTGCGAGTTCGTCCAGGCCTGCCTGGCGGAGATCGGCGTGAGAGTCCGGCTGAAAAGCCTGGAGTGGGCCGCTTTCCTGGCGGCTGTCCGCGCCGGCGAGGCGGAGCTCTTCCGCGGCAGTTGGGTGGGCGACTACCCGGATGCGCATAATTTCCTCTATACTCTTTTCCACTCCTCCAACTGGGGGGATGCGGGCAATTATACCCGATTCGCTGACCCGGCGGTAGACAGCCTGCTCGACCGGGCGGCGGGCCTGGTGGATGAGGTAGAGCGGGAACGGATTTACCAACAGGTGGAAGTAACTGTCAGCCGCGAGGCCCCCTGGATTTTTCTGTTCCATCCCGGCCAGGTGGCGCTGCTTAAAGAGCGCTGGCGCGGGGCGGTTTTCCCGGCTGAGGGAATCTGGGCTTTCCCGCTGTCCTTAGTTTACGCTGGGAATTGAACGCGGTTTTTCCTTAAGATAACGAGAGAGGACATACCTAGGTGCTTTATTTCATCCTCAGAAGACTTCTGGCGCTTCTGCCCGTACTCTGGGGTATCGCCACGATCGTGTTCGCCCTGATGTATGTAGTGCCGGGCGACCCGGCGCGGCTGATGGCGGGCCAGAACGCCAGCGCGGAGACAATCGAGCTGATTCGGGTCCGGCTCGGCCTGGATCGCCCGGTGCACGAGCGCTACTGGATTTTTCTGAAAAATCTGGCCCGGGGCGAGCTGGGCTATTCCTATCGCCAGAGGAGACCGGTCGCCGGGGTGATTCTGGAGCGCTTTCCGGCCACGCTCGAGCTGGCCCTGGCCGCGGTGCTGATCGCCCTGGTCCTCGGTGTGGGAGCGGGAGTCCTGGCGGCTCGTTTCCACGGGAGCTGGCCGGATTACGGGGTGATGGCCCTGAGCCTGCTCGGCATCTCTACTCCCGTGTTCTGGCTGGGCCTGATGCTGATCGTGGTCTTTTCGGTCTGGCTGGGCTGGCTGCCGGTGGGCGGATACGGTGAAAGCGGCGAGATGCGCTATCTCATTCTGCCGGCGCTGAGTCTGAGCGCTATCTCCACCGGCTATTTTTCCAGGATTACCCGCTCGAGCTTCCTCGAAGTGCTGCGCGGAGATTTTATCCTGGCCGCGCGCGCCAGGGGCATCCCGGAGCGCCGGATACTAGGCCGGCACGCCCTGCGCAATGCCGCGGTGCCCCTGGTAACTGTCGTCGGGACAAACCTCGCCGGCCTGCTGGGAGGCGCGGTGGCCACCGAGACGGTGTTTGCCTGGCCGGGGATCGGCCGGGCGATCTACGATGCCATCCTGCTGCGCGACCTGCCGGTGGTCGAGGGCGGTGTGATCTTCCTGGCCTTTATTTTTGTAGTCGCCAACCTGGCGATCGATCTGCTCTATCTCTGGATCGACCCGCGAGTGCGCCTTCCCGGTTTCAGCGGCGCGGGAGGCGAGCCGTGAGCTTGCGCGCTTACCGCTCGATAACCCTGCGGATAGGCCTGGCGCTCGTGCTGCTGCTCGTGCTGTCGGCACTCTGCGCCGGCCTGCTCGCGCCCTGCGATCCCTTGCGGGTGGATGTCGCCAGTGTCATGGCTCCGCCCTCTTTGGCGCACCCTTTCGGCACCGATTACCTGGGCCGCGATGTGCTGAGCCGGGTACTTTACGGCGGCCGGATTTCGCTGACTGTCGGCGTGCTGGCGGTAATTATTTCCGGCCTGGCGGGCACTCTGGTCGGAGCGCTGGCCGGTTTTGCCGGCGGCTGGGTGGATGAAGTGCTGATGCGCCTGACCGATATCGTGCTTGCTTTCCCGACCGCGCTGTTGGCCCTGGCGGTCATGGCGATATTCGAGAACCCGACCGTGGGTAAAATCTTTATCGTGCTCGGACTGGTGGGCTGGGCCAATATCGCCCGCCTGGTACGCGCCGAGGTGCTGGCGGTCAAGGAGCGGGACTTTGTCACCGCCGCCCGCTCGGTGGGGGTGAGCCCCCTTGGGATTGTCATCCGCCACATACTGCCCAACACCCTGGGCACTCTCACCGTAGCCCTGACCCTGGGAGTGGCGGGCAATATCCTGACCGAGGCCTGGCTGAGCTTCCTCGGCCTGGGCGCCCAGCCTCCCTTGCCGAGCTGGGGCGCGATGATCACCGAGGGCCAGTACTTTCTCACCACCCGGCCCTGGGTCTGCATTTTCCCGGGCCTGGCCATCCTGCTGACCGTTCTGGGGTTCAACATGCTGGGCGATGGACTGCGGGATGTCCTCGACCCGCGCCTTAACCCACGCGGCCGCAGGTAAAGAAACCCGGCTATTTAAACCTGGATTATTCACATAATGCCGTAAACCTGGTAGGGGCGGCCCCCCGTGGCCGCCCGAACGGAATGGGGCAGGCACAGGGGCCTGCCCCTACAGGAGACGCACACGGACTTTTTCGTGAATTATACGAGTTAACTACTTGCCGGAGAACGATAATCTTGCGGCATGGGATAAATGAATCTCATGGAATGGAATTGTCGGGATGGGGTGGGAAAAACTTGATCGCGACCGGCAAAGGCGTTTGGACGGACTGCATTTAAGGAGAGAAAAATGACTGTTCGGACGATGAATCGAACAGGCCTTTGCCGGTCGCGACAAACCGTTCCGCTCAAGACCGAAAGACATCCGGAGAATTTTCCGGACCGGCTTTTTCGCTCGTGCGGGACGGAATCTTGAAACAGGCTTTTTGAACAGCGACAGCAGTGCGGCTGGAATAGCCGCCGGAAGACTCAGATAATGAAAATATTGGTCGGATGCTGTCCCTGTTTTTTGCCTTTGCGCCTGTTGCCCAATTTGCGGGTAGTCTCCTGCCCGGTATACAAAATGTCGGTGGATTCAGGTTCCGCGATATCCTGTGATTCATTCAGGCCGTGGCAGGCAGCGGCTTGCTCGAAAGCCGCCGCTTTTTCTCCATTGCGCGCGCCGGTCCCTTTCTTGCGGAAAATGTCGCTCAGGGCCATCTCATCCTCCTTGATGATTAACCGATTGCGGCAGTCCTTGCCGTCTTCTGGATCGAAAAGAGATTGAAAAATTATCTCATGTACCTAAAATTATCGGCAGATCGGCCGCGATACTTGAAATTTCTCCCGACCGGGCGGAAAAGGAGTTGCGGATGTTAATGGTAAATTTTGTCAACGGGGCCCTGACACTCTACGGTTACCTGCTGCTGGCGCGGATACTGATTTCCTGGGTCGGGGTCAACTATTCTAATCCCTGGATCAGGCTGCTTTGCCGGCTGACCGATCCCTTCCTCGAGCCGTTCCGGGCTTTGATCCCGCCACTCTCCGGTATCGATTTCTCTCCGCTGGTGGCTTTTTTCGTGCTGAACATGCTCCGTTCCGTGCTGGTCCGGTTTTTATTGCATTTCTGAGGCCTCGATTCAGCGCGATAGCGACCGGGCCGGTCTGGGAATGGCATTGCAGAGGCCTGGCATGCCATGCCCTGCGGGAGATATCTATATTCACACGGATTAATCCCAAACGCTCATGCTCGCACGCGGACACAACAAAGATTCCGGTGTAGGGGCACGGTGCACCGTGCCCCTACAGGAAACAGAAACAGAAATTTCTGTGAATAATCCGGCTCAGGAATCGATTCGGGCGGGAGCAGTTGTGGCGGCAGGTCCGCGAGAGATCTACTCGTAGACCAGCGCCTGGAGCGGGTCCTGGCGGGAAGCCCAGAAGGCGGGGTAAAGCGCGCCGAGCGCGCCGACCGCGAAACCGAGGAATATGCTGTTAATTATCAGTCCGCTCGAGATTTCAACGGTAAGCAGCTTGAATTTCCACTCGATCGCCGCGCTGCTGCCCAGGGCGAAAAGGATTCCAAGAAGGCTGCCCAGGATGCTCAGAAGGAAGGCCTCGGTCATGATGGCGACCAGGATGAAGCTGCGCGAGGCGCCCAGGGACTTGAGGATCCCGATCTCGCGGGTCCGCTCCACCACGGTTGTGTACATCGAGAGCAGGATCACCAGAGCGCTGATAATGAGCGCCGTGTAGTTGATCGCCCGGATGAACTCGTTCAGCGCCTTGAGGTAGTTGCCCATCGAGGAGGCGATATTGGCCATAAACTGGGTTTCCACCCCTTTGAAACGGGTGGCGATCTCCCCGGCCAGCTTATCCACCACCTCCGGAGAAACCGCGCTGACAAAGAACAGGCTCACCCGGTCCGGCTGGCTGGTCAGCTCGCTCAGGGTCTTGTAGTGCATGAATATCCGCGTTCCCACCCCCGGCCTCACGATACCGCAGATTCGGAAATCGCTTCCCAAGACGCTCAGCGTATCGCCGGCTTTCAATCCCTCCAGCGCGGCGATCCGGCTGTCGATGAACATCTCGTCCGGGGCCTCGATATTCCGCCCGGAAAGAAAAACCAGCTCTCCGCCGAGGTCCTGGAACTGCCGCGGCTCGATGCCGAAAATGTTATAGGGCGCCTGGCCGATAGTCGCTTTCCAGATCAGTACCGGGCTGACCGTGCGTACATCCGGAATCTGGCGCAGCTCCTCGCCCAGCTTGTAGGGCAGGACTCCCGAGCCGAAAAGCAGCGGGTTGCTTCCGGAGCGGATCACCGTGATGTCCGCGCCGATTCCCCGGATTCGCTCGGTAAACTCGTTCAGCACTCCGTGGACCAGCCCCCAGAGGACCATGAACAGGCAGATACCCACCGACAGCGCCAGGATGCTTATCGCGCTGCGCATCTTGCGATGGGTGAGATTGGAAAGGGCGAGACGGAACACGGTTTTATATTCTCGAGATGAGGAAAATATTTTCGCCGGCGGCCGGTGGGCGCGGAGCGAAGGGACAGTGCGCAGAGGTCAGGAATCTATCCGCTATCTCGAATCAAGTCAAGGGTTTTCGGTCCTGAGCCGCCCGGCCGGGGTGCCTCGCGGCATGAAGTTTTGTTGACATTGATAAAACGATTAGTTAGCTTGAAACGTTAAATTTCTTTTGAAGTTACCGAAAAATCCCACTCCTTCGAGCGCCAGATGCGGCAGGGTTTGCGAGCCGGTATAAGTGAAAAATGGATCAGTACGCTGAGCGAGATCCAATCGGCCGTATCCGATGACCTGGAGCGTATTGCCGCGCATATCGACCGGCTGCTCGACAGTGGTTTCCAGCCTATCGACGAGGTCTTCGTCCACCTGTTCAGCAAGACCGGCAAGATGATTCGCCCGACCTTGCTGCTCCTGGCCGTGGACCGCGAAAAAGCCGACCCGCAAGGCCTGGTTTCCATGGGCGCGGCAATTGAATTGATCCATACCGCCTCGCTGGTCCACGATGACTCGATCGACAGCTCCAATTTCCGCCGCGGAGTGGAGACCCTTAATTCCAAATGGAACCATAAGACCAGCGTCATTATCGGCGACTACCTCCTGGCCCAGGCTTTCAGCGAGATAACCCGGCTGAACAGTAACGAGATTTTTATCGAGCTGACCTCGGCCTGCCGCTGCCTGGCGGAGGGCGAAATGCGCCAGATGGCCATGGAGGGCGACCTCGAGGCGACTGAAGAAGATTATTTCGCCTATATCCAGGAAAAAACCGCCTCTCTCTTTGCCGCCACCTGCTCGGTGGCTTCCATTCTCAGCGGCGACCGGGAGCGCGCGAATTTGAAAGAGTTCGGACTTCTGTTCGGCTCGATATTCCAGATCACCGATGATCTTCTCGATTATATCGGCTTCTCTTCGGATACCGGCAAGCCGACCGGTCTCGATCTCCTGGAGCGCAAGATGACCCTGCCGCTGATTTACGCCCTGTCCCGGATGGACGAGGCCGGCCGCGATCAGTTCCGCCGGGCTTTCTCCGATCAGAACGGGATCGGCCGGGAACAGGCCGTGCGCCTGAGCTCGATGGTGATCGAAGCCGGGGGCATAGATTATTCCTGGTCGCGGGTCACCGAGCTCGCCCGGCGGGCCTCCGATGCACTGGATTCCCTGGACTCGGCGCGTACTGAAAAGCTAAAAAAACTGGTGGATGTAATCGTTGAACGTGACCGCTAGATGGGTGACCCGCCTGATCTTCCTGCTTCTCCTGGTGTCAATAGTCGCCGGAATTAAAGTATTCGGCACCAAATTCATGCACCGGGAAGACGGCTCGACGGCAGGTTATGCCTTTGACAGCTTTGTCATGGGCTCCGTGATGACTGTCACCATCCGTGATCCGGATAAAGCCCTGGCCGAAAAAGGCGCCGCGCTGGTCCTGGATGAGGTGCACCGGATCACCGGAATTTTCGATCCACACAATCCGGGCAGCGAGATCAGCCGGCTCAATAATTCTCCGCGCGACGGAGTTCCGCTGACGATCGGCGCCGATATGTCGCTGGTCCTCTCCGAGGCTCTGCGTATCCGCGACGCCAGCGGGGGGCTGTTCGACCCGGCGCTCGGCGAGCTGATAAATCTCTGGGGGTTCAACAGCGAAAGCGCGAAACACGAGCTGCCGGACTCGGCGCGGATCAAAGCCCTGGGGGATTCGTTGCGCTGGGGCGCGGGCATCCGGCTCGGTGAAAACGGGAAGACGGTTATTCTGGAGCCGGAGACGGGTCGACTGGATCTAGGCGCAATCATCGCGGGCTATGCTGTCGACCGGTCGGTGGCGCTGCTGCGCCAGAACGGTATCCGCAATGCGCTGATCAATCTGACCGGGGAGATCGGCGTGCTCGGGGTGGGCTCGAATGGCCGGAGCTGGCGGGTCGGAGTGCAGCACCCGCGCAAGTCCGCCAGCCACCTGGGAGTGATCGAACAGGTCGAGGGCTTGTTCGTCGCCACGAGCGGGGACTATGAAAGATATTTTGTCAGGGAGGGCCGGAGATACCACCATATCCTCGATCCGCGTACCGGCTATTCGGCGAAAGAGGGGGCGGCGATCAGCGTGACAGTCATCGCCTCGAGCTGCATCGTGGCCGATGCGGCGTCCACCGCGGCGTTTGTCCTGGGGCCGGAGTCGGGGGTGAAGTTTCTCGACAGCCTCGGCTGCCAGGGTCTGATCGTTTATGCCGCCGATGGCGACACGGAGAGCGGGAAACTTGCCTACCGGGCCACCGAGGGCTTCCTGCGGATAATGAAACCGGATCTCGAGGGCCTGCCGATTCTTTAAGACATGAATACCGCGAGGCGCCGTGAAAGAGACCGCCTTTAAATTGCCTCCCTTGTTCACCCTGGCGGACCTGTTGCTGCTGCTTTCGGTCGGCGGCGCCTCGTTCGCCTTTTATGGTTTCCGCCTCTGGAATGGGGGGCAGCATCCACAGTCCATGCAGGCGGTGGTCCGCTCCGGCGACCGGGAGGTGGCGCGGCTCAACCTGGCTGTCGACACCACGCTGGTCGTGGAGGGTGTGCTGGGCGGTGTGAGGATTGTCCTCCGGAGCGGGGGCGTGCATTTCGAAAATGCGCCCTGCGCGCTGAAAATCTGTGAAAAAACCGGCGAGATAAATCGCAGCGGCGAGATGATTGTCTGCGCGCCCAGCCGGATAATCGCCCGGATCGAGGGCGGGCCGGCCCCGGCCGCCGGACTGGATGCCCTCAGCCGTTAGTATCATGTCTTCTAATTAACTTGAAGTTAAAGAGTATTTTTAAATCCCTCTCGATCTCCCTTTTTCAAAGGGAGAGGCCGCTTCCCCCCTTTGCCAAAGGGGGGTCAGGGGGGATTTGAGTATGATAGGCTAAAGCAAAAAAATGCATTTTATAAATCAAATTATTTCTGAGACGCAACACTAGCCGACCAGGAAGGTATGGAGGATAGTTGGAAGCCAGCCTGACCATAAGCCCCGGGGAAATACGCCTCAGGGTCGAAAAACTGAGCCTCGTGGCCATGGCCACGGTCTTCGAGCTGGTGCTCTTCGTGCTGGATTCGGCGATCCCCAAGCCGATCCCCTGGATCAAGGTCGGCCTGGCAAACATTGTCACCCTGGCGCTGCTGGTCGGAGCGGGCTGGCGCACTGCTGCGGCCGTGCATTTCCTGCGCATCCTGATCGGCGCGGTGTTCCGGGGCGGTCTTTTCACACCTTTTTTCGTGCTCAGTTTTTCCGGCGGAGCGCTCTCCTTTGTGGTGATGGCCCTGGCGGTGCGCTGGGCGATGCCGGTGCTCGGTTTCATCGGGGTCAGTTTTCTCGGCGCGCTGGCCCATAATTTCACGCAGCTCGCGCTTGTCGCCGCGGCTCTCTCGGACACTTCAGTCATGCTTTTTCTCTGGCCCTTTGTCGTCTTTTTCAGCCTTATTTACGGTTGCTTTTCCGGATTCAGCAGCTACCATTTCTGCCGCCGCATTCCGCAGCTCGCTTCAGGACGGCTGATTCCGCAGCCTGCCGGCGGCGGCGCGGCGAGTCAATAATCCAGACTTCAAACTCAGGAGGTGTTCTTGCACCGCAAACGCTTATCGGTCTATGTGATTATTCTCATTATCGGGATGCTGATCGGCGGGTATATGGGGGAGATTCTGGCCACGGTGATGCCGGATGGGGTGGCCAAAGATTTTTTTCTGACCTCGATAGTGGGAAATTTCGGGCCGGTCTCGATCAACCTGCTGATTATCGCCCTGACTCTCGGGCCGCTGGTGCTGAAGATCAACCTGGTGGCAATTCTGGGATTGTTTATCGCGGTCTATCTGTTCCGGTCTTTCATCTGATTTCGCGCCCGGGAATCGGCCGGATCTCAGTTCCCGCTCGGCATTGTACCTGAGGGAAAGTCCGGCCTACTCACATTGCCCGAGCCGGACCGGCAGCGCGCCCTGTCCGTATTACCCAGCGGACTGCGCGGGCTTATTCGAGGGTCACCCGGTTGCGGCCGTTGTTCTTGCTGACATAAAGCAGCTCATCGGCCTTTTTCAGAATCAGGTTCTTGTCCATCCCCGTACCGGGCTCGACCAGTGTCGCGCCGATTGAAATCGTCACATTGAAAGCCTGCCCGTTTTCCTGGATTTGAATCTTCTCGATCTCCGAGCGCATCTTCTCAGCCACCCGCATCAGCCCTTCCCGGTCCACGTTCAAAACCACGGCCACGAATTCCTCTCCGCCCCATCTGCCGAGCACGTCCGAAGATCTCAGAATGATAGACATGCCGCGGCTGATCGTCCAGAGCACTTTGTCGCCCATCTCGTGGCCGTAGTGGTCGTTGACCTGCTTGAAATGGTCGATATCGATAAAGAGCACGCCGAAAGACATACCGTAACGCTTCATTTCATCAGTCTTGCCCTCCAGGATCTTATCGATATAGCGGCGGTTGGCCAGACCGGTGAGCGGATCGATCAGGGCGAGCTTGCGGAGTTTTTCGATGACGCTGCGGGCGGCGACACGGGAGGAGTTGTCGTGGAAGATTTGAACCGCGCCGGATATTTGCCCCCGGGCATCGTGGATCGGCTCCACTTTGCAGGCGACCGGCACCCGGTGGCCCTCTTTATGCTTGATGTAGTATTCGCCCTCGCGGGCCACCCCATCGTTGAGGGTCTGTTCCAGGATGCTCTGCGGTGGCTCGCCGGAATCCGTCCGCTGGGCGCCGTTGGTCTGGGCCACGATCTCCCGGCAGGAGACCCGGCCCACCACTTCGCTGATAGAATATCCGGAAATATTCTCCGCGGATTTATTCCAGAAAGTAATAGTCCGGTTTCGATCGACGCAGAAAATCCCATCGAACAGCTTGTCCAGCAGGTTCCTGTAATAATCTTCGTCGATTGACATACCGCCGTTCCTGACTGATCGGACCCGATCCTTCCGGGCCGGAGAGGACTCAATTCATAGCGCGGGCCAGAGAATCCGGATGCTGTATTTTCCGCAGATCCTCGATCGCGGTCTTATCCAGCAGTTCATTGGTAAAAAGTGAAAAGAGCATCTGCATCCGCTGGCTGGTCAACTGCTGGACCAGTCTGTCACGGCTCTGCTGAAGCCTGGAATTATCGGCTTCGGTGCGGCTGACTACTTCCAGCAGGTAAAAATTATCTCCGGTTTCGATTATACCACTTTTCCGACCCACAGGCAACCCGAAAGCCGTGCCGATAAACGCATTATTCCGTCCCACCCCTTCCAGCCCGGTCAGCCGCGTAAACTCCGGGGAGGCCACGAGTGACATTCCCTTAGCCTTCGCAAATGCCTCCAGGTTCTCGTACTGGTCGTAATCCGCCGTCAGGGTTTGAATCAGCTCCGTGCACTTGATTTTCTTCTTATCCAGCATCAGGCGGTAGCGGATCGAGTCGGCGGCTTCAGCCAGCGGCGTGATCCCGGCATCCTTGCGCTGTACCACCAGGGCGATCAGCACCACCTCTCCGCCCTCGCTGTCCCGGAGATAGACATTGAGCGGGTAGCTGAGCGAGCCCTGCTTGGCGCTGTAGACAAAATCCAGCAGCTCGCGGCTGACCTGAATCCCGGGAACCGGGGAGCCGATCGCGAACAGGCCCGTGCTCAGCGCCGTAAATCCGCTGTCCACGGCCACCTGATGGAAACCCTGCTCGCTGTCGTGCATCGCCCTGCGCAGGCCGCGCGCCCGCGTTCTCAGCTCGCTGATCTTTTTGCTCCCGGCCTGGATGGTGTACAGGATACGATGCGCCTTTACTTCGCGCTTGCCGTTCCGGGTGCGCGCGCTGTCGAGCCGGACGATCTGGCAGCCGTCGTCAGTCACTGTCGGCTTGGACACCTGGCCCGGTTTGAGGCTGAAAGCCAGATCGACCATTCTGTTGTCATTGTAGTCTCCGCGGGCGAACCAGCCGAGATCGCCGCCGGATCTGGCCAGTTGGTCCCGCGAATACTTCAAGGCCAGGCTGTCCCAGTTCTCTCCCTTATCCAGCAGCTCCAGGACCCGGCTCAGGGTATCCTGGGCGGCCAGAGTGTCGTCGCTGCCCGGTGTGACAGGGATGAACAGGTAGTCCAGCGCGGCCATCTCGGGCCGGTCGAATTTCTTCCGGTTGGCCTCGTAATACTGCTTGATTTCCTCTTCGCTCACCGCAACTTCCTGATCGCTCACCAGAGAATCTGTGTTCAGGCGGATATAATTCACCTGGACTTTTTCTTCCCGCTCCTTGTAAGCTCGCTCGATCTGGGCTTCGGTCAGTTTGGACAGCGAGGCGATCTCGAGGAACAGCTTGAAACTGGGAATTTTGTCGCGGGCGTCTCTTTCCAGCTCCAGCACCAGAGAGCCGGCCTGGGGATTGGCCAGGATCGCCAGGTATTTGTCGTAGTCGAAGCGGCCGTCGGTCTGCAGCTCGGGGGCCCGCATCAGCTCGGGCAACGGATTGGCCTTGATGTATTCAATCACTTCGGCGTCGGTCACCTCGATCTGGTGCCGCTGGTAAACTTTACGGAACACGATCTCGTTGACCATCTCGTTCCAGACCTGGTCGGCCAGCTGCTCGATCTCCCAGGCGGAAAGGCTCGCGCCCTCCCGCTGGCTGGTTGCCAGGTCCACCGTGCGCTGGATCCGCTGGTCGAAGATGCTCCGGCTGATATTTTCCCCGTTCACGATTCCGGCGTATTGCATCCCGCGCACATCGGCCTTGTTCTGCTGGATAATGTAGTCGTCAAAGCCTGTCAGGGTCACCGCCATCCAGCCCACGAAAAAGAAGATCAGGATGAAAAAGATCGCTTTCATGTTATTTCGAAATGTCTGCATCATGGTAGGGCTCTTCTCCGCTGATTATTTTAGATTGATTGCAAAAGGTATTTTCCCCTTTTGAGCTGATCCCAGAGTTAAATGAAACTTCGAATGGCCGGGCTGTTTTGGCAATCACTCCGCTACGAAGCTGCCGATTCGGATTGCCGTTGAGCCTCACAAGCGCCATCTCGGCAATCGATTGCCTGAGATGCTTTTACCGGTCTCCGGCCGTAAAAGGCTGCCGGGAGCAGTCTGCCGGATAGCCGGGCCTTTCCAGGCCGCCTCCACAACGCAAGATCTTTTAGCAGCCGCTGGATTCTTTTAGCCCCCGGCAGCGAGGCCGGAGCGAGAGCGGGCGAGCACTAAAACAGGTACAGCCAAATACTGGAATTAAATTCAGAATATACTAAGTTAATAAAGCATATATCGAATCGTCAATTACTTTTATACATTTCAAATCGCCTCCGGCCTTACAAAAAGCCATAAACGCAATTTATTCTACTCCGAAATATGCTTCGGAGAGGCCCCGGACCCCGGCAAGCGAGGTCCATCCGGCACGATTAAAGGATTGACATAGCAATATCCGGCGGCTATCTTTGCTTAATATTAATTCGCCGCTGCGGCATCCGCCGCGGCCGCTGTTTTTCAGCTTTTCGGTTCGCCGGGGAGGCGCCCGGCCGATTCCGGTTCAGTCGCCTTGAACCGTCATTTGCCTTGGAGCCTGCCGAGCGGGCCACAACAAGCGTGATCCATGAGTCTTGAAGAAGAAATCAAAGAACTGGAAAAACGCTTTTCCGAGGCTCCCGATTCTCGACTGTTTCTCCCGCTGGCCGATGCCCTCAGAAGCGCAGGCGAGCTGCAGCGCGCGGTCAAGCTTTGCCGGGAGGGGCTCGAGCGCTTCCCGGATTTCACCTCCGCCCGGGTCCTGCTGGGAGAGTGCCTGGCCGAGCTGGGAGAGCTGGCCCAGGCCGAGGAGACTTTCGAGCGCCTGCGGCAGGAGGACCGGGAGAATTTCCTGGTAATCCGTAAAATGGCCTCCCTGGCCGAGCGGCGGGGAGACCCGGTAAAGGCGGAGGCTCTCTATAAGGAAGCCGCGGGATTTTCGGCCGTGGAGTCGGGGGACCTCGAGGCTTCCGTGGCTGAAAAGCTGGCCGCTCCGGACGGCGAGCCGGGCGAGATATTCCTGACCCATACGCTGGCCGATATCTACCGCCTGCAGGGCCATTACGACCAGGCGCACGGGATTTACCGGAAGCTGCTGGACCGGGACCCGGAGAACCGGGAGCTGCAAAAGAAGCTCGAAGAGGTCGAAAGCTGCTTTCAGGCCGGCGCGGAGCCCGAACCCGGAAAGGCGTCCGCGGTTGAGACTGAGACAAGTCCAGACGGCGCTCTGTCAGAAAAAATCGTAAAGCCGCGGACCGCCGGGTCCATGCCCGCCGATGAGCCGATCGAGGAAAGGATCGACGCCATTTTCCGGTTCCTGCTGGGCGATCGGAGCGCTCCAGATAATTATTCAGCGGCGGAGGAAATCCCTGGCGCGGCACCGGACGATCCAGCGGCTTATGTCGACATGCTCGACGACTGGATAACCGGACTCAGGGAAGCGGAAGCGCAATGAAAAAAATCGCGGTGATCAACGGGCCGAACCTTAACCTGCTTGGCCAGCGGGAAATCGGCATCTATGGCCAGGTTTCTCTTGAGGATATCCGCCGGGGCCTCGAGGAAAACTTCCGCGGGCGGTGCGAAATCCTCTTCTCCCAGTCCAATGGGGAAGGCGAGCTGGTAGAGCGCATTCAGCAGCTGCTGGGCCGGGTCGATGGGATAGTGATCAATGCCGGGGCGTACACCCATACCAGTGTCGCCATCCGGGATGCCCTGCTGGCCGTGGACCTGCCATTCGTGGAGGTGCACCTGTCGAACATTTTTGCGCGCGAGGAGTTCCGTCACCGCTCCACCCTGGCCGACAGGGCGAAAGGGGTGATCTGCGGTTTCGGGCCTGCCGGATACCGGATGGCCGTGGAAGGGCTCCTCGGCATGCTTGCGGATTGAAAATCCGGGCGGAAAAACTATTTAAGGGGGCTGGTGAAGGATACCTTGCCCCCTCTTTACTGGCAACGGCTGTAAATAGTTTCAGGAGGTTTTTCCTTGGCGAGTACGTCTGATTTCAGAAACGGTATGGTCCTCGATATCGACGGGGTCCTCATGACGATAGTAGAATTTCAGCATGTCAAGCCCGGCAAGGGCGGCGCATTTGTCAGGACCAAGTTGAAAAATGTGCTCAGCGGATCGGTCATCGACCGGACTTATCGCGCGGGTGAGAAGTTTAATGAGATCCGTCTCGATTATACTCCCCTCCAGTATCTCTACAAAGATGGGCCGCTGTATTATTTCATGGATTCGAAAACCTACGAGCAGTTCCCGGTCTCGGGCGAGGTGATCGGTGAGCAGGTCAAGTATCTCAAGGAAAACATCGACGTGACCGGAGTGTTCCACGAGGATACCCTGCTGCTGGTCGAGCTGCCCTTTTTTATCGATCTGAAAGTGGTGGAGACCGATCCGGGATTGCGCGGCGACACGGTCAGCGGAGCGACCAAGCCGGCCCGGCTGGAATCGGGCGCGACAGTCAATGTGCCGCTGTTCGTCAATGTCGGCGATAAAATCAAGATCGACCGCCGGACCAATGCTTACCTGGAGCGGGCTTGACCTTTGGAGGCCGGCCCGGAGAGCGGCGTTAGAGGTCCAGGCAATTTCGATAATCCAAGCTGTTACCTCAAACTCGAGAGGCACCGATGGATGTCAGGTACCTGAAAAGACTGATCCGCATCGTGGAGCAGAGCGCCATTCACGAGCTGGAAATCGAGGATGGAGGCACGCGAGTCAAAATCGTCAAGGGCGCGGCGACCTATCCTGGCCCGGCCGCTCCGGCGTTCCACTCCGCGCCGCCGCCGGTCGAGGTCCAGACCCGGTCAACCGCGGCCACTCAGCCCGCGGCGCCGGCAGCCGGTGGAGCCGCGGAACCCGCGGTGAAAACCAACCTGATCGAGGTCACTTCGCCGATGGTGGGTACCTTTTACCGCGCCTCCAGCCCCGGCGCCAAGCCCTTTGTCGAGGTGGGCGACCGGGTGGTTCTGGGCCAGACGCTGTGCATTCTAGAGGCCATGAAACTGATGAACGAAATCGAAAGCGAAGTCGCCGGGACCGTCCGGGAAATCTGCGTGGAAAACGCCCAGCCGGTCGAGTTCGGCCATCGTCTTTTCCTGATCGAGCCGGGGGAGTGAGGATTGTCGGTGTTCAAGAAAGTCCTGATCGCCAACCGCGGTGAGATCGCCCTGCGGATAATCCGCGCCTGCAAGGAGCTGGGCATCGATACGGTCGCGGTTTACAGCGAGGCCGACCGCGACAGCCTGCACGTGCGTTTCGCCGATGAGGATGTCTGTATCGGCCGGGGCCCGGTGGCCGACAGCTACCTCAACGTGCAGCGCATTCTGGCCGCCGCGGAGATCACCAATGCCGAGGCGATCCATCCGGGCTATGGCTTCCTGGCCGAGAATGCCGAGTTCTCCGAAATCTGCTCCCAGAGCCAGTTTGTCTTTATCGGCCCCACCCCGGAGAATATCCGCAAGATGGGGGACAAGGCCACCG
>Ga0156185_1165_pt1 | contig 17710 bp, 11 predicted proteins | sample RifCSPlowO2_12_FD_107838 | JGI IMG/M metagenome (GOLD analysis project Ga0156185, IMG submission 107838) | Candidatus Glassbacteria bacterium RIFCSPLOWO2_12_FULL_58_11 | reverse complement strand
TGGCAATTGCCGGGACGCGGAAGCCCATTTGTGTTCTTTATCCCAGGAAAATTATTGGGAAACTGAATGTACTTTTGGCAATTGCCATGGAACCGTGGATTGATTAATAACCAGCCGTTGTATTTCACTCTAACCACGGAGTGCAAGATGAAGAAACTGTCATTGCTGGTTTGCTTGTTCCTGGTATACACACTCGGGGGTTGCGGAAAGAAAGAACCCGCTCCTGCGCCGCAGGCCCAGGTTCAGGCACCGGTGGAGAAACCGGCCCCGCCCCCGGAAGCCGCGCCGGCTCCTGTAATGGAGCAAAAGCCGGCCCCGGTCGCCATGCCGGGTACTTTTACGGTACAGGTCGCGGCCTGGGAGACCAAGGAGAACGCCGAAAAACTGGCTGCATTCTACAACGGTAAAGGTTACGAAGCCAGGGTCGAACAGGCTGAAGTGGATTCGGATCAGTGGTTCCGCGTACGGATCGGCAGCTATGACAACTCCGCGAAGGCCAGGGATGTGGCGGACGAAATTGCCGAAAAGTACAAGAGCAGCACCTGGCTGGTCAAGCTGTAAAGGGTTGACAGAAAAGTGAAATCGCTTCCCAGAGTTGCGGTCATCGGCAGACCGAATGTTGGCAAATCCACTCTTTTCAATCGTCTTGTCGGCCGCAGGGTGGCGATTGTAGACAGCACCCCCGGAGTCACCCGGGACAGGCTGTACGGGGTTGTCGAGTGGAACGGGCGAGCATTCGGTCTGATCGATACTGCCGGCATCTTAAGCGAGACCGTCGAAAAGTTCGATCAGGAGATCCAGCTTCAGATCGAGGTGGCGATCGAAGAGGCGGACCTGCTCCTGTTTGTGGTTGATGCGCTGGATGGTCCGACCGCGGAGGAGGAGGATCTCGTTCGCTCGGTCAGGCGCACGGGCAAGCCGGTGGTGCTGGCGGTCAATAAAATCGATACCGCGAGAAAATTCCCCGGCACTGAGTTCCATCGCTGGGGGTTTGACCGGCTGTGTCCGGTATCCGCCTTGCAGGGCACCGGGACCGGAGATTTGCTGGATATCATAATCGCCAACCTGCCGGAGAGCGAAAGCCGCGGGGAAAAAATCCCGGAAGGGGCGCTCGAGATTGCGCTGATCGGCCGTCCGAATGTCGGAAAAAGCTCCCTGTTGAACCGTTTGGTGGGCGAGGAGCGGATGGTGGTCAGCGAGGTGGCGGGAACCACCCGCGACCCCGTGGATTCGTTCTTCCGCTATCGCGGACGCGAGCTGGTGCTGATCGATACCGCCGGCCTGCGCAAAAAAATGAAAACGGCCAGCGGCCTGGACTATTATACTCTGCTGAGGACAATCTCCTGTATCGAGCGCTGCGATGTGGCGGTGCTGCTGCTGGATGCCCGCGAGGGGGCGAGCCGCCAGGACATGCGGATTGCGGACATGGTGGTCGGCAACGGCAAGAGCCTGGTGCTGGCCATGAACAAGTGGGACCTGATCGAGAGCAAAGAGACCAATACCGCCGCCGATATCGAGAAGGGTATCAAAGCGGATTACCCGCACCTGGCGCATGTGCCGGTCGTCTTTATTTCCGCATTGACCGCGCAGCGCATGGACAGGTTGCTCAAGCTGGTGGTCGAGGTCTTTGATGAGCGCCAGCGGCGGCTGCCGGATGAAGGCCTGAACGAGGTTCTGCTGGAGGCGGTCGGCAGGCTCAATCCTCCTTCCGCCGGAGGAAGGAAAATATTGATCTCCGGCTGCCGTCAGGTCGGAACTTCCCCGCCGAATTTTGAAATTTTCACCAATTTCCCGGATAGGATTCCCGAGCACTACCGGCGGTATCTCACTAACCGTATCCGGGATTCTTTTCCTTTTCCGGGAACACCGCTCAGGGTAAGTTTCACCAAGCGCAGAGCGGGCGGGAAAAAAAGCCCCAAGAGCGGCAAAGGCTAGGCCGTCTTTTTTGCCGGATACAGGTGCAGTCATGTATTTATATCTTATTCAGGCCCCGGCGGCCTTTCTGGCCGGCGCTTTTCCGACCAGCTACCTGGCCGGAAAGCTGCTGAAAGGCCTCGACCTGCGCGAGCATGGCAGCGGTAACCTTGGGGCGACCAATGTATTCCGGGTCATGGGAGCGTGGCCGGCGGTCCTGGTGCTGGCGGTGGATATTTTCAAAGGCTTCGCCGCCGTGTCCTGGCTGCCCCGGCTGGCGGTTACCGACAATCTGATCCTGTTGCAGGTCATTCTCGGCCTGGCCGCGGTGGCGGGCCATATTTTCAGCCCCTTTGTCGGCTTCCGGGGCGGCAAGGGAGTGGCGACAGCGGCAGGAGTATTCCTGGCGATCTGTCCTCTGGCGGTTTTGTATTGCCTCGCGGTCTGGGGCGCGGTTTTCGCGCTCTTCCGGATCGTCTCGGTCGCCTCGCTGGCCGCTGCGCTCTGCCTGCCGCTGTTCGTCCGGCTGACCGTGGACCCTGCTCTGCCCGGGTTCGCGGTAATCAGTTCTTTCAGCTACGGAATTGCGCTGGCGGTGATCCTGACTCACCGCTCGAATATCGGCCGTCTGTTCCGCGGACAGGAGAAAAGACTGAGCCGGGGAGGCGGGGAGCCGAAGTGAAGATTACGGTGATAGGCGCTGGAAGCTGGGGCACCACCCTGGCGAACCTGCTGGCGGAGAAGCAGGAGAATGTCGAGCTCTGGGCTTTTGAGCGGGAAGTGGCGGAACAGATCAATCGCGAGCGCCGGAACGAGCTTTTTCTTCCCGGTATCGGGCTCTGCGAGGGGCTCCGGGCCACCAATGACCTCGAGGCCGCGGTAAAAGAGGCCGAGGTGGTGGTAACGGTGTGCCCGAGCCATGTGTTGCGGCCGCTGCTGAGCAGTATGGTGCCTGCCTTTTCGCCTGAAGTGATTATTGTCAATGCCAGCAAGGGTCTGGAGCCGGGAACCCTGCTGCGGCTGAGCCAGGTGATCGGCGAGGTGCTGCCGCGTTCCCTGGCGGCCCGGCTGGCGACTCTCTCCGGCCCGAGCTTCGCGTTCGAGGTGGCCCGCCACCGGCCGACTGTCATTACCGCCGCCGCTTTATCGGAGGCCACGGCCGGATTCGTACAGCAGCTATTTTCCACGCCGTATTTCCGGGTGTACAAGAATGATGACCTGGTGGGCGTGGAGCTGGGCGGCGCCCTCAAGAACGTGATCGCTATCGCCACCGGCATGGTGGAGGGAGCAGGCCTGGGGGTCAACACCCGGGCGGCGCTCATTACCCGGGGGTTGGCCGAAATCAGCCGTTTGGGTTCCGTGCTGGGGGCCCGGCCGGCTACTTTTTCCGGTATTTCCGGCCTGGGCGATCTGGTGTTGACCTGCACCGGCGAATTAAGCCGCAACCGCAGCGTGGGCCTGCGTATCGGCCAGGGAGAGACCCTGAAAGAGATTTCCGCCGGGTCGCGCACTGTGGCCGAGGGTATCCGCACGACCGAGGCGGCCTACCGGCTGTCGCTGCGGCATGCGGTCGAGATGCCCATAGTGGAGCAGGTCTATCGCATCCTGTTCGAGGGCCAGTCGCTGAAAAAGGCGATCGCCGAGCTAATGAACAGAGAATTGAAAAAGGAACACGAATAAAGCCTTACAGGTGGAAGGTTTACCAGAGAGCTTTCACCAGAATAAACACGGAGTTCAAATGTCAAAACTCTTCCCGGACAAAGAATATTACTCGATCAGCGAGGTCTGCGAGATCACCGGCCTGAAGTCCCACGTCCTGCGCTACTGGGAGTCGCAGTTCAAGATTCTCAGCCCCACCAAGAACCGGGCGGGGAACCGGGCCTACCGTAAGAACGATATCCAGGTGGTCCAGCTGATCAAGCACCTGTTGTACACGGAGATGTACACGATCGAGGGAGCCCAGCGCAAACTGAACCAGCTCAAGCAGATGGGCAAGAAAGGGCCGGAGACACTGCCCGCGTCCGATAAGAACCGCGAGGCGCTCCAGGAAATCTACCGCGAGCTGCTGAACCTCAAAGAGCTGATCGGCGGGTGAGTTTTCCCTTGTCAAGACGGGCCCGGAAAACTAAATTATAGCGCTGGGAGGGGTGTGGGGAGAGGCGGCTTAGGCCGCGCGTCAGGATATAATTTTACTATCATTCGGGGCGTAGCGCAGTCCGGTAGCGCACAGGCATGGGGGGCCGGTGGTCGCTGGTTCAAATCCAGTCGCCCCGACCATATATTAAGGAATCGCAATATCTTGCGATTCCTTTTTTTGTGTTATAGTGGTTGCCAGAAGTCCTTGCGCATTGGATTCGACCTGGAAAGGCTGGACTATCCGAAAGAGTTATCCCGGCAGTCTTTTGCAGCCGGGCCTTGTAATAGCAGGTACGGTCCATTGTGTTTTGAAGGGAAATCAGGTGCTCCCCTGGTTCGCATCAAGGTTATATTGATCTATAGCAATTGCCGGGACGCGGGAGCCCATTAGTGCTCCTTATCCCAGAAAGATTATTGGGAAACTGAAAATACTTTTGGCATTTGCCATAGGACCACCGGCCCAAAAAGCAGGTGTTCGAGGGTGTGCCAGAAATTAGCCAACCTATTCTGATGGGGTACAAGCAGCATAAAAAGCGGTGCCCAGCATGAATTTTTCATTAACAGGTGCATTTGCTGCAAAAGGGACCGCGGTTCGTAGCGGGCTCGATCCGGTTTTGATAGCAAAGTGAAGATATCCGACTACCTGGCTTTTCCTTTACTGTCGATCTGCTGCTTTATATTTGATGATAAAAGGGAAAAAAGCCTCGACCCGGAAACCAAGGCAGAGGCTCCAAAATGACGCGCAAGAAGAAAGTCGCAAGCTTAAACACTGTACACATAGGGCAGCGAGTACTATTTTACTGCGAAATATGAGACCCCATTTTCCACTTTTTGCTTAATTCCATCAAATACGCACTTGGCAAGAATTTTATCCCCTTCGCAAGTTGTGTGCACACCAAAATTGGTCTTATTTCCGTGCCCTTGGAACAATACTAAAGAGTCCTTCCGTGCCGCTTCAAAGGCTGGCAATGGATCAATCACTTCGATATTCTCCAGCCAGCATATTTTTGTCTGAATCACTAACAATAAACGTTGAAGAAAAACCATCAGTTCACTCCATTCTTCTGAAAGTCTAGTTTTATCTTCGCCGATAGTCTTTTTTTCGGAATATATTTTTATCAACTCCCGGAGATCATGCTCATCTGTCAGGTTTTTACCATCCTTCTCCAAAGGAAAGTTGTTAGCTTGTCTGATATAAACAAAATCAATCGATCTTTTTTTGCAATTTGTTATAATACTTTTGAAATTTTCGCTGGTCAGCTTTTCGTCAATTCGCCATTGAGTTATTTTCATTTTTGTAAAGAAATATTTTTCAACAAGATAAGTATATAGCATAGATCTATAATGTAGCAATCGATGAATTAGATGACTTTTTGCGAGTAATCCGATTTTTGTATCCAGATGTTTAAACCACGGCGTGACAAGATGGATATCGTTGTGTGCCTCATAGTAAAGTATTAAATCAGGTTTAAGCTCAAACCCCTGCTTCTGCAACTGCTCGTTTATCAATTTTGAGTTGTTTCCAGAAACTCCCGCATTTATTACTTCTATTTTGCCTTTTAATAATGAATCCGAATCAAGGCTCTCAAGTAAAAGATAATACCAGGAGTCCTCATCCCCGGTAATGACACTTTCCGCTGATGATCCGCCAACAATCAATATTCTATATATGCTTTCAGGTTTTATTTTTGAAAACATTCTCCCGCGCCAGCCATAGTCATTATAAGATTGAACCAGCATTTTCCCACGACATGGTGAATAAACAGAGTCTATGGATGCTTTTGTTTGTATCTTTATTACTTTCTGTTCTGATTTATCCAAAGGAGGCGCTGCTTTAGGGCCTAATTCATTAAAAGGGATATATAGCCATCTGTAATCCTTATAATCTACACAATACTTAATGCGGCATACCAGTTCCGCGGTAAGTATTATTAAAATAATTGGAATAAAAGAGAATATTATTTTCTTTGCCATTGTAATTCACCCTTACAAATAGCCAGCCTAATTGGGTAAAATGCTGTCAGTCTTTTTGAATAGACACAGTAATAAAGTTTCTCGCTTGGACGCTGCTATTACTGAAAATGAAGATATAAAAGGTTCGAACTTAAGGCAAATAAAGATTCACAGGGATTTCACAGAAAAATTCACACAGGTTGCCTTCCACTGAAAGATAGATATTTCCAATTATATAGCATCCTTAAAAGAACTTCGGCGTCCCTTATAAAATTCCGCCAAACTACAAAACCCGGAATGCCTCCCTCGCTCGCTTTTTCGCTACCTGGCGGGAGTTTATTGACTGGCGGATGCCACAAAATAAAACTCCCTTGAACCGAAACGCGGATCAAGGGAGTTTTGCTTTAACGTAAGGCGGTGAAATATCCCGCATTCCATGGAAAGCCTTGCGGCCCTTCCCCGGAGAAGACCCGGGGAAGGGCCGCGGCAATTCCGCTCAGAAGCCGACCGATAGCGTGAAGTAATTGTTCGCGTTCAGACGGCCCATGTTACGGTAGGCATAGCTGAAATCCCAATGCCTGCCGCCGTACACCTGCTGGATACCGCCGCCGACACTGATCCCGCGGAAAGTCGGGTCATCGCCCAGGTAGGCGTAGCCGAACTGGTCCTGTTTGACGGTATATTCATCCGTCTGGATCATCCACCCGGCGCGCAGGGCTCCGGTGAGGAAGGGGGTGAAGTGGTAGTTCAGCTCGGTGCCGGTCGAGTAGCTGATCGGCACGTTGCTGGGCCGCCACAACTCAGCGGAAGCCAGCCAGTTGGTGCTCTCGCTGGTCAACAGGTTGTAAGCAACCGCGAGCTTAACCACCGTGGGCAGACGGTAGGTGTGGGTGGCCCGGTAAACCTGACGGCCGGCTCTTTTCGAGATCGCCGTCGGGTCCGTCGAATAGTCGCCGTATCCATCCGGGATATTCCCGCCCAGGTCCTCCGGGCCGACATCGTAAATCAGGTTCGGTCCGCGCATGGTGATATTGGTCCCGAGGTTCTGGATCGAAAAGGCGAACTTGACCTCGTGGTCCGCCACCTCGGTATGATAAATCCCGCCGGCGTCGATCGCGAACGCATTACCGGCGATATTGCTGAACATGTCCTGATGGACGTATTTCATGTTCAGCCCGGCGGTGAAACGGTCGGACAGGTTATAAGCCAGCGATCCACCCATCTGGAAGTCATAGGCGTTGAATGTGCGCCCGGTCCCGTTGGGGCTGGTGATCGTGGTTATTTCCATGTCCGGGATGTTCAGGTAGCCGAAGAATCCGCCGATCACTACTTGTCCATCCCCGATCGGGCTGGCCCCGGCCACATAGCTGTATGTCAGGTCCAGGGTATAATCGACCACCGTGAGCATGACCTCGCGCTTCTCCAGGAACCCGAGTCCCGCCGGGTTCCACCAGATTGAGCTGATATCATCGGCAACCGCGGAATAGGCGCTGCCCAGCGCAATACCCCGTGCTCCGACAGGGATGGTCAGGAACTCGGCGGCTCTCACCCCGACAAACGAGGAGGCATCGGGCCGCCCCTGCTCCAGATATTTATCCAGCCCGGTGTATTCCTGCCGCGCCACCCCCTGACCCAGCAGGGACTGGCTGACGAACGAGACGAATACGCAGGCGGTCAGTAAAGCTCGTATTGCAATTTTCCTTAACATATCTTACCTCCGTATATTCACAAGAGGAGAATTTACCGGAAATTTCAGCTCAGCGTCGCAAAACCCGCTAATTAATGACATAGAATTTCCCGGTGAATTCTTTACCTCTCGCGTCCGTCACGTGGAAGAAATACAATCCGCTGGCCACGGTCTGGCCGAACCGGTTCCTCAGGTTCCAAGGTTCGGTGCCGCTGTGGTTGTCGTACCCGGCGAAAGCCTCGGCGCTGTTGTCCTGCAGAACTTTGTCGTAATCGGTGTAATTGCCCCAGCCGAAGCGGTTGGAACCGATATGGTTGAGCACGTTGACCAGGTTCCCGCCGAGCGTATAGATCCGGATCGTGCAGCGGTCGGGCAGGTTGACGAACTCGATTCTGCGAGACAACGGCGAGAGGTCCAGCACCGAACTGGCGATGTACGGATTGGGAACCACCTTGATTTTGCCCAGGTCGATATCATCTTTATTCATGGTGAAGCCCTGGACATCGATCTTCCAGCGGTCGCCGAGGTACATCGGGCCAGGTTCCTGCGTGAACGCGGTGTTGTCGCTGTTCCAGGCGCCGAAGGCGGTGGTCACCGTCATCACCGCGCCGGCGGCGGGCATCGAAGAGACATTGGCGAAATTGAAGAACTGTCCGCCGACAAAGAGGTTGAATTCCTCCGTATTGCCCGCCGGAAGGGTTTCCACCAGCAGGTTGGAACGGTCGGCTTGTGGGGTCTTTTCGTTGTCGTCACCACCCCAGACTACACCTAACTCGTCGTGGAAGTCGTACGGCCCGGTGCCGGTCGGGCAGAATCCCCAGCCACCTCCATCAATGTACGGGCTGAATGGAATATTCACACCGCGCACGTTATCCACAACATCCACAGAAACGCCGCTGCCGCTGGATTTCCAGCTAATCTTGTACTGGCCGGTGCGGACCAGGGCCACCCAAGCCTCATCGCTGTAGTACGGGTTGGAAACCGACATTCCCCAACGCAGGGCGGCAAATCCGACATCCGCGCCAGTGTAACCGCCGGTTTCGATCTGAGTCTGGAAGGTACCAGTGCGCTGGCTGTCGAACTGGCCCGCAAGGGCGTATGTCGCCCCATCGGAGCTCATGCCACCGTTGAAAGCCACCTTGCTGTTGCCCCCACCGCTGCGGGCTCTGAGATGCGGCGCTGAATTATCTAGTACATTGCCCGATGCATCGAGAAGGGAAACATATCTTCTGCCGGCACGGTAACCATTGGGACCCCAGTCCGTGCAACCCAGGTACACTGAAAAATCCTGAGTTATCTTTTCATCGATTACCGGGGTCAGCGTAATAGTCGCCGCGGGCGCGAGGAACACGGGAGTCTGAGTTATCCAGCCGTTGCCATCCGCATCCTTCTGGCCGCTGAGGGTGGCGAAATTGACTCCAGCAGGCTGGACTGTCGCTCCGCTGCCCTCAAAAGAGATCGCTTTCAGCTCGGCCGGCCTGTAATTGCTGGCGTCGCTGCGCGGCGTTACCGTATACATGCCCTCTCTCGGGCGGTTCCATGTTTTGCCGCTGGCGGGGTCCGGCAGGCTGAAATAGATTTGTTGCGCCGGATCGTAGTTCCTGTCGTAGGGGACCAGGGCGTACCAGACCCGCAGCCCGTCGCGCAGGCGGTAATAAGGCTGGTCCGCATCCCAGCGGTCGACGTAGCTGAAAGCCACGGACCCGTTGGTCAGGTTGCCCTCCCAGATTTGCTCGGAATGGGAGTCGCTCGGCCCGACAAAGCTGCGGTACAGACGGTAGCCCTCGAAATCATACTGCCGGTACAGGCCGTTCGGATCGAGTTCCGGGTGCTGCTGCAGGAAGCCATAGTAAGCATCCGGAGTGTTGAGATTAATGTTGCTCCAGGTGATAGTTACCTGGCGGTCGCCTGGAATGATGGTCAGCGGCGGCGGGACCGGCGTTTCAGGCAGGATATAGCCGCCCTCGTAAACCACTTGTGCTACCTCGGCATAATAAGACATGTTTTCCATGCCGACCTGGACTGCCGGGTCGTAGAGGTTGGCCAGGTCAGTCTGTTTGAGCACCATCGGCGCGTTCTTCGGGTAGACAAACATCAGGGCGAAATCATAGCTCGTCGAATCCCGCGGGCCGAAATCCCGGAACTCGCCGTAGGTTGTGTACTGGAAGCGGCCCATGCGGCCCCAGAGCCAGGAATCGTAGTACTGGTCGGTAGGGCGCATAGTGCCGGGCCAGCCCCAGATGGGACGGCCGGTGAACGGGTTTATCTGGCCGCCGTACATCTGCTGCGCTGTGGTTTCGACTTCACTCGGCGAGAGCAGCTCGCCCAGCGAGGCGCGGTAAACCAGGCCGGCATCGGCCAGGCCGTATACATCCTTGGCGACAGGGCCGCCAAACTCAGAGCCGAAACGCGCGCAGTGATGGCCGGAGAGCACAATCTGCTGATCTTTGAACATCGGCAGGCGCAACGGGACATGTCCGACATGGAAGGCGACACCTCCATTGGTAAATCCCGACTCCATGCCGTTGTAGTCCACCATCACCTCGATCCCCTGTCTGGGCTGAAAGGCCCAGCCCTCGTCCATGCTCACAGCCGTGGTGCCGATACCGAAATAGTTGGTATTATAGCACAGCACGAAATTCCAGTTCTGCCCATCGGGCGTGCCGGCAACCTGGCCGGTAAAGCCGGCGTTGTCGTTCCACTTCAGATATTCGGACATGTTGCGGATGAACAGCTTGCCGTAAACCATGTTGTTGCTTTCCGCGAAATTCAGGAAGTACATGGTGTACTCGAAATCGGCGCCGCGTGGCGCATTTGAGCCGGCGAAGCTGGAATTGAAGGCATCGCCCAGACGCGCGACTATGGTTTCGGCGCCATGCAGTATCGGAGCGCCGCTGGCGCTGCGGCCCTCGCGGAACTCGGGCGGCCAACTGGCCAGATCTTCAGCATCCAGCGAGGTCCAGACGCGGTTGTGCTCGATCCGGCTCGAAGCCTGGCTCATCCTCTCACCGGCGTCGTAGAGAGCCTGAAGTTCGCTGTAGGACTCCAGGCTGTTGTTCTGGCCGCTCATCGAGCGGGCACGGCCGCCGCCGTAGAGAGTATCCTCTTTAAGCCCATCGCCGTTCTTGTCCCTGACGACAGCAAGGACGTGGCCCCAGCCGCCTTCAAAGGTCGGGATCAGATTGCCCGAGCCTTTGGGGAACTGGCTGGTCCCGTTCCAGATCGTCGATGAGAGGCTGACCTCCAGGCCGACGTTGTTGCCCTGGGCGACCCGGTCCCGGCTCTGCAGCGCGAATGCGGTTGGCGCCGCGGTCAGAATCAAGGCAACCAGTGCCGGAATAAATAAATGAATCTTATTTCTCAGCATAGTTGATCTCCTGCTTTGTTCGCCCCTTTAGTTTTCGACGGGGGCGATTGGGATTTCCCCGGCGGTTTAGAAGGTATAATCCAGACCGAAACGCACCTGCCTGGGCTGACCCCAGGCGCTCCAGTCTTCCAAGCTTCCCATCACGCCATCGGCGATACTGCCCAGGGCGGCCTCTCTGACAGTCAGGATGCCGTCGCCGTTGAAATCGGCGTTAAACCGCTGACGCTGGTATTTAACCAGTGTCGGTTCATCCCAGTGAAGGTCCACTCCGCCGGTCACATAACGGGAACCCTCGTAGCTCGAACCCGCAGGATAGGGAGTGGGAAGCTTCCGGTTGAGCGCATTGAAGATTTCCGAGAATACGCCGATCCGCCGGGTCCCGCCAATCGAGAAGCTCTTAGTGAAGCGCAGGTCGAGGTTAGTGTCCCAGCGGTTGCGGAAATAGTTGATCCCGCCAATTAAGCCGCCGCCACGACGGGTCAGCCAGGTGACATTGGTCAGCGGGTTGTAATCGGTATAGTTGTTCTGGATCCGGTCGTAAACCGGTTCGCCGCTCTGGACGGTAAACAGGGCGTAGATTCTTAGATTCTTCAGAATCGCGTTGGCCATCGTACCGGAGCGATAATCCTCGGGGAACAGGTAATTCACGTAACTCGTGAGCTTGTGAGTCCGGTCCCCATTGATCGGGCGCAGTTCATCCGGCGGAGTGAAATGCTCGCCGGTGGCCGGATCGAGGAAAATCCAGTAGTCCGAGGTGCTGTTGTACTGGCTGCCGGTGGTTCTCGAGAACTGAAGGGTGTAGCTGATATTGTAGGAGAAGTTGTTCGAGAACCGCTTCCGCATGATCAGGTCCATCCCCTTGATATTCCCGTTGTCCTTGTTCGCATAACCGGTTTCCAGCCCTCGGATCAGCCGCTGGCTGTGATACTGGAAATAGCTCGAGAAAAATTCACGCTCCGCCAGGTTCCCGTCGACATCGCGGTAGTAGGCCACCCAGTCCAGCACGATATCATCCGACAGCAGGTAGCTGATACCGGTCTCAAAAGCATCAGTCCGTGAATATTCGAGACCGCCCGGGTTCGAGCCGCTGAAAATGAAAGTGAAGCTGGGCAACTGGGTAAAAACGCCGTAGGCGAAGCGGAGCTGGGCCTTGTCAGTCACCGGGAAAGCCACATCGAACCGGGGAGAGATCTCGCTCTTGTTCTTGGGGAAGAAATTTTCTCCATAGAGGTCGCCGCTGCGGAAGCCCCAGTTATTCTTGGGCTGGAACTGGTCCCAGCGGATCCCGTAATCCAGAACGAAATCGCCCAGGTCGGTCCGGTTCTGGGCATAGAGAGCATACTGCTTGGGCTGGTAATTGAATTCGTTATCCAGGTCCCTGAACGGTGTGCCGTGAGAAATCTCGAACATCCGGTTCCTGAAATCGGTGGCCTGGATGCCGGCCTTGGCCCGGTTATTCCTCGAAAACTGGAAGTCGAAATCCAGCTTGTAGTTGTACTGCTTCTCGTACTGGTAGCGGTAGTTCATGTAGTACAACTGGGCCGGGCTGACATACTCGAGCGGCAGACGGTATTCATAATCCGCGAAGGAGTAGGTCGAGGCCCCGTCCGGCAGGTAGTAGTTAATGCCTTCCGGAGTATCCGGCGTACTGCGGTTCGGGAAAGTTTCCACGAGGAACGGGATATCGTGGGGGCTCCAGCTCATGAACGTGTCGTCCCGGTTGTAATTGTCCTTCAGGTTCGCGTTATTGATGTCCTGGGTCCTGAAGTTGTTGAAGCGGAACTGCGCCGAGGCGCTGCGCTGCGAGCTCTTGATGAAATCCCAGTCGAACCCGGTAAGTACGTTGGTGCTGCGGGTCCGGCGTCCCAGGTTTATCGGCACGCGGGCGTGCCAGACTCCGTCCGCATCCTGGTAGTCACCCTTGTCCGTGGACCAGCGGCGCAGCAGGAGCATGTTCGAGGTGATCTCGCCGGTGTTGAAATAATCGGTCCCCCAGGTGCGCTGATTCCGCGAAAAGTTACCCGATCCCAGGAACTTCAGACCCCGGGTCGGCGAGTAAGTGAGCTTGCCGGAGGCCAGGGTCCGGTCGCCCCAGTTGTTCGGCTGGCGCACGGGATTGGTCGGGGAGAACAGTCCCGGATCCTCGCCCTCCGTACGGCTGGCAAAGAACTCACGGCCGGTTTTGAACATATCCAGGGTATAAACCGGCATCTCGTTGCCCAGCACTGGATCGTTGCGCACCGAGTTGTTCAAGCGATCGACAAAATCCTGATTGATTCCGCGGAAGCCCTCGCTGGCATGGGTCGGACTCATGTCCGCCCGGCCCTGGATCTCGGCGGAAGCATTGAAGAACAGGTTCGGAACCATCATAAGCGGACCGCCGACATTGGCCTGCAGCTGGTTGTAACCCCAGTCGGCGGTACGGGGCATTACCTGATCGGTGGTGAGTTTGATATCCCCTTTGAACTGCGGGCCGCCCTCTTTGGTCACGATGTTGATAATGCCGGACTGGGCGTTGCCGTACTCAGCCTGGAAGCCTCCGGTGATGATGTCGACCTGCTCGACGGAGGTGGTGGAGAACTCCAGCGGCGTGGTATCCTCGCCGCGGGAGCCCAGCTCCTGTTCCCAGACCCAGCCGAGGCCGCTGCGGAAGGGGTTGGCCGTATAATTGCGCACGGTGACCCCATCAACCACCATCGCTTCCTCGCCCAATCTGCCGCCGCGGATACGTACGCCGCGGCCCAGGCCGCCCTCGCCGCCGACCTGAACGCCGGCCTGGAGAGTCAGAAGCTCATCCAGGTTGGAATTGGGGGTTTCGGACATGGTCTCTTGGGTCAGGCGCTGCTTGCTGACCGTATTATCCCGGGGCATTAAAATTTCGGCTTCGCCCTGCACGGTGATGCCTTCCAACTCGACCACGGTGGAGCTCAATTCCATATTCAAGGTCTGTGTCTGGCCGGCAAGGATAAGCTGGTTGGAAATAGTGGTTTTCTGATAGCCGGTGAAACTGAAAGTGACGGATTTCTGTCCGGGCGCCACATTGAGGATAAAATAATACCCATCCGCATTGGTCACGTTGCCCAGTTGCGTGCCTCCCACCTGGACCTGCACGCCGGCAAGCGGCCGGCCGGTATCCTTGTCCCTGACGGTTCCCTCGATTTTTCCTGTATTGAGCTGCCCGAACCCGGGAACCGAGAGCAAGGCTGCCAGCATCATGCTCAGAAATGCAGCATGCAAACAGGACACCTTACCATTAATTGACATAATCCCTCCATAATTAACGGATATGAAACTCTTTTTACCGGTTCAAACCGTTTCCTATGGCGCCTCCTTTGCTCGAGTTGGCTGTTTATAAGGTCCTGTCTGGAATAACTTCAATCTTCCGTGACCCTTGAAATTATTCGCCACTGCTTTCGAGACTGCCCTCCTCTGTTACTATAGTAGTTGTGCGGCCGGCCGGATTCCCTTCCAGCGGCCGGAATAAAACTGACAACCGCGGTTCAAATGCGCTGCTTTCCGCCAGTCGTAACCATATGATCAGCCGGATTCCTTCAAGCGGTTCTGGCCGGCGCTGCCGCCGGTTGGTTCAGCCTGCCGGGAGCCGGATACCTGGAACTCCTTCAACAATTCTTCCAGGGTCCGGATCATTTCGTGAGATTCGCTGGACTTATCGAAGAAATACTCGGCCCCGGCTTCCATGCACTTTTTCCGGTACTGCGGGAAGGGGTAGTTGGTAAACATGATCACAATCGGCGAGGGTTTTTCCTGCTTTACGCTCTGCAGCACGTCTATCCCGTTGCCGTGGCCCGGCAGCCGGATATCCAGAATGACCACATCCGGCTTCAGGCGCCGGATCGTGCTGATTGCCTGAATGGAATCCTGCGCCTCGCCGATAATTTCGATCTCTTTATAATTTGACAACATACCGGTCAAGTGTTCCCGCATAATCTTCGAATCATCGGCAATGATTACTTTCATGATTACTCGAAAAGTTGAAGAAATTTGTCCATTTCGCTCAATCGAGGAACCTGCGCCGGCCCGCTGCGGCTCAAAAATCAATTTGCGTGACCGCCGCTCGCCGGGATTCCTGGTATCGGGCCGTTAACGATAAGCAATTTTTATGGAAGGTATCAGCGGTATGGGGAAAAGGCTGAAAGAGGAAACTAGACAGCATACCGCCCAACCGTTTCTCTATCGTTCACAAAGATTCGGGCGGTAGGCCAGTACGCCGGAGGCGGAAAACTTAATTACCGATTTCCCATACCAAAAAATGATCGATAGACCTTTCCTTTTGCAAGTTGACAGTTATTTAGACCTTATTCCCGGCCGGCCGTGCTGCTCGACATTTGCTTTAGCTGTAGGAGATAACCGTTCGAGAGGCCCGGGAACTGCCTCTGATATATGCCTCCTGTTTATTCTTAACACGGCCAGTCAAAAAAGAATATCGTAGATATACTATTTTTCTATAGTTCATATTCCTGAAATCATATCACATTCTGTACTACATTCGGCCATGCCCGATCCCATCCGCCAATGCCGGATTGAGGAGTTTTCAGATTGACTTTTAAGGAAATTATGTTTTAATTGCCGAAAGAGACCCGAGACATCAGGAAGTATCACGGTAACCGGGGAAGAGGGCTGGACGGGCTGGCGGGGCGCTATGCGGCAGAGAGGCCTGCCGGGATATCAGGGCGCAGGCCGGGGAGCCTCGAATGGGATTTCAGCTCAAAACGAGCGGCGAAATGGAATTGCGCTGTTGGAAAACGGCGGGCCAGCCGGGGGTGGGTCAGTCGATCAGTTTCTCGTTCAAGGCATAATGCATGATCTGGGCATTATTGGTCAATTTCATTTTTTCCAGGATTCTCAGCCGGTAGGTGCTGATGGTGTTCACGCTCAAGGCCATTTCCCGGGCAATCTCGCCCACGGTTTTGCCGGAGGCGAGCATGGACATAACCTGGAACTCGCGGTCGGAAAGTCTCTCATGCGGCTTCTTGCCCGATTCATCCTTGATATAAGAAGCGAGCTGGTCGGCCAGGGAGGCGCTGATGTATTTCCCGCCGCGGGCTATTTTCTGTATCGCCAGGGCCAGTTCATTGGGAGCGCTCTCCTTGGTCAGATATCCATCCGCGCCGGCTTTCAGCACCCGGACCGCATATTGCTCCTCGGGGTGACGGCTGAGGACCAGGATCGGGATGGAGCTTTTTTTCTTTTTTAACTGTTTAAGGACTTCCAGGCCGCTCATTCCCGGCATGGAAAGGTCCAGCACGACCACATCGTAGTCGGTTTTTCCGACTTTTTCCAGCACCTCCCAGCCGTTGCCCGCCTCATCCACGGAAAAGATATCCTTAGTCTCAGCCAGGATCTCCTTGAGGCCCTTTCTGACTATTGGATGATCATCGGTGATAATTATTTTTATCATCCGGCGCCGCCCCGTTATCCAGTGAAACGCTGACCCTGACAGTAGTCCCTTTGTCAGGGATGCCGCTGATCTCGACCTCGCCGCCCCAGGGATACAGGCGCTCCTGCATCCCGATAAGTCCGAAAGACCCGGGAGCGCTGGCCTGAATCTTGGTTATCCCCCGGCCGTTGTCCTTGACCTCCAGGAGAAGACCGCCATTTTCCAGCCTCAGGCGGACCGAGACCCGGGTGGCCCCGGAATGGCGCACGATATTGGTCAACGCCTCCTGAAAGATCCGGAAGATCGCGGTCGAAAGCTCTTCCTCGAGCGCCGAATCATCGCCGTAGAGCTCGAGGTCGCATTGGAGACCGGTCCTTTTTTCAAACTCCTCGAACTGCCACTCAATGGCCGCGGTCAAACCGAGATCATCCAGAAGCGCCGGCCTGAGGTGGGTCGAAATCCGCTGTACCGACCGGTTGGTAATATCAATAAGACTCAACATCGAATCGGCCTTTCCATTCAATATCGTATCGTCCTCGGGCAGTTTTTTTTTCAGGCTGTGAATGTCGAGCTGCAGAGCGGTCAGCGCCTGACCCAGCTCATCGTGAATTTCCCGGGCGATATCTCTTCTTTCCTTTTCGAGAATTGTCTGCAGGTGAAAAGCCAGGTCGCGCAGTTGCTCGCGGGATTTTTTCAGCTCGTTCTCCATCCTTTTGCGGTCGGTAATGTCCTCGAACATCAGGCGGTTAAATGATTTTTCGATCCTGACATCCTTGCCGATCCGCAGCTTGAAAATTTTTCCCTCCAGCTTGTCGACCCGGATTCCCGCCGCGACCTCAAACGGCAGCCGGAACTGGTCGATCGAAAACATCGACTGTCTCGAGAGCACCTCGATATCATAGGTCTCGAAATCGCCGGAATAGGTGGTGAAACCGAAATGGTCGTTCAGGTCATAAACCGCGTTCGGGTCGATAACCTTGAGCGGTGGCGCCGGCTCCCCGGTCCGCAGGTTTTTCAGTTTCCGGACGAGCCGGCCGCCGGTCCTCTCCACCTCGATCCTGTACTCGGTGTTCGGTTCCAGGGTCTCGGGGACCGTGGCGATATCCACGCCCAGGCGCTGTATTCTGGCTACCGTATTATCAAGAGATGCAGTACACCCGGTATACCCGGTGATATCCGGAAAGGTCGAGGTTTTTTTCGAGGAGCCGGAAAGGACCAGCGACAGGTCCCGGATATTTTTTTTGAGCGGTGAGGT
>Ga0156185_1122_pt1 | contig 17744 bp, 12 predicted proteins | sample RifCSPlowO2_12_FD_107838 | JGI IMG/M metagenome (GOLD analysis project Ga0156185, IMG submission 107838) | Candidatus Glassbacteria bacterium RIFCSPLOWO2_12_FULL_58_11 | reverse complement strand
CGGCTTCAAGATGTCGGGGATCGGCTCCAAGGCCGGCGGTCCGGATTATCTCATGCAGTTCATGGTACCGCGGAACGTGGTCGAAAACACACTGCGGCGCGGGTTCTCCCCTGACCGGGAGCCTGGCCCACGTCCTGATTGACAATCTGAAAATTTTTCGTGCGTGGCAAACTTTTTAACCCGGAGTCTGGATGAAAACCCGTAAGCTTTTAGTGGTTCAGGTAATTTTAGCCCTCCTGCTGTATGCCTATTCCCCGGGGCGTAGCGCAGGGAGGTTTATCCTCGATTCGCACTATCACGCCCGGGATACTGAGGAATGGGTACAGAAAACCGTCGAGGTCTACCGCAGGCATAACGCCATGTGCTGCACCCTCACCCCGATGAGCAATTTCGCGCTAGTGAAGAAAGCAATACAGGATTATCCGGACGTATTTATCGGTTACGGGCAAGTGAAGCCGGATGATCCGAACGCGGTTCGGGAGATCGAGGAATTCTACCGGGCCGGTTTCGTGGGAATAAAGTTTCACTCCCCGGAGAAAAACTGGGATGACGAAAAGTACTTTCAGCTTTACCGGACCTGTGAGAGCCTGGGCCTGGTGATGCTGTTTCACACCGGGATCACCGGCCGCTTTGGTGTCACCGATAAGCCTGTCCAAAGCTCCTCGGCGCGGATGCGGCCGATTTATCTCGATTTGATCGCCCGGGCATTCCCGAGAACTATTGTCCAGGGCGCGCATTTCGGCAATCCCTGGTTCGATGAGGCGGCCGAGGCCTGCCGCTGGAACCCGAACCTTTATTTCGACATCTCGGGCTCCAGCCTGATCAAGCTCGAGATGACCGGCCAGCTTGACATCTTCCGCAAAATCCTCTGGTGGGCTAAGCTGGGTGGCAAACCCGGCGCTTTCGAGCATATCGTTTTCGGCAGCGACACTCAGGTGCAGATGGTCGAGGAAAAAATCGGGGAGTTCGAGCGGTTCCTGGAGGCCAATCAGGTGCCGGAGGAGATCAGGGAAGGTATGTGGGGCCTGACCCTGGCCCGCTTCCTGGACCTCGATCCGCAGACACACCGATTCAAGAGGCCGCGGCCCCTGCCGCCGGGATCGTATCCCTTTAACTCAGAGGATTTCAAGAGGTGATTTTCCGAAAATCTTTTTCCTGGTTTTCAATCCAGGCGAAGCGGCTGACTAAGCCTGGCTGCCTTGAGAAGCGCGTTTAATTATCATTTGTGATTTCCTGGTTGAGGCATAAAATATTTAACAAGAAGCCGTAACATTTGAATTATCAAGCAATTGTAGGGGCGGTTCGCGAACCGTCCCTACGGCACCGGGGCATAACCAACCCGATAGAAAATATTTCAACACACCTCTCGAACCCGATTGCTTTTGCGGAAGGAGAAGAACTGATGCGGAACGAACTCAGCGTCGGCAAACAACCGGCTGCCAAAGGGGCGAGATATCCGGCAGGCCTGAGCGCCTTTGCCCGGGCCTTCCTGCCGGCCTTCGCCCTGTTAGCTATTACCTGCCTGCCGCTGGCCGCCGAAAATGCAACTGTCGCTGGTGCGGTCAGCACGCCCTATCCCACAATCACGAACCTGGCGGTGGAATGGCGAATCGAGGGGGACGAAAACTTGAACGGGGTTGTCGGAGTGGAATACCGGATGAGCGGCCAGGAACAGTGGCGCAAGGGGATGCCGTTGGTGCGGGTCCCGGCCGACCATCCCATGGAGCCGAGGCTGAGCGGTCCGCTCTACCGCTGGGAAAATAAACATTCCGGCAGTCTTTTCGACCTGAAACCGGACACTGAATACGAAATCCGGCTGACACTTAATGACCCGGACGGCGGCTCGGCGCAAAAAGAAGTCAAGGCGCGGACCCGGGCCGTACCGAAACCGGCTGCGGACGCTCCGGTCAAAAATGTCAACCCCGAGACATTCCGGGACTCGCTGCGTACGGCCCGGCCCGGAGACATCCTGCTGCTCTCCCCCGGCTACTATTTCGAGACGGCCATCGACCGCAGCGGCGAGCCCGGCAAGCCGCTGGTCATCCGCGCCGACAACGCGCACCCGGTGATCGGCAGCAACTTTGACGAGCTTTCCCTGGAACGCTGCCGTTACCTGATCCTCGAGGGGCTGACTGTCAACGGCAGTCTTAACCTGCGCTTCGCCGAGGATGTCAGCGTGCGCTTCTGCAAAGTCAACGCCAGGTTCGGAATTATCGCCAAGCAGCCGCCGGGCTGCCGCAACTGCTATATCGCCGACAACGTGGTGACCTACAAAATACCCTGGGTCAACGAGAGTATCGGCTCGCGCAGTATCTGGGGCGGAGGGGCCAACCAGGGCGAGGGGATCGAGATCACCGGGCCGGGCAACGTGATCTGCTACAACCGGGTCTCCGGCTACCGCGACTGTATCTCTACCATGGAAGGCCATTGGGTGAGTGACCAGATCTGTATCGACATCTACAACAATGATATTCTGGTCGGCCCGGATGACGGGATCGAGGCGGATTTCTGCATGAGCAACTGCCGGATCATGCGCAACCGGATCACCAACTGCGGGATGGGCCTCAGCTCCCAGCCGGGCCTGGGCGGGCCGACCTATTTCATCCGCAACGTTATGTACAATATCGCCATGTATCCTTTCAAGCTCGAGCGCCACAGCGTGGGCAACCTGTTTCTTCACAACACCTCGCTCAAGGCTGGGGATGGATTTTCCGAGCACCACGGCCAGGGCGCCTATTCGCGCACGATCTTCCAGAACAACCTCTGTATCGGCGGGACCGGCGGCGGCCAGCAGGGGCGCTATTCGAGCGGCACCGGGCGGGCGGTTTACCTGCCGGGATACAATAGCAGTTGTGTCTTCGATTATAACGGGGTGGGGACTTACAAGACTCCTTTCACCGGGCTGTTCGGCGACCGGGAAATCAGCAGCCTGGCGGGCCTGCGCGAGCTCACCGGCGGCGATCATTCGATTCAGGTTGACCTGGGAGTATTCAAGGAGGGTGTCAGTTTCCCAGATCCGGTTTACCCCGAGCGCCTGCCCGCTGACCTTCAGCTCCGGCCCGGCTCCGCGGCGGTGGATGCGGGAGTGGTCATTCCCGGGGTGAACGACAATTTTTCCGGCAAGGCCCCCGATCTCGGCGCTTACGAGCTGGGGCAGGCGCTCCCGCACTATGGGCCGCGGCCGGCCGGGGTAGATGAAGAAACCCTGTGGTCGGGAAAGCAGCGCTGATCGATGCTCTTCCGCCTGAAACCGCGCTTGCCGATAAGTGGTTTTTACTCTTGGAGACCACAATGGTAAAAGAAGGTCTGTCGAAAAGAAATTACGGCCAGGGCCGGACGGTAAGGAACCATCTTATGCGAGCCGTTTTATTTAGCCTGTTGATTACGGCAAATGCCGGTCTGGCGATGAACGCGACCGTCCCGCGCCAGGTCAGCACACCATACCCGACTCTGACAAACCTGGCAGTGGAGTGGGTTATCGAGGGGGATGATAATCTTAACGGCCGGGTCGAGGTTTCCTACCGCCGGACCGGAGAAAGCCGGTGGCTTCAAGGGATGCCCTTGCGGAGGATTCCGGCCGGCGAGAACCAGGGCGTCCGTCATAACTTCCTGTGGCGGAACAAACATTCCGGCAGCATTTTCGACCTCCGGCCGGGCACGGAGTACGAGATCCGCCTCCGGCTCCATGACCCGGATGGCGGCGCGGCGGACACCACGCTCCAGGCCGGCACCAGACCGGTTCCGCGAGCCTGGCCGGATGGCCGGATCATAAAGGTCAATCCCGACAACATCCAGGTCGAGGCGATTAATGCCCAGCCTGGAGATATCCTGCTATTGGCTCCCGGATATTACGGGGATTTTACAGTTCCCTGCAGTGGAGAGCCCGGCAAGCCGGTCGTTTTCCGCTCCGACCGCTCCCACGAGGTGATAAACAGCACCTTCGACTCGATTTCGCTCCTGCGGCGCCAGCATGTCATACTCGAGGGGCTGACGGTCAACGGCACGGTGGATCTCCTTCACGCCGAGGAAGTGGCGGTGCGCTACTGCACGGTCAATGCCAAGTTCGGAATCGTGGCCAGTAGCGCGCCGGGCGCACGAAACTGCTATATCGCCGACAATCTAGTGACCTACAGCATACCCTGGACAAAAATGGGAATGGGCTCCCAGATGGTCACCGGCGGTGGGGCGAACCAGGGTGAGGGGATCCAGATCACCGGGCCGGGCAACGTGATCTGCTACAACCGGGTGAAAGGCTTCCGCGACTGCATCTCAACCATGGAGGGCGCGGATGTCTTTGAACAGAAATGCATCGACATTTACAACAATGACATCTACGTGGGCGCGGATGACGGGATCGAAGCCGATTTCTGCATGGACAACTGCCGGATTATGCGCAACCGGATCACTAATTGCACGATGGGCCTCTCCTCTCAGCCCGGCCTGGGCGGGCCGACCTATTTTATCCGCAACGTCATGTACAACCTGACCCATTCGCCGTTCAAGCTTTCCCGCGGCAGCCGCGGCGATGTGTTGCTGCATAACACGGTGCTCAAGGTGGGGGATGGCTACCGGGTGGTGCACAACCCGCAGTACGTCTACTCCAGGAACAACCTGGCCCTCGGCGGGAGCGGCGGAGGGCCTATCGGCAAGTATGATACCGGCACGGGCCTGGCACTGTTCTTCCCCGCCGCTGACTCGACTTGCGACCTGGATTACGATGGTCTGGGAGTTTGCGGCACCCCGTTCGGGGCCCTGATCGGAGGGCAGAAATTAATCAGCCTGGAGCAGCTGCGAAAGTCCATCTGGGAAAGGCATGCGATAGGAGTGACCATGGATGTATTCGCCTCCCGGCCGCCTTTTCCAGATCCTCCGGTGCCGGAGCGCGAGGTGCCGGACCTCAGGCTGAAAACCGGCTCCGCGGCTGTGGATGCCGGCGTGGTCATTCCCGGAGTCAACGACAAATTCGCCGGCAAGGCTCCGGACCTTGGCGCTTACGAGCTGGGGCAGGCTTTGCCGCACTATGGGCCGCGGCCTGCCGGAGTAGATGAAGAGACCCTTTGGGAAGACAAGTAGCTTTGATTGATGCTCCTCCGGCGCGAAAGGGAACGGCCCGCGCGAAAAACAGCGCCCTGAATCTTTCTCCGTGGATTCGAATCAGAGAGGAATAGCTATGGCTTTTCAGTTGCCCGATTACCTCACTCCCGAATTTGATAAACCGCCTTTCAATAGCGCTCCGGAGGCGAAAACCGCACCGGTGGAAATTGACTGCGTGGCGCCGGATAACTATCACGCCACTTCGATCTACCCTGAATACTTCAAGATCGACGGCTGCTGGGTGCTGGCCCAGAATAGCCGGATGGATTGCGTTGCCGTTATCGGCGAGGGGCGAGTCGTGGAAATAAGGGAGTTCAGGAGGCTGAGGAAAGGCGACCGGGTGGTGATCGGCAGGAGCGAGGACGGAACCGAGGGTATTTACGTTCACGAAAACGGTTTCAAAAGGAACAACGGGCCGAAGGAAAAGTTCGCGTTCAGAACCTCCGATTCCAGGGAAACCTCCAAAGCGTGGGATTACGACCGGCTTTACGATATTCTCAGATACGAGAAGGACAACGGCTATATCGTCTGGGTCCTGGGGCCTGCAGTCTGTTTCGACCGGGATGCCCGGGAAGCGATGACCGGCCTGATCGAAGAGGGCTATGTCCACGCCGTGCTGGCCGGTAATGCCCTCGCCACTCACGACCTAGAAGCGGCGATTTTCCGGACCGCCCTGGGTCAGGAGATTTACAGTAAAATTACGGACCAGCACGGCCACTACCACCACCTCGACGTGTTGAATTACGCCAGGCGGGCCGGTTCTATCGAAGCGCTTCTCAAAAGCGGGATAGTGAAAGACGGAATAGTCTATACCTGCCTGAAAAAATCGGTGCGCCTGGTATTGGCCTCCTCGATTCGTGACGATGGTCCCCTGCCGGATGTGATTACGGACATCTCGCGGGCACAGGACGAAATGAGACTGCACGCCGGCCGGGCAACTACGGTGATCGCCCTGGCGACACAACTGCACACTATCGCCACGGGAAACATGACTCCTTCCTACCAGGTGGCCGGCGGCAAGGTCAGGCCGGTGTTTTTCTATGCAGTGGATATGTCGGAGTTTGTCCTGAACAAGCTGAAAGACAGAGGCAGTCTGGAGGTGGCGACTATTGCCACCAACGTGCAAGATTTCCTGTTCATTCTGCGGAAAGGATTGTTGAACAATCCCGGGGAAATGGCGCCGGCCTTGATGTAAAGCGGTCATTGGCTTAACAGCAGTCCATAGAATCCCGGGAATGCTTTAAACCTTGGGTAATCGGCGTTCGCCGACGGGAAGTCAGCATGCCAAAGCTTACAGTCAATCTTGACAAGCTGGACTACAACCTGACAGCTCTCCGTGGGTTTTGCGCAGGCAAGGGGCTCGAGCTGGCGGGAGTGCTGAAATGCGGGCATTCTCTGCCCTGGCTGCTGGAGCGCTTCCAGGAGAGCGGAGTGGGAGTAATCGCCTTCTCCAGGGTCCAACCGGTAATCGGGTTGAAAAAGATGCTGCGAAGCCGGCCCCTGCTGATTGGCCTGCCTTCCCCGGGACAGGCCAAGGCTGTCGTGGCTCATTTTTCCGCCAGCTTCAACTCGGAGAGCGAAACCATACGGGCTCTCGCGGCCGCAGCAGCCGACTGTGGATTTGAGCATGGAATATACCTGATGGTGGATATCGGAGACCTGCGAGAAGGAGTGCCGCCTGAGGCGGTGTTGCCAATGTTGGACGATATCGGTCACCTTTTCGACAGCCGGTTCGGGTTGGCCGGGCTCGCCGCGAACCTCGGCTGCGGCAGCGGAACTCTGCCGGATGAAGACAACCTGCGGATACTCGAGCAACTGGCCGCGGAGATAGAACGGCATCCGGGCCTAGCGGTGCCGAAAATATCGATTGGCGGGACAGTGGTCTACCCCTGGGTCAGGGAGAAGGCTCTTCCAGCCAGGATAAACCAGCTTCGCCTCGGAGAAGGAATTCTCTGCGGCCATTGCCCGGGATACGACGTCCGGATCGAGGGCCTCCACGATGATGTTTTCCTGTTCAGCGCCGAGGTGCTCGAGGTAAAAGAAAAGGTTTCGCCGCCAAGTGGGGAGAGGGGTACGGATGCTTTCGGATGCGTGCCATCCCTGGGCCCGGCGGGAAGACGCCGGAGAGCGATCCTCGATTTCGGACTCGTCGATACCGGGTACAGCGGACTGACTCCAATTCTTCCGGGCGTTCAGTTCATCACCGGCAATAGCGAATATACGGTGGTTGATGTCACGGATTGCCCGGAAAAGATAAAAGTGAATTCCCGGCTCACTTTCAAAACCACCTATGAATCAATGACCCGGGCGCTCATTTCTCCTTTCGTGGAAACTGATTTCTCCGGGGAGAATTGCCGGCCGAAAATCTCCGGCTAAACTGATGGAATGTATGCGTAAAAAGAAAAAAAGAAATTTGATTCCTTTCCGAAAAGACAACATCTGAATTTCACTCTCAAGGTGGAACGCACAATGGGGTCCAAGACACAAAGGGTCGGCTTGAGAAATCGCCTCGCTGGAGGGGTGCGCAGAAACCTCAATCAAGAGGAAATGATGGCAAGCAATAATAATAAAACGCTTATGTTTCATGGAGGCGCCTTTGCGAGCGTGATACCGCTGCTGGTATTTCTCGCTATCACGATTGTCCTCGTGTTCAAAGGAGCGGCTCAAGTCGAAGGCATGATCATCGCGGTGATGCTTGGCATTTCAGTGGGTATGCTGTTCGCCCTCAAACCGGCGGAATACAGCGAGCAGGTATTTTCGCTGATGGCCAACCGCATTTGCACGGTGGCAATAGTCTGTTGGCTCTGGGCCGGCGCCTTTTCGGGGATACTTGCGGATTCGGGCCTGGTCGAAGCGATAGTCTGGGTCGGCTGGAAATTAAATTTGACCGGCAGGACTTTCACCATGGTGGTCTTTATCGCTTCATGCCTGTTCGCAGTTTCTACAGGAACAGGTTTTGGAACGGTAGTAGGGTTCATCACGGTGATGTACCCGGCCGGTATCGTGCTTGGCGGCGACCCAGCCGCCCTGACCGGGGCGATTCTCAGCGGCGGGGCTTTCGGCGACAACCTGGCGCCTGTATCGGACACCACTATCGTTTCAGCGGCGACTCAGGAAACCGACGTGGGCGGGGTGGTACGCTCCCGGCTGAAATACTGCCTGATTGCCGCGTCGATTTCCTGCGTTTTATTCTATCTTTTCGGGGACGGCCAATCCAGTATCGATCCGAAGGAAGCGGCCCGCCTGCTGGAGGAAACCGCCGATCCAAGCGCCCTGCCGATGCTGATCCCCGGCATCGTGGTTTTTATCCTGGCGGTAAACAGCTTTCACTTTCTCACCGCGCTCAATATCGGGATTGTCACAGCCGTGGTGATCGGCCAGGTTACCGGTGTCTTTCCGCTCGAAAAAGTGTTCCAGATAACCGCCGATGGCTCGGTGGCCGGAAGCGCGCTGGATGGCGTGCTGTCGATGCTGCCGATAGCCATTCTCGCCCTGCTGCTGGTCACGGCCAACGGACTTATGGAGGCGGGTGGGTTTCTCGACTGGCTGATTAATAAACTGAATAAAACCGTGGCCCGGACGGTTCGTGGAGCAGAGGCAGCAATCGTGGGGCTAATCTCACTGACAAACATTTTCGTACCGATAAATACCATCGCCATGATAACCGTAGGGCCGCTGGCCAACCAGCTTCGTAAACGCCACAATATTCATCCTTATCGCAGCGCCAATCTCCTGGATACGATTTCCTGTTCTTTTCCGGCTCTGTTACCGTATGAGTCCAGTCTCGTCGCCGCGGCAGCGGTCCAGCGCTCGTTGCTGGAACGCTACGACTTCGTGGTGGTAGTTCCCTGGGCGCAGGAAGCTCCGTTCATTTTTTACGGGATAATCTTATTCCCTCTGATGCTTATTGCGGTGGCTACGGGTTTCGGGCACAGAAAAGGCTAGCATGGAGTGCGGAAAGCAAGTTTTTATAATTTTGCCGGGGCGCGGAAGGCCGCGCCCGCGGAAAGCCTGCAAAGCCATAAATTTAGCACGGGGTTTTGAAGTTTTCTTCAACGCTCCGCATCAAACAGAATTCTTTCCAAAAGGAGCAGGCCATTGCATTCAATCGGCGCCTTGGACTATGCGGTCCTGGTTACATATTTCATAACTGTAATCCTGATCGGCCTTTATTTCACCCGCCGGCAGACTTCGACGAATGAATATTTTCTGGCGAGCAAGTCGATCCCCTGGCTCCCCCTGGGAATCTCCATGTACGTAACGCAGTTCAGCTCGATTTCCCTGCTGATGAATCCCGCCGAAACCTTTCAATACGACCTGCAGTTCCTCTCATATAACCTGGTCATACCCCTGGCCGCTGCTGTCACTATCGTAATATTTATCGATTTGTACTCCAGGCTGAGTATTACCACAGCCTTCGAGTATCTGGAGCTGCGCTTCAATGGCGCCCTGCGTCTGCTATGCTCGGTTATCTACCTGCTGGCCCGGGGACTGTATGCGGGTATCGTGCTGTTCTCGCTGGCCCTGGCTCTCAGTGTGGTCACCGGAATCGATATCGTGATCGTGCTCCTGCTCGTTGGAACTGTCTCGATAATTTATACCCTGTTGGGCGGAATGCGGGCGGTGATCTGGACCGATGTCATGCAGTTTTGCGTGTTGTTCAGCGGGGTGCTTTTCTCGCTCTGGCTTATCGTCAACAAGCTGGAAGGAGGTCTCGGGGAACTGATCGACCTGGGTCTGGCGCACAATAAATTCAGGCTGGTGAATCCAGCTGAATTTTCATTCAGCCAAAGATATACTTTCTGGGGTTTGATGTTTTTCGGCATGACTCTATTCCTCTCGCACAAGGGCACCGATCAGCTAAATGTGCAGCGCTACCTCTCCGGGAAATCGACCGCGCATAGCAAGGGCGCCCTTCTTTTCTCCGCCTTTGTCTCTCCACCGATACAGGCTCTTCTTTATTTCCTGGGTATCGGGCTATTTGTATACTATCTCAAACATCCAGACCCTCACGTCACTCATCTGATAGCGGATAACGATATAAAATCAATCTATCCCTATTTCATAGTCAGCCTGGTCCCGGCCGGACTTCGCGGGCTGCTGCTCGGTGGCTTGCTCGCGGCTGCCATGTCGAGCATCGATTCGGTGCTCAATACGCTCTCGGCGGTGACGGTTACCGATATCTACAAGCGCTGGCTGCATAAAGGCGTGGATCCAGTGAGGGAACTCCTGGTCGCTAAATTGATGATCGTATTATGGGGGCTGGTGGTCACCTCCTTCGCCTTCGCCATGATGGATGTGCAGAGCCTCCTTGAAACTGTTAACACTGTACTGTCTGTCTTCCTCGGGCAGTTGCTGGGAGTATTCCTGCTGGGGGTGCTGTCCAGCCGCGCCACTGGCTGGGGGGTTCTGATCGGCGCGGCATTGGGCCAGCTGACGATCCTGCTGATCAGGTACAACCTGATACATATCCTGGATGGCCGGCTGGTCTTCTCTCTTTCCTCCGGCGTGGGAGAGGGTTTATGTGGAGAGAGCATATCTTTTATCTGGTACTTGCCCGCGGGAGCCACGGTCACTATTGTCGTAGGTTACCTCGCCAGCCTGCTCTTCGCTGCTCCCGAGAAGGAAAAAATCAAGCCGTATATGTGGAAGTGGCTGGGTTGGCGGAAAGTGGTCAGTTAGAATGAAGGATTTCGCTTTACAGGATAATTAGATCCAGCAAACTCTCCAAATCAGGAGTGCCTTCAGATGAGTGCTTTCAGAGCAAAGCTTGACAGCGCAGAGGCTCTGCTGGGATGCGTGATCACGTATCCATGCTCCGGAATGATCGAGCGCCTGCGCGATGACTGGGATTGGTTCTGGATCGATGGGCAGCACGGCGAGCTGGATTACCAAGACATCCTCGAGCTGGTGCGGGCTTGCGATGCTGCCGGCCGCGGCTCGCTGGTCCGAGTACCCTCGCACGAGCCGGGCTGGATTAGCCGCGCCCTCGATACAGCCTGCTCCGGGATTATGGTGCCTCAGGTGGAAAATGCGGTCCAGGCCGCGGAGGTTGTGAAGGCGGCCAAGTTCCCGCCGACAGGTAACCGTTCCTGCGGCGGCCGGCGCCCGATAGACATGTGGGGGCGTGAATACGCCGATTCGGCCAATTCCGAGACCCTTCTGGTGGTGCAGCTTGAATCTCCCGGAGCGCTGGAGAATGCCGAGGAAATCGCTTCAACGGAAGGGGTGGACTGCGTGCTTATCGGCCCGAATGATGTCAAACTTCGCTTAGGCTACTTGATGAACGAGCCGCGTCCCGCAGCTGAGGAGCTGGCCGAGATAGAATCCCTGGTGCGAATCTGCCGCAAACACGGCAAATTGACAGGAGTTTTCGGCGTGGAGAAAGAGCAGCTGGCGCATTGCCTGTCCCTCGGAATCAACCTGATTGCCAATGGTATCGATGCCCGCTTTTTGTCTGAGGGCTCCAGGCGGCTGAGTGAAGAATCACGGGCTATAATTAAAAATCATTCGAGTTGAAAGACTGCCCTCCCATTTCCCGGATAAGAAAGTTCAATATTGCCGGATCAGTGTTAGTCCGGAGTGCTTACCATACAACTGGAAATCAAAATGTCTAACCGCATTCAGACACGCAGGGAGTTTTTCCGCACCGCAGCCGCAGCCGGCGTTTCCCTGTCCCTGTATTCAGCCTGGAATACCCTGATACCCGGTTGCAGCACAACAGCCACCTGGAACAAAAAGCACCGGCCTCCCAATTTTGTCATTATCTGTGCGGATGATATGGGGTATGGCGACTGGGGCGGGGCGGGCCATCCCACCATCCGGACACCCAATCTGAACCGTATGGCGGACCAGGGGATAACCCTGACTCAATTTTACTCCGGCAGCCCGCTTTGTTCCCCTTCACGCTCGGCCCTGATCACCGGCCGGAACCCGATCCGCACCGGAGTACTCGATGTTTTCATCCCCGGACAGGGAACAGGAATGCCGCTGGGCGAAATAACTCTGGCCGAAGCCCTCAAGCCTCTAGGCTACAAAAGCGTCTGTATCGGCAAGTGGCACCTGGGCAGTGTGTACGAGTTCAGGCCCTTGCGACAGGGTTTCGATTATCACTTCGGCCTGCTCTACTCCAATGAGAGTATCAGCCCGGACCTCTGGCGCAACGACGAGCGCCTCGAGCATCCCTCCAACCAGGCAACTCTGACTAGACGCTACACCGAGGAGGCGATCGCTTTTTTAGACAGTGCCGGCAGCCAGCCTTTCTTTCTTTATCTTCCCCACACCATGCCGCATGTCCCTCTGGCTGTCTCCGAGGCATTCGCCGGAGTTTCCAGGCGGGGTCTTTACGGTGATGCGATCGAGGAGATCGACTGGAGCGTGGGCGAAATTCTCGGCACCCTGGATCGCCTGGGTTTAAGTGAAAATACCCTGGTCATCTTCACCAGCGACAACGGGCCCTGGAAGATCGAAGGGTTGAGCGGCGGCTCGGCCGGCCTTTTTCGGGGTGAAAAGGGCGAGACCTGGGAGGGCGGTATGCGGGTGCCTTTTATCGCCCGCTGGCCGGGTATAATCCCACCGGCTGTCATCTCAGGCGCGGTGGGTTCAGTGCTCGATTTCTTTCCTACCTGCCTGGCTCTTGCCGGTGGCGTCCTTGCCGAAGACTGCCCGCTGGATGGAATAGACCTGCTGCCTGCTCTGACCAGTGGAGCGGAGCCGCTGCGCGCGATTTATTATTTTTACAAGGATAAGCTCCAGGCCGTGCGCCATGGTAAATGGAAACTGCATTTCTGCTACCATGACATGTCTATCGGTACGCGCCATGTAGCTGAGAGCTGGATTACGCCCGAAAGGCCTTTGCTCTTTGATCTCGAGGCCGATCCTTCGGAAAGGTTCGATCTGGCCGCAGAAAATCCCGCCATAGTGGCAGAGCTGGTAAAAATCGCAAAGGATTACAAAACGGAAATCTCCAGGCTGGATGAAAACAGGGAGCTGAAGGATTGGTTTCTTAGCGATAAATGGGTCGACAAATCAACCTCTCCCGACTCTCTCTAATCGCTTGTCAATTTTTTCTAATAATTTAATGGTCAAAAGCTGGAGACAAAGTTTCATAGTTACTTTTCGAATAGAGAACATCCGATAAAAGCTGCCAGTTGGTGATCGGTCTTTTGCGGTAAAAGCATATGACCGGTTTCAGCAATGGAGCCATAGTGGCCCCGGTCAAAGAGAATCCATACATGCAGGTTTTTTGGGGAACCGAATAGAAAGAAAAATCTCATGTCACTTTTACTTTTCGTACTCCTGGCAATTTGTATGTTTGGTAACGCTGCGGTCTTTTCCATGCTGGGCCTGGGCGGGGGTGTGTTATACACTCTGATTCAGGTTCTTTTTGGTATCGATTTTCACACCGCAGCCACCACTAGCCTGTTCCTGATAATCATCACTTCACTCTCCGCGACTCTGGTTTTCCGCAAATCCGGACGCGTGGACTGGCCGATGGCCCTGGTGCTGGAATCTTCGACCATGGTGGGTGCGTTCTGGGGCGGTTTGTTCTCGCAATACTTCAGCAGCCGCAGCCTGATTCTCCTCTTTGCCGCGGTTATCGTCAGCGCCGCCACGTTCATGATTCGGGACTTTAATATGAAGCCCGTCTACAAACCGGAGGAAAAGAGCCCTCTGGTGTGGCACCGTAGTTTCAATTCCAGCCATTATTGTATCAACTTATTTCTGGCACTGCCGCTCTCATTTCTGGCGGGAGCCTTGAGCGCAATGGTCGGTGTGGCGGGTGGAATTCTCAAGATCCCTATGATGGTTCTTCTTTTCGGTGTGCCAATGGACATCGCAGTGGCTACCAGCTCGTTCATGGTTGGCCTGACTGCTGCCGGTGGATTCCTGGGCCATTTGACCGCGGGTCATTGGGACTGGAAAACCACCACTCTTCTGACTGTAATCGTTTTCGCCGGTGGGCAGCTTGGCGCGCGTGTCTCGTTGAATATCGATAATCACAGGATGAAAAAAGGTTTCAGCTGGTTTCTTTATTCTATGGCCATCCTGCTTGTGTTCAGTTTATGGCTATAAATCTATGAAAGTCTAGCAGATAGCATTCAACGCTCAATGGACAATAGCTAGATTTGGACTGCACCCATATGGTTAGCCACTATGCGTTGGAAATAAGTACATAGCAGGAGGCTTAGTGGTCAGGGCTTCGAACTCGGCTGGTGGCTGGTAACCTAGGGCTGGTGAAAAGTTGGAGGAGAGAATATAATCAGATCAGACCTCGCGGTTCTTCGGGCTATCGGCCACCTGCTATGTAGACCTTTAAACCCCCAAGCTTGAGAGCCATACCCAGACCTTTAACTCCGTTCTCAACCCACTAGTTCTCTCATAATTAGTGATAGTGTTTTTTGGGGGCAGGTTGCAATTTTAGGCTCTGCGCGCCTCCCACTGAATCCCGGCACGGCATCAGATAAATTTAACAGGTCAACTTATAGAGGATTGGCCCTTTCCCCTCCGATGCCGGGTTAGTATGGGGTGGGTTTTACATTCGTTGCCAATCGCCTTATCTAATCAAAGTCCAAGTCTTGTCACACCTTGGCAGGTACTGTGGGAGAACTGTCTTGCCTGCCAGGTCAAACCCAGTAACCTGGATTCTACTTATTAATTGAGATCAGCTGACCGCATTAAAGGCGCTACCGGCAATATCAAACACCAAAACATGGCTTGCGTGTCTTCCACTTGCCCTTGGTAAAATCCGGGAACTCAACCGGGGCACTGCCATTGGCGATAGATTTTTCCGATAGCGGGCTGATTACACTCCAGGCAACAGCATCGTAGACATCAATGGGGACCGGATTGCGATCCTTGACTGCGTCGAAGAAAGAGCGCAGCTTGAGGTAGTCGGTGCCGCCGTGCCCGAAGGTTGCGCTGATTTTCTGCCAGGCGGTCCACATGGGGTGCTCGTATTTCTTCTCGTAAGCATCGAACGGCTCCCAGCGGTGCATTTCAGGGCTGAGGTCCTCGAAATAAACACTGCGATTCAATTCGACATAAAGTCCCTTGGTGCCTTGGATTTTAGTCATATTTGAATACGGCCGCGGAGACTGGGTATCGTGGTTGATGGTGATAGTGCGACCCAGGCGGGTACGGATAACCGTGGTGACCACATCCCCTAGTGCGTATTCGCGGGTAGCGTTGGGGTGGTTCTTGCCGAACCTTTTGGCAATCTCGGTATTCATACCCCGCGAGATTGTGGCGGCGGAAGTGAGATAATGGAACTGGTCTCCGCAGTTGATATCCATCCAGTGGGCTACCGGGCCCAGGCCATGAGTGGGATAGAGGTCGCCATTTCGGGTGATCGCATGCTTGCCGCGCCAAAGCAGCTCGCCGTTCGCACCAATCTTGCCCTCTTTGCCGCCTAGATAACGCACATCGTGTTGGTAACCGCACTCTCCATGCAGCAGTTCGCCGAACAGACCAGCCCGAACCATTTGTAGCACGGCGGTATTGTTGAGCTGGTAGCAGTGGTTTTCGAGCATCATCATGGGCATGCCGGTACGCTCGCTGGTCTCAACAAGGTCCCAGCAGCCCTCCACCGTATAGGCCGCGGGCACCTCAGTACAGGCGTACTTGCCTTTGTTCATCGCATCCACCATCACTGGCACATGCAGTTCCCAGGGAGTGGCCGTCAGCACGGCATCCAGATCCTCCCGTTCAGACATGCGCCTGTAGTCCTCGGGGTCGGCCGAATATCCCTCCGGCCTTTTTCTGCCGGATTTTTCCACCAGATCCAAGGCGTGCGACAAGTTGTCCTTGTTGATATCGCAGATCGCCGGGACCTCGATATCCTGCATGGCCAGGGAGGTCTCCAGCAGGTTGGTGCCCTGGTTGCCAACGCCGGTGAAACCCACTCTTACTTTGCCGTCTTTAGCTGCATGTGCCTTTCCAGATTTGATCATAGATGAGGCCAGGCCTGCCGCAGCAGAAACCTGCAGAAACTTTCGGCGATTGATTCGGTTTTCCATCTTGGTCTCCGGTTTAGAGATACTTGAAAATGGATTTTTGATATTGATCCGAAAAAATGGCCCCCCTGTTAAGTGGCGTTTTGGAGTGAACTCCTGGACCGGACAAGGAGTTCACTCCATTGAATATCCTAACAAAAAAGGGCTTGGGAAAAGCTCCCAACCCCTTATTATCAATGGTGGGCACTACTGGATTCGAACCAGTGACCTCCTGCTTGTAAGGCGTATTTTCGCAATTTATCTAACTTCTTATAAATCAAACATGTCCGTACAACCACATGCCAAACCAACATTTAAAATAAACAAGATATGCAAGATATGCAAAATATTAAAGATATGCATCGAAAAAATGGTCACAAACCGTCAGAAAAGTAGTCACCAGATGAGAATAATAGTCAAATAGCCGGGCAAGGCAGCCACCTTTACCTTTCAGGTGAGTCAACAATTTAGCACTTTCTCTAACAATTTCTGGACTTGTTTTCAGGGGGAAGGTCAAGGGCTATTTGCCTTTGACTCCTCCGGGTCTTTCTGTCTTGTAAAGGACAGCATCGTTGTCAAGCGTGGGCGTAAACATCAGACTGCCTCAAGCAACCTTAAATGTCTCAATGAATTCGACAGTGGTAGTCCATAAAGAAGCGCTTTATCCGGCCTGTTTTATTCGCAACTCATTCGTTCCAGTTCAACAGTTCCACCATCACCTCCTGGCCCTCTTCAAAATGAGTCTGTGAAGCCGGCAGTTGAATAAGGCAGTTTGCCTCGGCTAATCCCCCGAGCATGTGTGAGCTCTGGCCTCCGGTCGGCCAGACCATTATTTTTCCATCTTTAAACCTTACGACTCCCCGAACCCATTCCAGGCGTCCGGCCTTTTTGTTCCTTGGCGCGGCAAGCCTGGCAGGCAGGATAATCATCCGGGGTTCTTTCAGACCCGTCATTTTATGTAAAGCGGGTTTCACCAACTGTTGAAATGCAAGCAGGGCGGCAACCGGATTGCCTGGCAGCCCGAATACGAGCTTTGCCCTCTGTTTTGGGTCCGGTTTCCCGCTTTTTTTTGCATGCTTGCTGGGTACGTATCTGCCGAACATTACAGGCTTGCCGGGCTTGATCGCCGCTTTCCAGAAAATTTGTTCTACCCCGAGGTTTGAAAGAATTTCTTTAACCAGGTCCAACTCTCCTACCGAAACTCCGCCCACTGTTAGTATTACGTCTGAGTTATCCAGTTCCTTCTCGAGGCTTGTTCTCAATTTCCGGCGGTCATCTTTCAGCTGGTTCAGGCTGATTTCTGCGATTCCCATCCCTTTCAATGCAGCGGCGAGGGTGTAAGTATTGGAGTCGTATATCATTCCTCCTCTACATCGCGCTCCAGGAGTGAGCAGCTCATCACCGATTGTCAAAATCGACACAGCGGGTTTCCGATACACTTCGACGGAACTGTTGCCGAACGTGGCCAACAGTCCCACTGCCGGGGGAGTTAGCTGCGTGCCCGCATCGAGCACCAGCGCACCTTTCTTGAATTCTTCACCCCGTTTTCTAATATTTTCTCCCGGTTTCGGAGAATATGCAATCAACACTTCATCACCTTTTTGCCTGCAGTATTCCTGCATTACGACTGCATCCACTCCCAAGGGAAGCCAGGCG
>Ga0156185_1001_pt1 | contig 17754 bp, 10 predicted proteins | sample RifCSPlowO2_12_FD_107838 | JGI IMG/M metagenome (GOLD analysis project Ga0156185, IMG submission 107838) | Candidatus Glassbacteria bacterium RIFCSPLOWO2_12_FULL_58_11 | reverse complement strand
AACATTCTGGGAAAACTTATTCGCCGTGGACTCGGGCGCCCCCTTTGTCGAGCTCATCGCCCGGCTTTCCACTCTCGGCCAAGGCTCCACTCTCTACGATTGGTGGCGGCATCCACTGCTCGGGATCAGCACCTCCGGCGGGGTGGGCAAAAACGGCGACCCCCGGCAGAAAAGCAGCCGTCTCGCCTCCGACATGGCCCGGGTCATGGAATTGATAGCGCAATGCCGCAAAGCTGTCCGGGCCAACCGCCCGTATCTGGATGTGCTGGATTTCGCCGCGGCCTGCGGTCTCTGCCTGGCGCATAAGCTCCAATGGCAGGCGGACTATGCGGCAGCCGCCTCCGGCAGACCAACTGGTCCGCAGTTGCAGCAGCTCCTCGGCGGAGCCGAATCGCTGTTGGCCGAGCTGACCGGGCTGGAGAGGCGGTTCTCCACACTCTGGCTCCGGTACACCCGGCCCGAGGGGCTGGAAAACAACCTCGATCTTTATCATCGCCAGCTCGAGGCCTGGCGGGGGATTATCGCCGCCCTGCGCCGGGGAGCGTTGCCCTCCCCCGCCGATCTGCCTTCGGAATGGATCACCCCCGCGGGCAGCGGTGCCGCCGCCCGGACCAAGGCCCCGCGCTGCGCTTATTTCCGCGCGGAATTTTCCGTGCACAGGGACAGCCTCTCGGGGGCGCTGGTCCAGTTGATGGGCACGAGCCATGTCGAGGCCTGGCTCAACGATGAATACCTGGGGAAAGTGATCGCCCGGAGGTCGCTGTCGCTGATTGTCGAAAAGGAGCGGGCGGTAATTTTCGATATCGCCCCGAAACTCAAAGAGGGCCGCAACCGGCTGACTATAAAGGCAACCAACTATGAGGGCCGCGCGCCGGCGTTGAACGTGTATGGGGAGCTCTACGCGAAAAAAGGCTCAGTCGAACGGATAATGTCAGCCTCGGCGTGGCGCGGCCTGGAAACAGCGCGGGAGCCGGAAGGCTGGCGCGGTGATACTTTTAAGGACAGCGCCTGGAGGAGCTGCGAGCGCTACAGCCTGGGTGCGCGGGTCTCCCGGCCGGACCTGCTGAAGGGCGTGAACAGCCGGATCCAGAGGTAAAAGCCAAAAAACACCCCCCTCCCACCTTATCCGCGGTTTGCCGAGATCGCGCAGCCATCCCCAAGCAGGGGGGCGGCGCGCGCATGTGAAGCCATGCGCACGGGTCCGCCGGCTAAATCCCCCGGCGGCCCCGCCTGTGCATTCCTGCACAGGCGCCGCCCCCTCACTGAGGCTGCCCGAAAAGTCCGGGATTCGCTGACCGGACCGGCCGGTCTTTTTTTCCCGGGCCGGTCAATATTTTTACCACCTCCCCTGGTTATTTTTTTTGGCTGCTCCGCCTTTTATTCATTGACACGCCTCTGCGCGGGTTTTATTTATATCCCCTGTCTTTAGCGAACCGAAACCTGCGCTCACCGCTGATTTCCGCGTCCGGAGGCTTGCCGCTCATGATCACTTTTACCGCGCTCGACTGGTTCTGGGTTATCGCTTATATCCTGCTCATGGTAGCCTGCGGGGTGATCTTCTACCGTCTGGCCAACCGCGGCGAGAGCGACTTCTTCCTGGCCGGCCGCGGCCTGCCCTGGTGGCTCCCCGCCACCAGTGTCTATGCCACCCACACCGCCACCGACACCCCGATCTGGATCGGCGGCGTGATCTACAAGCACGGCCTGACCGGACTCTGGTACACTTTCTTTTGCGCCTGGTGCTCGGTCAGTGCTTTTATCAGTACGCGCATCTTCCGGCGCTCCCTGGCCTACACCCAGGCCGAGTGGCAGAACCTGCGGTTCTCCGGCCTGGGCGCGGAGCTGCTCCGGGGCTGGCTCGCCGGCTGGCAGGTTTTCATGAACATGTTCATCCTTGGCTGGGTCGGGATCGCCATGGGCAAGGTGTTTCATCTCCTCTTTCCCGGCTATCCGGAATGGGTCGGCATGGTGATCTTCGGCCTGGTCTGCGCGGTTTATGTGCTTTTCGCCGGGTTTTGGGGCGTGGTGATGGCGGATTTCCAGCAGGGAGTGATCGCCAGCGCCTTTATCATCATCGTTTCCGCCTGGGAAATCTATGCCGCGGGCGGGCCCTCGGGGATCCTGCAGCGCCTGGCCGAGATGGGACAGAGCTGGCGCGCCAACCCCTTCCATTTCACCGGGCTTACCGGCGGAGACTTCCCGGTGGCCTGGTTCGCCACGATGATCTTTATCGCCCTGCTCGGCGGCCTGGGCATGGGCACTTCGATCGACTGGTACGTGGAGAGCCAGCGCATCCAGAGCGCCCGCACAGTGCGCGATGCATCCTATTCGATCTGGGCCGGAACCTTTTTCACCCTGACCCGCAACTCGCTCTGGGCCGTGGCGATCCTCGGCTTCTTTGTCCTTTTCCCGGAGATCCGGGATGCTGGCCAGTATGAGATGGCCTGGTATGTACTGGGCTTTAAAGTCCTGCCGGCCGGCATGGTGGGCTGCTTCTTCGCCGCCATCCTGGCCATCCATTTCAGTACCATTGCTACGCATATGAACCTCGGGGCGATGTATTTCACCCGCGACCTCTACCACCACTATATCAATCCCAAGGCCACGCAGAAGCAGCTGGTCTGGGTCGGCCGGGCCAGCACGCTGGGCCTGCTGTTCGGCTCGTTCTTTTACGGCCTGATGATGGAGAGTATCACCCAGTGGCTCATTTTCGCCCTCTGGGTAATGGCCGCGGGGATCTGGCTGCCTTCGATCCTGCAGGTGGTCTGGTGGCGCTTCAACAGTTGGGGCTACCTGGCGAGCTGGCTCGCCAACCTGGCCTTTAGCTGGCTGGTGGTCTGGGTCCTGCCGGCCTATGATATCATCCCGGTGCTGCCGGATTTCCTCCAGTTCTGGACTCTGCTGGCCACCGGTGCGCTGATCTACCTGCCGGTCACCTTTCTCACCCAGCCGGATGATATGAACGGTCTGGTCAAATACTATATCCGCTGCCGGCCAATCGGCTGGTGGGGGCCGGTGCACCGCGAGGCGGTCCGCCGCGGCCTGATCGATGAGCAGGGGCATATCGGTTTCGAGAAGCTCGAGTCCGCGGCCGGCTGATTGTACGGTCAATCCCTTAAACCGAAAAGGCGGCTCCCGGCCGCCTTTTTTTTGAGTTGATTCCAGATTTATCCTGCAATAGATCCAACCGTCAAATTATTTTTTAAAAAAATATATTCAAAATATTGCGAGTATTTTATTTTTAAGGTGTTCCATCATGTAAGAAATTTCGGAACCAATTTCAAAAACTCCGGTACGAAATAGAAAGAGCTTTCTCATTCTGCGCATTTGACAGTTTCCGGCACATCGGCCTGGCCCTCACTCTCATAGCCACCAATCAGCAGATTCTCCGATAGCGCAATGTCGCGCTTAAGCGGACAGATTTCGGTCTGTTTAGGAGGTCAAATACCCACCGGAAAATTGTCTGTCACGCTTTTCAAACCTGACCTCAAACGATCAGGTGAAAAGCCCTTTTGCTCCAGGATGGACCCTTGAAAACGGAGGTTCCCATGTTTCCTCGTTTTCAAAAACCTCTCTTCGCTGCCGTTTTTCTTTTGACAATTCTGTTCTGCAGCTGCATGGGCTCGAGGCCCATTCTTTCTCCGACCGAGGAATTCCTACCGGACCAACAAAACTGGGGAAAAACCGCTGCTCCGGCCGGCCTGATCGGTGACTGGTATTACAACGGCAAGCTCGATCTTTCCTTGACCGTCGATACTCTTCGCGTGCAGGGTGTCTGGACTTTAATTGAATCGATCGAAAGTTCAAATTCATTTTTCCGGGTTATCTATCGGGTCGGACAGATATACAACACAATATACATTCACGCCTTAAATAAAGATGAAATAGAGGTGGCTTATACAGAGGGCACGGCTTCAAATGCGGTGCAGGCCGCGGCGCTTCCGCTGATAAAAATCTGGTATCCAATGACCTCCACCAATCCCTGGATCGCCACTGTCCTGCCCTCAGGCCTTCAGGGCACCTGGCATATCGAAGACGGCTTGAAGGAAACGGATATTCAGCAGACACAGGTCGTGCTCGATGGGATAAGCTGGAATATCGAGGCGGTCGAGACCAACCGCACGGTCGACAGGCTGGTACTTAAAAATGGTGATAACCGGAACTGGCTGTACTATAAAAATATCGGAGCATATCAAGCCGACGTTCTGCTCCTGAACAATCCGGAAGACCCGCAGGACAGGTTCGGCAATATTCCCGGTGCCTGGATTACATTGTACCGGTGGTGGGATTTAATCCAGATCCTCCACCTAAATGCGGGCAGCCGTCTGAACTTTAATTTTTCCCGTAATGACTATTTCAGGCAGGAGCACAAGGCCACGCTCCCCGCCGTTGACAGTCTTTATGAAAACAATCTGGCCGGGCGGCTGGCACTCGAAATCACCGGCAGCACAATTACCTGCTGCTCTGGGAGCCTGACCCTGCGGGCCACTTTCCAGATCGATTTGTCAAAGGAAAAGCTTTACTATATCTTGAAAGACAGCCTGACCACCGTACTGAAAGATTCTTCCTGGTCTAACACTGCGCACGACCTGACCGAGAACCACGAAATTACCCTTGAGAATGATTCGCTCTGGCTGATAACCGGTCAGGGCAAGGTCTTTTTCGCCTGCCGGAAGCTTCGGCCCGCCAAAGTATATCAGTTGAAAGATGTCCTTATTAATCTCAGACCCTTTCTCTACCCGTTCTCATTCCAGAGCGACATTTTCCCGAACGGCCTGGATATCAAAGCTATTGTGCGTTTTGTCGATCAAACTGGGACCGCCTATTCAATTTTCCGGTACTCATCTTCGGCCACTTTTGTTTATTCCGGTGTGATTCAGGATGGAAACGCGGTGGTAGATCCTGGAGACGGCCTGAAGCTGATCGAATACTGGTATGGGGATATCAACCCTCCATCCCAATCACAAAATCCATATACCAAGGAATCAAAATTCACCTGTAAAGTAGTCGAATGATGACACTCGCCGAGGCCGCTCTCCAAGGACGCTCTTTCCTGCGGAGCTATTTCAGGCGGGCTATTCCTCTCCCGCCAGCCGCTCCAATACAGGCAGCGCCAGGGCCAGCGCGCGCACGATATGGAACGGGTCCTTGACCGGCAGGGCCACCACCTTGCTTTCCGGCTTTCCCTGACGGTCGCGGATCTGGATCCACTCGCCTATGCCGCGGTCCGGGTTGGGGAAAGTTGCCAGCGTGTAGTTGTGGACTTTGCGGAACCAGTCCGCCAGGCGCTCGTCCCGGAGCTTTTCGTAAGCCAGCGGCAGGGCGTAGATCGCCTCCGAATGCGGCCACCATAGCTTGTTCGACCAGTTTGAGCGCAGCTTGCGCACCATCTCGTGCTCTTTCAGCTCCTCCGGCACCTCGCCCTGCGGTGCCGAGCCTGTATAATCCAGGAACTGCGGCAGCCCGCCATATTCCCTGTCCCAGCCCGCCTCCAGCGCCCAGAGCATGGTCTCGGCCGCCTGCGCGAACAGCTTGTCATCCGCCTGCCGCAAGGCCCGGTGCATGACAAACCACATGTCCTCGATCATATGCCCGGGGTTGATAAACCGGCCCAGCAGGTTGTTCCGGGGCGTGTTGTCGCTGCCGATCATTTCCAGGATCACTTTCAGCTCCGGCCGCCGGAAATGACCCATAATCTCCATGACGCTCTCCGCGGCGGTTCGGTTCAATCTCTCCGCCGTCTCTTCCTGCCCGAAGCTCCGGGCGCTGTCCGCCAGCTCCTGGGAGGTTTCCAGCAGGATCATCGGCTTGCCGTGCACCTTGTAGCCTGGAGGAACCGGGTAGGGATCGGTGCGGTAGCTGCCGCCAGCCAGCCGGTTCAGTACGTGATCGTAAAGCTCGAGAGCAAAATCGAATGCCGCGCGGTCGCCGGAGGCCCGGGCGTACTCGCCCAGGCCGTAGATGACGAAGAAATCGGCATAGATGCTCGAATCGTAGCCCTCGCCCGGCAGCGCCGGACGCGCCTCTCCCTGCTCGTCGAGCAGCACCGGCCGGCCCCGGCGGTCGAGAATGAATGCGCAGTTGCCGTTATCCAGTCTCGCATGCTCCATCAGGAACCGGGCACCCGAGCCGGCAAGCTCCAGGTAAGCCTTGCGCTGGGCCTCTTCCACGCGGCCCTGCATGCTCCGGTAAAGACGGGCCAGCATCCAGACAAAACGCCCCTGGCTCCAGGTGAACTTGTGCTCATGCAGCAGACTGCTCCCCTCATTGCTGAAACAGGTGAAATAGCCTCCGTACTGCCTGTCTATACCATTTTTCAGCCAGAACGGCAGAACGCTGCCGAAAAGTTCCTGGCGATAACTTTGCAGCGCTTCCTTAAAAAATTCTCGCTCCATCGCTCCTCCGGAAACCAAGGATAAAATTAAGTAACCGGCAGCTTAGTACATTATTAACTCATTAAGCTTGCACGTTTTATGCAGGGGAGGCTTTAAACCGGAGCCATGCTGGCGTGGCGGAGATCCGTGCAAAGCACGCCAGCCCTCTCCTGCGAAGGCGCACTCCCGCTAATGCCCGATTGCCTTTGATAATTTCTCTAAACCTCCGGATGGACACAAGCCTCCGTCTCCGCAATGACTGCAGCCTTATCTCGAGCGCTGGTTCTTGCCTGTCAGACGGAAAATTGCCCGCTTATTTTTCCGGGTGTAACAGTACGGCTTCTGAGATGTTTATAGTGATTGGCAAAAGTCCCTGCGCTTTGGCTTCGACCTGGAACGGTTGGCTAGCCTGAAGACTTTTCCCGGCAGCCTTTTACAGCCGAAGACTAATAAAAACCTCCCATGCGCAATCGACTTCCGAAACGGTGGTTATGAGACGCAAGGGCAATCCATCTATGTAGTGTTGTAGTAAAGCGATTGCCAAAATTCCCCGGCTAATCGAAGATTCATTAAACTCAAACGGCAGTTCGAAAAGGAAAATACTTTTGGCAATCACTCTGTAAGTAATAAGCGCGAGGCAAGGCTGACGCAAGTTTTACAGGCTCGTATACAGCTGTTCCTAAAGACCGGCCAAAATCAAATTCCGCTCTTCCGCCGCCCAATCCGGCATTTCTCTCCCCTCGCGAAGATTCCGTCCGGAAATCGGCGGGATTTTATTTTGAATTAATCGGTTGCTGTTTAAAGAATTACTTGATATACTTTAACCGACATATTATGTTTTCGATCTTGTTTTATCATTCTGTTTGAAACAATTTAATATTTCAGGGATATTAATTTTCCGTCGACAGTTGCCGCGAATTCAATCTATACTTGGGAGAAAGCGTAAAAATGGAAGGTGATGAACTTAATTTGGGGCTGGTGGGTAGCGGGGGTGACGGAGTAATGATAGCCGGAGAGTCGATTGTGTCGGCGGCGGCTCGTGAAGGACTGAAATGTCTGATGCTGAAAAGTTTTGGCCCGCAGATCCGCGGCGGCGAAAGTTCCTGCAAGATCCGGATCAGCAGCAAGAAAGTTTCCGCGGCGCCGGACACGCTGGATGTCCTGCTGGCTTTCAACTGGAACGATTACAAGCGGTTCGGCAGCGAGCTGGAGCTCAAACCCGAGGGAGTGGTGGTGGAGGAGGGGGATAGTGAAAGCCCGGAGCCCGAGCGGCCGATAATCGGCCCCCAGCCCGCCACGATTTACAAACTGCCCCTGACCCGGCTGGCCAAGGAAACCGCGGGCACGCCCCTGGCGCGCAACATGGTGGCTCTCGGCGCCGTCAGCGAGCTGTTCGGCCTGCCGGATAAAGAAATGAAGCATTCGATCAAGAAAATGTTTTCCCACAAGAGCGCGCAAATTATCGAGGGCAACCTCAAAGCCTATCAGTCTGGCAAAGATTACGTGCTGGCGAATTTCTCCAAACCCGAAAAGCTTCAGCTCCGCATAGAAAAAAACCTCGAAAAGCGTCTGGTGATGACCGGCAATGATGCCTGTGCCTATGCCGCGCTGCTGGCCGGCTGCCGCTTCTTCGCCGGATACCCGATCACCCCCAGCTCGGAGATCATGGAATGGCTCAGTGTCTATATGCCGGCCTATGGCGGGACCATGATCCAGACCGAGGATGAAATAGCCGCCTTGGGTATGGTACTGGGAGCCTCGCTCGCCGGGGCCAAGGCGATGACCGCCACCAGCGGCCCCGGGATGTCTTTGATGACCGAACTGCTGGGCCTGGCCTCGATCGCCGAGATTCCCTGTGTGGTGGTCAATGCCCAGCGGGGCGGACCGAGCACCGGTATCCCCACCAAGAGTGAACAGTCTGACCTGATGCAGGCGGTTTTCGGCGGCCATGGGGATTCGCCGCGGGTGGTTATCGCTCCGGCCGATGTCGGGGACTGTTTCCCGGTGATGCGCGAGGCGTTCTTTATCTCGGAAAAATATCAGATCCCGGTGATCGTTCTCTCTGATGCGTTTATCGCCCAGTGTAAGGCCTCGCTCCACAAACCCGACCTGAGCAAGATCCGGCCCTGGGAGCGGGCGCGGCCGCACGGCATTCCGGTCGAGGATTACAAGCGTTTCGAATACACCCCCACCGGCGTTTCCTGGATGGCCATTCCGGGCAAGGACCCCTATATCTATCGGGCCGCCGGGATAGAACACGACGAAAAGGGTAATCCGACCTCCGAGTTCGCCGAGCACGAGAAGATGAACGAGAAGCGCTACCGTAAGCTGAAGTTCATCGCCGAGGACGCCTGTTTCATGCGCTATTACGGCCCAAAAGAAGCTAAAGTCGGTATCGTGACCTGGGGTTCCTGCAAGGGGCCGGTCCGCGAGGCCGTGGAAATCCTCAATACCCAGGGCCTGCCGGTGCGGGCTATCGTGCCGCAGGTCCTTTTCCCGCTTAACACGGATAAAATGAGGGCCTTTTTTGCCGGTCTGGAGCATCTGCTGGTGGTCGAGCTGTCTTATTCAAAGCAGTTTCTGAATCTACTGAAAACCCAGCTCGACCTGCCCGCCGGTACGGCCCATTACGGGAGGAGCGGGGCCAAGCCGTTCGCGGTGAGCGAAATAATCGAGCAGATCAGGAAAATTGCGGGCTAAGACGAACAAGTCCGCCCTCTGAAGGGAGCTATAGATATGGAAGCGATGCAACAGGCTGTAACGCCGCCGCTGAAAGCCACCGACTACAAGAGCGGGCTCAAGCCCGTCTGGTGTCCCGGCTGCGGCGATTTCGGCGTACTCAACGCCATGTGCCAGGTTTTCCAGCAACTGGAATTGCGGCCCGAGGAGACGATAATTTTCAGCGGCATCGGCTGCTCCAGCCGTCTGCCCGGCTACCTTAAAAGCTACGGCTTCAACTCCGTGCATGGCCGGGTCCTGCCCATCGCCATCGGGGCCAAGCTGGCGAATCCGGAGCTGAACGTGATCGCCGCGGGCGGCGACGGGGATGGGTTCTCGATCGGCATCGGCCATTTCCCGCACACCTGCCGGCGCAATGTCGATTTCACCTATATCGTGATGGACAACAACATCTACGGCTTGACCAAGGGCCAGCTTTCGCCGACCTCCCCGGCCGAGATGAACACCACCACCTCCAATTTCGGCAGCATCGAAACCCCGATCAATCCGATCGCCCTGGCTGTAGGCTGCGAGGCGACTTTCGTGGCCCGGACTTTCGCCGGCGACATTAAGCACATGGTGAATGTCATGGCGCTGGGAATCCAGCACAAGGGCTTCTCCTTTATTCAGGTTCTAAGCCCCTGCGTGACTTTTGTCGGCAAGGAACAGTTCGTTATCATCAAGAATAAGCTCCACTACCTTCAGGATGATCCGGAATACGATCCAAGTGACCGTGCCGCCGCCTTCCGGGTAGTGGATGAGACCGACCGCATTTCGGTCGGCGTGATCTACCACAAGCACAAGCCGGACTACCACGACAACCTGGAGATTCTGCGCCAGGCCGCCGCAGTCAAAGGCGACAGGAAGATCGAAGACCTGGTCGAAATTTTCAGGCCGTAAATCAAAGTGTCCCGGGACTCGGGGCCGGGCCGGCGGGCCTTTTTGTCTCCGCGTACAAGATGAGCGATAAGTACATCATATTGGTGGTCGATGACGATCTGGCGCTGCGGAAGCTTTATGCCGAGTATCTCAGCACCACCGGACTGCACGTGGATACTGCCGCGACCGGCGCCGAGGCCGCCGAGCAGCTCCAGGGGCACGTTTACGACCTCGTGCTTATCGACCTCAAGCTCCCGGACATGAACGGCATCGAGCTGCTGAAACTGACCCGGAAAATCTCACCCGATACGATCCCGGTAATCTTAAGCGGCCACGCCACGATCGAGCTGACTATCGAAGCCATCACGCTCGGGGCTTTCGACTTCCTGCTTAAACCCGTGCAGCTCCCCAAACTTTCCATCGTCATCCAGAACGGCCTGGAGCGCCGCAGGATTTTGCTGCAGAACAAGAAACTGATCTCGGAACTCCAGATCGCCAAGCAGAACCTCGAAGCCGGCATCCGTCAGCGAACCGAACAGCTCAAGAAAAGCGAACAGAAGTTCCGCACCCTCTACGACAGTGCGCCGGATGTTTACTATACGGTCGATACCCGGGGCCGGATCATCGACTGCAACAAAATGGCCACGGAATTTTTCGGCTGCACCAGGCGCGAGCTCAAAGCCAAGCACCTGCTCGACCTCTATACCAGCGACAATTTCGAGCTGGTCACCAGCATGGTGCCCACCCCGGACGGCAAGGGCGGCAAGGTGCGCCACCAGGAAGTAGCGGTCAAGCGCTCTGATGGCTCGGTGGCCTGTGTCGAGATAAACTCCAACCTGCTTTACGACAGCGACGGCAAGGTGATCGGCGCGCTGACCATTCAGCGGGACGTTACCGCCCGGAAAAATGCCGAGGTGGCCCTGCGCGAGTCCGAGGAAAGATACCGCACTATCTTCCAGACCGCAGAGGTGGCCCTGCTCGAGGTCGAGTACGACCAGCTTAAAGCAGCACTCGACAAGCTGCGGGAACAGGGCAAGCGGGACTGGAACAAGTATCTGTCCAGCAATCCCGACTTCCTCACTTTCGCCGGGAGCATGCTCAGAGTGGTCGATGCAAACCGGGCGGCGATCAAGCTGTTCAAGGCGGAAAGCAAAAACTCTCTTCTCGGTGAATTGTCCAAATTGTTCAACCGGCCGGACTCGGTGTTTCAGAAAGATTTTATCAAGGCCATCGCCGAGGAACACGGCACCTTCCAGGCCGAGAGCGCTTTCAGCACCCTCGAGGCTGAGAAAATCCACACTCTGATCAGTCTGGCCATTCCGCGCAACGAGGCCACCTTCAGGAACCTGCTGGTCAGTCTGGTCGATATCACCGAAAGGCGCAAGACCGAGGAAGAAAAAGACCAGCTTCTCGAAAAGCTGCATCAGCTCAACCGGCAGCTCGAGACCCTGGCGGTAACCGACGGGTTGACCAAGCTGTACAACCACCGTTTCTTCATGGAAACTATCAACCGGGAATTCAGCCGCTCGCACCGGATGGGATTGTCGCTGGCCCTGCTTATCGCCGATATCGATGATTTCAAGAACTTCAACGACACCTATGGCCATCAGTTCGGAGATGAAATTCTCGTCAAAATCTCCGAGATTCTTCGCACCGCCCGCCGCGGATCAGACATTGTCGCCCGCTATGGAGGGGAGGAATTTGTTCTCCTGCTGCCCGATACCGGCCTGGAACAGGCGGTGATCGTAGCCGAAAAGCTGAGAAAAAAGGTGGAGAATTCGGTTATCGACTCGAAACCGGACAAGCTGAAAGTCACGATCAGTGTCGGGGCCTATGCGATGGAGCGCAGCAGCCTGCATAACCCCAAGGATCTGCTGATGCTGGCGGATAAAGCTCTTTACCGGGCCAAACGGGCCGGGAAAAACAGGGTCTGCACGGTCGAGGAGGGCACCGCGGTGCTTTAAGCGGGCGGCTTAGCATCCATCTATTCAAGTCTACCGAGTTCCCCCTTAGTGCAATCTCAAAAGAGCTACCATTTTTCGGTAAATCAATAAAATCTACGCAAATTATTTATAGTTAGATTTTTGTATCCGAACTGATTCGCACACATGTGTTACTCAACAATGTGATTACAAAATTTTTATACGCCACAATTTTATACAAAAGAGTTTAAAATGGTTACAAAAGTGAAAAAGATAGAAGATATGATACCTGAAAACAAAAGACTTAATGCCAAATTAATTATTGAAAAATTCGAAAACCTACTGGAAACTTATATAAATAAGTTTGATAGAGAATTTCCGGTAAAATATGAGAATGCAAGAGAAATTTTCCTGTTATTCGCTTATATTGCCAAAAATACGTATAAAGCTGTTAGATGTTTATGCATAGATGTACATCCACCACATTGGCTTAAACCAGAATATGCAGTTTCCACAGCACCAATGCTAAGGATGTTATTAGAAGAGTTGGCAACGGTTGTCTACTTTTCAGATGATGTAAATGTCAAATGTGAAAGATATTTGAAAGCTGGGTGGAGAGAAAAAAAAGAAAACTATGATAAATATTTTACTGAATTTGGAGGAATGGCTGAGTGGAATGATTGGTTGGATGTAATGAAAAAATATTTGGATGATACAAAGAAGAGTCACAAGATCAGCATGGAAGAAGAAAAGGATCTAACAAAAATTCCTACTTGGCGTACGATTGGTAAGATGAGCAATGATATTGCGTTATCTTCAGATTTGCGTGAGTATTTAAAATATCTCGTGGCTTGGTTTTATAAGCAATATTCGCAATCTGCCCATTTGACTGAACCAGGGATAGTACATTTGGGAGCAATGTTTCTATACGCGGATCCTGAAGATCGTCAAGAAGTCGCTAAAAAATTAAGATCAGACTCTATAATGGACTGTATATTAATTTGTCTGTCCATATTGTCTGAATTTGAGATCATTTTCCAATATGAACAAAAAGAAAGGTTAAAATATTTGTGGAGTATTTTAGTTAAATACTATCCTAAGGCTAATGAACTATATCAAATCCGCTATTCGGCAATTTTATGAAAATATTTTTCTCTTTCATTAATTTCTATATGTTATATTCCCAAAGTCTTATTATCAGAAACGGCATAATTTTCTTTTCCTTCAACCCTCCCGCCTGATCGCTCCAACCCGCGCCACGACCTCCGGCAGGACCTCTCCACTCTTGCCCTGAAGGAAAAGGTGCGCCGAGGGCGTAATCTCGCTCGGATCTGGATTGACTTCGATTATCCGCGCTCCCCTGCGGCGGGCCATACCGGGCAGCGATGCCGCGGGCTGTACCAGGCCGGAAGTGCCCACCACCAGCATCAGATCACAGTTTTCCGCGCTCTTAAAAGCCTCCTCCAGGGCCCGGGCCGGCAGCGACTCGCCGAACCAGACTACATCCGGACGCAGGTAGCTGTAGCAGGCTTTGCAGCGCGGCGGAATCTCTCCCCGGTAATCCTTGTCGGACCAGTCCTCGTAGAGTGTGCCCTCCTTGAAACACTTGACCCGCGTGATGTTGCCGTGCAGCTCGATGATCCTGCGGCTTCCCGCCCTGCGGTGGAGATTATCCACGTTCTGGGTAATCAGCATAAGCTCCGGCAGGAGATGTTCCAGCTCGGCCAGCGCCTTGTGACCCGGGTTGGGTTCCGTCTCGCGGACCAGTTGCCTGCGGAAAGCGTACCATTCCCAGACCAGCTTCGGGTTTTTCAGGAAACCCTCGACAGTCGCCAGCTCGTAGGGGTCGTAACGCTCCCAGAACCCGGTAGTTGCTTCCCGGAAAGTTGGGATGCCGCTTTCCCGGCTGACGCCGGCGCCGGTAAAAGCCACCGGCCTGCGGCTTTCGGCAATCCAGGCGGCCGCCTGCACCAGCAATTCCCGGTCCATTTCGCTCCGGCTCCCGGATTTAGAAATCGGCGGATTCAAGCCAGAATCGGCAGGGGCATGAAGGTAAGCAGCAGGATGATAAGTGTCACCGCGCCGATCAGCTTGCGCCGCGGGTCGAGGGGAATATCCTCATCGATTATCGGCGGGTGCTTGACCCGGATCAGCAGCAGGATCATCAGGGCCCAGACAAACCAGCCCGGCCAGAAATATCCAAGACCGAGCAGGAGCACGAAAAAGGCATAGGCGATCCGCGTATGCCGGCGGCCGAAAAGCGCATAGGCGATATGGCCGCCATCCAGCTGGCCGATCGGCAGCATGTTCATCGCGGTGACGAAAAAGCCAATCCAGCCCGCGAACGCCACCGAGGACATCTGCAGGAAAGCTCCGGGCGGAGCAGGACCCACGATCCTTTCAGCCAGCCAGGAAAACAGCAGCGACTTGCCGGGGACAAAATACTGGGAGGGTACCGGGGACCACTGGGAGGACATCAAGCCGATAATCAGCACCGGCACGCTGACCACGAACCCGGCGATCGGTCCCGCCGCCCCGACATCCAGCAGCATCCGGCGGCTGAACATCGGCGAGCGCATCTTGATCAGCGCACCGCCCGTGCCGAAGATGAACGGCGGAGGCAGCGGAATGAAATAGGGCAGGGTGACATCCATCCCGTGGTAGCGTGCGGCGAAATAATGCCCCAGCTCGTGAACCAGCAGGATCAGCATGATCGCCGCTGAAAAAGGGACTCCAAGCGACAGGTCGGCCGCCGCGACAAAGGGGTCCCCTCCCTCGCGCAGGGAACCGACAAAGAGGGTGGTCAGGATAGTAAACAGAAACAGGGCCAGGTGCAGGCGATAGTTCTGCCTGCGCTCCCCGGTCACGCTGGCGCTGATCGTCAGGTAAGTCTCATCCCCTACCGTTTCGAAGCTGTAACGGCCGCGGAAGGATTTCAGGTAGTCGGCCAGACGGCCGCGCATCCGGACGAAACGGGGCTTGAGCACTCCCCGGATCATCCATTCGGAACGCAGGTCGAACATCCGGTAACGGTTGTAAATAACGTTGAGGTAGGCTTCCAGCTCCCGGCCGGCCGAGCTGAACTGGCTATATGGGTCCACTAGTCTCCCAGGATTATTTTCAGCAATTGATTTCCCAAGGCCATTTAACATACTGGCAACGCAAGTGCCTGTCAAGTAAGCGCTCGCGGAGCTCAGTCGTAAAGCAGATACTCCCGTCTCAGCTCCAGCCACGCACCCGGATCGCTCTCGCAGAGAGCGGACAGCTCCTCGAAAGAGACCCGCCGGTCGATAGCCTTCCGGAAGCTGTCTCCGCCCGTGAGCAGGTCGATCGCCGGGATACCGCTGACAAACTCGTAGGGCCGCTCGAGCCAGGCGAACTCCTCCGGAGCGAGAGCCGCCGCGCAGTATATTACCGCCGCGCCGGTGAGAAACGAGCGGTAAGCGTGAGTGTCGGTCACCTGGACCTGCGCTCCGGAGCAGAGCCGGCCGGAGAACTTGCCGAAAGTGGGGATGAAGCGGTGGGGCCGGAAACGGACTCCGGAAAGGCCAAGCGAGCCGAGCATCCGTACAAGTTGGAACGCCTCAAGCCAGGGCGCGCCGAAAATCTCGAACGGCCGGGTGGTGCCGCGCCCCTCGGACAGGTTGGTCCCCTCCAGCAGGCACATCCCCGGGTAAACCAGCGCGGTATCGGGAGTCGGCATGTTGGGCGAGGGCAGGACCCAGGGGAAAGAACAGTCGAATGCGGTGAGCTTGCGCCGCCAGCCCGCCAATTTGACCACCTCGGGAGTCTCCCCGATCCGGTGGACCGCGCTGAAATATAGCGCCAGCTCGGCGACAGTCATCCCGTGGCGGACCGGCATACCGGCAAAGCGGCCGACAAAGGATTCAAATCCCGGTTTAAGCGGCGGCCCCTCCACTCTCTCGCCGCCCAGCGGGTTGGGCCGGTCGAGCACCACCAGCGGAACACCCGCCTCGACCGCGGCCTCCATCGCATAGGCCAGCGTATAGATATAGGTATAGTACCGGCTGCCGATATCCTGGATGTCAAAGAGCAGCAGGTCCAGTCCGGCCAGGAGGGCCGGGTCCGGCTTGAGCGATCCGGGATCGCCGCCGTAGAGGCTGACCACTCTCGCCCCTCCCGGCCCGGCGGAGTAGCTCCCGCAGGGCGCCTGGTCCTGCTCCTCGCCCCACAGCCCATGCTCCGGGGAAAATAGCACCTCCAGCCTGGCGCCGGTCTGCTCAGCCAGGACAGCGGGCCAGAATGTATAATTCGAAGTCACCGCGGTATGGTTTACCACGGCGCCCGCTTTTTTGCCGGCCACCAGCGAGCTGAATTCTTTCCCGCCCAGCAGGCGGTCCGCGCCGCAGACTATTACCGGTCGAGACATGAACGCTCCCTATCGAATCGTATTTTTAAAGTTCAATTTTACAACGGAGGCTCTTTCCGGGCAATGAATGCGGGAACAGCGGTCGGAAACTGTATCCTGCCTTGAACCAGGACGGGATGGCAATTAATCGGCATCGACCGGAACCGCCGATTATCAATTTCTTGCCCCGGCTGAGGAAAGATGTAGATTCTGAGCATGCTGAAACAATCATATCCCAGCCGGCTCTCTTAAATCCGGTCCTGAACAGGGGGAGTTCGCCGATGAAACCGCTCCTTATCGCTTTGTTTACCCTCGGACTTCTTAATCCGCCTTCGACATTTGCCGCCACCCCTGACAATCATCCGCTCTGGAAATCCGATAAATTGCCGGACCTCTACTATGAGATCCTTGTCAAATCGGTCGAGCAGGAAATGAAACTGCAAGCCCCCGACGGCCGCTTCCGGTCCCATCTGCCGGCCACCCCGGAGCAGGATGTGCGCTCATTGAACATGTATATCATGGAATACATCTATGCTCCCGCTCTGCTCTATGTGGCGGATAACCCGGCAAATACCCTGCGGGGCGACAAGAAAGTGCTTGATATGGCCTTGCGCGCCGGAGACTGGCTGGCCTCGATTGTGGATGAGACGGGTCTTTTCGTACCCACGGTAAACGGAGTTAAAACAAGTCCGCTGGATTCCCACCGAACACTGTACTGCTGGGCTGAGGCCTATGGCCTGCTGGAAAGCCATCTGGGCGATAAGCGCCGGGCGGCCTGGCGCGAGGCGCTTATCCGGGCCGGCGGCAAAGTGGCGGACGATCTCCGGGAAAGAAAAAACCGGCCGCGCTATATCGCCCCTTTCCTGGGGACCTCGCCCAACCATTTCGGGCTCTGGGCCACTACTGTCTGGCGGCTGGGAATGATCCTTAATAAAGAAGATTGGGTCTCCCTGGCCCAGCCTGTCCTTTACCGGTTCGTGCGCGAAGTCGCTCCCGGCGGCTACTGGGCGGAGCATGATGGGCCGACCATGACCTACGATTACCTCAACTCTTCGGTGGCCGGCCTGTACTGGAATTACAGCGGGGACCCCGCCGCACTGAAAGCGATGAGGCTCAGCACGGATTTCCATACTCACTGGAGCACGCCGGATGGTGTGGACATCCACACCGTGGACCAGCGCAACCGTAATCATTTCGAGGTAGAAGCCTCCTGGGGCCTTTTCACTTTCTGCTATTTCCCTGAGGGCCGCAGGTTCGTCCGTTTCAAGCTGCTCTCGGCTCTCGGCGACAGCGCCGACCCGCTCCGCTCGTTCGGCCTGGAGGCCCTGGGAAGGATCGCCCAGGATGCTTACTACCATACCGAGGGCGGGGAAGCCCGGATTCCCCAGGAAATGAATGCTTACTATCACCGGATCGACCGGCCGGCGGTGGTCAAGAAAAGCGGTCCCTGGGTTTATTCGATGAGCGCCCTGGTAAGTGTCCCCAGCCCGCT
>Ga0156185_1135_pt1 | contig 17943 bp, 13 predicted proteins | sample RifCSPlowO2_12_FD_107838 | JGI IMG/M metagenome (GOLD analysis project Ga0156185, IMG submission 107838) | Candidatus Glassbacteria bacterium RIFCSPLOWO2_12_FULL_58_11 | reverse complement strand
CCGCGGTCTCACTCTCTGGGACATGGCCGACATGTACGGTTCCCACCCCTATTTCCGCGAGGCGCTGAAATTCGTTCCCCGCGAGAAGGTAACGGTCCTGACCAAGGTCTGGACCCGGGATGCCGTTGGCGTAAAGCAGGACCTCGAGCGTTTCCGCAGCGAAATCGGCACGGATACGATCGACATCCTGCTCCTGCACTGCCTGACCGATAACGACTGGCCCGGCAAGATGAAAGCCACGATGGACGTGGTGAGCGAGGCCCGCGAGAAAGGCCTGGTACGCTCCTTTGGTGTCTCCTGCCACTCGATGGGCGCTTTGAGCGCCGCGGTCGAAAGCCCCTGGCCCGAGGTGATCCTGGAACGGATCAACCATACCGGCGCCTCCATGGACGATACTCCGGCAAAAGTGGTACCCCTGCTGAAGAAAGGGCACGATAAGGGTAAAGTCATCCTGGGCATGAAAATCGCCGGTGTCGGCGAGCTCGCCGGCCAGATCGACCGCTCGCTGCATTTCATGTTCAGCCAGGGTTTTGTCGATGCTTTCACCATGGGCTTCGAAACTATTCCGCAGATGGACCAGGTATTCGGGAAAATCGAGGCGGTGAGGGTTTAAGCAGTAGAGAAATCAACAGGGGATGATGAATACGAGAGAGGGGCAGTCCTATTCGGGGCAGCCCCTCTCTTTTTGCCAAAAATGATCGACGCTCCTTAGGGGCGCAGCATGCCGCGCCCCTACAATTTTTATAAATGCCCGCCAGACGTTCAGGCCTACCCAGCTTACAGTTATACTGCACTCAATATCGCCTCGTCCGGCACCTTGACCAGCGGCGTGTAACAGGGGTGCTCGATCTGCCGCCAGGGGTCGTTGCGCGCCGCATTGTAACAGCAGATCAGTGTCCAGCGCGGCTTGTCGGACTCATTGGCCGCGGAGGCGTGCAGCAGGTTGCAGTGGAATACCACCACATCGCCGGGTCCCAGCTCGACATAAACCAGCTCGTGGTGCTTTTTCGCCTGCTCGACCCGCTCCAGGTCGGCTCCGGTCTGGCCGCCCGGCAGTTTCATATGATTGATCCTGCCGATAAGGTGCGAGCCTTTGAGCACTGTCAGGCAGCCGTTCTCCCGGGTGGCGGGGTCCAGGCCGATCATGATGCTTACCAACAGAGGGTAGAGCACCGCGTTGTTGTACCAGTACCCGTAATCCTGGTGCCATTCCCAGGCGCCGCCGACACGCGGCTCCTTGAGGTTCATCTTGGAGTGGTAGTGGTACACCTCGCCGCCCAGCAGCCGCTCCGCGATACCGACCATCCGTTTGCTGCGCGGAAACAGGCCGTAGAGATTGTCGGGCGGGTGGTTCCAAAGCTTGAGCCGGGTAATGTTGCCCTTTTCATCCTTGCGCTCGAGCGCGGAATTGAAATCCGGGTCGCTCCTGGCCTTTTTCAGCAGCAGGTCGATTTCCTCCCGGTCGAAAAGCGATTTGAGGATAACATAGCCATCTTCCTCGTAGCGCCTTGCCTGCTCATCGGTCAATCCCTGGAATGCCATTCACAAGGCTCCTTTACAAAACAGTTGACCCAACTAGCTCCGGCTGGCAGCGCACTCAGTCATAGATGAGTGTTCTGACCGGTCCGGCCGCGAAACCGGACTGCTGGCCTGAAAGAGGAAACTTTTGTCAATCTTTTATATATCGAGGCTATCAGGGGTTGTCAAGCGGGGGATCAATCAGGGCTGAAAATTGACTTATAACCTCAATCTTGCAGAACTTTAAAAGATTTGGCAGTGACTTCCAATATCAACCGTAGGTCCAGCGGCTTGAAAAAATAATCGTTGAATCCGGCTTTTATGCAATCAAGCTGTTCGTACTCATCGCGGAAACCGGTCATGGCGAAAAGGCGGGCTTTGGGCAGACGGCTCCTGATTTTACGGCAAAGCTCTATCCCGCTGATTCCCGGCAGCTTGAGATCGATAAACATGACCTGGACCTGCTCATGCTGCAAAAGCTCCAGGGCCTCCTCGCCGCTCCCGGCGGTCACCGGCTGATGGCCGGACACTTTGACTGCCTTAGCCAGCAATTCCCGGATGGCGAATTCATCATCGACGATCATAACCTTATTGTCATTCATAATCGCCTTCGAATGTTCTTACCAGGAAAATTAAAATTTCAGGACATTAAAGCACAGCGGATTTAGACTCCGGAATCCGGGCAGATGTAACGGATAAATGCTTTTGCCCGGCTTTCTAAAAAACAGACGCTAATCTATTATCGGCAGAAAATCAAGAAATTATTATTTCATTTGACTGTCCGGTCAGGCGGCTCTACTATTTTGCCAGGTGACTTTTTTTGAATTTCTACTCGATACCTGGAGGAAAGAATGCACGCGCTCCTGTTTCTGGCCCTGTTGTTTTTTGTTCCTGCCGGCTGCATACCGGGAAATAAGACGCTCGTTGGCCCGCCGGCCTTCGAGGCAATCGAGAAAATCGATCTCCATGCCCACATTTTCGAATATATCCCCGGCTTTGCCGAGGTTCTTAAAGAGAATAACCTTCGGCTGGTCAATATCTGCGTAGTCGCGGTCGATCCGGAGCACGTCAAATGGATGGAGGAGGTCGCCGAGCTGATGCATCTCAATTTCGGCAGCCTTCACCCCTTCGCCTGCACCTTTCCGCTGGACCGGATTTACGAGCCGGGATACCAGCAGAGGGTGGAGCGCTGGCTGGATAACGCCTTCGAGCAGGGCGCGGCTCTGACCAAGCTCTGGAAAGAGGTGGGGATGGAGCTTAAAACGCCCTCCGGGGACTGGCTGATGCCGGACGATCCGCTTTTCGACCCGATCTACGACCACCTGGCCAAGAGGGGCAAGTCGCTGATCGCCCACCTGGCTGAGCCGAAAATCGCCTGGCTGCCCCTGGCCCCCGGGGATTCGACCAGCTATTACGCGACCCACCCGGAATGGCATTTCTACGGCCGCGAGGATGTGCCGAGCTACGAGAGGATAATCGCCGCCCGCGATAATATCCTGCAGAAACACCCGGACCTCACCTTTATCGGCGCCCACCTGGGCAGCCTGGAGCACGATGTCGACATGATCGCCGAAAGGCTGGAGCGCTATCCGAACTTTCAGGTCGAGCTGGGCAGCCGGACCGTGTTTCTAGCCCAACAGCCGAGCGCCAAGGTCCGCGAGTTTCTCATTCGCTATCAGGACCGGGTGATGTACGGAACGGACATCGCCCGCGTTCCGGGAGAGAACGAGGAGCTCGAGCCGGACCAGCGGCCGGAGTTTTTCAGAAGCGTGCTCGAAACTTACCGCCGGGATTACAATTATTATTCCGGCAACGGAATGATCGATTACAACGGGAAACAGGTGGAGGCCCTGGCATTGCCGCGGGAAGTATTGGAAAAATTATATGCCGGAAATGCCAGGCGGATTATCCCGGGGCTGGATAACTGAACCGGCACCGATATCTTAGCCGGTGCAGGCTCAGGGATCGTAGAGCAGATACTTTTCCCTCAAGATTTTGAACCGCACAAGCTCGGGCTGCCAGCTTTGGATTATCTGTTCCGCCGGCATGCCCTCGCCGAGCTGCTGTTTCACCTCGCGCCTGCCGATCCACAAATCGATCCGTGACAGGTCGAAAGAGTCCGGATAGAGGCTTTTCAAAACTCCGAGCAGCTCCAGTCCCGCCGCGACACTCTCCAGGCTGTCCCGGTCGGTGACCACGGCCCGTACTCCTTCGCAGCGCTCGCCCTTGAACTGATACGCCTGGGGTGTAAATACCGTGTCCCGGTACACCAGTCCAGCAATTGCATGGGCCTTAAGCGCCGCGCTCAGCTTTTTGCCATCGACATACGGTGCTCCGTACAGCTCGAAAGGCAGGTCCGTGCCGCGGCCCACCGAGAGATTGGTGGCCTCGGAGAGCCCCAGCCCCGGATAAAGGATGGCCGCCTCGAGGCTGCGCATGTTGGGCGAGGGGTTAATCCACTGGAGGCCGGTCTGGTCGGAATACATCTTGCGGCGCCAGCCCTGCATGGGGATCACTTCCAGCCGGACCCTGATACCGAATTCCGCGTTAAAGAGCCGGGCCAGCTCGCCGACAGTCATCCCGTGACGGATCGGGATAGGGTAGAAGGCGATAAAATTGCCCTGCAGCTCTTGCTCCAAAACCGGCCCCTCGACTTTGGTCCCGCCCACCGGGTTCGGACGGTCGAGCACGTAAAAGCCGATTTTTGCTTCGGAGGCGGCCTGCATGCAGAGGGCCAGGGTGGTGATATAGGTGTAAAAGCGGGCGCCGATATCCTGGATGTCGAACACCAGGGCATCCAGGCCTGCCAGCCATACTTTTTCCGGTTTGCGGACTTTGCCGTAAAGGCTGTATACCGGCAGTTGCAGGCTGTCCAGGTTGCCGGCGCCGTATTCGCCCTCGATAATGCCATCGAGCCCGTGCTCGGGGGTGAAAAGGGCGGCCAGTTTAAGCTCCGAGCTCCGGGCAAAGAGCCCGATATTCGATCTTCCCCGGCTGTCCACTCCAGTATGGTTGGTAATCAGCCCGACCCGCAGGCCATGCAGCGGGGCGAAATCTTCCCGGCACAGGACATCCAGGCCGGTAAGCACCGGCTCTTTCTTCTCCTCGCCCGCCTGCAGGCAGCCGGTGGAGAAGAAAAGAATTACGATCGGGAGAATATGCCTCATCGAAGAGAGTCCTTCCAGTCTCTGGCTTTAGCGCCCGCTCAAACTTAGCGCCGGACAATCCGAAGGGCAAGTTTCCGGGATGGGCGCTTGACAAAGAAGGTTCCCGGAGTTTATCTTGCAGCCTTTATTGCAGCGAAGTTCATTCGTGACTGGGGGCGAGGTGCAGGAGCTGATCGGGAGGGCGGAGAGGCTGGCGGTAAGGCTGGCTCGCGAGGCCGGTGAAGTGCTGATGGAACACCTGGGGACCGGGATCGGCGTCGAGCTCAAGGGCGAGATCGACCCGGTAACCGAGCTGGATCGCCGGACCGAGGATTTTCTGGTAAAAGGGCTGTCCGCGGAGTTCCCGGGCCATGAATTCCTGGCTGAGGAACAGACCAATACCCTCGGAGACTCTGAGTTCCGCTGGATAATCGATCCGCTCGACGGGACAACCAATTATGCGCACGGCTATCCCTGCTTTACGGTCTCGATTGGCCTCCAGTTCCAGCGCCGCACTGTGCTCGGCGTGGTTTATCAACCGGCCACCCGGGAAATGTTTACCGCGGTGGAGGGCGGAGGAGCACAGCTCAACGGCCGGCGGATAAGTGTCTCCGGCGCGGCCGCGGAAATCGAGCGGGCTTTTCTGGTTACCGGGTTTCCCTATAACCTCCGCCGGCCGGGCGTGCTCCAGCGCAACCTGGGCCGCTTTGAAAAACTGCTCGCCGCGTGTTTCGCGGTGCGGCGCGATGGGAGCGCGGCCTACGACCTGGCCTGCGTGGCTGCCGGCCGGTTTCACGGGTACTGGGAGGAGAACCTGAACCCCTGGGACACCGTCGCCGGGACTCTCCTGGTTCGCGAGGCCGGCGGAGAGGTGACTGATTTCGAGGGCAATGCTTTCGATCCGCTGCTCGATAAAGCGATTCTCGCGGCCGGTAACCGGGCCCTGCTGGAACAAATGCTGATATTGTTGAAATAGACCATCGCCTGGGATTTCCTTCAGACCCATTTGAATTTTAACGGCTGGTTCAATGTTGAGAAAAGCCTTTCCGCTGTACCGCCTGCTTCTTGCCAGTGCTGCTCTCAATCTATTTGCCTTTGCCGGTTCGGGCGCCTCCCCTGAGACCGTGGCCCGCCTTCAGGAAAGCTATGGAGCCACCCCGGCCAACCGCCGCGCGATCTACAATGAGGTGATAAGTTCAGTCGGGGAAAGCGGGGCGGATTCACTGGACCGGTTGGCGCGCGCCGTAGCCCTGATCCAGCTCGCCATGGACCTCGAGGATGAATATATCGAGCGGATGGCCGCAGTCGCCCCGAATTTTTCCGGCCTGGCGGTCTCTGCCCCGCCTTTTTTCGAAAAGTACGCGCTGGCTGCGCAGGAATTAACGGCTCTGCGCTCGAGCTTTCCGATCACCGCGGAATATGCCGCCGGAGCCTCGCTGATCACCCGGAAGTGGGGAAGCGGGCCGGAGCTGTTCACCGCCTCCCTCGAATTCCGGAAAACCTGGCCGGCCAGCCGCTTTTCCCCGCGGCTGCTGCTCCTGAGCGGCTGCCGTCTCCTGCTCGAAAAAAAATACTCCGCGGCCCATTCCAGTTTCGAGACTCTCTGGAACTCCTTTCCTGAAAACGGTCAGGCTGCCTCCGCCTACCGTCTGGTGGATCGTCTCAACGGGGCGGGAGGACTCGCGCTGACCCTCCCGCAACGCCTGGCCTGGGGCAGGTCTCAGGGCTTGGGCGGACATTCGACCCTGGTAAAGCTCTTCGAACGCCACCTTGGCGCTCCGGAAAGCGAGCTGGCCTGCATCCAGATCTTCAAAAATTTCAACCAGGGTTTCGCGTCGCGCTCGCTGTCCACTAACCGCCGGCTGTCGGACCTGATGGAAAAATATTATGCGGAATTCGGCGGGAGCTACCCCTCCAGCCCTTACCTGCAGCAGCTGCTCAGCCTGCGCGCCGAGTTCAATTACCGCTGTGGTAAGAAATGCGAGGCGATCGCCAGGAAAAATGAGCACCTGGGCCTCCGGACCAAGAGCCGGAGAAGAAGGAACACCGGCGACAGATACAGCTCCCTGGCCGATGGCCATTTTCAGCGGGTGCGGGAAGCCGATTCCACGGCTACGGCGCTGTTTCCCCTCTCGAAGTGTTATTTCGAGACCGGCCTGTACCGCTCGATGGCCCTGTTCGAGGTTGATGACTACGAGGCGGCTCTGTCGAGGCTGAAGGCCCTGCTGGCGGCCGGGCCGGAGAGCGAGATGCAGACCCGGATTGGCTCTTATACCGGCCTGATCTATTATTTCAGGGGCGAATACGGCGAGGCGGCCAAAGTCATGGCCGGCCTGGAAACGGAAAAGCTGGCGCTATATGAGGGCTGGAGCCGGGCGATGCTCTTTCTGGGTAAGGCGCAGCTCGCGCTCGGCGACAGCTCCTCGGCGGCCCGGGTTCTGACCCGGCTGGCCCGCTTCTATCCTTACACCTATTTCGGCATCCGGGCCAGGCGCCTGAAAAGCGGGCTGTTCCAGGGCACTGCGGCTTCAGCCTGGATCGTCGCTCTGCCGGCGCTGGAATTGCCGGTGTTCCCGGACAGCTTCTCTCGGGCGGGGAATCTGATCGACCGGCAGGCGCGCGACTGGCAGACGCTCGGATTTTTCGCCGAGGCCGCCTACACTTACAGCTATGGAGTCTCCCATTCCCCCGGCGACCTGCTCCTGCGCTTCCGCCTCCACCAAAACTTTAAGCTGGCCGGCTGGTATCAGCGTGTCCTGATCAACTTCCGGGGGCCGTTCAATGATTTCCTGCAGCGCGGCGGGACGGGCCTGCCCGCAGATTTCTGGGATATCGCGTATTTGTCCCCCGTGGAATACAATCAGCTGATCAAAGAAGAGGGGGCCAGAAGGAAGATTCCCCCGGCGTTGATCACCGCGGTTATCCGGCAGGAATCGAATTTTAACGCCCGGGCGCGCAGCCATGCCGGCGCGTTGGGCCTGATGCAGCTTCTGCCCTCGGTCGGCAGAAACCTGGCCCGGGGAGCCGGGTTGGGGAAAGTCGGGCCCTCCAGCCTCTTTCAGCCGGACATCAATGTCAAGCTCGGGGTGAAATACCTGGCGAACCAACTGGCGAAGTATCAGGGCAATATCGCCCTGGCGATTAGCTGCTACAATGCTGCCCCGCAGAACCTGCCAGCCTGGCTCGATCGCTCCCACCCGGAGGGAGCGGGCGAGGAGGTCTTCGATCCAGACCTGTTTATCGAAATGATACCGCTGGAAGAGACTTATTTTTACAATATCCAGGTGCTGACCAACTTCTGGCGCTATCAGGAGCTGAACGGAGAGCAGAATAATTTGTTCTACTGGAAACTTTCTTCCTTTTAAAAAGTTAATAAAATCGGGACGTACTATAGCCGGGCCATTGAATTCTATAGCAATTGCCAGAAGTATTTTCGGTTTCCCAATAATCTTCATGGGATAAAGAGCACTAATGGGCTCCCGGGTCCCGGCAATTGCCATAGAACAAGATGACTTTGATGCGGACCCGGAGAGCACCTGATTTGTATTACAAGATACAATGAGGCGTTTCGACTATTACTGTACTCCGGCTGCAAAAGGCTGCCGGGATAACTCTTCCGGACAGCCCGGCCTTTCCAGGTCGGATCCAAAGCGCAAGGACTTTTAGCAACCACTATACTAATAACTTGACAGTTAAATTTCCGGGATGTATAATACGCGCAGCCATAAGTCATAGCTGCACTTCCTTCGTTTTATACTCGTATCAAACGCTGAGTTCAAAGCACTCGATGAGGCCGGGAGCAGTTAATCTCGCAAGCGAGCGAAAATACGGCCGTCCTGGTTCAGGATCTTTGTAAAGACTATACAATCGGCACTACTACCAGCCGTGTCCTTAAAAGCGTTTCATTCAGTGTGGCCCATGGGGAATTTTTTTCGTTGATGGGTCCCTCGGGTTCGGGCAAATCCACCTTGTTGTACCTGCTGGGCGGATTGACCCATCCGACCGCGGGCCGAATCTGGCTCGACGGCTCAGAGCTGACCGGCAGGGATGACAGCGCGGTGACCCGGCTGCGGTATGAAAAGATCGGTTTCGTTTTTCAAAGATTTAACCTGCTGCCTACACTGACGGCCCTGGAAAATGTTTCCATTGCCCTGAAACTGACGTTTTTCTCCGATGGAAACGGCAAGAGGGATTTGACGCCTCCGGAGGAGTTGCTCGAACTGGTCGGCTTGGGGGCTAAGAAAGATCACCGACCGAACGAGATGTCGATCGGCGAGCAGCAAAGAGTGGCCATAGCCCGAGCCCTGGTGCGCAGCCCCTCGATCCTGCTGGCCGATGAACCCACCGGCAGCCTGGACCGGGACAATACTCAAAAAGTCCTGGAGATTTTCAAAAAGCTGCACAAAGAGCATGGCCAGACAATTATCATGGTGACACACGATCCGGATGTCGCCAGGCAAGGGGATAGGATCTTGCACCTGGTGGACGGCCGGATAGATTCCTGAAGACTGTGTTATGAAAAAACTTACTAAACAAGAAACACGGGCAATCCTGGGCCGGGGAATACCCCGTTATCTGCTGGGATATCCTACAGTCGTGTCTTTCGAGATGACCCATTCCTGCAATGCCGACTGCCACCACTGCAATATGGGTGGCAGGGTCGAGGGCGAAAAACTGATCGGCCCCGGGGATTACGCCGGGCTGATGAAAAAACTCAAGCCCGTGATCGTTCAGGTCTCGGGCGGCGAGCCGTTCCTGCGGGACGATCTGGTGGATGTGCTCAAGGCGATCAAGCCGGCGGGCTCGATTACGCCGTACCTGATCGTGGTCTCCAACGGCTGGCTGCTGGATGAGGAAAAATACCTGGCGCTCCGCGAGGCAGGCATCAACCAGTTGTCCATTTCCCTCTGTTTCCCGGACAAGCGCCACGATGACTGGCGGAGGGTCAAGGGGCTGTTCGAGCATCTGGATCGCACCATTCCGAAGCTGGCCGCGCTGGGCCATGATGATATCGTGCTCAACAGCGCGATCACCCGGGAAAATATGCCCTATGTCATGGACCTGGCGCGCACTGCCGAGCGCTGGGGGGTTTCGATCTCTTTCAGTGCCTACTCGGTCCTGCGCACCGGCGAACGGCGGTACACGATAGAATCTCCCGAGGATTTGAAGAAGCTGCGCGTGCAGCTCGATGAATTGAAAAGCTATAAAGAGGCCAGTTGCGGCCGGATTCTCAACGCGGATTTCAATATCGAAGGGACTTTCGACTTTTTCAAGTACGGCGAGATCAAACCCTGCAGCGCCGGGAGGCGTTTCCTGGTGGTCACTCCGGATGGATATCTCAAGCCCTGTTCGATGCATGAGAAAAACTACACCTCGATCCGCCAGATCAAGCGTGAGTTCGTACCGACAAATGACTGCGGCGGATGCTATGTTTCGATCCGCAGCTATCTGGATAAATCTTTACCGGGGCTGGTGAAGGAATATTTCAAAGCGCACTCTATCAGCCGTAAAAAAGAAAAGCCGCTGATTAAAGTCGCCTGACATTGCAAAGGAAAGGTAAATGAAAAAGTATTTTCTGGTTTTTGCGGGCTGTTTGCTGGCGGTTTTCAGCGGAACACGCTCTTTTGCCGCCGCGGGTCTGGATGTGAACAAGGTGCTTCAGCGCATGGATGAGGCGAACGGGCGACTGCAGGACTTGCAGGCTGATTTCGTGCAGATCAAGGAAATGGCCCTGTTTGACGAGAAAATCGTTTCGAAAGGGAAGTTTTATTTCCGCAACCCGGACAAGCTGATCCTGGATACCCAGTCTCCGGAGCACCAGCAGTTGATTATCAACTATAACCATGTCTGGCTGCACTACCCGGAGCTGAAGCAGGTCCATGAGTTCTCGATCAAGCAGTCCAAGGGGCTTACGGCGATGTTTGTCGGTTTCGGCGGCTCGGTGAACGATATCCGCGACCAGTTCGAGGTCAGCCTGGATAAGATCGAGCCCGCGGTCCGGGGCGTGAACAGCTATACGCTGTCCCTGGTGCCCAAGATCGGCTCTCCGGCCGCCAGTCCCGCGCTGGGACTGGAGCGGGTCATCCTGACTGTCACCGGTGAGAAATGGTACCCGGTGCGCACCGAGATCGTCCAGCGCAATGGCGACCGGACTGTCCTGGAGTATTCTAACCAGAGAGACAACCTCCGTCTTTCCGAGGCGCGTTTTACTTTTCATCCGCCTGCCGGGACCAAGGTGATACCCTATAACCCGGAAAGCGGAGTCGCCCAGTAAGCGTTGCCGATAGTTCAGCATAAAAAACCGCCGGTCATTTCGACCGGCGGTTTTTTATTGCCTGCCAACTCGCCTGTTGCGAACCATCAGGAGAAGTGCTTTCCCGGAAAGCCGGATCATTTCAGCACGGCTTTCATCTGTTCGAGCACCTGACGGACAACCGGCGCGAAAGGCGCGCCGGGGTCCAGGTCCAGGCTTTTCTCCAGGTGCTCCCGGGCCTCGACAGGCCGGTTCAGAAACTGGATGTACAGCCTAGCCAGGCTGTAATGGATGTTGGCGTCATTAGGGTTAAGCTCAAGCGCCTGGCTGTAGCGCTCAGCCGCCTCCTCGTTTCTTCCCATGGCCGCCAACCAGTTGCCCAGGTTGCGCAAAGCCATGAAATTCCGCGGCTCTTTTTCCAGCAGATGCTCCGCCAGCTCCACCGCCTCTTCAGTCTGGTTCTGCTTATTCAGCAGCACCGCCAGATCGATTGTCGTACTCGCCGAATCGGGCTCCAGGGCATAGGCCTTACGATAGTAATAGATTGCCGAATCCGGATTTCCCGCGCGGTTGAAAACCAGGCCGAGATCGCTGTAGGTTGACCAGCCTGCTACGGATTCACTCAGAACCCGCCTGAAACAGGCGATAGCTTGCTCCAGGGAATCCTGCTTGAGATAGACTTTACCCAGACCGTCATAAGCCCGGATCAGGTCGGCATCCAGGCTGATCGCCCGCTCGAAGCGCACACGGGCACTGTTCAATTCTCCCTCGGCGCTCAAGTCCATTCCCCTTTTTAACAGTACGGCGGGCTGCGGCAGGTGGACACTTTCCAGCCGAAGCATCAGGCTGTCCGCCTCCCGCGTCCGGCCTTGGTTGCGGTAAAGCGAGGCCAGATTGAAATAGGCCATGTAATATTCGGGCCGCAAAACGATTGCCCGCTGATAAAATTCCGCGGCCAGGGAATCCAGGCCCTGCTGGGCGTAAATGTTCCCCAGACTGTTGATTGCGTAAAAATTGCCCTTGTCCAATTCCAGCGCCTGGTTGTAAAGCGTCTCGGCCTCTTCCAGCCGGCCCTGTCTTTTCCGGATGTAAGCCTGGCTGGTCAGGGAACGGGAATCGCCCGGGCTGAGGGCAGAAGCGGAACTAAAATTTTCGTACGCCGCCTCCAGCTCGCCCCGCTCCATATACACCTCGGCCAGTCCCTTATAGAAAAAGGCGGCCTGCGGCTCCCTGGCAATCGCGCTCTTCCAGAGCTGCTCGCCATCGCTCCAGTCCTGACAGCGCTTTAAGCTAAGGGCGGCCAGCAGCACCAGCAGAGCGCCAAGCCCGAGGCGCGCCGGCATTGCTGCTCTTGTGCCTTTCAGTCGCTCGTGCAGGCGCACGGCCAGCAGCGCGGCTATCAGGCAGACACCGAGCAGGGAGAGAAAAATGTAGCGGTCCGCTACCCGGATGGCGATCGGCACCAGGTTGGACTGGGGAAGCCAGCAGACATAGAACCAGGCAATGCCGAAACTGATCAGCGGATATCTCTTCCTCAGCCGGATCGCAGAATAGATGACTCCCGCGCTGATGACAGTCCCGGCCAGGAAGCTGAAATCCATGGCTCCGGTAAATACCGGGTCGAGATACCGGTGCAGCAGGCCCACCGGCAGGAGGATCAGCCGGTAATAGCTCCAGAGGATCCTGGGGATCGCCAGGAGGTTTTCGCCGCCGAAATTCTCGCGGTCCACGGCCGCGGTAAAAAAGGTGAAATAAACCGCCAACAGGGCCGCCGGTATGAGATAGGGGAGGTAACGGACAAAGAGGGCGCCTGCGGCGCCGGAGCGTTTTGAGCTCCCGGCGCCTGAGTCCGCCCGGACCAGGATCAGGTCGAAAGCCAGGATCACCAGTGGAAAGGCCGTGGCGCTAGGTTTGGAGCCCAGCGCGAGAAGGAATAGCAGGAAAGCGAGCCAGTAAAATTTCAGGCCGCCCCGGCCGGCTGCGTATTTTACATAGCTCAGGAACGCCGCAAGGAAGAATACGCTCGCCAGCAGGTCTTTGTTGCCCTGGACCCAGGCCACCGCCTCGACATGCAGCGGGTGCACGGCGAACAGCGCCGCACCGATCCAGGGCACCACAGAATCCGCTCCCCGGCTGCTTCCCCATCCGCGAACGAGCGCCTCTAAAACCCGGAAAGCCAGGAAAACCACGAGCAGGTAGAGCAGCAGGTTGACAAGGTGGTAGCCGAATGGATCGAATTTCCAAAGTTGATAGCCGATCAGGAAGACCAGGTTGCGGACCGGCTGGTACGCCCCGCCCTGCGGAAGCAGAATCTCACTCAGTTGAGCGGAGCTCAAGCCGCGGAGCGCAAGGTTTTCGGTCAGCAGGTTGTCATCCCACTGGACGAACCCGGCGCTGAGGGTGCTGAAATAAACTGCGGCTGTGGCCAGCAGAACGGAAAAGTAGCGGAAAGAGCGGTTGCGTAATATTTTTTTAAGAGCGGAGCCGGTCATGTTAATTTTTCCCCTATTAAATTGAAGATAAAAGATTATCATCGAAGCTGCGGCTGTCAAGCCGGATAGCGCTGAACCGGAAAGTACATGGCGGGAAAGGACAGCCGGGAATTCAGGGAAATTTACGAGCGCTTGCTGGTCTTCTATGGTCCACGAGGCTGGTGGCCGGTGACCCGCGAGGGCGGCAGCCGTCCCGAATACTGCGGCGGCCCGGTCAATCACAGCCAGCGCCTCGAGGTGGCCCTGGGCGCCCTGCTGACCCAGAACACGAGCTGGCGCGGAGCCGGCAAGGCCCTGGAAAACCTGATCAGCCGGAAACTCATGAACTTGCAGTCCCTGCTGGAAATCCCGGAAACCGAGCTGGCCTCCCTGATCCGGCCCTCGGGTTATTTCAACCAGAAGGCGCGCAAGATCAAGACCTTTATTAAGTTTCTTGCCGAGCGTTACGGGCAATCCTGGCAGCGGTTTTTCAGCGAGCCTGCCGACAGGATGCGCGAGCTGCTTCTGGAGCTTAACGGGATCGGCCCGGAGACCGCGGACTCGATTGTCCTTTATGCGGCAGGACAGGCGAGTTTTGTCATCGACAACTATACCAAAAGGCTGTTTTACCGGCTGGGGCACTCGCCACTCGGGATTCCATATGAATCGCTCAAGCGGCGCTTCGAAAAGGCCCTGCCGGCGGAGAGCGCGCTTTACGGCGAATACCATGCCCTTATAGTCACCCACTGCAAGGAGCGCTGCACCTCCCGTAAACCGGCCTGTACGGGCTGCCCTCTGAGTGATCTCTGCGCCAGGCGCGGAGTAGTCTCCGGGAAGGACTGAATTATCATCTTTTCACTTTACCATGGAGTTACGCGCGATGAAACGAAGAGCTTTTGTCGATCTTGCCGGCAAGGCTGCGCTCCTGGCCCCCTTTATCGCCGGCTGCTCCATAAACGGCGGCCTGCCGGATAACAGCCAGCAGGTGGCCACTCCCGAAAAACGCAGGCAATACCTCGACAGTCTGCTGAAAAAGCTCTGTACCGAGCTCGGCCCCCACCCGGTCGGCAGCCCGGAATACGACCGGGCCGCGCTGATTGTCCAGAGCGAGATGCAGATGTCCCTGCCCCAGGTCTTTCTCGACGCTTTCACCTTTGAAAAATGGCGGCTTAATTCCGAGCCTGAGCTGATTGTCGGGGAGCAGAGATTGGAAACCTATCCCGGCCACGGGGCCTCCGGCACGCCGGCCGCGGGGATCAGCGGAGTCCTGCGCAAAATAGAGGATCAGGGCGGGATTCCCTATGGAGTTTTCGATCAGGCAAGCGGAGAAATGCGGGCTTATCTTACTTTATCGCAGTATGGCAGGGCGGTGCCGCGCCCCTATTATTCGTTCGGCAAAGAAATCAAATGCCTGCCGACTTTCAATGTCGGCCGTCAGGATGAGCCGGTGCTGGAAGAGGCGATAGAGAAACAGACGCTGGTTACTCTTAAAGCCCTGGTGGATTTTATCCCGGATTCGCGGACCGGCAATGTTGTCGGCAGCCTGCCCGGCCGCAGCAAAAAGGAAATCCTATTCCTGGCCCATCTCGATACGGTTTATTCATCTCCCGGGGCCAATGACAACACCGCCTCGGTTGTTGCCATGTTGATGCTCGCGCATGCCCTGTCCGGCGTCAAGCCGACCCGGACCCTGACCTTTGTCGCCACCACCGGGGAGGAATATGGCAAGCTCGGGGCGCTGCATTACGCCGAGCGAAGGAGAGCCGAGGGCTCCCTGGGGGATATCGAATTCCTGGTCAATCTCGATTCGGTGACCTGGGGGCCGAACATGAAGATAAATACCGCGGATGACAGGCTGATGGAGCTGATCGAGGACATTGATCGGGATCTCGGATTGGAGGGTACGCCGGTGCGCGACGGCCGGGATGGGTTCCAGCTCGATGCCGCACCGTTCCGCGAGTCGGGCGCCCGGGCGGTCTATGTCAACAGTACAGGCTACTCTATCGAGTATCTCTGGCACCGTCCCGAGGATACCCCGGAAAAAGTCCCGGCGGACTGCGTGGAAATCTGGTTCAGGCTGTTCGAAGAATTTACAAGAAAACTGCTGAGCGCTTGAGCGGAATGGCTTCCTCGCACTTGGCTGCCTGGTTAACGATAATCGAATAACGGCAAAGGCAAAAATCCCCCCTGGCCCCCCTTTGCCAAAGGGGGGGAATGGAGTGCACCTCATGTCCCCCTTTGAAAAAGGGGGATACAGGGGGATTTAATGAGGCTCTTCGCGGTTTGCCTCGATAAGTTGAGCAAATTGGAGCTTGTCGGGGGATCGTTCATTCCCTTTTACCCAGAGGATGCGTTATGGGCCATGGTGAGAAACCTGCTGAAGAGCCTGGCGGCTCCTTCCCGAGCCGTCGCCAAGTCCTGGGGCTGACCGCCGCCGGCCTGGGAGCTATGGTCCTGAAAGCCTGCGCCCCGGAAAAAACGGCCGAATCCGCGGCTGGCGCTCAGGCGCAGGTGCTGGTCCGGCCGAGGCTGGAGGATGGGCCGCTCAACAATCCCTGGATGGGCTGGGGACTGTGGGCCGGGCCGATCTATTTCGACGGCAGCCGGCGGACCATTCAGCAAAATACCACCGCATTCGGCGACAATGCGCCGCTCTTCGACTGGGTCCTGCTGGACTGGATGTGGGCCGATCTCGAACCCGCGGAGGGCCAGTTCAGGTGGGATGAGCTGGATGAGATTATCGATTTCTGGAAACAGCGGGGTAAGCAGATCTGCCTGCGGCCCTGGGTTACCGATGATCCGGGCTGGAACGGCGCGCCCGGTGCCTCCCAGGTCTGCCCGGACTGGGTCTATGCCGCCGGGCTGAAATGGAGGGCTTACAAGGGCGAGGGTGGCGTGGACAAGCGCGAGCCGGACTATGCCGACCCCTCATTTCAAAGCGTATTCATGCCCCGCCTGAAAAACTTCCTGGCCGCCCTGGCCGAGCGCTACGACAAGCCGGTCAACCCGTTCGCTGTTCTCGGCTGCATGGGTTACGGACAGTGGGGCGAATGGCACACGATGTGGTCGGATTATCACTGGCCGGACAAAAAGACCAAGCACGAGGTCCTGGCCGGGATTGTCAACCTCTACGCCGATACGTTCAAAAACATGGATATTTCAATCTCCTACTGTTTCGACACCTTTAATTTCGGCCAGCCGCTGCCTCCGGAGCAGGGCCGCAAGATCAGCTTCCGCGAGCGGGTCTCCCGGGATGATCCCCGGGATTTCATGTACCGTCAGGCTCTGGATGTGGCTCTCCAGCGGGGCTTCCTGCTGGCGCGTCACGGTTTCATCGACGGGCTCTGGTACACGGACAAGAAGATCATGCAGCGGGAATGGACACGGACCGCACTGATGGCCGAGGGCGACTGGTCCTATCTGGACATGAAAAACCACCGGACCCACGGCACGGTGGATGAAAATATCGATGTCATGCTCGAATGGCATTCCAATTATGGTCATTTCTACGTGGACGCCGAGTCTTACCGGAGGCTGGTCACAGAGGACGCAGCCCGTTTCGAGCGCGGCCTCAAAGCCGGAGGACTGGGTTACCGGCTGGTGCTGGAGAGCTCCGCCTGGCCCGAGGTTCTCGCGCCGGGCTGCCTGCTGGTGCTCAAACAGACCTGGGAAAACCGGAACGCCGGCCGCTGCTACCGCCGTCACCCCCTCAAGCTCTATCTGACCGATAAAGCGGGCAAGGAGGCGTTCAGCGAGACCGATTTCTCTTTCGATCAGACCGGCTGGCTCCGCGGCGAAAAGCAGGAGCTTTTTTCCGTGTACCACCTGCCGAAAGATATTCCGGAGGGCAGCTACGATTTGAGAATAGCGATGGTGGACCGGGAAGGCCGGCCGGCGCTGAAGCTGGGCATCCAGGGCAAGGATAATGAGAACCGCTATCTCCTGGGAACTCTGAAGATCGACAAGAAAGCGGCCTCGGCCTGATAAATCGGAACGAACCGCAGATAATCGCTATACATTAACTTTTTTACAGGAAACCGACTGCCGTGAACAGCCGCGAACGGGTACTTGCCGCCCTTGAACACCGCCCGGTGGACCGTCTGCCGCTGGGCTTTTTCGCCGTGGACCACGATACTGTCTCCCGGGTCCTGGGCCGCGAAACCTACCTGCGCTCCAAGGCGGCGAGCCAGATCGCCCTCTGGGAGGGCCGCAGAGCCGAGGTGGCCCAGTCCTGGCGCGAGGATGCGCTCGAGTTCTACCGCAAGCTGGACCTGATCGACATAATTCCAGCGGGCGCCATGGCCTCCTCGGTGCTGCCCCCAGCGGATTATGAGCCCCTGAAGCCTGAGCGGATCGACAAGGACACCTGGCGCGACCGCGAGGGCCGTCTCTACCGGTTCTCCCCAATCACCGATGATATCACCTGTATCGCGGACCCGGTGCTGGAGGCCCGCGTATTTACCCTGGAAGATTTTCCGCCGGTGTCGGAGATAGAGCCGCCGAACCCGAGCTGCTTCGAGGTGGTGGATGCGCTGATCGAGGCGTTCCGCGGGGA
>Ga0156185_1154_pt1 | contig 18470 bp, 15 predicted proteins | sample RifCSPlowO2_12_FD_107838 | JGI IMG/M metagenome (GOLD analysis project Ga0156185, IMG submission 107838) | Candidatus Glassbacteria bacterium RIFCSPLOWO2_12_FULL_58_11 | reverse complement strand
TAAGCGGTAAGATGGGTCCGGGCAAGCTGCTCGATGAGCTGTTCGGCGAGCTGGTCGAACCGCATTTGCAGAACCCCACATTCGTCACCGACTACCCGCTTTAGACCAGCCCCCTGGCCAAGGTTCATCGCGGCAATCCGGAGCTGGTCGAGCGTTTCGAGCTGATAATCGGCGGGATGGAGATCGCCAATGCTTTCTCCGAGCTTAACGATCCCCTGGACCAGCGGCGGCGCTTCGAGGCCCAGGCCCTTCTGCGGGAGGCCGGGGATGAGGAGGCCCAGGTGCTGGATGAAGACTATATCCGCGCCCTGGAGTACGGCCTGCCGCCCACCGGCGGAGTGGGGATCGGGATCGACCGGCTGACCATGCTGCTGACCGGTTCGGAGACGATTAAGGACGTGATCCTTTTTCCGCAATTGAGACCGGAACAACCCGAATGAAGGTCGAGCTATTTATCGGTTGGCGCTATCTGTTCTCCCGGAGGAACTCGCGCTTCGTCTCGATCTTTACCCTGATAGCGATCAGCGGAGTCTGGCTCGGGGTGCTGTCGCTAATAGTCATTCTCGCGGTGCTGAACGGCTTTCACGACGATCTGAAGGAAAAAATACTGGGCAGCATGCCCCATATCACGCTGGAGTCGTTCGACAACCAGCCGATACTGGGGTACGATACACTCGCAGCCAAAATCGCAACCCTGCCGGGCGTGGTCTCGGTCGCACCGCTGATCGAGTCCGAGTGCATGGCGGTCTCGGAGACCCGGGAAAACTCCGGGGCCAAGCTGCGCGGGGTGGATCTGGCCGCAGAGCAGGAAATCACCCGGGTCAAGGACCACATTGTCAGCGGCGCTTTCACCTTCGAGGACCCCCAGCCTGAGGATCAGATGAGCTACCCCGGGGCGGTCATCGGCAGCTACATGGCCCAGGTCCTGCGGGTTGGGGCCGGGGATGTGATTACGGTCTGGGCGCCGCGCAGCATAAAAATCACCCCGTTCGGGCTTTCGGCCTCCTGGCGGAAATTCAGGGTGACCGGGATTTTCGATACCGGCCTTTTCGATGTAGATTCTTATCTGCTGTACATTTCGCTGAAAGAAGCCCAGTCCTTTTTCGGCATGAAAAATGCCATCAGCAATATCGAGGTCCGCATCCGTGAAGTCGAGCGGGCTCCGGAAATGCGCGAAAAGATTGTCGCGGCGCTCGGCGGCTACCCTTATACCGGGACCGACTGGGTGGTAAACAATCAAAACCTTTTCGAGGCGCTGAAACTCGAAAAGGCAGTGATGTTTGTCATTCTGACATTAATTATCCTGGTGGCCGCCTCCAATATTGTCGGCAACCTGACCATGCTGGTGATGGACAAGACCCGGGAGATCGGGATCCTGCGCTCGATGGGACTGAGCGGCCGGGCGGTCGGCCGGGTGTTCGTGTTCCACGGCCTTATTATCGGCGCGGTGGGCACTTTGCTGGGAGCGGTCTCCGGGTATGTCGTAGCGACGCTGCTGGACAAGTACCAGTTGATCTCGATCCCTGGGGATGTCTATTTCATATCGAGCTTCCCGGTCAACATGCAAGCCGGGGACTTTATCCTGGTCATTGCGGCGAGCCTGCTGATCTCCTTTGCGGCGACCATCTACCCGGCCTGGCGGGCCTCGGCCCTGCCGCCGGTGGAGGCGATCCGCTATGAATGAGAGCTGCCTGGCGGCGTCTAAGGTAACAAAAGATTATCCCAGCGGCTCGTCTTCGCTGCACGTGTTGCGCGGGGTGGATCTGAAAGTCGAAAGAGGCCAGTCGGTTTCGATAGTCGGCCGCAGCGGCGCTGGGAAAAGCACGCTGCTGCATATCCTGGGAGCGCTGGAGAGTCCTTCCGCCGGAGAGGTGGAGCTGGAGGGCCGCGCCATTTTCGCCCTCGAGGATCAGCAGCGCAGCCGGCTGCGCAATCGCAAGCTGGGCTTCGTATTCCAGTTCCATTACCTGCTGGCTGAGTTCTCGGCGCTCGAAAATGTGAGCATGCCGCTGCTGGTGCGCGGTGAATCGGCGGCTGTGGCGGCCGCGAAAGCCTCTGCCATTCTGGCCGAGGTCGGACTGGCGGACCGCCTGCACCATCGGCCGGCTCAGCTCTCGGGCGGCGAGCAGCAGAGGGTGGCGGTGGCCCGGGCCCTGGTCCACGAGCCGGATTTCGTACTGGCGGATGAGCCGACCGGTAACCTGGATGCGGAAAACCGCAAAACGGTCACCGAGCTGCTCTTTTCCGGGCTGGAAAGCCGCGGAATGGGTTTCATCCTGGTGACCCATGATGAAACATTGGCTGGAATGACCGAAAAAGTTTATCTTTTAGAAGAGGGTGTTTTGAAAACTATCCGCTGAGCGCGCCGGAGCCGGCGAGCGGTACCGATAGTTTTTTAGATGAAGGGGGGTCGGCATGAAATGTGAAAAATGCAAAAAGAGCGAAGCCTCCATTCATTTTACGCAGGTCAAGGATGGCAAGGTGGTCAGCCTGAACCTGTGTCCGGATTGCGCGGAGAAGTTCGGCATGAAAGGGGCTAAATTCGACAGCAGCCAGCAGCCGGCTTTCGCCCCCGAGGCCAAGAGCGATGTGCTGAGCGAGCTGGTCGAGGGCAAGAGCGAGGCGGGCGAGGAGAAATGCCCCTTCTGCGACAACACGCTGGATGACATAAAAAGGACCGGCCGGCTGGGCTGCGGCCAGTGCTATTATACATTCGAGAAACAGATCGATGTCCTGCTGCGGCGCATCCAGGGCAGCTCGTTCCATGTCGGCCGGCGCTCGAGCAAACCGGACGACCAGATATACAGCGATCAGATTCTGATCCGCGAATTGAAGAAAAAGCTCAATGAGGCCGTCAAATCGGAGGACTACGAAAAAGCCGCCGGCTTGCGGGATGAAATAATGGTGGTGGAGAAGCGCCTCGAAGTTTCCAAGTGATGGGGTGCAACGACTGGTTTTTTGCTCTTTACGCTGACGATTCAAATCTGGTGAACCATGGCGCTGTTGATAAAAGATGAGGTTCCGGCCTGGCTGAAAGGCAGCGGCGAGCACTCGGATGTCGTGCTCAGCTCCAGGGTCCGCCTGGCCCGCAATCTCAAGGGCTACCAGTTCTCGCCGCGGATAAGCGAGAACCAGGAGGAGCAGATCCGCCAGGAGGTGCTTTCAGTCCTGGAGCGGGAAAAGGCCATTCCCGCGATGATCCGCATGGACCTGAAAGACCTCAAGAGCTTTGAATGCAACTACCTGCTCGAGGAGCATCTGATCTCCAACGACCTGCTCACCCGGCGCAAGTCCGCGGCAGTGGTGGTCGGCGAGGCGAGCCGGATCTCGATGATGATCAACGAGGAGGACCACCTGCGGATCCAGAGCATCGCCTCGGGGTTCGATCTGGACAGCTGCTGGCAGGAGGCGGAGAAGCTCGAGAGCGTGATCGGCCGCAACCTTCAGTATGAGTTCCATGCCAAGCTCGGCTATCTGACAAGCTGTCCGACCAATACCGGCACGGGCTTGCGGGCCTCGGTTCTGATCCATTTGCCGGGCCTGGTGCTGACCAAAGAGATCCAGAAAGTGCTGCGGGGGATCACCCAGATCGGGCTTACTTTCCGCGGCCTTTACGGCGAGGGCAGCGAGGTGCTGGGCAATTTCTTTCAGATTTCAAACCAGATCACGATCGGCAAGAGCGAGCGGGAGCTGATCGAGCACCTTTCGAGGATTACCGAACAGATAATCGAACACGAAAAAAATGCCCGGGCGATCCTGTTCAAGGATGCCGGCCATTACATCCAGGACAAGGTCTGGCGAGCCTATGGGATTCTGGAACACTCCAGGACCATTACCGGCGAAGAAGTTATGAATTTGTTGAGCGCCGTCCGGCTCGGGGTGAGCATGAAACTAATAAAAGAGCTCAGTGTATCAACCATAAACCAGATATTGATCTATTCCCAGGACGCACATCTCGATGTGGCCGCCGGAAGGAATCTGGATTCGACCGAAAGGGACATTCACCGGGCCACGGTAGTCCGTTCTTATTTCAACCGGAACTGAAAAAGAGGTTACTGATGAATAACAAATTCACGGAACGAGTGAGGAAGGTGCTCTCTCTGGCCCGGGACGAGGCCGGCCGGCTGCATCATGACTATATCGGCAGCGAGCACATTCTTCTGGGGCTTATTCGCGAGGGGGAGGGAGTGGCCGCCGCCGTGCTCAACCAGATCGGCCTGGACCTGGAAACCATCCGGATCAAGGTCGAGGAAATGGTCAAGCCGGGCGGCAGCACCCTGACTATCGGCGATGTGCCTTATACATCGGTGGCGAAGCGCGTACTTGAATACGCGATCGAGGAGGCCCGGGCAATGAAACACAGTTATGTCGGCACCGAACACCTGCTGCTGGGTCTGCTCCGCGAGGACAGCGGAATGGCCTGCAAAGTGCTTAGCTCGCTGGGCGTAAACGCCGAGATGGTGCGCCAGGAAACCCTGAAGCTTCTGGGCGGTGAGAGTTTCGAAGCCTCATCCGGAGAGTCCGAATCGAGCGGCGGTGGATCGGGCGAGACCGAGTCCAAGATCGGCAAAAAAACCAAGACTCCGGCCCTGGACCATTTCTGCCGCGACCTGACCGACCTGGCCCGCGAGGACAAGCTCGACCCGACAATCGGCCGGGAGAACGAGATCGAGCGGGTGATCGAAATCCTCTCGCGGCGCAAGAAAAACAACCCGGTGCTGATCGGCGAGCCGGGCGTGGGGAAAACCGCGATAGTGGAGGGACTGGCCCAGCGGATCATTCACGACAATATCCCGCCCAGCCTGCGGGATTACCGGGTGCTGGCCCTGGACATGGCGGCGATTATCGCCGGCACCAAGTACCGCGGCCAGTTCGAGGAGCGCCTGAAGGGCGTGATCAACGAGATCCAGAAAAACAAGAGCGTGATCCTGTTCATCGATGAGTTGCATACCCTGATCGGCGCAGGCGCGGCCGAGGGCGCGATCGACGCTTCCAATATGCTCAAGCCCGCTCTGGCCCGCGGAGAACTCCAGTGCGTGGGCGCCACCACCCTGAACGAGTACCGCAAGTACATCGAAAAGGATGGGGCCTTCGAGCGCCGCTTCCAGACCGTGATGGTCGATCCGCCGACAATCGAGGAGACGATCCAGATTATCGAGGGGCTGCGCAGCAGCTATGAAAAGCATCATAAGATAACGATCGGCCGGGAGGCGATGGTGGGGGCGGTGAAACTGAGCGAGCGCTATATCACCGACCGCTTCCTGCCGGACAAGGCGATCGATGTTCTCGACGAGGCGGCCGCGCGCAAGAGCCTGGCCTCCCAGGCTCCGCCCAAAGAGGTGATCAAGATCGAGGAAGACCTGAAAGAGGTGGTCCGCAAGAAAGAGAAAGCGATCAACGAGCAGGAGTACGAGGCCGCGGCCAAGCTGCGCGACCGCGAGCACGAGCTCAGGCACAAGATCGAGGAGGTCACCAACCAGAAGAGCGTATCGGGCGAATACGCGGTGGTCCTCGAAGAGGAGGATGTGGCCTATATCGTCTCGCGCTGGACCGGGATCCCCGTGGTCCGGCTGAGCGAGAACGAGAGTGCCCGCCTGCTGAAAATGGAGGAGGAGCTCTGCAAGCGCATTGTCGGCCAGAACGAGGCGGTCGAGGCGATCAGCCGGGCGATCCGCAGGGCCCGCGCGGGATTGAAAGACCCCAAGCGGCCAATCGGATCGTTCATTTTCTGCGGCCCGACCGGTGTCGGCAAGACCGAGCTGGCCCGCGCGCTGGCCGAATTCCTTTTTGCCGATAAGAACGCCCTGATCCAGGTGGACATGTCGGAATACATGGAGAAGTTCTCCGTCTCCCGTCTGCTCGGCGCTCCTCCCGGCTATGTGGGTTACGAGGACAGCGGCTCGCTGACTAAAGAGGTCCGCCAGAAGCCCTATTCCGTGGTCCTGTTCGATGAAATCGAGAAAGCGCATCCGGAAATATTCAATATCCTGCTGCAGATTCTCGATGACGGGACGCTGACAGATAACTACGGCCGCAAGATTAATTTCAAAAATACCGTGGTGATCATGACCAGCAATATCGGGGCGCGGGAGATCAAGGGCGGCTCGCTGGGCTTCCACCGCACGGATGACGTTCTGGGCGATTACGAGCGCCTGGCCGGCAAGATCAAGGGCGAGATCAACAAGGTCTTTAACCCCGAGTTTCTAAACCGCGTGGATGAAACTATCGTTTTCCACCAGCTTTCGCTCGAAGACATCGTCAAGATCGTCGACATCTTTGTCGCCGAGCTGCAGCATCGTCTCGAGGAGCGGGGCTTCAGGATCGAGCTGGATGAAACCGCGAAAAAATTCCTGGCCGGGAAAGGCTACAGCCAGGAATTCGGGGCCCGGCCGCTCAAGCGGGCGGTCCAGCGCTACCTCGAGGACTCGCTCTCGGAGAAATTCCTCAACAATGAGTTCCGGCCGGGCGACCTGATCCGCGTAACCGCCGGCGCGGAGCGGCTGGAATTCGCGACTGTCGAGGCGAAACAGGAGAAAGAGGAAGTAAAAGCTTCCGAAAGCTGATCTATACGACGGGTCGAACTTTCGCTAGTATCGAGTGGTATAAAAAGTAATCTTGCCACAGATTTGGCCCTGATGTTCCGGGGAATCTTGAGGGAGCATCAGGGCCGTCTGGTAAGGTAATCCGCGTAAGTCGCCGGGATGCCGCTTTCCACGCGACGCTTCCGGCGGCCGGTATCCTCGCGGCCTGGTTTCCCGCAACTACGCTTCAGGCTATCCGGCTCGAGCCGGTTAAGGCTTTTTCGCTGGCAGCTGCTTTTCACTTATCAGTCGACAAAAAAGAAATTTGCCGTTTCGGGGGGTTTTTTGCCGTTATCGACCGCTGATAAATTAATCCCAAACCGGTATTTAAAAAAATTTGAAATCCTGCTTCTTTCCGGCCTGCTTTGTCTTCTTTCCGGCCTGTTCCGGGTCTGTCCGCTGCTGGCCCAGGCCCAGGAGCAGAAAGTCGTCGCCGTAACCGTCGAGGGCAACAACCGGGTAGCGGTACAGAGAATTGTTTCCGCCGCGCAGATCAATGTCGGCGATAATTACACGGTATTCATGATCCGGCGCGCGGTGAAAAGCCTCTGGGAAACCAACCTCTACGAGGATGTCGATATCCTCGCCGAACAGATGCCGGACGGGCTGAAGATCATTATCCGAATCAAGGAAAGCCCGATTATCTCAAAGCTGACCCTTGAAGACGCAAAAAAAATTAAAGAGGCGGATCTCAGGCAGGAGATAACCCTGCGGGTCGGCGGTCTGTATTCTCCCTCCAAAGTGCAGGAGTCGATCAATAAAGTAGTCGAGCTGTACCGAAAAAAAGGCTTTTACAATACTCAGGTAACTCCGAAGATTGAGGATACCAAGGCCCCCGGACGGGCTGAAATTACGCTGAAGATCGAGGAAGGCCGGAAGATCCGCATTACGCGTATCGAGTTCGAAGGAAACGGGAATTTCAGCGCCAAGAAGCTCCAGGGCGTTCTGGCAACCAAGAAAAAAAGTTACCTGCGCTTCTGGCATCGCGGAGGCTACAACGAGGAAAAATTCCAGAAAGACCTCACCGAAAAACTGCCCGAATTCTATTCCAAGAGCGGTTTCGTCAATATCCAGGTCCTCAACCACAGCATGGAATTCAAGAAAGACAGCCGGGATGTCACGGTCCGGATCAATCTCGATGAGGGGCGGCGTTATTATGCAGGAAAGATTTCGGTAACCGGCAACTCGCATTTTCCGGATGAGGCTGTCATGAACTCTATCGAACTGAAAGAGGGTTCCGTATTCAACCGGAAAAAGTTCGATGACAGCATTCAGAAAGTCCGCGAGCTCTACGGCGATGAGGGCTACATCTACATGCAGCCGCAGCCGATGCAGGAGTTCCAGGACAGCCTGATCAATGTTAACCTGGTGATCCGGGAGGGCGAGCCGGCCACGGTCCGCAAGATCATCATCCAGGGCAACGAGAGCACCTTCGAAAATGTAATCCGGCGGCGGATCGGCCTCTATCCGGGCGATCTCTTTCGGCAGCCTCTGGTCAAGTACAGCTATCAGAACCTGGTGAACTCCGGATTTTTCGAGCAGGATATCGGAATCGAGCCCCGGCCGGTCGAGGAAACCGGCGAGGTCGATTTGATTTTCAAGGTGAAAGAGAAGCGGACCGGCAGTGCCAATTTCGGCGCGGGATTCGGCGGCGGCTACGGTTTGACCGGCTTCCTCGATCTTACCCAGTCCAATCTGTTCGGCCGGGGCAAATCGGTGCAGCTCCGGCTCGAGTTCGGGACCCGCCAGAGTAATATCGACCTGAGCTACACTGATCCGTACTTTATGGAAACGCCGATCTCGCTGGACGTCGGGATTTTCAACATGCGCCGCCGTCTGCGCAACGACCCCTTCGAGGACCGCTATAAGGGTTTTTACAGCCGGGTCGGTTTCCCGGTGCCGCACCTGGACTTTACGCGGTTCTACGTGGGTTATTCCCTTGTGTCGATCGATATCCGCGGCGACAGCACCCTGGTCGCACTTTATACCGGGGCTAATATCCGTAACTATCCCCAGACTTCGAGCAAAGTCACATTTACTCTGGCCCGCGAAACCCTGATCAATCTCCAGCATCCGCAGGGCGGCACCCGGAACGAATTCAGCACTGAATTAAGCGGCGGGCCTTTCGGCGGAAACATCGGTTATCAGAAATATGAGATCGAATCCGGTTGGTACACCCCCACCGGAAAGGACAATATCGTGCTTGGACTCAAGCTCAGCGCCGGCATGCTGGGCAGTTTCGGCGGCAGCAGCAGCCCGCTGATCGACCCGCTCGAAACTTATATAATGGGCGGCACCGGCTATGGCCGGGACACAGACCTGCACCTGCGCGGCTACGATGACCGGACGGTTGGAGTGGACGGTCTGTACTACGCCAGGGGCAGAGCGTATTTTATCATGACTGTAGAGGAGGAGATAAAGTTCACTAACCAGGTTTATGGTGTTCTGTTTGCCGAGGCCGGGAATGTCTGGCGCGACTTGCGGGATGTCAATCTGGGCAAGCTGCGTCGAAGCGCCGGGTTCGGGGTTCGTCTGGAAACCCCGATGGGCCCGATCGGGCTGGAGCTGGGTTATGGTTTCGATCAGACGGATAATCTCGGCAACCCGATCAAAGGCAAGTGGGTTCCGCACTTCCGCTTCGGCAGATTCAATTGATAAAAATATTGAATATTAGCACAATTTTATACAAATTATATGCAGTTTCGCAAGCGGCATGGAAGCGAAATTTTCCGCTGGCGCGAAACAGCTAATTTTCCCAAGAGTAATATCAAGCCAAGGAGGTATTATTTTGCGTATTCTAAGTCTTGTACTCGGAGCCATGCTGGGGTTAGCCACGATTGCCGCGGCGCAGACCTATAAGATTGGCTATGTCCAGGTCGATCTCCTGATGCAGAATTTCCCGGAGCACGAGGATGCCAGTAAAACTTACGATAAGGAACTGGAAAGCTGGCAGACCCAGTTGAATGAATACCAGCAGGAAATACAGAGCCTGGAGGAGGAATTCCAGCAGCGGGCCATGCTGTTCAGCCCGGAGAAAAAGCGGGAAAAGCAGGATGAGATCCTCACCAAGCGCCAGGAGGCGGTGAAGTTTTACCAGGATATCTTCGCCCAGGGCGGAAAAGCCGATCAGCGCAAGATGGAGCTCCTGACCCCGATCTACGATAAGATTAACAAAGCGATCGAGGTTCTGGGCAAGCGCGAGAACTATACGATGATTTTCAACGCCCAGGGACTGCTTTACGCCAAGCAGGAAATGGATATAACCGATGAAGTGCTTAAAATTCTCAAAGCGGGCGTTGAGTCTTCATCCACCTCGGGCGGTACCGGTACAGCGGCGCCGAAAAGATAGCATGTCCTCACAAATTTCTTCCCTTCCAGGGAAAATTATAGTATTTTCGTTAATTGCTTTTTTGGCGGTTTCTGCCGTAAACGCCCAGGAATTGAAACTGGGCTTCGTCAACGACGCCACGATCCTGGCGAAATTGCCCGAGCGGCAGAGCGTGCAGAAAATCCTGGATAAGGAATCCGCAATCTGGGATCAGCGCTTTAGCGATCGCAGAAAAATAATCAAGGTTTATCTCGATTCGGTTGGCACTGCGGAAGCGGCGCTGAAGGCGGCGAGGACCAAGCTCGAATCCGATTCGGCTAAAGTCTCCGAAACGGCGCCGCTGGCGGAAACCGTTGATTCGGCCGGCGCAAAAGCGGACAGCGCAGCTCCGGCGAAAGATAGCAAGGCCGCGGGAAAGCTCCCGCCGGAGCTCGACGATACACTGAAGCTTCATCGAGAGTACGAGCGCCTGGAGAGAGCCCTGGAAAAAGAAAAGAAAGAATTCGTTACTTATTACCACAAGACTTACGGCAAAGATGGAATACTTAACCGGCGGAACGCCGAGCTGAGCCAGTCGATTTTGGAGAAAGTCGACCGGTCGATTGCCGAAACCAGCCAGACGCTGGGTGTTTCCATGGTGTTTGATTCTTCAGTGTTACTCTACCTTGATCAAAATTTTAATTTTACCGATCAAGTAATGCAAGCGCTCAATATAGAACAAGAGCGGGCACGATAACTTTCAGAGGTACTAAGTTGCCTACATTCAGTTTGGGAGAAATAGCGGAAAAAATCAGCGGCCGGGTTAAAGGCGATCCGACCGTGATGATATCCGGCGTCGCCGGGCTGGAGGAAGCCAGGAACGGCGAGATATCTTTCGTTGCCAACCGCAGGTATTACAGCCGGATCGCCACCACCAAGGCCGTCGCCGTCATAGTCGGCAAGGACAACGGTCTAGTGCCTGATAACAAGAATTATCTGGTGGTAGAGAATCCCTATCTCAGCTTTCTGATGACCGTCGAGCTGTTTCACCCGCAGAACAATAATTTCACCCCGAGCATCCATCCCACCGCCGTGGTCGATCCAAGCGCCAGGCTCGGCGAGCGGATCTATATCGGCGCGCTGGCGGTTATCGGAGCCAAGAGCGTGATCGGCAACGATGTAATCCTGCAGGCCAGGTCTTATGTGGGAGAGCGGTCGGTCATCGGCGACAAGACCCGGGTCATGCCGGGGGCGATCATCCTGAACGATGTGGTTGTCGGCAAAAGATGCCTGCTCCAGAGCGGTTGCGTGATCGGCGGAGACGGGTTCGGGTTTGTCTGCGATAACCGGGGCGTGCAGCAGAAAATACCCCAGGTGAGCGGATTGATTATCGGCGATGATGTCGAGATCGGGGCCAACACTACGATCGACCGCGGCACACTCTCACCGACCCGGATCGGCGATGGAGTCAAGTGCGACAATCTGGTGCATATCGCCCATAATGTCGAGATCGGCGAAAATACGCTGGTCGTGGCGCAGGTTGGAATTTCGGGCTCGACCAAGATCGGCAGCTCAGTGGTCCTGGCCGGTCAAGCCGGGATCGGCGGACATTTGCGCATCGGGGACAAAGTAAAGGTCGGAGCCCAGGCTGGTGTGACCAAATCAGTCTCCTCAGGGAAGGAGATTTCCGGATATCCCGCCCGCCCGCACAGTGAGGCTTTAAAATCCCAGGCCTCTCTCTCCCGTCTGCCTAAACTGCTCAAGCAGATTAAAGAACTAATCCAACGGGTAAGGGCCCTGGAGAATAAAATTTCGTAATACCGGAGCACTTCAACCGCGAGGGCGGGCCGGCCGGTTCGGAACCCTTGAACCGGGAGCGGCCTGCGTTCCGGCCCGGAGCCACCGGCCGGAATTGCGAGGGGATGAAGCTCGTCCAAGCTAATGCATATTAAAGAGAACAAAGGATAGGGAATAACTTATGAAGCAGAGAACCATTATTCGCCCGGTAAGCTGCGCTGGCATTGGACTTCATACCGGCGAAAGCGCGAAGATTACTTTCAAGCCTGCCGAGGAAAATACAGGCGTTGTTTTCGAGCGCGTGGATATCGAGAACCATCCGCAGATCCAGGCAATCGTCGATAATGTGGACAGCGTCATGCGCGGTACCACTATCGGTAAGGATGGCGTTAAGATCCATACCGTGGAGCATCTGCTGGCCGCCCTCTCCGGAACGGGCATTGACAACGTGCTGATCGAGATGGAGGGCAACGAGGTTCCCGCCTGTGACGGGAGCTCGAACGTCTTTGTCAAAGCTCTCGAGGAGGCGGGAATCCAGGAGCAGAGCGCCGAGCGGAAGGTGGCGATCCTTACCAAGCCGCTGAGTTACGAGGAAGACGGCGTGCATTTCCTCGTGCTGCCCAATGACCGGCTGAAGATCAGTTTCCATATCGAGTACCAGAACCCGATGGTCGGCTGCCAGTTCGAATCTCTCGATATCACTAACGAAAGCTTCCGCAAGTTCATCGCCGAGGCGCGCACTTTCACTTTTCTGGATGAGGTGGAAGAGCTGAAGAAATGCGGCCTGATTAAAGGCGGGAGTCTGGAAAATGCAGTGGTTTTCGGCAACGATAAAATCCTCAACCCCAGTCCCTTGCGCTCGAACAAAGAACCTGTGCGCCACAAGATTCTCGATCTGCTGGGCGATATTCATCTGCTCGGCATGCCGATGAAAGCGCATATTATATCCTTCAAGAGCGGCCACCCGTCGAATGTCAATCTGGTGCGCAAGATCCGCGAGCATATTGAGAATGACGGGGGTCATGTGCGGAACCAGGTCTCGACCGGCCGGGAAAAGGCGATAACCGCTCCGCCGCCTGGCAGGCAGATGGTGATGGGCATCAATCATATCATGGATAAGATGCCGCATCGTTACCCGTTCCTGATGGTGGACCGGATCGTCGAATTCGAGGCCGAAAAACGGGTGGTGGGGATCAAAAACGTTTCCATGAACGAGCCGTTCTTTCAGGGACACTTCCCGGGACACCCGATCATGCCCGGCGTGCTGATCGTCGAGGCGATGGGCCAGACCGGCGGCCTCCTGGTGATGAACAGCTTGCCCGACCCGGAACACAAGGTCGTCTATTTCATGAGCCTGGACAAGATCAAGTTCCGCAAGCCGGTGTTTCCAGGCGATCAGCTCAGGATGAAAGTGGAGATGATCAAATTCAGACACAATATCTGTAAGATGAAAGGCTGCGGTTTTGTCGATGATGAGCTGGTGGCGGAGGCCGAGATGACCGCAATGATTGTCGACCGCGAAAAGCTGCCTGAGCAGTACGACTGACACCGCAGGTTTGAAGGCTGTAAATCTCGGCGGATTAATACGACCTGCATCCGATGCAATTTCTCCGTATCAGATTCTTGTTATTAATATTATCAAACACACCACGAGGTTTTATCAATTGGCAATTCATCCCACGGCGGTTATCGACAAGACCGCGGAAATCGAGGATAGTGTCGAAATCGGGCCGTATACGGTAATCGGCCCCAATGTAAAGATCCAGGCCGGGACTGTAATTGGTCCACATGTTTATATTTACAAGAACACGACGATCGGTAAAGAATGCACCATCTGGAAGAGCGCCTCGCTGGGCACGGACAGCCAGGATCTGAAGTTCACCAATCAAACCACCTATCTGGTGGTCGGCGACCGGACGATGATCCGAGAATTCGCCACACTGAGCCGAGCCACCACCGAGGGTGGCACGACCCGGGTCGGCAATGACTGCTTCCTGATGGCTTATACGCACGTGGCCCACGATTGCGTCGTGGGCAATAACGTGATCCTGGTCAATGCCGTGAACATGGCCGGCCATGTCACTATCGGCGATCATGCCGAGGTCAGCGGGATGACCGCCATCCACCAGTTCGTCCAGGTCGGCGTACACAGCTTTATCGGGGGCGGAAGCCGGGTGCCCAAGGATGTGCCGCCTTATGTGATGGCGGTGGGCAACCCGATCATGCTCAACGGGCTCAATACGGTCGGCTTGCAGCGCAGGGGTTTCTCCGAGGAGGTCCGCCAGGAGCTCAAGCGGGCCTACAAGATCTTTTTTCGCAGCCAGTACAATATCTCCCAGGCGCTCGAACATGCCCGCACCGAGCTCAAACAACTGCCGGAAATTAAAATATTCACCGATTTCATTGCCCATAGCGAGCGCGGTATAATAATCTGACAAGGCGGCCTTGCCGATGCTCCGCCTCTATCTTCTTTTCGCCGCGATCTATCTCGTGGAGGGGATCACCGAGGTCTCCTTCATCCTCAACGTTTACCTGAAGAAAATCCTCGCTTTTACCCCGGTCCAGATCGGCCAGATCCTTTTCCTCAGTGGACTCTGGTTCGTGTTCCTCAAGCCGCTGATCGGCTTTATCGCCGATTCCTGGAAAGGCTTCAACAAGCGCTGGGCTTTGCTGTTCGGTCTGCTCTGTTCGGCTGGGGGCTGGCTGCTGATCGCCCGGGCCCAGACCCAGCTCGAGATGACGGCCGGGGTCAGTCTGAAAGTCTTCGCCATTGCCTGCCTGGATGTCCTGATCGACGGGATGATTGTCGAGGTGAGCACGGCCCGGAACCGGAGTTTTATCCAGAGCCTGGTTTACGGGTTCCGTTTCGGCGGTGGCATGCTTTGCGCCAACTGGGCCGGCGGCCGGATCGGCGACAGCGCCCTGGATTTCATCCAGATCTACTACATTTTTTCCCTGCTTTCCCTGGTTGCCCTGGTCCCGGTGCTGATCTACCGGATGAAAGCCGGGAGCGAGGCTGAGGGCGGAGCGGTTCTGGAGAGTCAAGGCCAGAGCAGCGCCACAGACAAGCGGAGCCTGCGGGAAAAGTTCGGCCAGCTCGCCAACCCCGCCTTCGGCTGGTTCCTGATGCTGTTGTTTCTTTACGCCCTGGGCGCGGACACGGCGACTTATTTCGATCCTATCCTGGAGGAGCGCTTCGGCGGCGAATTCCTCGGCCGGATCACCTCATTCTATTACGCGGGGATCATTGCCGGTATATTCACGTTCCCGCTGCTGCGAAAAATACTTTCGATGAAAACCCTGTACATCATATCGCTGGTGGGCTGGTCGCTGGTGGAGATATCCTGCCTGGGGATCGCGGAATGGAACGGCTGGCTGATTTATTTCTTTGGCGGTTTTTTCAACGCTTACAGCGGTATCGCCCTGCTCACCGTGGCGGTGGCGATGTGCAAAATGCGGGGGATCGAAACTTTCGCCTTCGCTTTCGCAGTCTCGGTCAAGAACCTGATGGACCTGGCGAAAGTGCCGATCGGCGGCTATGTCATGGAGGCGGCGGGGCTCACCTGGCTTTTCGTGATTTCCAGCCTCTGCGGCTTCCTGCCTTTCCTGGTGCTGCACAAGCTCGAATTCAAGGATGTCTGAGCAGCCCGGGGATACGATTATCCGCCGGCAGCGGCGCCTGCTGCCGGCTATTTCCACGCCTCGCCCGGCGCTACTTCTTGCCTTTTTTCTCTTCCACCGGATCGTTGGTTCCGAGCGCCGCGTGGTCCCTTCCCAGGTAATAATTCAGCCATGAGGAAGTATCTTTAAGCGCCGCATTGGGAATAATCGGTTTGGCCTCTTTCAGCTTATCCAGCCCGCCCTCTTTGTCCATCCGCTTTACCACCCTGGTCCAGTAGCACTTGCGGTCCTTGCGCTCGCAGATCCCGTCGAATGAGCCGCCGCACGGCCCGTTGCGCATGCCCTTAGGGCAGCCGTCCTCCGGGCAGAGGAAAGTCAGCTCGGCCAGCGAGCAGTCGCCGCAGCCCTGGCAGTTGTTGGTCAGCCACTTGACACCCGTTTCGAATTTCTGAAAGACTTTGGTCGCCTCCGGGCTTTTGTCGATGCAGCGGCAGACCCCCCTGGCGATCCTGAACCAGTTGGTCCCGGGCTCGAAGAACTGCTCGTGGATGAATTTCATCAGCTCGAAAGTGACCCGCGGCCCGGGCCGTTTGTTTTCTCCGGATTTTCCCGGCTGATCCGCGCTGAGCCCGGTGGCCGGGTCCCCGCGGAAATAGTAAAACTCGTCTTTCTGCGGATAGAGAAGGTCTTTTATGAAGGAGCGCCAGTCACTGGCGATTGTCTCCGCCGTATCGATGATCCGTCGCTTGTCTTCGAAGCTCAAGGCGTAGCCGCCGATATGCGCTCCCCGGAAGCCCAGGCCGCGCAGGACAGCCACCTGCTTGGCGGCAAATTCGAGGAAGGCGGACTTGCCCTTGTCATCGGAGGCGGCGTGACGGTTGATGAATTCGAGCAGCTCATCGGTCACGACGCACCCCGGGACCTGGTTCTGGTTCATGATTTTCGAGACGAAGCGATTGAGCACATACACATTGCCCAATACCGGCAGCTGGAGATTAGTCGCGCTCATGTAGCGCAGCAGCTCATCGAACTTGCGCATGTCGTAGCCGAGCTGGGTGATAATGAACGCGGCCCCGTTGGCGGCCTTCTTCTCGAGTTTAAGGTACTGGCCCAGCAGTTCGCTGCGCTGCTTTTTGAACGGGCTGACACTGGCGCCGATAAAAAAATTGGTCGGCTCGAGCTCCTGGAACTTGCCCGGCTTGGGCAGCGGCACTTTGAGCCCACGGTTCATTTCGCGCAGCATGTTGAGCAAGCCCACCGAATCCACATCGAACGAGGGACGGGCCACACCCTGATAGCCATCCACCGGGTAATCGCCTGTCAGGGCCAGGACATTTTCCACGCCCATCCGGTTTAGCTGGAAGGCCCGGCTTTCCAGGCCGTTGCGGTTGAGGTCCTTGCAGGTCAGGTGGACCAGGGGGCTCATGCCCCGGTAGAGGATATCCAGCCCCAGGACGTCCGGGGCCAGGCGCGGGTTTCCGCCTGGGTTGTCGGTCAGGCTGAGAGCGTCGATTTTCCCATACTCGACCGCCGCCTCAGTGAATGAGATCAGCTCTTCGAAGTCCTTGCGCATCAGGCCGCGGGTAGGCACCAGCTCCACCGAGATGACAAAATCAGTGCTGCGGGTCAGCTTTTCTCTAAATCGGTTTTCCATGTCTCAGGCCGGGGAAATAGTCAGTAATCAGGGAAGGGTGTGGACTGAATAAGGAATATCAAACTATAAATTCAATAACGTTTTAAAATTACTAAGGTTACGAGAATAAATCATGCCAGCCTGCCTTAAGCGCCGGGGAAGTTGACAGGCCGGGCGGCGGGGCATATAATAACAAAATCCCGTGGATTTAGAAAGACAATAGTCTTTTTTATGGATAAATCGCCCATGGCCGGGCCTGCATATAAATACGACCTGCACGTTCACACGACTGCCTCGGATGGCGGATACGGGCCCGCAGAAGTAGTCCACCTGGCCGCAGGCCGGGGCCTGCGGGCGATCGCGGTGACCGACCACGACACCACCGCTTCGCTTTCCGCGGCCGCCGAGGCGGGTGCGCTGCAGGACCTCCGGGTCATTCACGGGGTGGAGCTGACCACCCTGGACCGCTATCATATTTTGGGCTATTTCGTGCAGGAAGGCGAGCACGAGCTGAGCCGTTACCTGGCCGGTCTGAAAATACTGTCTCGAGCCCACATGCAGGGCGTACTCTCGCGGCTGCGGCCGAAGGGGCTGAATGTGACAGTCGAGGAGCTCGAGTGCCGCACCGGCGAGGGAATTCCCAATATGTCGCACCTGCTGGATTTAATGCACAAAAATGGAGTCCTGCCCGAGATACAGTTTGACAGCCCCTCGGCGATAGAGTTTTTCGGCGACCCGGATTACCTGGTCAACTTCTTCCGCGAGTTTGCGCGCACCCGGCCGTTTACCGATGTTCCGGGGGCCGTCCGGCTGATTCGCGAAGCGGGCGGAGTGCCGGTCTGGGCGCATCCGGGCCAGGCCGATCCGGCAGAGGTAGAGCGCCTGAAAGGCTGCGGCCTCGAGGGGCTGGAGGTCACCACGCCTAAACACGACAGCGCCACCCGGGAGTATCTGGATCGCCTTTGCCGGGAGCTCGATCTAATCCCCACCGGCGGCACCGACTATCACGGCCGCATGTTCGACTCCATCGAGAAGGGCCGTCAGCTCGGTACCTGCGGTGTCGGGGAACATGTGCTGGACAGGCTGAGAGAGTGCGCCGACCGGATCAGGGAGCGTCCCAAACCCGCCAGGAGAGAAAGTCGCGATGCCGGCTAACCTCACGCCGCAATACCTCGCCGCGGAAAAGGCCTTCAAGGAGGCCCGGACCACCGAGGACAGGATCGCCTGCCTCGAGGAAATGCTCAGGATTATACCCAAGCATAAGGGTACGGATCATCTACAGGGCGACCTGAAGCGCCGTCTCTCCAAACTGCGTGAAGAAAAAGAGAAGGAGGCGCAGAAATCCCACAAGGGGCACTCCTTCAAAGTTGCCCGGGAGGGGGCGGGACAAGTAGCCCTGGCCGGCCTGCCCAACACCGGCAAATCCTCGATAATCGGCCGGCTGACCAATGCCGCGCCGGAAATTGCGGCCTACCCGTTTACCACCCGCGTCCCCCAGGCCGCGATGATGCAGTATAAGGATGTGAAAGTA
>Ga0156185_1034_pt7 | contig 18676 bp, 14 predicted proteins | sample RifCSPlowO2_12_FD_107838 | JGI IMG/M metagenome (GOLD analysis project Ga0156185, IMG submission 107838) | Candidatus Glassbacteria bacterium RIFCSPLOWO2_12_FULL_58_11 | reverse complement strand
GCATCAGCGAGTAATTGGACTCGCCCCGCCCGGCCTCTTCGCGCCCCGACCGGCTGCCCTCGGCAACGAGCTGAGAATCCACCCTGTTCTTGTCGAGAATGCTGGCTTCCAGCTTTTCGGCCGCCGCGGAGATCTTTTCCAGCAGGTAGTGTTCGAGCTCCAGGATGTTATCCATAAACTGGGCGGTACTGGCATGTATCGTCTTGGTTTCTTTATCCTTTTCCCCGAGATAGATATTGTACATGATCGGGCTGACCAGCAGGACCGAGGCGCCGAAATACATTTTCAGGAAGAGAAAGCGGCGGCAGACCCAGGCGAAATTCTTGATCTGCACATGCTCATCCATCTCCCGGGTATAATTGGGGTTGCAATCCGTGCAGCGGGCTTCGAAGTCGGCTTTTTCATAGCTGAGGATCAGGTTCTCGAATTCCTTGTTGATATAATTTGCCGCGGCATCATAAGTAGCGCCCTTGTTGGTCAGGGTGCGGTTGGCGGTATCGAGCGATTCGCCGCCGGAACCGCGGGCAAAGATGGTTATTTTTTCCTCGGTCGCCTCTGTGATGCCGATATAGCCGCTGGCCATCCCGGTGAGGAACTGGACCAGGTCCATGGGGCTGATATAGGCGGAAAGCCTTTCCCGTTCCTTATTGTCCACCAGGTTGCTCAGGCCGTGGGCTACCCTGAAGGCCTGTAGCTGCTGGAACAGCTCCATGCTCCCCTCGCCGAGCGCCTGTCTCAGCACGGCGATTAACTTGCCGAGCTGGGGGTCGAAAGACAGCTCGCGCATGATCTTGCCGAGGCAGTCCATTTTTACCTGTGCGGTGATTTCCTCGGCGATGATCTCCATATTCCGCCGGCTTACCGGAGTGCGGATGCCGGGCCGCAGGAATTTTTTAAGCAGCGTGTTGCCGTCATCCACGCTTTTCCGCGCGCCGAGCATGTTGTTGAGACTGATAAGCTGGGTGATAAGCTGGCTGATCTTTTCCTTTTTCCGGTCGACCTTGATTGCAGCGCTCTCCCCATCCTCAGCGTGGCCCGAGGCATGATGGATGAATTTACGCTCCAGGTCGGCGCAGGGTATTTCGAGGGTATCCAGGGCTTCGCGGACCTCCGGCCGGCCTTTGGGGTTCCAGGGGGCGTGGCGGAAGACCATGCGACCGATCAGGAAGAACACCAGGTTGTCCGGCTCGTTGAAACTCCGGCTGGCCCATTGGTTGCGGTACCAGTTGAGGCTGGCGAGAAAGATCATCCTCTCGATCAGGCGCTTGTCGTTCATCTCATGGGCCAGGTCCAGGGATTCGAGTTTGAGCTCGGCGATAAACGCATCCTCAATATAGCCGATACCGGTAAGTATGCTGCTTGCGTAAGCCATCATCTGCTCGAGCTCCCGGAAATAATCCCGGGCGGTTCGGGCGGCCTGTTGTTTGATCTCGTCATCCATCGGCTGGCTGATCAGGCTGTCGACCTGCTTGCAGTTCAGGCGGATGTTCTCGATCAGCTTTATTTCCTCGCGGTAGGTGACCAGCCGCTCTTTCTCCTCCTCGGCGGACTTGCGTGCGCTGGGGATCCGGCGCACGATTTCGTATTCCTTCGTCCCGCCCTCATCCATGGTAACAGTCAGCCGCTGGCCGAGAAGAATGTAATCCAGCTCCTCAACCTGGCCCTGGCGAAGTTTCAGCAGCCCGTTTTCGTTGAGGTTGTCCATCAGACGGGACAGTTGATTGATCTTTTCATCCCGGCCCTTGAGGTGCGGGTTCTGGCGCAGGCGCACCAGGGACTGGGCGATAAGCACCATAGGCTCGTTTTTTTCGGTGGTGTAGAAGCTGCCGAAAATTTTTTCCAGGTAGGTCCGGACGCGGGTGAAAATCAGACGCTTGTCCTGAATGGCCTTGATTTCGTACTTTTTCGTACGCTCGATGAGGTTTTCCAGCAGTTCCTCGCCCTCGAGCTCTTTTACATCGACTATTTTGGCAATCTCAAGTGGCATAATCGCTCAGGAATTAACCGGCACGGACAGCACCGGTCTCGCAGATGACGCCGGGCAGCCGCCCCGGCGAATCCGGGCCGCTCCGGCTGAGGGTGACCCGGGCCCTTAATCCGGCTCCGGAAATTTTTGCCTTCAGTCCTTTAAAGCACGGGGATAATTTCCCCGCGCACTTCTCGCAGTACCGCATGCTGCATTTGTTCCTTGAAAACCCGCGGATACCTTCCAATCAGCACCTTGACTCCCGGATACAGGACCTGGTGGATGGTAACCGAGGAGTTCTTGTGCTGTGCGATTTCGGCGTCCAGTTTATCGTTTTCACTCGTCAACTGTTCACGGTACCTCGGATAGTACTGGACAGTATCCTGCAGCCGGTTGTACAAGGTGAGCTGATCGGGGGGAAGGTTGCCCTGCATTTTTATCTTGAGCCGGGCCAGGACGTAGAGTGCATTTTTCACCTTTTCCTGGTTGATCTTGATTTTTTCCAGCTCCTGCCGAATCTCCTGCTTCCGCTCAAGGGCTTTGAAATTACAGCCGGCCTCAATTACGGTCGGAGTAAAATTAATGCTCCCCAGCTGACAAACCTCGATCGAGCCCCGGGCCTGGACCTGGCCGCCAATAATCGCGCCTTTCCGGCCGCTGGCGATAACATCTCCGCCGACTTTCGTATCGCAATGCATCAGCTCTCCGCCCAGGTACAAGTTGCCTTCGCACTGGATCTGCTGGTTCTGGGCAAATTTGACTGTTAAATCTCCCGCCGTGGTGACCAGGCCTTTATTGTGTCCGGTGAAACCCATTTTAAGCAGGGCGTTGCCGCCGCAGCGAACCTCCGCATCCTCGACCGTGCCATTGATCTCGAGGTCTCCGGAAACCGCGACCTTAAAGCCGGCTTTGACATCTCCATTGATAACCAGAGCGCCGACAAAATTGATATTTCCGGTCGAAAAATCAACATCGCCCTTGATCTCCAGCTTCGGCTGCACCTCGACCAGCTTGGCCTGGTTGATAGTCACGCAGCCATTACCGGCAGCGATCAAAAGGTCTGAATCGGCGGGCGCGATTTCAGTATTCGGGCCCTGGGGCAGCAGGGCGGTCCGTCCCTCCTGGGGTGGAATCGGCTTCTTGGTGACCGATATTCCGGCTCTTCCAGAAGTGGCCGGGATTTTGCGGCAGAGCTTGTCTCCTTGTTTGACATTCTCCAGAAAGGAGATTTCGCGGTAGTCGATCCGGCCATCCTCATCCTCTTTCGGCCGCATTTCCCGGGAGGTCTTGAAGTAATACTCGATTTTCCCATCCTCGCCCTGTACCGGCGGGGTTCCACGGGCGACCAGCACCTCCTGCTCGAAGACCGCATCGCGAAAAATCCGCTGAATTTCATCTTCCAGTATTCCATTTTCGACGCCCTTGGCCTTGAGAGCCTTGAAGGCATCCTCGGCGGTCAGTATCGCTTTGACTGCCCCCTCCTCACCGAAAAACGGAACGACCAGCCAGGCCTCCAGTTCCTCTTCCTTGAACAGGATATTGATCTTTCTCCATTCTTCGGCCATGAAATTTCACCTTTCGACCACTCCAGGCGTTCCGCGCGATCCAGTCAACAGGCTTGCGCCATGCAACATATATATAATAAAAAAAACTGTGAAGTAAAATATTTTGATCTGGAAAATGATAAAAGAGCGCCAATCCGCGCAGTTTGCGGGCAAAACCTGTTTCCGCGGCGAAAGTCTGGCAAGATACGGGCCACTGCAACGAGTTCGGTGGACAAGATAAGAAATATTGGGATAGGCGAACCGCCGGGGGACATTGAAGATTGGGCGTGGATTGCCGCCGGACTGAATCCAGGTTGGTCCGGGAAGGTTAATCAGGCTAACCGCCTAATAATTTAGCACTTGACATTGCTAGTATTTCCAAATAGATTACACATCTAATTATAAATTGATTCCAATTCTCTAATCCGTATTGCGACTATGATTCGCTTGCTGAAAAAAGGCCGTTGGAATTTTGCCCTGGTACTTTGCGCCTACCTTACCTTGGCGGTTGTCCAGCCACTGTTGCATACTCACCTTGATAATCTATCCGATTTGCTGCATTTACATAAGTTCGAGGATTTTCACCAGGGACAACAGAATCAAAATTATGAGCCGAGCGAGAACCATAATGACTGGAAGGTTCTCTCCGGCGATGTCAGCACTTTCCCGGCGGAATCAACCGCTGTCCATCTGTTGCTGAATAACTCAGGTTTCAATGCATACCCATCGATACAGCCGGTCACCACTATTATCCAAATCTGCCTGCCAGACTTACTGCCTGGATTTTTCGCAGCAACGATCCCGACGAGGATCAACCCTGTAGTCAATACAACGGAATATCCACCATTATTCAACTCACTCATAATCACCTCCCTGACCGACCTTTCCCCTCCTATTGCCTGATCAGTCTCATTTTTAATTCATGCGACACTGAATTGCACTAGCTGTCGCTTTTTTACTCTCAATCTCAAACAAGAAAAAAGCCATGAGGATACTCTATCTATCCGCGTGCATAGCTTTTTCTGTATTTAATGCACCGGGACAGTTGCGTGCGGAACAGCTTACTCTCGATCAGGCGGTAAAACTGGCGCTTGAAGTCAATCCCATGCTCGAAATCCAGCGACAGATAGTCGCAGAAGCCAGGGCGGAGCGATTGTCGCGTTCGCTGCTGCCCAATCCTTTACTGACCTATAACCGCGAGGAACTTGAACTCACCGAAGCCGGCGGCGGAGAATGGATTCTGGCCGCTGAAATGCCCCTGGATTTCATCTGGCGGCGCGGTCCGCTGTTGAGCGAGGCGGAGGCGAGTATTGAGGCGGAGAATTACGGCCTTGCGGCCCTGCGGGAACAAGTTCGGCTGGAAACCAGCCTGGCATATATCGAGACCCACTTTGGACGACAGGAACTGCAGGCTCGGCAGAGGTCCTCGGAAATTCTTCAGGAAATCCGGGAAAAATCCCGGGTTCTGAAATCCGAGGGAGATATGAGCGGATACGACCAGCGGCGGATCACTTTCGAGGTTTTCAGGTCGAGACGCGACCAGGTGCTGGCCGAAAACGCGCTTGGAGAAAGCGAAAAGAAACTGAACCTGCTCGTTTACCAGGACAGCCTCTCCCGGAAAGTGGAGACCGTGGAATCATTCCCGAAACAGTTGCCCGAACTTTCCGCAGAACGACTGGTGGCGACCGCTCTGGAACGGCGTGCAGACTTAAAGCGCTCTAGAACTCGCATCTCTGCTTTGAGGGCTGCCGTTCAAGCGGCAAAACGGGGAGCGTTGCCCGGACTGGGAGTCTCTTTGGGCTACAAGCGGCAGGTGGACGGATTCGAGGGACCGGTGGGATATTTCAACCTGAGACTGCCCCTGTTCGACAGGAATCAGGGTGCGGTGGCCGGCAACCAGGCCAGGCTCAACGCCGGAGAAGTGACTGTAGCCGCACAGGAAAGGCAGATCACCGCCGAAGTCGAAACAGCCTGTCAAAACTATCTCCGCCTACGGGAACAATTGGCTGAATACCGCGCTAACATGCTGGACAATCCGGAGCTGTTGATCGAAACCGCGAGTTTCTCCTACCTGGAAGGAGAGGTTTCCCTGGTGGAATGGATCGATGCAGTCCGTACTTATACCGAGGACGCTGTCATCCGCTTCGGATTGCTCCGGGACTGCTACTTGAGCCTTTATCGGCTGGAACTTCTCACTGGTGGTGATTTGCACTAATCACTGCATAACCATATAAGGTGAAATCATGCGAAAAACGATATTCTGGCTACTCGCCATAACGATCTCTCTCAGCGGGCAGGCCTGCTACAGTAGTCGCGGAGCAGAGGAGCAGGAAGGGAATGAGGAACAAGGCCAAGCACAAGGCCACCGGGCTGCCGCGGTAACTCTTTGGACAGACAAAACCGAACTGTTCATGGAATATCCTCCGCTCGTTGCCGGCAATCCTTCAACGCTGGTGATTCACCTGACAACGCTCGAAACTTTCGAGCCGGTGCGATCCGGTAAACTGACCGTTGAATTCTTCAGCGGCGAACAACATTTCGAAGTTGTGAACCACGAGCCGGCAAGGCCAGGGATTTACCTGCCGGAAGTAACAATACCCACGGGTGGCACTTACAAGTTATCCCTGCATATCGCCGGCGAGCAGGTAGAGGACCGTATTGAAATCGGCGAGCTGGTGGTCTATCCAAACCAGGATCAGGTTCCCCATGAAGAAGGACAACCGGCCAATGAAGAGATCGGCTTTCTCAAGGAACAACAGTGGAATACCAAGTTTAGAACCGAGTTTCCAAGGCTGAGAACCCTCCAAGCCTCGATCAGCACTCGGGGAGAAATTCTTCCCGCCTTTGACAGGTATGCCTTGGTACCGGCGCCTACCGCGGGATTTGTCGAACCGACGCTGAATGGGAAGGCGCCCCAGGCCGGAGAATGGGTCAGGAAAGGCCAGCAGCTTGTCACCATTACTCCACCCGCTACCTCTCAAACAAGTTTCGCGGATATCCGCAGGGAATACTTGCAGGCAAAGGCGGATTACGAGAGAGCCGAACGTCTGTTGGTCCGGGAAGCCGTACCGGAGCGACGTCTGAAGGAAGCCAGTTTGCGGCTTGAGGCGGCGGGGGCGGCATACCAGGCCGTGACCGGAGAAAATACGGACGGCTACCGGGCAGCAGAAAATAATGGCCTTAACTATATCGTCCGCGCGCCAATTGAAGGAGTAATAGACCGGATCGCTTTCGGCCTCGGTGAAAATATTGCCGCCGGTCAACAGCTTTTCAATATCATCGACCCGCGGAGAGTGAGGCTGGAGGTTAGGGTTCCGGCGGCGCTGTTCGGCCAGATAGAAAATGTTACCGATGCCGTATTCAGGATTGAAAGCGGCGGGGAACTTTTCCGGGTCGTAGAGCTGGGCGGCAGGCTTCTTTCCATAGGGTCGCAAGTGGACCGGCAGTCCAGGACGCTCTCCGTAGTATTTGAAATGGATAATCCCCAACAGAAGCTGAAGATCAACATGTTCGCTGAAATCGCATTATATACGGGCCAAAGTATAAACTGCCTGTCTATACCCGACTCGGCAATTCTGGACGACAACGGACAACATGTGGTCTATCTGCAGACCAGTGGAGAGTCTTTCCTGAGGAGGGAAATCGAGACCGGGATCAGCGACGGAGGCTACACTCAGGTATTAAGTGGAATCAGCGATAAGGACCGAGTGGTCACTTCAGGGGCTTATCAGGTAAGGCTGGCATCTCTGATAAATGCTGTGCCCAGCGGGCACGTTCACTGACAGAGTTAAAGCGCTGATAAAACCTGATCCTGGTACCGGAACTGAATTTCAATGGAGAAGCGATGTTTTCAAAACTGATAAACCTTTCCCTCAAATACAGGCTGGTTGTTCTAGTTGGGACCCTGTTCTTCCTGGTCAGCGGAGTGATCACCGCAATCCGGCTGCCAATTGACGTTTTTCCTGACTTGACAGCGCCGACCGTGACCGTGCTCACGGAGGCGCACGGAATGGCCAGCGAGGAAGTGGAGACCCTGGTCACATTCCCTATCGAGACTGCGGTCAACGGCGCAACCGGCGTGCGCCGGGTCCGATCCGTGAGCGCGGCGGGCATTTCGATTGTCTGGGTCGAGTTCGACTGGGGTACCGATATTTTCATCGCGCGGCAGATTGTCACCGAAAAGCTGCAGATAGCCCAGCGTTCCCTGCCTCCGATAGTCGACCCTCCGGTATTGGCTCCGATTTCATCGATCATGGGCGAAATTATGCTGATCAGCCTGAGCGCGGACACAGCGGCCTCAGCGGCGGATCAAATCAGTGAGATGCAGCTCCGGGAAATAGCCGATTGGACGATCCGGCGCCGGCTGCTGGCCGTGCCGGGCGTATCTCAGGTCGTTCCCATGGGCGGTGAAGTGAAAGAATACCAGGTGCGGGTATCTCCAGCGAAGCTTATTGCCCATGATGTGACTTTGCAGGATGTCTACCAGGCCGCCGCCGGGTGCAATGTCAGTTTCTCCGGCGGCCTGTTCATGGATTCCGGCCAGGAGTACCTGATCCGCGGCCTGGGCCGGGTCCAGAACCTAGATGATATCGGCCGCTCGGTAGTGGCGGTCCGCGGCGGGCAGCCGGTGCTTATCCGGGACGTAGCGGAAGTCAGGATCGGGCCGAAAATCAAGTTCGGTGATGCAGCGGTCAACACCCGGCCGGCCGTAGTCGTGATGGTGCAAAAACAGCCTGACGTAAACACTCTCGCTCTGACAGAGGACATTGAGTCCACTCTGGAAGACATCAAGCGCACGCTGCCGGAAGGGATCCTGGTTGACACTTCAATCTACCGTCAGGCTGACTTCATCGAAGTCGCGATCAGCAACGTCCTGACAGCTCTGCGCGATGGAGCGATCCTGGTTATAATAATATTGCTTCTGTTTCTCGGTAACCTCCGCACCACTGGTATTTCGGCTCTGGCAATTCCTTTGTCCATCGTGGCGGCAATCTTTGCCTTCAAACTATTCGGGGTGACGATCAACACGATGACACTCGGCGGGCTGGCAATCGCAATCGGCGCGCTGGTGGACGATGCGATAATCTACGTGGAAAATGTGTTCCGCCGGGTCAAGGAAAACCGTCACTGCCCTCCAGAAGAAAAAAGACCGGTATTCGAGGTGATCTCTTCGGCCTCGACAGAGATACTTGGGCCGATGATAAACGCCACGCTGATCATCCTTATAGTATTCATTCCGCTTTTTTTTCTGAGCGGTGTGGAGGGCAGGCTGCTGCAGCCGATGGGTTTCGCCTACATCACTTCAATCTTCGCTTCTCTTCTGGTGGCAATGACGGTAACTCCAGCTCTGTGTTCATACCTGTTGCCGGAAGCTCCGGCGATGAATCGGGAAGGCGACAACTGGCTGGTGAGCAGGCTCAAGCGGATTTATCGCCGCGTGCTCAGCCTTACACTGCGCTATCCAAAAGTGGTGCTTACAGGTTCAGCCGCTGCGCTGGCGGTTTCTCTCGCAATATTGCCATTACTTGGCCGGTCGTTCCTCCCGGAATTCAATGAAGGCTCCCTGACTCTCAGCGTGGCGACAATGCCGGGCACTTCCCTGGAAGAATCCAACAAGATCGGCAGTCTGGTCGAGCGGATACTGCTTCAGCACCCGGAAGTCCGGTCAACTGCCAGAAGAACCGGGCGGGCCGAACTGGACGAGCACGCGCAGGGGGTCAACGGAGCGGAGATTGATGTCCATATCGATCTGGACGGCGCCGACAAGGAAGATTTTTTCAACCGGCTGCGCAATTCCCTTTCGATAGTACCCGGTACGAATGTCACTATCGGCCAGCCAATCGGCCACCGGATAGATCATATGCTCTCCGGTACCCGGGCCAATATCGCGGTAAAAATATTTGGTTCCGACCTTTACCGTCTTCGCTCACTGGCACAGAGCGTCAGAGCCGAGATGGAAGGTGTCGCAGGTGTCGTCGATCTCGCCGTTGAGCAGCAGGTCGATGTGCCGCAGGTGCAGATCAAGCCTGACCGAGACCGGTTGGCTACTTACGGAGTGTCTGTTCGCGAGCTGGCCGGGATGGTGGACATTGCGTTGAACGGTGAAGATGCCTCCCAGGTGCTGGAAGAGCAGCGCAGTTTCGACCTGACGGTAAGATACGACTCTACGAACCGGGGTAGCCTGGAACGAATCCGCAACGCGCTGTTCGACACTCCCAAGGGAGCCAAAGTCCCCTTGAGCGCTCTGGCGGAGGTATACTACGAGCGCGGCCCTAATACGATCAGCCGTGAGAATGTTCAGCGTAAGATCGTGGTACAGGCGAATGTCTCGGGAGGAGACCTTCGCGGGGTGGTGGAAGAAATCCGTGGGAAAGTGGGCCGGAACGTGGCTTTGCCCGAGGGCTATCACATTGAGTACGGCGGGCAGTTTGAGAGTGAACAGGAAGCCACCCGGAGAATAACTTTACTCAGTCTGGCAGTGCTGGCGGCGATATACCTGATCCTTTACGTTGAATTCGGCGCGATGCGGCCGGCCTTGTTTATTCTGGCCAACCTGCCTTTGGCGCTGATCGGAGGAATCTGGTCCGTGTATCTTACCGGCGCAATAATCAGCGTCGCCTCTCTGGTCGGATTTATCACCCTGTTCGGGATTGCAACCCGTAATGGAATTCTGATGATAAGCCACTACCAGCATCTCTTACAGGAAGGTCTGGACTTTGAGGAGGCCATAATCCGCGGTTCGCTCGAACGCCTGAACCCGATCCTGATGACCGCGCTGACCGCCGCGTTGGCGCTGGTGCCCCTGGCCCTGGGGGGAGGCGAACCGGGCAAGGAGATCGAAAGCCCGATGGCGATAGTGATCCTGGGAGGGCTGTTCAGCTCGACCGCGCTCAACATGATTGTGATTCCCAGCCTGTTCAGTATGTTTGGGAAGCAGGCCAAAGATGTCGAATGAAAATACTTAAGAAAAATTTGATTTTCTAAATGTGGAGGGGCAGGGGGATTGACAGCCCGGAGCCTGCGGCAGTATTTTGGACAGATAAAGCGGATGCCAAAATTCTTTACGTTCAGCGGTCACGCCTGAGCCGGTGATAGACCCGGTAGGAAAGATAGGCGATTACCGAGGTCCAGAAAATCGATCGGGCCACCAGCGAGATTTGGCCGGCATATTTGAAATCAAACTTTTCGACCAGGACCACGGCCAGGCCGCTGAAAACTATCAGCCAGGTAAAGCGGAGCCTGGTGCGGTGACGGACAGGGATTTCCATAGCCGCCTTTCATATTGCGCCGGTCCCGGGTGCGGAAATCTTTCCGGGTACCAGGCCGGGAGAGTAGAACATTGCTCCGCCGGGACAAATCTCCGGCGAACCTTTTTCAGCCTATGGCCCGGACTTTCCACCGAGGCCGGGCGGCATTGCACCAGCGAGGTGAAAGATGCGGATTCTGGTTACCGGTGGCGCGGGATTTCTCGGCTCCCACCTCTGCGACTATCTGCTGGCGAAAAAGCACGAGGTCATCTGTATCGACAACCTGATCACCGGAAATATCGAAAATATCAGCCACCTGAGCGGCAATCAGAATTTTCATTTCATCAAGCACGATGTCACCGAATATATTTTCATCCCCGGCGCCCTGGACGCCATTCTGCATTTTGCCTCGCCCGCCTCGCCGGTCGATTATCTCGAATATCCGATCCAGACCCTGAAAGTAGGCAGCCTGGGCAGCCACAAGGCCCTGGGGCTGGCCCGCGAGAAAAAGGCGCGCTTCCTGCTGGCCTCGACCTCGGAGGTTTACGGCGATCCGCAGATTCATCCCCAGACCGAGGATTACTGGGGGAATGTCAACCCGATCGGCCCGCGGGGGGTTTACGATGAGGCGAAGCGGTTCGCCGAGGCCCTGACCATGGCCTATAACCGGACGCACGGGATAGAGACGCGGATTGTCCGGATCTTCAATACCTACGGGCCGCGGATGCGGCTCAACGATGGGCGGGTGGTGCCGAATTTTATCAGCCAGGCCCTGGAAGGCAAACCGCTGACTGTGTATGGGGATGGCTCCCAGACCCGCTCATTCTGCTACTATACCGACCTAATCGAGGGAATCTACCGTCTGCTGCTCTCCAACGTGGATACACCGGTCAACCTGGGCAATCCGGTCGAGTACACGATCCGTGAATTCGCCGAAAGGATTATCCAGGCCACGGGCAGCGCCAGCCAGATAGTGCACCAGAAGCTGCCGGTGGATGATCCCAAAGTTCGCCGGCCCGATATCGGCAAGGCGCGAAAGCTGCTCGGCTGGGAGCCGAGCGTAGCGCTCGAGGAGGGGCTGCGGCAGACTATCGAGTATTTCTCCGGGCGCCGCTGAGTTTCTTGTCCAGCCGGCGGCAGCCGAGTTTCCCGCTCATTTGATCCCGTGTTTGCGCTTGTACTCGGCCCAATTGGCTTTCAGATCGACGAATTCCTCGAAGGTTTTACAGAGCAGGAAGGGGTTGGTTTGTTTTTCCCTGCCGATAGTCGAGCTGGGCGCGGTCCCATAGTCGTGGCCCGGATAGACCCGGGTTTCATCCGGTAGAGTCAATATCTTCTTGTGCAGGCTGTCGTATTCCTCCCTGGCGCCCTTCTCGAGGTCGGTGCCGCCCACCTTGCCCACGAACAGCGTGTCCCCGGTTAGCAGAATGTCCTCGCAAAGCACACAGATCGAGTCCTCGGAGTGCCCGGGAGTGTGGATGATCCGCAGCTTGAGCGAACCGAACAGGATCTGTTCGCCATCCTCGACCGGCAGATCGGCGCGGTCGCCGTTGAGCTTGTGCATGACGATCAGGGCCGGGCTCTGACGGGCAATATCGTTCGCACCGCCGGTGTGGTCGGAGTGGTCATGGGTGCAGATGACGTACTTGAGCTCGCAGCCGTGACTCTGGTTCAGCTCGAAAAAAAGCTCCGGACGGCCCGAGGGATCGACCACCGCGGAACACCCGCCGGTCCGGTCCGCGAGAAAGTAGCCGAAATTGCGGTCGCCGCCGGTTCTGACCTGCTCGAATATCATCAAAGTTGCTCCTGTTGAGGGCGATATCAATTAAATTCACTCCGTCAAACCGGTTCACCGTCTCCCGGAAATCAGGGTAAAAAAACAGTTATAATTGTGGCATCCATATAGGTTGCACTTACGGTCATTTGAGTTCGTATACCGCCCATACGGTATTGACAAAGAGATTGTCGAACTTCCGCTGGTCCAAAATGAGCCGGGCCAGGTAATAACTGGCACTGCGGACTCCATAATATTTATATAGGGTCAGTGTTTTGGCGGCATGACGGGCACCGGGGTGGTGAATTAGAAAATTGGAGGCTTCGATATAATTGAAAAACCAGCGGTGCCGATCTTCGGGAGCCTCGAGCGGAAGGCCGTAAAATTTACCGCTGGAGGGCTCCGAGTGACGGATTAGGAATTTCATATCACTCCAGCAGTTAGGTAGACTGATGATGACGTAACGTCGGGCGATCCTGAACAATTCCGCGAAACCCGCGTGCAACTGCTCCAGGTGTTCGAGCACATCGCTGCACAGAACTGTGTTGAAAACCTTATCGCGCACTGGAATCGATGTTTGATCCAGATTGCAAATGATATCCGCCCCCGGTGAAATATCAAGGCCGAGGCAGTTGAAGCCGCCAGGTAAATAAGAAGAGAGCCTCTTTTTATCGCAGCCGATATCTATTAGCGGATCCAGGAGGTATTGGCCGAACTGCTCGACAATAAAGGATGCTTTCTCCGTCCTGTCCCGATATATTATTTTGGAGGGTATGTTTCTTTCGATTATTTCCATTCAGCAGCAGCTTGTGGCCCGGATAAAATGTTTCGCGCTGATAAATAAACAGTGTCCGGCGGTATTAGCCTTTCGCCCGTACAGCAATATTTAATATAAAAGCAACCGGCAGGCCGGACAAAGGATAATAATTGATGGGGACATTGTTTTCCAAGGCCGCGCGTGCGGGTTCCGGAGGGTATTTACATAATCCTCCGTCTAAAATCCCATGAACCGGAAGACATTCAGCCGGGAAGATTCAGTACCGTCAAAACCGCTGGGCAGATCTTGAACCTTTGAAGCGTTTTTTCCATAATACGGTGTGAGTGCCAGATGAGTGCTCTGTTCGGCAAGTTTTTCAAAAAGAGAAGGGAGAAAAGCCGGGCGGTAATGCAGTTAAGCAGACTGGATACTCTCCGGTATGTGGTGGAAAAGGGGTGTTCCGTGGCCAGGTTTGGCGACGGAGAGATGCATTTCGCGCTCCACGGGCTTCGCCGGGGTTTCGAGGGTATTCATTTCCAGCGGCCGGATCCCCTTCTGGCGCTGCAACTCAGAAAAATCCTGGATGAGTCGATCGAAGGGTTACTGGTCTGTTATAATAATCATTTCATGCAGGAAGATTATCACCGGGTGGTTCTCGATTACGAGCGTAACCCGCGGAAAGAATACTCGGAATACCTGTCCCTGCGGCGTGAGAGGGATACCGGGGTGCTCGAAAGAAAAAGGCAGAGAAGGGTTTACCGCAGGCAGTTCGAAACCGTGCAGAAAAGCACCACCTGGGGGCTTTTCGGTGACTCCACTCTTTTTGCCATCGGTTTTTTCGTGGAAGAATACTGTGCGGACCGTATGTTAGAAGTATGCGATCTGTACAGAAAACTGATCGAACGCAGAAAAATTTTGATTGTCGCCCCGGAACGGCCGGTGCTGGGAGACTCTTTTCGCCGCCTCCACAAACAGGGTTTGATTCGCAGCGCCGAGCGGGTCGATTTCATTTCGATCCCGGAAGCCGATTGTTTCCAGAACTACGAGGACATCCTGAAAAGAATCAAGTCATTCCAGAATATAGATACTGTATTCATTCAAGCCGGGCCGACTGCGACCGTTATGGCGGCGGAACTCGCCGGTTGTCACGGCATTACAGCGTATGATGTAGGCACCTGGAATGTGTCGTTGCAAAAAGCGGCCAAAGTCCACGGGATTAACTTCTAGCCTGCTTAAGATAAGATAATTCAGGGGATGAACGGGAAAACAGCCCATGCCTGAACCGCAAACCTTGAGAACCCAGGTCCTCGGCGGTACAAAATGGACCATTATCTCCCGCCTGCTTTCATTCCCATCAAAAATCGTTATCTCCATCATTCTGGTACGGTATCTTTCCCGAGAGGACTACGGCACTTACCGGATAGTTCTCGATCTGAGCGCCGTTACGATTTATCTGGTTTCTCTGGGCATTCAACATTCAATCAGCCGCTATGTGCCGGAAATGTTTGAAAAACAGCAATTTTCGAACATAGTGAAGATGGTGGCCGGCATGACCGGCCTCCGCCTCGCTGTTAACCTGCTATTATTGACCATTTTTACATTGTGCTGGCGCCCGCTGTTCAATTTTTTCCACCTTCCACAGATCCTCGCTTCGAGCCTCGGACTGATTTTTTTGTTTATTCTGCTGCAGCGGACGGTGGAAGTTTTCGGCCAGTATTTCCATACGGCGCTACTGGACTTTCGTTTCCAGACCCTGCATGACATTATCAAAGACGCCACTTTCATTGGCGGCATTGTGGCTACCGGCCTCCGGGACTGGGGGCTGACCGGCGTGCTCTGGACCCTGATCGCCAGCGAGCTGGTCAGCTTTGCAGTCTACGGGAGCTCGGCTTTGTACAAAGCAGCCCAAATGATAAAACCACGGAGCCTGAGCCGTACCGGGGACAGCTCCGTGCCTGTCAGCAGGATAGTTCACTATTCCGCTTATAATATCCTGTATACTTTCAGCGGCCTGGTTATCGGCGCCAGCCTCGACAGTTTCATAATCGCGAAATTCGCGGGTATGGAAAAGGTGGCCCTCTATACTTTTGGCCTCGGCCTGATCATGATGGTTCATTCCATCAACCCTTTGAACCTCTTCAAACCGATTTTCAACAATATATTCGTGCGCAAGTATGCGCAGACTGGAGATAAAGCGGTACTTTCCCGCGGCGCGGCGCTGAGCGCCAAGCTGGGACTCTTTATTGCCCTGCCGGCGCTGGCCGGGGTCTGCCTGCTGGCCGGGCCGATCATCCATTATGTCTATCGGCCCGATTATTCAGGCGCGCTGCCGGTCATCTATTTATTCGCCATCATCTTCGTTTTCCGCTGCCTGAATATTGTGTACACTGCGGTGATCAATACCCTCGAGCTAGTCCGGTATTTCCTGTGGCTGTACATCGCCGGCTTGCTCAAGCTGGCGGCGGCAATCGTCCTCACCTGGTACTGGGGAATCATCGGCATGGCGAGCGCCGCCTGCCTCAACGAGATAATTTCCTGTGCCTTACTAGGCTACATCGTAGAGACCAAAGGCGGGATATCGCCCTGGCGCGCGGACCGCTCATACACCCGGATCCTGTTGAATACCTCGGTGATGGCCATGTTCGTGTTTGCAGTGCTGGGCTGGATCGGCGGAGTGGTTTCACTGGTCGCCACCGCCCTAGCCGGCGCAGCGATTTATTTTGGTATATCCCTGAAAATAAAGCCATTTCGGGCGGAGGAGCGCGAAGTAATCAACGCGTTCTTTAAACGTAAAATCATGGTTTTCTGACATGCGACTGCTATTATTTTTCACCTTCGAGATGTCTCTGGAGAAATGGAGCAGGGCCGGCCTGGTCCGGCATGGTCTCAAATTCTATAACGAACTGGCCCGCAACGGCATTCAGGTTGACCTGGTCACCTATGCGGGCCGCGAGGATTATGTTTATCAGCCGCTTCTAGTCCCCGGTGTGGCCGTGCACCCGGTCTTTATCGCCGGGCCGGCGAACCTTTGGCTGCGTTTTTTCCTCTCCTGGCTGCTTCCTTTTCGGTTGCGGAGCCTGATAAGAAAATCCGACCTGGTCAAAACCCACCAGATGTGGGGCAGCTGGCAAGGCCTGGCGGCGAAGCTTCTCTATGGCAAGAAGTGGATTCTGCGGGGGGGATTCGAGCATCACCGAGCCCTTCTTTCTGAGAAAGCCTGCCTGCGCGACCGGCTGTTCAGTTTTATCCTGAGCTGGCTGGGTTACCGTCTGGCCGATGCCGTTGTCTGGAGCAATGAATCCGATCTTCGCTGGTCTGTCGATTATTTCGGACTTAAGGAGGCGGACCCGCGCTTTCAGGTGCTACCGAACTATGTGGATACCGGTGAGTTCAGGCCCAGACCCGCGGTCCCGGAAAACAGGAACATCCTCGCAGTAGCCCGGCTGGATCGTGAGAAGAACCTGGATTCCCTCCTCAGGGCCCTGACCGGCAGTGACTACCACCTGGAGCTGGTGGGGGATGGTCCCTTGCGGACCGGGCTGGAGCAGCTCGCCGGGGAGCTGAGTGTGAAAGTCGGTTTTTCGGGGAGATTGCCGCATGAGGAGTTGGTGCGCCGCATGCACGAGGCCAGGGTTTTCGTCCTTTGCTCCTGGTACGAGGGTTTGCCTTCCGCCCTGCTGGAGGCTATGGCTTGCGGAATGGCGGTGGTCGGAAGCCGGGTGCGGGGAATCCGGGAGGTGATAACAGATCAGGAAAACGGCCTGCTGGTCGAGCCGGAACCGGATTCGATCCGGCAAGGCCTGGACCGCCTTATGCATGACAACGCCCTTTGCGAGCACCTGGGAAGGAATGCCGCCCGGCTGATTACGGAAAAATACAGCCTGGAGGGCGTACTGCGCCAGGAGATGAGCCTCTACAACCGTCTGGTGGGCTTTAAACAAAGCCCGGAGACTACAGCCGTGGAAGAATAGAGCTTGCCAGCAGTCTGCGGTAAGGCAGATAGAGCGGAGGTTTTTTGCACAGCGAAAGAGCTTGAAACAGGAAGTGTCTCATCTTGGCCGGCTCGCCTGCTTTTCGGTAGCCCTCAGCGACATCCAGGTAAGCCCGCGCGTAAATTTCATTTTTGTCCCGCCGTAGCTCCTCCGAGATGCCTTCCATGGCGAAGACGCGATCGAGAATAGCGATCAGATGTTTTTCCCTTTCTCCCATGCGCGCTCTCTTGTTGGTAATGTTTTCCGAGTGCACCCGGTAGTTCATCAGGTGCTCATTGATGAAGACAGACGGGTAGCGTTTGGAAAGCCTGAGCCAAAATTCCCAGTCATGCCCGGCTGTCAGCTCCGGATCGTAGGCTCCCAGCTCCTCGACGCAGCGCTTTCGCACCACCGTTGCGCCGTGGGGGATCGGGTTCAGCCAGCGGACGATATTGTCGAATTCCCGGCCGTAAAAATCTCCCTGGTGACAGATTCTATCCCTCTTGCGGGGTCTCTTTTTGCCGCTCTGATCCATCAGGGAGATCCGGGTGTAAACAAAACCGGCAGCGGGATACGCGAGCAATGCGCCGATGCACTTTTCGAGAAAATCCGGCGCGTAAGTATCATCGCCGGCTATAATAGCCAGGAATTCTCCCCGGGCCAGGCTGTAGCCCAGATTGCAGGTCCGCGGGAAGCCGAGGTTCTTTTCGTTGCGGTACAGCCGTACCCGGGGCTCGGTCTCGAATTTCGAGAATATCTCAGCCGTCCGGTCCGTGGACGCGTCATCCAGCAGTAGAAGTTCCAGGGAGGAGTAACTCTGCTCCAATACTGAACGCACCGCCTCAGCCACGTAGGCTTCCTGGTTGTAAACCGGTATCAGCACACTGGCCAGTGGACGGTCTGTCATGGCGATATATCCGCGGTCAATCCGGTTATAGCCGCTCCGGACGCTTTTTTTGCGAATCAACAATCCATTGCAGGGTTTTTTCGAGTCCCTGTTCAAAACTGGTTCCGGCTCGCCACCCCAGTTTCTCGATCTTGCCGGTCTCGGGGATTGGTTTCAAATTCTCGCCCGGCCGGGCGGGTCCATATTGAATTTGCATACCGGGAGGCCCATAAGTCTGGATTACCTTATCGGCAAGCTGCCTGACGGAGATCCGGTTCCGGGAGGCGACATTATAGATTTCCCCTATCGTATCGTCTCTTTCCATTAACATTAGTGTCGCGTCAACGTCATCCTCCACGAAAGTGAAGCACCTGATCTGCTCGCCGGAACCGAACACCCGGGGCGGCTGCCCTTTAAGCACCCTGGAGATAAAAATGCTGACAACTCCGGCATCCCCGGAATAGTCCTGCCTTGGACCGAAGACATGGAAATAGCGCAGTACAGTGACCGGCAGCCCGTATTCACGGTGAA
>Ga0156185_1123_pt3 | contig 18828 bp, 9 predicted proteins | sample RifCSPlowO2_12_FD_107838 | JGI IMG/M metagenome (GOLD analysis project Ga0156185, IMG submission 107838) | Candidatus Glassbacteria bacterium RIFCSPLOWO2_12_FULL_58_11 | reverse complement strand
TACTCCGTTACTGCGCTGGCAGCCGGCCAGGGACCCGGACGAGGGTGACAGCGTAACCGACTACCAGGTGATGATCAGTCTCTTTCCGCGCTGCCGTTGGCCACTGGGCTCCTCCCTCCACCGCAATACCGGCTCAAATGTCCCCGAGTGGAGCGTGCCGGAAGGCTTTCTAAACTCGGGTGTCACTTATTACTGGAAAGTGCGAGCCAGGGACAGCCGGAGAGCCGTGGGTGAGTGTAGTGAAGTTTTTTCCTTTAAGACAGCGGAAAACGCCGAATGATATGGCCTGGATTTATCCTCTGCACCGGGGGGAATCCGTGAAAAGAACGTCCTTGCTTTTTGCTCTGGCGTCAGTATTGATATTCTTGATTTACGATTCCCGTTCAAGAATGGCGGCGACGAGAGACTGAAAGTCCAGCTCGAAACAGTCACCCCGAACTTCGACTATTTCGAAGTGGCGGTGGACAAGGGCAAATGGCAGAGATCGGCCGAAGTATTCACCTGGGAGCTGCACGAGGAGCAGAATTTTCTCCAGGCGAGAAGCGTCAATAAGTTCAGCATAGCTGGAGCGGAGCACAAGGTTGTGCTGCTGGTCGAATGATTGCACCATCTCGTTCTTGGAGTTTCTGCCAATTGAAAGGAAGATACATTGATTCTGCGGCATGAATTTATCGTTTTCCTGTTGTTTTCGTTCCACGCCGGGAGTTTGCCGGCGAATAACGGCGACGTCAGGGAGCACACCGAGCTTGTGCGAAATGCAAGCCATAGTTTCGTGATCGATGTCGGCGGCACGCTCGATCCGGAAAATATCGAAATCACTATCGAAAATACCGGTGGGGTTCCGGTAGTTAAACCACGCATCAAGGTCAATGGCAAATACAATTTTTATACCCTGGAAGATATGGTAGCCGAAATCACCGCCGGCTGCGCTACCGATGAAGAAAAGGCAATGGCGATATACCAGCACGTGGACCAGAACTACTACTGGTGGAGTTTTCCCCGGGACAACAGCAGCTATAATCCGGTAAGGCGGTTCAACGTTTATGGCTATCATATCTGCGCCCAGGCCGCCACTCAGTTTGTCGCTCTATGCCGTGCCGCCGGAGTCGATGCGCGCGTATATGAAACCGGCGTGCACACTATTTCAGAGGCTTTGTGGGACGGTGCCTGGCACCTTCTCGATTCTGACTTCGGCGCATGGTACGTAAAAAGCGACAACCGGACAATCGCCTCGATCCAAGACCTGCTGGCACAGCCGGAATTGGTGGCTAGAACCTACAAACCCTATCGCTGGTACCGTCGGGACGACGACAGGAAAATCATCTACCGCCCCGACGGCGAACCGCCTGATGCCGGGTTGAAGCATATTTTTGACTCGGCCCGGGAAAAGGGCCGGATAGAACATTCTTACGACGATCGGGTCTTTACCGATTATTCGATGGATATAACCCTGCGTCCCGGAGAAAAACTCGTTCGTTGGTGGAAACCGGTACTCGGCAAGTATTTCGACCAGCGTGAAAAACTCGAACCGCCGCGTTATGGCAATGGCCAACTTGTCTTCGAACCAGACTTCAGCCGCCATGACTACAGCGGTTCGATCCAGCGGCGGAACCTGAAGTTTGCCGTCGAAGATGGAGTTCTGCCCCAGGTTCACCCTGACCTATGGCAGGACTCGGCCCACGGCGAGGTGAGTGATCTGGTAATACCGGTTCGAAGCCCTTACGTAATCGTAGGAGGTAATGTAGAAACTGCATTCTATAAGGGAGGCACTTCCTCACTCGACAGAATTACGTGCAGTGCGGACCTTGATCCGACCGGAGATAAACGGACAAGGCTCTGGAATTACTACGAATGGGCTTGCGGCCAGGGAGAAGTCCAGCAGGTCCTGGATGATAAGCTGATCAGGGATGGCAGGCAGGCAACCTACGATTTCGATGTGATTTTCAGCATATCCGCAAATCAGTCAGGCAAAAGCATCCCTAAAGCGTACCCGATGATTTACGGCGGCATTTCCGGTCTCGAAAAGGTAAAAATCACGGCTGACCTTCAGGTAAACCCCTCCAGCCTGCCGGCTTTGTCCCTGGGCAGAAACGTTATTTCCTACGCAGATCAGTCCGGTGGAGACCGTGATGTCAAGATAACCTACCGTTGGCGGGAGAAGTCTGGCCAGCATCCTCCCGGCCCGCCGCGGCAGGCGGTATCACCAGCAGACGGTTCGGTCCGAGTAAACGCAACGCTTGAAATCCAATGGTCGGCGGCAAACGATCCTGACGGGGACGACATTGTCTGCTATAGATTCCAGCTCAGCTTCCGGCCGGACTGCGCCTGGCCTCTGGCGACAAATTTCGACCGGGATATCAGAGAGGGGACGAGCTTAAAAGTTCCAGAAGGCTGGCTGAACCCACGCACTACCTACTACTGGCGCGTGCAGGCTGAAGATGAGTACGGCAACCGAAGCCCCTGGAGCAGGGTTTTCAGTTTTACAACCAGATAGACGAATCATATCGCTAAAGTCAGAGACCGCGAAAGGAGAATAAATGAACTGCAGATCTGGTCTGCGGATATTGTCGTTGGGGCTTTTGTGCATGCTATTCCGGACGAATATGGCCGCAGCCGAGGACTTCGAGCGCCGCTGGAGCTTCGCGTCTGAATCTTCGGCTCTAGTCTATTGGCAGCTCGGGGAAATATCCCATTCGGCCTACAGCTACCTGGAGTACGGGCGTACCGAAAAACTTGGACTTCGCACCGAACGCTCGCCGAGGCCACGCTGGTCTCACCTGCACCATTTATCGGGACTGGAACCCGGCGTAACCTGCTACTACCGGATGGTAAATATCGACCCTGCAACCGGGGAGAAAAAGGAAAGCCCGATTGCGACGATTTTACCGACCAGGAAGGAAAACGCGGTGTATCTTCCTGGAAACCTTTCCGGACCGCCGTACGTGCTGGATAAACCGGATGCCTATTACGTCCTGACAAAAGATATCACGGCCGAGGGCACCGCTTTCGATATCACGGCAGGCGGTATTACTCTCGATCTCGACGGCCACCGGGTCGTGTTCGGCAACGACACCGACGAACAGGTTAACGGGGTCAGATTCTCTTCCCAGGTGGAAGATAAGGTGACTTTATGCAACGGGATTATCGTTCAGGGTCGACGCTCGAGGGACTATAGCGCCGCGGTCGCTAGCATCAACCGTCCCTGGCCCACCGAAATATTCGGGATTACCACCGATGTGCAACTGAAGTGCGCCTATCCGGTCTACATTACTGGCGGAGACCGGATTGATATTCACCACAACTACCTCTACAGCCGGGTTACGGAGATCGAAAACCGCCATTATCCAGGCAACTCTCTCCTGAGAATTTATCCAATTTCGAATTCAACGGGCGGCATCCATGTCCATGATAACCTGCTCACGGAGGGCTGCCATTGGGGCATCGTGGTTCGTGAGGAAGCGAGAAATGTTGAAATAGACCACAACGACATCCAGCATCACCAGCAATACGTAAATGGTTACGCGATAAGTCCATGCGCCGGGGCGGACGTTCACCACAACAGGATCACCTCCACCGGCCGCAGCCTTCATCTGACGAGACCCGGGATCCGGGTGCACGAAAACTATATCGACACCCAAGGACATATGGATCTGGACGACCTGCCGGCCGGCTCCCGGCCGTTCCATCACCACCTGATAGAACAGCATGGGATCAAGCTGGAAGGTGGAAACGTCAGGAACTGTAAGATTTACGGGAATGTCGTACGGATTACCCAGCTTCCGCCGGTTGATTCGGACGGCCAGGGAGACCCTTCGGATAAAGTGGACAATGGAGTATACGTGCGTTCCAGAGCCACATTACTTTCGTCAAGCCAGCTCGAAGACAAATCCATGAGCTGGGAGGTCAACCGCTGGCAAAATTATTACGTCAAATATGCGCCTGATCTGCCTCCTGCAAAGATAGACAGCAACCATTCCTCTGTTCTTTTTGCGAATTTCGGAATTACGAAACCTGCGGAATATTCTATTTACATGAAATGGGAGTACGTTCCACCCACGCCTTTGAACATTTCCTGCCGCAACCCTGAGGCAATGAACGAAGTCTATGGCAACACATTTATCGCCATCACCCATTACGGCAAAACGCGCCATGGAGATTACGGCGATTCCGGCCAGTGGGCCTCGGCAATCATGTTTGTCTCGATGAATAACGGGCCGGCGGCAGATTCGGGCAAATATTCAGTCTACGTACATGATAACAGCTTTATGACTAATGACCTGTTCCTCAATTCCTATAGCGAAGTAAACATGAGCGTGCGCATTGAAAACAACACCTTCACGCTGGTCGGCAAGCCGTTAGTGACTGAACGGGAAAGCCGGCTGCGCAATCTCGGCGCCGGACTGGAGCAATCCATCAAGCTCGGTGGAAATAAATTCGACTCGAGCGTGGCTGATCGTAACCGGCACTGACCGTGGACAGGCAGCGATTAATCGAGAACTGGAAAATGAACAGATTTCGACTGGGATTAATTCTACTCGCGCCTGCTGTTTGCTTATTGGAAGCAGATAGAGCTTACGGCGGCACTTTCGACCGACAATGGACATCCGTATCTGAAACGTCGGCGGTCGTCTACTGGCAGTTGGGCGATATAACGAAATCGGCGGTCAGCCAGGTGGAATACGGCACTTCTGAACGGCTGGAAGAAAGCACGGTCATGACAAGCAAGCCGCGCTGGTCGCACCTGCATTACCTTACAGGACTCAAACCAGGCGTTGTATATTACTATCGCCTGGTCGCCGTCGATACCGATACCGGCCTGCGCTCTGAAAGTGAAACCCTGTCCTTCCAGACTGAGATCAAAGCCGAGGCGCTCCGCCTTCCTGGTGCTCTGAGCGGCCCGCCTTATGTTCTGGACCAGCCCGATACCTACTACATCCTGACCGAAGATGTTTCGGCAGATGGCAATGCTTTCCAAATCGCAGCCGATGGAGTTACCCTCGACCTGGATGGCCATACGGTAGTGTTCGGCAAGAATACCGACGAACAGGTTTTCGGAGTTCGCTTCATCAACCAGGGCCGGGGCACTCTCTGCAACGGCTTTGTCGTGCAGGGCGAACGATCTGGGAATTACAGTTGCGCGATCCGCAGCAACAGCCGCCCATCTCCCACGGAAATTTTCGGGATTTCCACCGACGTACACCTCAAGTGCGCGTATCCGATTAACTTCCTCAGTCAGGCATCAGATGTTCAGATCCACCACAACCACCTTTACAGCCGGGTTACCGAAATCGAAAGCCGGCATTATCCAGGTAACGCTCTCCTGCAGATGTACATCTCAGGCGGGAACATTCGTATCCATGACAACCTGCTGACCGAGGGCTGCCACCGCGGCATCTACCTTTCCGAATCAGGCATTAATGTCGAAGTGGACCACAACGACATTCGACATCACCAGCAATACGTGAACGGATACGCTCTGATCCCCTGCGCCAATGCGGACTTTCACCACAACAAGATCACTTCAACCGGCCGCGGCGCTCACCTGACTAAGGAAAATATCCAGTTCCACGACAACTATTTCTATTTGTCAGGCCATCAGGATTTGGACGATCTGCCCTCCGGCTCGAGGCCATTTTCTCATAACCTTATCGAACTGCATGGAATAAAGTTCGAGGGAGAAGAGGTGGTTAACTGCAAGGTGTTCAGCAATTATGTGCGCATTGCCCAGAAGCTTCCCTCCGATTCAGCGGGCCTGGGCAACCCGGAAGACAAGATTGAAAACGGGGTATACCTGAGATCAATCCCGGCCGGCAGCGGCCCGACCAGTCTGACGGATAATACCCAGAACTGGGAAACCGGCCGCTGGCGTCAATATTACGTCCGGTATGCCGATGGATTCCCACCCGCCTATATCAGCCAGAGCAGTCTAAATACACTTACCGCCAACTTGCAGGGCTCTGCCGGGCCTCAATATACGATCTACATGAAATGGCAATATGTTCCACCAACACCTCTGAACATCGCCTGCTACAATGTCCAAGCGGGTAACGAAGTGTACGGCAATACCTTTATCGCGCTCACCGGATACGAGGACCGGGACATCCGGCACGGTGGTTACGGTGATACCGGCAACTGGGCTTCCACTATCATGTTCGTCAGCATGGACAAGGGAAGCGCCACTCCAGGGATGTATTCGATTTTCGTACACGACAATACTTTTATCAGTAACGATCTGTTCCTTAACAGCAGCAGTGAAGTCAATATGACCGTGCGGATAGAAAACAACAATTTCAAGCTGACAGGAGCACCTCACGTTACCAGCCGGGAAAGCAGGTTCAGGGCAGTCGGGACGCCGCTCGAGACTTTGGTCAACCAAGGCAACAACCAGTTTTCCTTGAACACAGACTGGAAAAATCCGGACATTAACGGCGATGGCCGGACAAATATTACGGATGCTGTCGTGTTTCTGTTGAAGCGCCGGCAATCTGATCACATTCTGGGCGACTGGAACGTGGACGGCCGGGAAGACTTAAGCGACGTGGTTGCCCTGCTCAGGGAAATCTTATCCACTAGTCTGACACCGCAAAATGAGTTTACGTTGGACGCACTTCAAACGGTGGACGACATATCGATTTACACCTCAGCAGCATTCGCCCGGCTTGAATCTGTAGGCATGGATGGACTTTGATGATCTGGTGAAAACCGGAACCGTAAAATTTTCATTGAACGTAAAAAAGGAGAAAAAATTGAAACTCAGGTATGAGCCGGTGGAACTTAAGGCCAGATATACGTTCAACATCGCCAATCAGGACGTTGCCGGCGATATTTTCAGGAACGTAGTCGTCCACCTGGAATACGATGGAATTACAGGCTGCGGGGAAGCCGCTCCTTTTGAAATTTATGGTGAGAATCAGAGAACGGTCATGGCCGCCCTTGATACGATTACTCCCTGCATTGAAAAGATGAAAACTCCCTGGGAGGCGGAAAGCCTGATGGAGTATCTCGACCGAAAACTAGAGCGAAATTTCGCCGCCAAGGCGGCCATTGATATGGCGCTCTTCGATCTTCAGGGTAAAATCTGCGATCTGCCGGTGTACCGTTTACTGGGATTGAGCGTCGAAAAGATCCCGATGTCGACCTACACGATCGGCATCGATTCGGAAGAAGTGATCCGGGAAAAAGCAAATCAGGTTGCAGATTATCCGCTGCTGAAGATCAAGGTGGGAGGTCCGGAAGACATTAAAACAATAAAAATTGTCCGCAGTGAAGCTCCTCAGGCGCGCTTGCGAGTGGATGCAAACTGCGGCTGGCAGCCGCGCCAGGCTTTGAAAATGATCGAACAGTTGGTGGAGTTCGGCGTTGAGTTCATCGAACAGCCGCTGCCGGCTGAGAATAAGGAAGGCGCAAGATGGCTCTATGAACGCAGCCCGTTGCCGCTGATGGCGGATGAGTCCTGTGAACGGCTTGAGGACATCCCGGAGTGCATCGGGCGTTTCGATGCGATCAACATCAAGCTGGCCAAGTGCGGGGGGATCAGGCACGCGCTGAAAATGATCGGCTGCGCCAGGGCACATCAATTAAACGTAATGCTCGGCTGCATGGTGGAAACCAGTATCGGAGTGACAGCCGCTGCCCATATAGCCCCGCTGGTTGACTACATCGACCTGGACGGCTCCGAGTTGACGAGCAACGACCCTTGCCACGGCATGACCTTCGACAAGGGGAAAATAATCCTTTCCGACAAACCAGGACTTGGTGTGGAGATGCGCAGCTTTCAGGAGGTGGAATGCGTTGAAAGTTGAGGACTTTCAATAATTCCGCTCCCGCCCTCAATCATACGTCGTGAAGAAAGGTTTCTTTTATATGGGAAAATATGGATTTCGGGAAAGTCTTAATCCTTATAAAAAACCCGAAAAGTGGAATGGATCGGAAAATTTCATTGAACGAGGCGGATGGGTGTTGTTGAGCAGCCACACTTATAAGAATAGCCCGTCTGTTTCCCCGAATGTACTGATGACCAGCATTTCTGAAGTTACAAAAGTGTGGGGAGTAGTGTGAGAAACATTGTAAATCTAAATAGATAAGGTCTTGGGAAGATCTCCCAAACCCTTATCATTCAATGGTGGGCACTACTGGATTTGAAGGAAGTGACCTCCAGCTTTTAAGGCATATGGCACGGCGTTTTAACTAAATCTCTAACTCATTGATATTCAACTCAAAAGTGCACGATTGCCCTATTTGCGCTTTTTCTGATTGAATGTCATAGATGTATTAAATGCCCTCAAGTTTGGCACAGCTGCGGCACAGTTTTAGAGAAAAACTTGGCTGTTAAGCCGGAGGACGCGAGTTTATGTCTCGTTGGCATGAAGGATAAGATATTTTGGAGTTTCAGGGGTTATCTATTAATTGGGTGAGAAACGGATTCGTAGCTATAATTTATATTAGGTTCACTGAGAGGATTCGATTATAGACGTATAAAACGAAGCTTCAGGAAACGAAAGGGAAAATTTTTCACCAATGGTAATAGATTATGAATTACCAGCCCAGAGCTGCTATCTCCAATCCGCAGATCACCGTCGCAGGACTGGCTCCATTAAGGGCTGGAACCACTTCCAGCCGCAGTTCCTGGTCAGCCATCACCCGCTCGATCTCCTTGACCAGCACTCGCGTTCCCGGGCCAAGACTATCATCGCCTAGATCCAAGTTTTCCAGCACCTTATTGCCCTGGATGTAAACGTCGAAAGGACTCTTTCCTCTGGCGCTTGCTCCTCTAATTGGGAAAACCAGCGACACCCGATAAGGTCTTTCTCCAGTCGGTTTGTCCGCCAGGCGCACCGAAATTTGGCGCACCCCCTCCACTCCGGAGGCGGCTACCCAGCGCGGACCTTCGCCGATGATTTTCGAGCTGTGATGGCAGAACCAGCGCAAATTATCGCCGGTCACGGTTACCTGTATTTCCGGGGAAGGCCCTCCCCGGCTCGGGTAGTCCAGCCAGAGTGTGCCGTTATCGGCTATCCGGTCACCCGGGGCTCCAAAGTTAATCCCCACCCGCCTGATTGGATCGCTGCCGCGCTCGATATCATTGAACGTCCAGTATTCGGCTTCCGGTTCGTAAAGCATGGCCAGGGAGGTCTGGTTCTGGTAGCTGCAAGAACAGGTTCTGGTGTAATCGGGCGCGTTAAGTACACCATCAGCGGCCACAAGGTTCGAGGTACACCCAGACTTGAATCCCCCCATGTTGCCGGTGCCGCCAAAACGGTCCAGGTCGTAGAAGCCGGCTGCGGCGGAACGGAAAGTCAGGAGATGTTCGCTGGCAATGGGGTAATTGCAGCCGTAATTGCGTTTCCAGATAACCGGAACAAGCTCGCCGGTGAGCGGGTGGTTCTGAAGAATTGGTCCGCCGGTGAGAAGGCTGAAGAGCTTTCCGCTGGTGATTATCTTGCCATTGTGCAGGATGGGAACCGAGGAATATTCGAACTGCCGATCCCAGATCAGATTACCACTGGCGGCACTATAGGCAGCCATCCGCTTGCCGTCTTCTCCCTCGACCATGTCCGGGGATGGCCCGGTGGACTGCAGAAGAATCCCTTGCTCTCGCGAGAATGCCAGCCGGCTGCCGAACACACCCTCCCTGTGTTCCCATAGAAGTTTCCCGCTGGCGATGTCGAGAGCTTCCAGGCGGTAATCCGCAGGCGGCTTCCCGCCGCGCCGCTGAATCTGGGCTTCCAGGTAGGGAGGCAGTTTGTCCAGGCAGAAAAGCCTGCCTTCCCCGGCTGCAATCGCATTGTGCAGAAACCCATAATTGGCCTCTCTGGACCAGATCAGCTTCCCGTTTTGCCGATCCAGCACATAGAGGCTCCGGCTGGCCGAAAAGTCGAAATTCAGGAAGGGATCCTTTTGGCCGTCTTTATCCCCTTCCGGCGATTGATCCGTTTCGTTTCTGGAGGAAAGCGTATCGGACTGCTTGATGAACCCGCTGCCTGCTATCAGGTATTCGTCGCAAACTCCGATGTAAGTCCAGTCTATCGGATCGCCATTCTGCGAGGCAAGCAGGCGGAAAACGCTGATAGTCTCTCCGCTTGCGGCATCCAGCACACGGCAGTGATCGCGTTCGATTACATATACCCGGTCGGCAGTGGCAACAAAATTGGTGCCTCTGGCATTTGCTCCCGGCAGGTGAACCTGATTGTAGCTGGTGCTGGTCGGCGCATCCTGATAGGATTCATCGTAGAATATTCTGAAGCTGGCGAGTTCAAGGCCGACTTTCCATAATACGCGGCCAGTGTAGACATCCCGCGCGCTCAGGCAATCCATCCCCTCGATGAACAGCCGGCCCCCGATGACCTGTTCCGGCGGGCCGTGGCCGTGCCTCGGCAACACGTCCAGATTGGAACTCCCGCCGAACCAGAGGAGGCCGAGCGGGAGCTTGACCAGTTTGTCATCCGACTTGACCGTATTGGCCGGATTGCCGTACTGATGGGTCCAGGCAGCGGCCCCCGGCAGCGGTCCCTCCCGGGACAGCACAACCTGATCAGCTAGACGCGAATGTATAACCAGTTTCAGCTCCGGCCCGGCGCTTTTCTTCAGCAGACCCGTGACCGCTTCGCCCCCATTTCCAATCCAGGCCTTTCCTCCATAGGGCCGCAGCGATTCCAGCAGGCGTCCCAATTCAGGTCCAGGCCTGCCGTTAATTACTATCAGGGAGGCCATGTATGGGGGGAGATCGAGATTCTCGATCGAGCTGTTCAGCACCGCCGCCCGCCCGCCGTAGATTCCGGACTCATCCAGACGGCGGCGGACTGCCTCGACCCGGGATGAGTCCTCTTCCAGACCAACCAGGCGGAGATTGGAGTTGCGCGCCAGGGCTTCCAGCAATATACCGTCCCCGATCCCGCAGACCAGGGCATAGCCCTGACTCACCCCTGTAGACCGGATAATCTCCCGGGCCAGCTTCTCGACTGAACTCTCAGCCTGCCGGGGCTGGTTTCCCGGCGCTCCGGCTTCCGGCTTTACGGGCCCCGCGACAAAAGCCATGATCCGGCCGTCCAGGGTGACTCCAAACAGCTTGCCATCGGCCGCTAGGAGCCTTTCCACGCCTCCTTTGACCGGCTCGCGCCAGATTATTTTCGGCTCCCGGCCCAGGTCGACCGCGGTGACACTTCCCTCGCCGGCTGCGTAGAGCCGGCTGCCGGAGCGGATCAGGTCCCGGCTGCCGTCGGCCTCGATTTCCCAGATCAGGCTTTTCCGCCAGGCTGCGGACTTGCGCCCGATCCACCACTTGAAAAAGCTCCGGAGGAATTCCGGCCGTATTTCTTTCAGTTTCAGGCCAGCCAGCCATCTATCGATAAAGTTCCCCTCCAGGAACCAGCGCGCTTTTTTCTGCAGACGCCCGGCGTCGTAAGCTTTGATCGTTTTGCCGCCGAAGTAATAAATATTATCGGAGAGGACAGGCTGGCTCCCGATTTTATCGACGAGAGCTAGGCCGCTTTCCAGGTCGTACATTGAACAGAGCTGATCGCGGTAGTGATTGAAGAATACTCGCCCGGCGGCGCAGACGAAAGAGCCGCCGGTCTTGTTCTGCGCGGCGAGGTGAAAGTAGCGCTCGTCGCCGTTTTTTCGTTCGAAAAAGGCAGGCACGGAACGGCCGCCGGGCACCAACAGCCCCTCTCGGGCGGCTGCCAGGGCTCCCTGTGGCGCGATGCCGGCGAAAGCCGGCGAATTATGCGGCTGAAGGATGAACTGGCTGCCGGTACGGTCGTTTTCCCAGATCACTTCGCCGTTTTCGGCATCCAGCGCGTAAATGAAAGTGCCCATGAAGGGCCAGATGCTGGCGGTGAAATAAACTACGCCGTCCGCGATCACCGGCCCGCCGCGAGCCGGCCAGGTGGAAATCAGCCTCTCATTGCCGATCACGAGCCTGTCCGAGGGCGCGCCGCGGAATTTCCAGCGCAGGCTCCCCTCGGCGGCTGTCACACAGTAAAGGCAGCCGTCATCGCTGGTGAAATACACCGCATCCCGCCAGAAGACCGGCGGCAGCCTTACCGGGCCGCCGGCGTAGAATCTCCACAGTTCCTGGCCGGTACCGGCGTCCAGGGCCAGCAGCTTGTCGCTGTCATTGAAGCCCAAAAACATCCTTCCACCGCCGACTACCGGTTCGAACACCCTGTCGTAGGGCATCAGGTCGCGGTTGAGAGGATCGTCCCACACCGGCTGGCGGGGTCCGAAAGAGCGCACCCAGGCCAGGTGAAGAGCCTCGGGAAGCGCCTCAGCCGAGCAGGCCGTCCGGCCGGAGTCGCAGCGCCACATGGGCCAATCTCCGGCAGCCAGGTTCGAAACTGTCTGGAGGATTGCCAGAAAGCTTAGCTGTATGAATCTGAGGAGTTGTTGCCGGATCATGTCTTTAGATCTCAATTGGAGTCGATCAGACTAATTTTCCCTCTTCGAGAACAAGCAAGCAGTCGCCGCAGGAAGCGGCTTCCCGGCTATGCGTGACCATCAGCACCGAACCGCCGGCCCGGGTGAAACCGGCAAGGCAATCGAGTACTATCCGGGCGTTTTCGCGGTCCAGGTTTCCGGTAGGCTCATCGGCTAGCAGCAGGTTCGGACGGTTGAACAGGGCGCGGGCCAGGCTCACCCGCTGGCGTTCCCCTGTGCTTAATTCTGATGGGTAGTGGTCGCAACGCGGCAGCAGATTGAATTGTTCCAGCAGTTCCCTGGCCCGCTTCCCGGCGCCAGATGTATCTGAGTGGGCCAATGAGGGAAGGATAACGTTTTCCAGGACATTGAGGTAAGAGATCAGATGGAACTGCTGGAAAACGATACCGATTCGATTGGCCCTCAGCCTGGCTCGCTCTCCCGGTGTCAGGGCGTAGAGATCACTGCCGGCGCACTCCACCCGGCCCAGGCTGGGAACCAGTAGCCCGCCCGCCACCAGGAGCAGGGTTGTTTTACCGCTGCCACTTGGCCCCTGTACCACCATAAACTCACCTGCGCTTATTTCGAAGGAAACACCCTCCAAAGCCCGGACCGTGTTCCGGCTCTCGCGGCGGTAATGCTTGCTGACCTGGCTTATTTTCAACATGACAGCGCTCATTCTTCCCTCAACACGTCCGCCGGATCCTGGTTACTGGCGAGCAGTGCCGGAATCCAGCCGGCAAGAACACAAAGAAGCATGGAAATGAATAGTACGATCAGAAACAGGGCAGGACTGAACAGGCCGGCCGCGGCGCCGAAGGAAACTTCCAGCTCACCCGAAAACAGTCCGGCCGCCAGGCCGAGGAAATAGCCGGGCGCCGCCCCGATCAGGCCGAGCAGGACCGACTTCGTCAGGAAAATGAGCATGATATTTGTCGAGCCGACACCGATAGCCCTCAATACGGCGATTTCACCCCGGCGCTGGCGGACATTACCGAAAGCCAGCAAACCGATCCATAGCGTGGCGCCCAGGATTACCACCGGAGAGAGCCAGGAGACAAATTTTTCCATTTCGATTCGTATGCTGGCCCGGCTGGCCAGTTCTTCAGCCAGAGCTATTTTCGCTGCCGCCGCGGCCCGCTCGCGCGCCTCAGCGCGCGTTACTACCTTGGAGTCCACCTCGATCACCTGGGTCTCTGGCAGGATGCGGGCTATGTCGCTGCGGATCTGGGCCAGTTGATTGCCTTCGCACAGGCATTTCAGCGCCAGGATCGCGTTAATCCGGCCGGGCTGGCCCAGAAGTTTCTGAGCAGTTTCCAGGTCAATCCAGAGCGTGATGTCATCCCGGGTCCCGCGTTCGGCGTGCACCTCGCTGACCGTGAATTGCTCTCCCAGAAGCTTCAGCCGGTCGCCTTCGGACAGACCCAGGCTCCGGGCCAATTCGTAACCTGCGATAATTTCCCCAGGAGCTACCGAGAGCTGCATGGGTTTCTTAGGGGCCGGACCCCTGGAAGGCACTTCACCCCGGGTACCCACCAGGAAAATCTGGCGGTTGCTGCGCTCCGGCCACTCTATCTTCTGCTCGATACTGGGCAACAGGTGCTGGATGGTCATCAGGCCGGCTTCGGCCAGTGTATGTACGTACTTTTCGGGCATATATTCGGTGACACAGCCGGTAGCGTAATACTGTTCGAGGCTCTGGGAGGCGGGCAGCACCAGCAGGTTGAACCCGAGTTTTAACATAATCTTGCGGTAATCGTCCTCCAGGAGAGCCATTTCCTGTTCGGTGCGGGCCTGCTTGTCAGCAAGCACCTGCTGAGTTCGCCGGTCGTGGGATTCGAGCAGGGTCAGGACCGCCACCAGCACTCCAGAGGCCACCGCCACGGAAAACAACCCCAGGATGAAATTCAGCTTCTGATACGTGATTTCCCGCCGCACGAGGTGCCAGAGATTCATCGTTTCCTCCTGCCGGAAATCCGCAGTATCATGAATGTGAGAATCCCCAACACGGACAGCACACCGGCAATCGTAATCAGGACATTGAATCCCAGCCTTCCCAATCCGCGTTTAAGGGCGCTTCGCCGTTCCGCCGGGGCGGTAAGTTCTTCCGCCATCCCGGCCAGGCTCGCCAGCGGCGTCGCATTTACCTTGTCCACCCAGCTCTCTTCAATCGCTCTCTCCCAGTCGGCGGCGATCAAAAGGTCCATCCCGGGCGAAAGGTCTTTTATCTCACAGGCGCAGGGCCCCACCAGGAAAGCGCAAGCCGCGCGGACATTCTCGCGGTTTATTCCCTCTCCGACCAGGGCATAAAGCACGCGGCCCCGGCCGAATACCGGAAAGGCGATTGGCCGGCCGGAGTATTTGCTGAGGTCGGGTTCGCTGGCGCAGAGCATCCGGACCAGGACCTCCTCCTCCGGATCGGCGCGGGAAATCCTGAGCACGGAGAACTCCACCCGCAGTTCCGGCAGATTCTGGACGTTCAATGCCGACATGGGTTCCGGCAGAGTCAGCGACTGTTCCAGCTCTTTCAGCTCATCCTCCAACAGGCTCGCCGCCGGTCCGTCCAGCCGCTGATCGCCGCTTTCCAGCAGCAGCCAGACCGCGGACTGGCCAGCGGTCAATCTGTCGGCAATTTTCCGCCTCAGCGGTGACTCGGCGATCCGCCGGGCGTTTTGAGGGGTAAGCGAGCCGGTCCAGACAATTACCGGCCGGTCTGCGGCCAACGGGCAGGTCAACTCCAGTGCCGGTGATCCGCTGCGAAGAGTATCGAACACCGGCGTTTCGAGATTGACGGGAATTTCCGTACGTGCGGCCAGTTCCCGCAGCTGGTTCAGCGCTTGATTCTGCTGCGCGGAAAGCTCGGCCAGGCCCGAGATAGTCAGGCGATATCGCTCCACCGGCCAGCGCTCCAGAGCGTAACGGAACACGGGCACATCGCAAGCCCGGGCGGGGATGGCGCAGAGGAAAGTAATTAGAATTACCGCAATATTTCGGATCATCTGGTCAGTTTACTGAAAACGGAGAGGAGATTTCAGAAGAGTAAAGGAAAACAAAACAAATTTATCGAAGTTTATTCTCCGGGTCAACCTGGTCGGAAAAAGGCGACGCGAACCTGAATAATCCTGACCGGAGGACCGGCTTCTGGATTTCAATTGAAGGTTGTGCGCACTCCAAAGGTGAAGCGGCGGCCGTAGTCGGGATATCCCACAACGGTTGAATAGCGGTCATCGCCGATATTGTTCGCCTCGAAGTAAATCCTAAGCACCGGCCGCCTGCCGAACGTATAACCGGCGGTAAGTCCCAGCGTGTGGAAATCTCCCAGTGGCTGGGCCTGGTTCCCGGCTGCGAAGCGGATACTTTCGTAGCTTGACACGTGTTTCCAGAGCAGAGTCCCATCGGCTTTGCCGGCGCTGCAGTAAATACCGGCCCCGCCGATAAAATTCGGCAATTCCTCGTTTTCCTTCATTTCGCCGCTGCTTACAGCCCTGGAGCGCATGGCAACCAGATTGCCGAATAACTGAAATTTGCCGGCTATTACCGCGCTTCTGGCTTCGATCTCCAGGCCAGCCTGGTCTTGGTTGCGGTTCAGGTAGAGCTCGATCTCCCGGCCGTTTACGTTTTCAGTCTGCCCGCTGAGTACGATAGCATCGGCCTGCCAGACAAAGAAACCGTTCACTTTGAAATTCGCCTGACCGGGCCCCGCTACCGCCAGTCCAAGATCGAGCTTAGTCCTTTTTTCTTCGAGCGGCTTATTGAACTTCACATCCAGCTCGCCCGAGCGGGGCTTGAGACTCCCGCGCGAGAGGTTGAAGTTCAACGAAATCCAATCGTTAAGGGTGTAGGAAGCGCCGAGGTTTGAAGTGAATATCGAGGGCTCCCACTGGTCCCTGACCGGCTCCACCCCGGCGAACCCGCTGGCGGTGCCGTCGATGTTGAACGCTCCGTACTCATTGATGTAGGTCCAGGCCCAGCGCAATCCCGCATCCAGGGTCAGACGGCCGAAACTGTGCTGGTCCACCGCCACCGCCGACCAGGTTTCCAGGTCCGTGCGCCGGCCTACGTAAAAGCGTTTGCCATTGGGGGCCACCCAGTGGTTGTATAGCCCGCCGAAACGCAGCACGTTGTCCGCGCTCAAGGCCACCGCCTGAGTGAGGTTTGCGCTCCACTCGTAATCGCGTTCGCTGTTGCTCTGGTGCGGTGTGGAGGTCTCGGTGTTGAAAGTATGATCCCGTTCGGCCAGGTTGAGGACGAACTCGGTGGTGGTCCTGTCGCTACGTGTATAGAGGGTCTTGACAGTCAGCAGCGAGGCACGGTAGGGGTCGTATTCTTCAAGAGCGTTCTGGTAGCGGGAGGCGGCCGGCGGCCTGGCCTGGGCTAACTGCTGGTGGCCGTCCAGATAAAACAGATGGGCGGTCACGGACCAGTTCCTTCCCGGCGTCCAGTAAAGGCTGCCCCGCAGGTGAGTCATTCCCTCGCCGGCGTGCCTCCCTTCCGGGCCAGCCGAGCGCGGGACGCCTAGACTGAGTGTGTAACCCAGATTGCTGACCCGGTTCCCGTGGCTGATATTCAACCGGTAGGTACCGAACGACCCGTATTCGGCTACTGCGGAAGTTTCGCCGAGATCGTAACGGCGCAGCCGGATGTCGACCACTCCGCTCATCCCGGAAAGTCCGGTAAGCAGGGCGGAGCTGGAGCGCATCACCTCCAGACGCTCGATATCCTCAGCCGGGAAGAAATACGGCATTTCGTGGAACTCTCGCTGCCAGGCCCCGTCCAGGGCATAGTCGGGGTAAGGATAGCGCTGGCCCCGGACCGAAAAAAACTGTTTAACCTTCCGTCCCCGGTTTTCCACCCAGGCGCCGGGTACATACTCCAGGGCCTCGATCAGGGTGGCGGCTCCCTGCCGGCGGATTTCGGCTGCGCCCACCGTGCTGGCGGCGGTTTCCAGACCCACCGGTTCAGTTCTGGGCTCGGCAAGCGGATCGCGGGGCGGGCCGGCCTGAAATACCAGAGTGTCCATGGTGTAGGCCCGCTTTCCCTCGAATATCGACCCGGTCTCACTTTCCATTTTGCTGAACTCGATCCAGACGCCATAATTGAGGCGGTCCACGCCTTCCGGACTGGGCCGGATAGCGCTGAAATTCTCTACTCCCAGCCGCTTCATGATCCCGCGCAGCTCGAGTTCGGCGGAGTCCGGATTATAGGCCGGCCCACCATCCTGGGCGGCTCTAACCTTCAAAGCCGTTTCCACCGGCAGGTTGGGCGGAAAGCCGCGGCCGATAAAAGCCCTGGCACCGGGTTTGAGCACGCGCAGGATTTCAGCGAAGGCTTTTTGTTTGTCGCTCCAGAACTGGTACGATCCACGGGAGACGACCAGATCGGCAAAGTTGTTTGGGAACGGAAGCGCGCCGGCATCGGCCCGCGCCGCCTCCACCCGGTCCGCGACGCCAGCGCTGTCGGCCAGATGCTGGAAAAACGGGAAAAAGTGTGGGTTGATGTCAGCGTTGATCCAGCGCATCCGGGGACTTCGCCTGGCAAGCTCTACCACCAGATGGCCTGGTCCGCCCCCGAGGTCGATCCCGACACCATCAGAGACGGTCAGCCCGTAACGGGCCACCAGGTAGTCGGCCAGACAGCTGTAGACCGGAGCCAGAGCCGTATCGGCGGTTTTGATGAATTCCTCCGCGGCCTGGCGGCTTGTCCAATCGCGTGAAGGGGCAGCCTGCAGAGAACTGAAACCCGACAGAACCAGCCAGACAAAAAATGGAATTTTAAGGATACTTTTATTCGGGCAGCCCAAAGACGTGATTACCCTGAGGCAGGTGCGTGATTGGATAACTAACCGTTCCCAGTAAATAAGGGGTAATGCTATGTGAAACAAAGGAGAAAGTCAACCCGTAATTCAATCAGAGAGCTTCACTTCAGGCCAGCTATTGAATCAGCTCGCGCCGTTTCCTTTGCGCAGCACGACCACGGTCGCCAGGCCCGCCAGCAGGACTAATCCAACTATCGCCCACATGGCAGGTCCCAGAACACCAAGCACATTGGCAGAGTGAACCAGGGCTCCGCCTGGCCCGGCGAAAGCCGTCACCGTGGAATCGAGAGAGGCGTCCCAGGCCAATGGCAGATCCACTCCCAGAGCTGTCGGATTCTGCAGGCAGGAACAGTTGCCGGTCAAAGTTTTCAATTGCCCGTCAAGCGCAGCTTCGGTGATTTCTTCCCCCCGTAGCGGTGGCATGAGCTTGCCCCGGCCGAATACGACTGCCGCCCAGTTCGGCCCCTGTCGGGCCACGCCCATGAAGTTCAGCAGCAGCCTTTCGCCTTGGTCGCTGCGGTCTACCTCCAGAACCTCCACGCCCAGGGGAAATTGTTTCGTCCATCGGCTGGCCACTCCCTGGACCACCTCACGGGCAA
>Ga0156185_1219_pt4 | contig 18942 bp, 13 predicted proteins | sample RifCSPlowO2_12_FD_107838 | JGI IMG/M metagenome (GOLD analysis project Ga0156185, IMG submission 107838) | Candidatus Glassbacteria bacterium RIFCSPLOWO2_12_FULL_58_11 | reverse complement strand
AGGTGCAGGTCAGCGCGCATGGTCCAGTATACCTTGCCGTAGCTTCAACTCCGCCGGGCCCGTTACGGCACCGGCCGGAGAGACTAGGCCCGAAAAAACTCAGTCCATTTTCAGTACCGCCAGGAAAGCCTCCTGGGGGATCTCCACCTTGCCGACCTGTTTCATTCGCCGCTTACCCTCCCGCTGCCGCTCGATGAGCTTGCGCTTGCGGGTGATATCGCCCCCGTAGCACTTGGCGGTGACATTCTTGCGCAGGGGCCGGACCACCTCGCGGGCGATCACCCTGCCGCCGATAGCGGCTTGCAGCACCACCTCGAAAAGCTGTCTGGGGATGAGCTCCTTGAGCTTTTCGATCAGCCGCATGCCCCAGGTGCGGGCCTTGTCGCGGTGGATGATCGCGCTCAGGGCGTCAACCACCTCGCCGTTAATCAGAATGTCGAGCCGCACCAGGTCGCCCTTGCGGTAGTTCTGGAGCTCGTAGTCGAAAGAGGCGTAGCCGCGGCTGATCGTTTTCAGCCGGTCGTAAAAATCGAAGAGGATTTCTGACAGCGGAAGCAGGTAGATCAGCTCGACCTTGTACTGGTCGAGATAGAGCATCTCGAGGTATTCCCCCCGCCGCCCGTTGCAGAGCTCCAGGGACGGGCCCACATACTCCGAGGGCACGAATATACGGACTTTGACCAGGGGCTCCTCAATATTTTCTATCCCGGCGGGATCAGGCAGGGCGGCCGGGTTGGAGAGCTCGAGGGCTTCGCCTTTTTTCAGGTTTACCCTGAAGCGGACATTGGGCACGGTGGCCAGGATTTTTACCCCGTGCTCGCGCAGCAGCCGCTCCTGGACAATTTCCATGTGCAGCATCCCGAGGAAGCCGCAGCGAAAACCGAAGCCCAGAGCTAGCGAGCTCTCCGGCTCATAACTCAGCGAGGCATCGTTGAGATGCAGCCGCTCCAGCCCCTCCTTGAGGTCATCGTACTGGTCGTTATCCATCGGGAACACCGCGGCAAATACCATCGGCTTGACCTCCCGGTAGCCGGGCAGGGGCTGCGGATGGGGCCGCTCCGCGTCATTTACAATCGTATCGCCGACCCGGGCGTGGCTGAGCCGCTTGATCGAGGCCACCACATACCCCACCTCTCCGCTGGAAAGCCGCTGCGTGGGGATGGTTTTCAGCCGCTGCAAGCCCACCTCCAGCACCTCGTACCGGCCGCCGGTGGCCAGCAGGCGGATTTCCATCCCTTTTTCCAGATAACCATCCACCACCCGCACCAGCGGCACCGCGCCGCGGTAGAAATCGAAAGAGCTGTCGAAAATCAGGGCCCGGAGCGGCTTGTCCGGGTTTCCGGACGGAGCCGGGATTTTCCCGATGATCGCTTCCAGCACCCGATCCACGCCCAGGTTCTGCTTGGCGCTCACCAGCAGGATTTCCTCCTGCTCCACCGCCAGCAGGTCCATCAGCTCCGCGGCCACCTCCTCGATCCGCGCCGCGGCCAGATCGATCTTGTTGATTACCGGAATGACCGCGAGATCGTTCTCCATGGCGAGCAGCAGGTTGGAAAGGGTTTGAGCCTGCACACCCTGGACCGCATCGACCACCAGCAGGGCGCCCTCGCAAGCGGCCAGGCTCCGCGAAACCTCGTAGTTGAAATCCACGTGCCCTGGGGTATCGATCAGGTTGAGCTGATACTGCGCTCCATCCGGGGCGTGGTGCTCCATGCGGATAGCGTGGGCCTTGATCGTGATCCCGCGCTCGCGCTCCAGGTCCATGCTGTCCAGCACCTGGGCGCGCATCTCTCTGACCCCGAGCGTAGCGGTGGCTTCGAGCAGGCGGTCGGCCAGGGTTGATTTGCCGTGGTCGATATGAGCAATGATGCAGAAATTCCGGATATGTTTCTGGTCCATAGGGGAATATTAGCCTCTGATAAATGAGGGATCAGGCTTTTCTCCAGACTTCGGGAAGGAAAAGCACGATCACCGTAAAAATTTCCAGCCGGCCGAGCAGCATGCACAGGCTGAGAGTCCATTTGCCGGCCAGCGGCACACCGCTGAAATTGAGCATCGGGCCCACCTGGCCCAGGCCGGGGCCGATATTGCCCAGGGTGGCGGCCACGCTGCTGGCGGCGCTGATTATATCCAGACCCAGGGCGGTCATGATAAAGGAACAGAAAATAAACAGGGCGATATAGAGCGTGAAAAATCCCAGGACATTGAGCATCACCTCGGGCCGAACCCTGATCTTGCTCACCCGGACCAGGAAGACGGCCTGGGGATGCAGGAGCTTTTTCAGCTCGGTTTTCCCGTGTTTCAGGATCAGCAGCAGGCGGATCACTTTCATTCCGCCGCCGGTCGAGCCGGCGCAGCCGCCGACAAACATCAGGGCCAGCAGCATTATCCGGCTTAAGGGGGCCCAGGCGTCGAAATCAACGGTCGCATATCCGGTGGTGGTTGTGATCGAGACCACCTGGAACAGGCTGTCCCGCAAGCTTTTTTCCGCGAAACCTTCGCCCTCCATACCGTTGCAGACATAGATCGCTCCGGTGGCCCCCAGGAGTATCAGCACGTAAAACACCAATTCCCGGTCCCGGAAATAGGCTTTCAGATTCAGGCCGGTAAGGCTGCGGTAGTGCAGCGAAAAATTGATGCCGGCCATGAACATGAAAAAGGTCACCACATACTGGATGTAAGCGCTGCGGTAATAGCCGACCGAAAGGTTGCGGGTGGAAAAACCGCCGGTGGCCATGGTGGTGAAACTGTGATTGGCGGAATCGAACAGATCCATTCCTCCGAGCATCAGCATCAGGATCTCCATGACGGTCAGCAGGAGATAGACCATCCAGAGCAAACCGGCGGTCTGGGAAATCCGCGGCTTCAGGCGGTCCACCGAGGGCCCCGGCACCTCGGCGCGGAAGAGCTGCATCCCGCCGACTCCCAGGAAGGGGAGGATCGCTATCGAGAGGACGATTATCCCCATGCCTCCGAGCCACTGGGTCAAGCTGCGCCAGAGCAGGATCGAGCGGGGCAGGATTTCTACATCGGTCAATATCGAGGCGCCGGTGGTGGTGAAACCGCTCATGGTCTCGAAGTAGGCGTCGGTCACACCGGAGATCGTTCCCGAGAACAGAAACGGCAGCATGCCGAAACCGGCGATGGCCACCCAGCCCAGGGAAACGATGGCAAATCCCTCGCGGATCCGGATGTCCTCCTGCTGACGGGTCAGCAGGGCGGCCAGCAGGCCGCTGCCCACGGTGACCGCCATGGCCCACAACAGCGGCACCAGCGCGCTTTCCTGATAATAGACGGCGCAGAGCACCGGCAGCAGCATGCTCAGGCCGACAAAGACCTGCACCAGGGCGACGACATGAATTACCAGCCTGATTTTCATCGCGAATCCAACCAGCCCTTTTTGAACCTGCAAGGCGAGAAGCGGGATTGCTCCAATAAAACCATAAATATAACACCGGCAGCGGGTTTCTTTCCACTATTATCGGAACAGTCGGCTTTTCATAACGATAATTTCGGGAATTGACAAGCGGAAAATTCCTGAAAGAGAGCCACCGGCCGGGGCGGGAGAAGGGCGCGGCCGCTCAATTTCAGGAAGCCGGCGAGAGTCTCAGAGAAAGAACTTGCTCACTTTCCGGGCCTGTTTGGCGAGGGTGAAAATGATCGCCCGGTCATTGGGCTCCAGGCGGTCATCGCCGTGGGGGATCAGGATTTGATCGCCGCGGACCAGCGAACCGAGGATACAATCGGAGGGGAGCTTCAACTTTTTAAGCGGCTTGCCTATGATCGGCAGTTTTGGCGGGATCGAGACTTCCATGATCTGAACGCTCAGGCCGCGGATGGTAGCCAGGGCCAGGAGCCGCTCGCTGTGGGTGGCGGCCAGGATCGCATTGACCGTCGAGAGGTGGGGGCTGACCGCTGCATCGATACCGATCCGGCCCGCCAGACTCAGGTATTCGAGCCGCTTGATCTGCGAAATGGTTTTGGTCGCCCCCATGTTTTTGGCAACCAGGGAGCTGATAATGTTGTTTTCATCGCTCTCGGTAAGGGCGACGAAGCCATCCACGCCATCGACGCCCTCGGATTGGAGCAGGTCGATATCGGTGGCATCCCCGTTGAGCACCAGACTGGCGGCGAGCTCCTCGGCCAGAGCGGCACAGCGGCCGCGGTCGGCCTCGAAAATGATCGGGGTAACGCCACTGTTTTCCAGGCGGTGGGCCAGCCGGACCGCCACCTGAGTCCCGCCGGCGATCATGACCCGCTGCAGCTTGCGATTTTCGTAACCGGCCAGCCGCAGAATGTCATCCACCGCCTCGCTCTTGCCGATCACATAGAGCAGGTCGCCGGTCTTGATTACATCGTTGCCGCCGGGAATGATTGTCTGATCGCCGCGTCCTATCGCGGTGATCAGGAACTTGCGGCGCTCGAATTCGCCGGCGATCTTTTTCAGGGGCACATCGCGGTACTGGAAGCGCTCGCCGACCCGCATGCCCATCAGGACGACCTCGCCCCCGGCGAATTCCACCACATCCGAGGCCGCGGCATAGTTGAGCAGCTTTTCAATCTCCGCCGAACAGGCCTCCACCGGGTTAACCATTACATCCACACCCAGCGGAGCCGGGGACATCAGGGCGGATTCGCCGTAGTAATAATCGCCGCCCACGCGGGCTATTTTAAGACGCGTGTCGTAGCGCTGGGCGATCTGGCAGGCCAGTATGTTGACCTCATCGTTGTCGCTGACCGCGATCAGGGTATCGGCCTCAACGATACCGGCTTTCTCCAGCACCCGGTAGTCCACACCGCTGCCCTGCAGGGCCAGCACATCGAGATGGTCCTCGACCCGGTCCACCTTGCTCTGGTCGAGCTCCACCACGACAATTTCCCCGCCCTGCTGCGAGAGCCTGGCGGCAAGCTGAAAGCCGACATCCCCCGCCCCGACGATAATCGCCCTCATTTGTTTTTATCTTCCCTGGAGCCGGCCTCCGCGGGCGAGGCGGCCTGGGACTGCTCAGCCGCGGCTTTTCCGGCGGAATCGGACTGAGATTGGTGATGGAAGTTTTTCAGCAGCACCTCCGGGCCGATCTCGATGAAGCGGTCGGCGGTCTCCTTAAGCTCGCTGCTCAGGTTATGGCCGAAAGCGTAGAGCTCGACGGTGGGCCCGAGCTTTTTCACCAGGCGGACCAGGGAAACGAAATCCCCATCCCCGGTGACCAGGGCCACGACATCGAGGTAATTGCACAATTCCAGGATATCGATGGCCATGCCCATGTCCCAGTCGCCTTTGGCCGTGCCGTCCATGAAGCTTTTCAGCTCCTTGCGGCGCACCTGGTAGCCTTTTTTCTCCAGCACGCTGATAAAGCCGCTCTGGTCGATCTCCGCGGACTCCACGATATAGGCCGCGGCCTTGATCAGCCTCCTGCCGCTGACTATGCGGTCGAGTATCGATTCATAATCCAGCCGGGCCCCATCCAGCTTCTTGGCCGCGTAGAACATGTTCTGCACGTCGACAAACACGCCCACGCGAACTTTTTCCGTCGGCAATGCCTCCAGCCGGCGCTGCAGAGCTTCGCTGCCGCCGGTAAACCCGGTAGGCGGGCTGTCGCCTCCGCCGGCGGTCTCCAATTCCTTGAGCCGTTTATCCAGACTGCCGATCTCCCGGGTTTGCTCGATCAGCAGGGCCTTGAGCTCGCGCCCCAGCCCGGCAATCTGTTCCTCCAGGTCGTGGAACTTGCCCAGGCACATCGGCCGGGTGGCCAGCAGGCTGCCCGAGTCCCTGAACCGCTGGCCCAGGATCGACTTAAACTCCTCCAGCAGGTTGTCATGCTTCTCGTGCAGCAGGACCCAGAGGAGGATCGCCGAGGTTTTACGGTCGTAGGAACCCTCGGACTGCAGGGTGGTGAGCATATCGCGGAGCCTGGTTTCGCCGAGGCCGAGATAGCTTTTCAGTTTTCCCGCCAATTCCTGGTCGATCGCCCCCCAGAGGCTGCCGGCGATTCTTTTCGGGCTGGATTCCCAGGCCTTGACCAGGATTTCGATCAGCTCATAAGTGCGTGTCTGCCGCAGGTCCTGGTTCTCATCACGGGTCGTGCAGCGGTGCGCCAGCTCGATCAATCTCTGGCGCTCGAAAAGATTTTCAAGGAGCAGCCTCAGCTGCTCCTCGGTGGGAAGATTTGTCCCTGTGGACTGAGCCGTTTGATTTAGGTTTCGCATTTTTGGAGTAACCTTTCTATAGACAAATTGAGAATGACTGTTAATCCCCCCTTAAATATAAGCAATTAAACTCAGTCCGCAAACCCCTAGCCATCGACCGCGATTTTTCCCAGGCGCAGGCCCACCAGAAAAATGAAAAGGAAAAGGAATGCCAGCATCAAAAGAGCCTGCTCATAGCCGATGATGGTGAGGAAAAGCGCGCAGAATCCGGCGAAGCTGGAAAAAGTATAGATCAGCAGGACTGTGTCCACGGGCTGAAGGCCCAGGCGGACCAGACGATGGCTGCTGTGATCCTTGCCGCCCAGCGAGATCGGGCGGCCGCGCATGAAGCGGGTCACCATGACCAGCACGGTGTCGAAAATCGGGTAGATCAGCACCAGCAGCGGTATCGCCAGGGAAAGTTTCAGGGGGCCGCTCGTCCAGCCGGCGGCGGTGCTCCAGCTTCCGACAATCGAGAGCCCGGCGATTACGAAACCGATGAACAGACTCCCGGTATCGCCCATGAATATTTTCGCCCTGGGGAAATTGTGCGGCAGATAACCGATCCCCGCGCCCATGAATATGAAAAAGATCGTGCCCAGCGGGACCTGCCCGTTGACAAAGGAGATCAACCCGAAAAAGAAGCTGCTGATTACCGCCACGCCACAGGAAAGACCGTTCATGTTGTCGATCAGGTTGAAGGCGTTGGTCATGCCGATAATCCAGAAAAGAGTGAACGGAGAGCTGAGCCATTTTATCCATTGAAATCCCAGGTCATAGCCGAGATCGACGAAGAAATTGACCTTGATGCCGCAATAGATCAGGAAAAATCCGGCGATAGTCTGGCCGAGGACTTTAATATAGGGGATAATGCCGCCGCGGGCGTCATCCACATTGCCGACCATCATCAGGATGGTTCCCCCGACCAGCAGGCCCAGTATCTGGTCCCCGACGCCATCGGTGGCCGCCAGGCCCCACAGCGAACACCAGGCGACCGCCAGGCCGAAAAAGAGGAACATTCGCCCGGGTTTGCGGATGATCCCGTAGAGCAGAAAAACCACCCCGGCCAGCATGGCCAGCCCGAACCAGACTTCGATTAAATCCCGAACGACCAGGAAGATCAGGAAGGTGAGGTAAATCGCGTTGCCCCCCATCAGGGGCACCGGCTCCTGATGGAAGCGGTCGCCGCGTGGTTTGTCGACAATGCCAGTTTTGAGCGCCAGACGCTTGAAAAACAAGACCAGGAAATAAGATAGAAGGCTGGAACCGATCAACGACAGAAGTGAAGTGACCAGAACCTGCCGCGTGATCTCCATCAGTGCAAACCTCTCCATACCGGAAATTGGAATTCCGGGTCGGTCAGGGGACGATTCACTTCAGTACTTTCGGCCGCAGCACGGCATCGGGCCCGACTTCTCTGACATAGGCGATTACCTGCTCGAGGATCGAGTCCAGGCCGTATTTCGGCTGGTAATCCGTGCAACCGGAGACCTTAGTGATATCGGGCCGCCGCTTCAGCATGTCCTCGAAGCCCTCGGCAAAAGCCTGATCGTAAGGCACCAGTCGAATTTCCGAGGTGCTGCCGACCATGGCACGAATCTTATCGGCCAGCTCGCGGATCGTAATTTCCTGAGTGTTTCCCACATTGTAGATCTGCCCCTCGGCCTCGGGAATCCGGCTCAGGCGGGTAATGAATTCGATCGTGTCATCCACGTAAGTAAAACAGCGGGTCTGCTTCCCATCCCCGTAAACCGGGATCGGCTCGTTTTTCAGCGCATATGCCACGAAACGGGGGATTACCATCCCGTAGCGGCCGGTCTGGCGCGGCCCCACCGTGTTGAACAGGCGGGCGATAACCACCGGGAGCTTTTTTTCGTGGTAGTAGGCCAGGGCCAGAAACTCATCCACCGCCTTGGAACAGGCATAAGACCAGCGATTTTTGGTGGTCGGGCCCATCAAGCTGTCATCTTCCTCGGTAAAGGGAACCTTATTGCTTTTCCCGTAGATTTCACTGGTCGAGGTAAGCAGGGTTTTCTTTTTATAGCGGTTGGCTATTTTAAGCACCATCTCGGTGCCGAGGATATTGGTCTGGATCACCGCCACCGGGTGACTGACAATGAGCTCCACGCCTACCGAGGCCGCTAGATGAAAGATAATATCGCACTCATAGATCAGGCGGTCCATGACGGTTTCGTTGAGGATGTTCTCGATGGCGAAGGTGAAATTCTCCTGGCCGGTCAGGTGTTGGATATTTTCCAGAGTACCGGTGGACAGATCATCAATGATCGTAACCTGATACCCCAGGTTGAGGAGTTTTCCGCTTAAGTGGGAGCCGATAAAACCGGCGCCGCCGGTGATCAGAGCTCGCATGGCCTGACTCCTTCAGCAGAGTGCGCAAAGGGTGAACGAGGATGGCGGGCAACACGGGGGCATGTAATCGAGCGGGAGCAGGCGGACAGGTTTTTCAATACTTAATTTTTATTTCTTTTGGCGCCGGATTTGCCGGAAATATTTTATATCCCGGTAAAAGAATAGCTTTGCCGCCTGTTTCGCCCACTCACCCGCCGACCGGTCCGGCCGCCTTGCAGTATCTACAGATGTGTTTTCTCAGCCGTCAGCAGTTTCCGGTATAGTCTGTCGATATCGAGCAGCAGCCTGTTTTTGTCGAACAGGGGATAGGCTTTTTTCCTGCCGGCGATGCCCATCATTTTGCGGCGATCGGGGTTTTTCAATAAGAACAGAATCGCCTCGGCCAGCGCCGCCGGATCATTGGAGGGCACCAGCAATCCATTGTCACCGTCCAGAATGAGGTCCCCGACGCCACCGACATTGGTCGAGACGACAGGTTTAGCGGCCGCCATGGCCTCGATCAGAGCGACCGGCAGCCCCTCGTTAAAAGAGCTCAAGGTGACAATGTCCAAACCGGCGTAAATTTTAACCAGGTTGTGCTGAAACCCCATAAAGATAACCCGGGATTCCAGACTGAGTTCCCGGGTCATCTGTTCGAGATATTTGCGCAGCTCACCATCGCCGATAATCAGAAACCGCGCGTCATCATACCTTTCGAGCACCAGACGGGCGGCTTCCAGAAAACAGATATGGTTCTTGATCGGGACCAGCCTGGCGACAATCCCCACCAGCAGAATGTTCCGGTTCAGTCCCAGCTCATCGCGCAACAGGTTCGGATCGGACTTGGCATTGATAAAGGGCTTCAAATCCAGGCCCAGAGGAACCGCGACCACTTTTTCAGGCTCCGCTACCCGGTATTCGATTATCTCCCGGCGCTGCTGCTCTCCGACCGTGATGATAACATCGGTGAATTTAGCTAACAGACGTTCTAACCACAAGAATAATTTACTCTTGAGAGAACCGAAATAGCTGTGGAAGATATGCCCGTGGAAAGTGTGGATGATTATCGGCACATCGGTCAGTTTTGCCGCGATCCTTCCCAGAGTACCCGCTTTGGCGGTATGCGTATGCACTATATCCGGTTTCTCCCGGTTGATCAGACGGATCAGCTTGATCAGGGCCCGGATGTCTTCCTTGAAAAAGATCTCCCGCCCCAGGGCATCGATGATGATCGGTACCACGCCTTTCTCCGAGGCCAGGTCGTTCATGTTTCCCTCGGCCGGGGATTCCCGGCCCGTGACCAGCTGGGAGACATAGGTTTCCGGGTCCAGCTCGCTGTTGAGAATGATGACATGCAGGGCCGGTCCGCCGATATTCAGCCGGGCGATGATCCGGAGGATTTTAAATTTGTGTTTGACTTGAATCAATCTTCCGCCCGCCGGAGGGGCGTTGAAAAATTTATTTTCAACGGCCCCAATTGTGAAATTTATTGCAATTTTGGCTGTCAAGGGCAGGTCAAGAGGCCTTCGGCCCACCCTTGGCAGCCAGATATACAAAGCTTGAGATTTCTCCAATAGGCTTCTCTATCTTAAGATAAGACCGCGCCACCAGTAGTTTACAACCGCCGCATACTCGTGCAGGATAGCCGTCAACTGCGCGAAACGGCTGCCCTCCACCGGGTGGAAAAAAATACTCCCGGCCACCGGCGCCAGATGCAGCGAGTCCGATGGCAATCCGTGCGCCGGGTCGAGCTCGTACTGATGTTCAAAGAGCAGCTTTGTCCGCAGCATATTGTATTGTCCAGAGACCACGATAGCCGAGCTGAAACCGTGGCTTCTCATGAGCGCCAGGCAATTTACCACGTTCTCGTAATTATTGGCGGCCGTTTCCTCGATGATAATCGATTCGCGGGGCACCCCTTCGCCCGAGGCGATATTTACCATGTCCTCGGCGTCCTTTCTTCTGAACTGCTGGTAGCCGCTGGAAAATATTATCCTGTCGGCATAATGTTTTTGATAAAGCTCGACCGCATAATGCGTCCTTTCGAGGGTGGAGATGCCCGGACGGCCTGTTTCGCCTACTCCGCCGCCAAAGACGAGGATCACGGAGCTCCGGACCAGCGGCTCCTCGATTTTAAGGGGACTTCCCAGGAAATAGAGCAGCGGCGAATAGAGCAAAACGCCATAGAGCAGAACTGCCAGAGCCAGGACGGCGAGAGTTTTTTCCCGGTGCGCGGAGAGAGATTCAGCCAGGCGTTCCCGCCACTGCGGCTGGACGGTCCCGGTCACCGCGTCCATTTTTTCCTGGATCAGCCCGCTCATCTGCTCGATCTTGACCGACCAGGAGCTTTTCCGGGCCAGCTCGATCCGGGCCCGGCGCGCCTCCCGCTCCTCCGGAGAGTTTTTTCCCGCGAGCCTGCGCCGGATCACCTCGGCCAGTTCTCCGGCCCGGCGGCCCAGAGAGACCATCTCCGGATTCTGTTCGGCGAAAAAAACTACTTCCCGGATCGGAGTCGAAACCACGGGGAGGCCCATAGCCAGGTATTCGTTCAGCTTGGTCGGGTAGACGCTATCCGTATAATCGGTTATGCGGTAAGGGATAAGCGCGATATCAAAATAGCGCAGGTAAAACGGTAACCGGGCGTGGGGTTTGCTTCCCAGAAGAAAGATGTTGGCCTTGCCGCGCAGGGAATCCACCGGTTCCTGTTCCGGCCCGACAAAGACAAAATTGACCCCAGGCAACTCTTCGGCCAGGCTGGCCACGAGCTCCTGGTCGAGCCAGCGGTGCAGGCCGCCGATATAACCGACCCGCGGTCCGGGTATCGATCCGAGATCTCCGGGCGGTTGAGAGTCCGCGCTTTCCCGGGCCTTCTCAAATGGCTCGTAGTCCACCGTAAAGGGAAACTTGTGGACGTTTGCATTGCCCCGGCTGCAATGTTCGCGAAGCTGTTCCGAGGTGACAAAAACCAGGTCCGCCAGGCGGATCATCTCCTGTTCGCTGGCCTTTATTCTGGCCGCTTGCGGTGAACTATGCTCGAAACTGTCAATGCAATAATATATCAAGATCCGGCAAGGCAGACCTTTAATTAACTCCAAAGTCAGCCAGCTCGGCAGAAAAGACCAGACCACGGGATTATTGAATTTCTGGGAGCGGCACCAGGAATTGAGCAGCCGCAGCAGCAGGCGCTTGTTCAGCCAGCGGGCCAGTCTGGAGTGTGGAAAGGGCAGGATAAGCGGGCTGAATACATACAGATTATTCTCTTCTAGGCGGATCCCCTTGTAGCCCCGCCACCAGTTGCGGAAGCGGCTCACCAGGCGCCCATAATCCCGGAATTGCGGAGAACGCACGCCGGTATTTTCGACAAAAAGCACGCGATTACCGGCGGCGGCTAACCGGCGCATGATCTCCTGATGTCCCTGCCAGTTGAAATCCCAATCGATTGAGGAAAAACAGACTATGTCTTCGTTTGTCAGCATGTTTTTTCTTTTTGACATCCATAATCCGGTAAAATCTAATTAATAATGCCGTCCGGGTTGCTCCGCGGGAAGGAAGGCAAGAGTCATTCCCGGACGGCCTTGCCTGTCAGAAATATGGAAACGCCCGGAGATCAACGATCCCGGCGGCGCGGGCAAGTTTAAAGGCCCTGCGGATGGCAGTGCCCGTCTTTTCAAGGACGCCGGCAGGGCTATCATTGCCGGATTCTTCCGCTTTCTCCGGGGCAAGATTGGTCAACAGGCCAAGCAGCAGCAAAGCCAGGATCAGTCCGGAGCTCCACGTAAGATAATATTCAGCCTCTGAAAAAAGAGTGACCAGCAGCAGACGGAGCGCATAAAAAGTAGCCAGAAAAATCGACACGAATATCAGCCGGTTGCGCGGGGCGAGTAACCCGTGACGGTGATTTCCAAGGCTCTCGATCAATGAACTGACAGCGCTGTTCGAGGGTAAAGTTCCTCGCAAACCGGCCACGAGCCGGTCCCGGAGGGAGAGCAATATTCTGCTTGACCAGCGGAAGGTATCCGCGCTCCGGACCGCGGCCAGCAGTTTTGAACTGTCAGCTTCCAGGTAATCTCCCACCTTGAAAAAGGCGAGGCAGCGGCTGCCCTCGATTATCGAGACGGACCGTTCCTCGATACGCCGCATAAATGCAAAAAGATTGTGCACGTATTGCAGGAACAAGCTTCCGCGGGCCAGCCGACTGAAAAACGACAGGACCGCCGAATTATCCAGAATTCTGTAGCGGACAGATTCAGTCATGACCATAAATCACCGGCTTTGGAAATCGACCAGGATACCGTTAATTCCCGTGCCCTTGCAGCTAAAAGGAATGCTCATTCCAAGATACAGGGGAGTGTTATTGTAGTAATAGAAATCGCCGGACTTGGAGACATAGAGCTCCATGCGGCAACGCACATCCCGGTTGAGCGGATGCCGGCCCAGTCTATAAAGGCCCTCAGCATTAGGAACGACAGCCCGCGCTGAATCATTCGATTCAATGGACTTGATTCGCTTGGTCACCGGACCATTGATCACCGTCTCGCTATCGCCAGCACTGATCAGCCCGGCGACCTCAGGCGAAATGTTCCTGAACTCGACCTTCACCTCTTGCCAAACCGGCCGCCCTTGCGGGGGCAGCGTACCGGAATAACTGACTATACCGGACAAATTTTCACCGAGCATACGGAAATTTAAATTGGCGCCGTAATCTACGGTCGCGCCGTTAAATGAAAAGAGTCCGTTCCCGTATGTGCAGTTTAGGGCCAACTGGACCATGGCCCGGCAGAACAGCTCGCCAAGCTCGGTGGGAGCATCCGGCCTCATCAGGGATTGTGGATCGATTGCACCACAATCGAGCACTTTCAACACATAGCCCAGGGTTTCACCGGATGAGGGATGTACAATCACTATTCCCGGCTTGAGCAGGGGGACAAGTCTCCGCGGAAAATTTGTCAGCAGCATATAATGAGTCAGGTTTACATAGTCCGGAGAATTGGCCAGCACGGCGCCCTCGATGCTTTCTACGCCGAACCTGAATTCTGCCAACCGGTTGGGCTCGAGAGGCTGGTTATTGTATTGCAGTTTTCCATTTTCGACCGAACAGGCTAATTTCAGCCGGGCGATCTGATAGGTCTGCTGTATTTTCAGGGAAGAACGGCCCTCGCTGGCTTTAAGCCAGGGATTATCGATCTCGCCGAACAAAGCAATCATCTCCGGGCGGCCATTATTTCCCGCGGCTTTTTCCAGCGCCGCCTTTTGCAAGGCCGCCAGCTGGGAGTTTCGCTCGATGTATAAGATCAGATCGAGCACTGCGAATGCCCGATTCAGTATGTAGCCGGTCAAATTGCCCTCCGGCCGATAAAGGGTCAACTGAGTCGCGGAGTTTTTCAGGTATAAATCCAATGCCGGGAACTCGCCAGTAATTGTCAAATCGACTGTGCGGGCGCCCGCCCGGCGGAGTCCTGAAGGAAGAGCCCGGAACTCGGCGGGAGTGCTTTCACGGATCCCAGCGAGCACGGCTTTCAGGTCCGGGAAACTGAGTGAGAAATTTTCCCCGGCGTTCGGCGGATTGTTTCCAACGAGCTGATCCCCCGGGATAACTACGCTCAATCCGACTTCCCAGAGGCACTTGCTGTCGAACACGGGCTTTACTTCCACCGGTATTTCGACCACTTCGATTTTTTTGGGCTCGACAGTCAGGAACTTTCCCGCGAGACGATCGATGTGGATCGAAGTCCGGGAGAAAATGTCCTTAACGGCGATTTCCAACTCAACCTCGTATTCGCCGGGCTTAAGATTCTGAGGGTAGGAGAAGGTCAGTTGTTTGTTATTGATTACGCTGCTCTGGCAGGTCAATTGGACTGTTTCTCCGGGAAAGCTATGCGGAATTAGCCGGAGGCTGGCCGAAACAATACTGCGGTTATTAATCAATTCAGCGGTCGCCGGTACCGATGTTCCTTCTTCTATCCGGTCTGGAGAGAAACCGACCAGCTTGAGGGCGGGTGCTTTCAGGACCAGAAAAACGGATATTCCCAGATATAGTACAATCAGCGCACCGAGCAGAACGATCAGGTCGAGAAGGTTGATCAGGCCGAAAAGCCGGCCCTTTTCATCGATAATATTCACAATTGTTTCTCCTTTGGCATCAGCTTTTGCTTCCCTGCGGGTGGTCCAGCCCGGGTTTGTCCTATATTAAGGTGACAGTTTCTCAGACCCCGCGTCAAGGATTGCCTTCTTAAAGCGCGGCGCAGTCATGCGGAGACTGAAACTCGTTTCAATCAATTTTCTCCCCTCCCGGCCGACCCGCTCCCGGAGGCTCTTATCCCCGACCAGCGTGCAGAGAATCTCCACCCACTCACGCCGGCCGGCTGGAAGGAATCCGCTGACTCCGGGCTGGATCAGCTCAAGATTCATACCAACCGGGCTGCAAACAGCGGGAATGCCGACGGCCATGTACTCGATGGCCTTGAAAGCGCATTTGCCCCGGGTCCACTCATCGTCCGGCATCGGCATGATACCGATATCGAAGTCCTGGAGCTGCCGTAGCTCGGTATCCAGCGACCAGGGAAGGCAGGAAACTCCCGGCGGCAGCTCGCCCTCGAGCCTTCCGCCGACTATCCTGAAACAAGCCTGGTCCGGGCAGCGGGAAAGCACCTCATCGATAACGGGCCTGAAATCCTCGAGAAACTCTATTGTGGTCGGGCTGCCGATCCAGCCGATCACCACCCGGCCGCTGTCCCTTTTCCCCGCGAGCGGAACGAAAGCACCGGTGTCCACCACCGTGGGCAGGATGACAATTTTTTTTGCCCCGGAGCGCCCGGCATATTCAGCCAGATAGCTGTTGCCGGCAATGGTTACCCGGCTGCCTCGGATGATCGAGGCGGTCTTGCCCGGGCACTTGAGTTTGCCGAACCTGCGGTTCGGCCGGGCCACATTGGGCAGGAAAAGGGCATCGTCGAAATCGTAAACATAAGGCTTCCCGAGCAGCCTCAACAGGGCCTCGAACCAGGCCGGACCGACCGGAAAGGCTTCCCGGTGGATGAACACTACATCATATGCCAGGCACCGCGCCAGATCGAGCAGACGGTTCAGCGCACAGGCCAGCCCGTAAAATATTTTCCGCAGGAGACGGCCGCGGGCATACAGGATGCTCCAGAGCCGTTCATTGTAGAAGGCCCTGACCCGGCAGGCGATACCCGCTTTTTCCAGATAAGGCAGAAACTGGAGGACCCGGAAACGGTTGCTGGCCCCTTGCGGCGGATAGGGGACTAAAAATAGAACTTTCATATTATACCCTATCGGCGGACATTCGGCGGTAGAGCTCGAGATAGCTGTCCGCCGCTGAATCGAGTGCGAATTCCTCCTCGGCGGCCTTCCGGCAGCGCCGGGCAAGTTGCGGGTCCTCGAGCAGGGCCAGCAGGCGGTCCAGGGCCACGCCGTAGCCGGTCCCGTCCATCCGGCCGACCACCACGCCGACATTGCGGCTCTCTACCTGGCGGTCATGGTCGCCGATCCCGGAATTGATCACCACCGGCACTCCGCAGGCCAGGCTCTCGCCGAATTTTGTGGCGCAGGAAGCCTGTTTGCTGGGCACCGGGCGGATAAAGAATATCGAGCAGTCCGCCTCTCCCAGGACCTCCGGCACCTGTTGGTAAGGCAGGGCGGAGATTCTTATCCTGCCGGCCGCTCCCTCAGGCAGGCTCAGGCCTTCGAGGCTCGAGTAAAATACTGCCGGGGAGGAGGGCGTGATTACCGTAAAAGTGCTTTCGGGAAGCCTCCGGTAAAGCTCTCCGAAAAACTCCGTCATCTCGCGGGCCAGGTACCAGGTGCCGAGGCTGCCGATGTAGACCAGTTTCAACCCGCCCGCCTCGCGCTTTTTGCCGGGCCAGGGCTGGAAGAGCTCCAGGTCGGCGCAGGTCGGGATCACCGCGATTTCAGGAGCTGTGCGCCGAGCGGGAATCATCCCGGGCAGAAGCTCAGCGCCGCGATGGCTCAGCACGACAATCGAGTCGGCCCGCCCCAGGAATATGCGCTCGAGGCGCTTGAATATCCGGTAGAGCAGCCCTCCCGCCTGCCAGGTCCCGCCCTCGACCCGCTCATCGGGCCAGAAGCCGCGCATGTCGAACAGAAAGCGGGTCCCGGTCAGGCGGCAAAGGCCCAGGGCGATAGCGGCGGCGATATAGCTCCGGGCATGTATTATTCCGATCCGGTGGTGCAGTACCAGCACCAGGCCGGTTAAAAATCCAACGGCGATATCCCAGGCCGTGGCGGCGACAGCCGGCCGCTTGTGGTAGCGCAGGTAGTGCCAGGCGATCCCGCACGAGACGAGGCGGCTTTTGACCAGGCCGGCCTCAGACTCGCGGAGACGCTCCGCTTTTTCAAAGCTCAGGACCCAAAGTGAAGCGCCTTTGCCTGCCAGCGCCCGCAGGTATGGCTGGACCTGGGAGTAGCCCAGCGGGTCGAGCAGCCCGTCATAGGTAATATACAGGACTTTTTTCATCTGCCGTTGTTGAAAAAGGCCCGCTGCCAGAGCTCGAACATCAGCAGTATCCAGAGATGGTGCCCCAGATCGCGTCGGCCCTCCAAATGAGTTTTTATCAGTCTTTCGATCTCCAGATGCCTGAAAAAGCCGCGGTTGACAGCGGTCCGGTCGAGCAGGTGGTCCTGCAGGAACTGGCGTAGCTCACCCCTGAACCAGTGTCCGATGGGAACGGCGAAGCCCCACTTGGGCTTCCTCAGGGTTTCCTGGGGCAGCCAGGGGGCCACGGACTGTTTCAGGATCGCCTTGAGCCGGTTGCCGCGCAGCTTGTAATCCGCGGGCAGGCGGGCGGCGAACTCCATCAGCTCGTGGTCCAGGAAGGGACTGCGGCCTTCGAGGGAGTTGGCCATGGTGGCAATGTCCATCTTGACCAGCAGATCATTGGGCAGATAGAACAGCGCATCGACCAGGGCGGCGGCATCCGACCCGTCCAGGCGCTCAGCCTGGGCGAACAGCCGGGCGAGAAGCTCCGGAGAATCGTGGCCTTCCACCTCTCTCAGGACTTCCGGGGACAGCAGCGCCCGCTTTTCCTCGCCGGTAAAGAACCCCATCCAGCGGGCGAAACGCTCGGCGCGGGGCAGGGAGGCGGCATCGGCGAAGCGTGCCAGTCCGGCGGCCAGGCTGGTTCGCTCGTAAGCCCTGGGAGAGAAGGCCTTTAGGGCCTGGTGCACCGGCCGGCGGAGCATTCCCGGAAAAGCATGGAAACGGTCGGCCATCCGGTTCGCATAGTGCCGGCGGTATCCGGTGAACGATTCATCTCCGCCATCCCCATTAAGCGCCACGGTGACATGCTGGCGGGTCATGCGGGCCAGGTAATAGGTTGGGATGGCCGAGCTGTCCGCAAAGGGCTCGCCGTAGTGTTCGACCAGCACGGGCAGCACTTCGAGGGCTTTGGGCTCGACGATAAATTCCTGGTGTTCAGTACCATAGGCTTGCGCCACGAGACGCGCATGGGGCAGCTCGTTGAATTTTTTCTCGGTAAAGCCGATAGAAAAGGTTTTCACTTTGCCTGTACCGGCCCGGCTCATCGCGGCAACCACCGCGCTGGAATCAATCCCACCGCTCAAGAAAGCCCCCAGGGGCACCTCGCTCATCAGGCGGAGACGGACCGACTCGAGCAGCTTTTCGCGGATCGCCTCGCAAGCCTCCTCGCGGCTCAGCTTTAATTTCGGGCCGTAGCGCAGCTCCCAGTAACAGCCCAGCTCGATCTGGCCCTCGCGGAATTCCAAAAAATGCGCAGGTGGGAGCTTTTTCACGCCCTGGAAAGCGGTAAGGGGGAAGGGCACGCACATGAATGTCAAATAATGGTAAACGGCGGTCCAGTCCACGCGGCGCTCTATGCGCCGGTCCACAAGGAGGGAGGCCAGCTCGGAGGCGAAACTCAGGCGGCCATCTTCCAGGTGATACACCAGAGGCTTCTTGCCCACGCGGTCGCGGGCGAGCAGGAGGGTCTCCCGCTGGCTGTCCCAGAGAGCGAAAGCGAACATGCCGCGCAGGCGCTCGAGCATGCCCCGGCTGCCGTAGCTTTCGTAGAGGTGCAGTATGGTTTCGGCATCCGAGTTGGTGCGGAAGCGGTGTCCCAGCTCTTCGAGCCGGGGGCGCAGTTCCAGGTAGTTGTATATCTCGCCGTTGAAAATGAGCTGGCAGGAGCCGTCCTCATTGACCAGCGGCTGGTGGCCTCCGGCGACATCGATAATGCTCAGACGGCGGAAAGCCAGGCCGGCGCTGGTCCGGCCCGCACCGGCCTCGCCCTCCGCGGCGGCGTTGCGGTAGAATCCGTCGTCATCCGGCCCGCGGTGGCTCAGCTTATCCGCCATTGCCCGGAGCAGCGCCTGTTCCACCGGGCGGCCGCGGCTGTCCACAATTCCGGCAAT
>Ga0156185_1239_pt3 | contig 18964 bp, 16 predicted proteins | sample RifCSPlowO2_12_FD_107838 | JGI IMG/M metagenome (GOLD analysis project Ga0156185, IMG submission 107838) | Candidatus Glassbacteria bacterium RIFCSPLOWO2_12_FULL_58_11 | reverse complement strand
GTGAAAACTATATACAAAACTTCACCGCCCGGAGGCCTGAACAGGAAGGAAAACGGCTTTGACTGCGCAAAAAAACAAGGGCGATTGTTTAACCGCCCTTTTGGCATTTTCTTTTTATCCGCTTCGTCCGGAATTGCAGAGCGGCCTTTTGTTACCCGGCCCGCACGGCGGAAAAAGTTCCCCGCGGTCGCCGGACTGGGCCGGTCTCAGCGCTTGATTTTCACCAGCCGCGAGCCGCAGATCGGGCACAGTCCCGTCTTTTCGGAAATGATATGCACCTCGCTGCCCCAATAGCAGATAAACTTGTCGCCCAGGGTCTTGTGGATGCCGGCCAGAACTGCCTCGAAAGTGCGGCGGGCCAGGTTCTGCATACACATCCGGGCCAGGGTTTCTTTTTCCTGGAAATTCAGGTGCAGGGCCGGGTCCTCGGTTACCGGATATAACTGGAGCCCCCGTCTGGCGCTGCCGCGGCCGATGACTTTATCCGAATAGTGGAGCGATCCGGTCTTGCCGTCCACAATAGCGACATCCAGCTCCGCGGAAAAAGTGACCTTGTTGCGATGCAACAGGACCGGAATTGTAAAGCCATCATGCAGATCCTTTTCAAAAGCGATCAGTCGCAGATAGGCCAGGTATTCGCAGTCCGTGACCTGGCAGATCCGTGCCAGAGTTTTCTGTTCGTAGGTCTCGGGTACCTGAAGCCGGTTGCGGGAGATGATCGGGCTGACCTCCTCCTCGGTTTTGACGGTCAGGTAATCGGCCGAGCGCAGGTATGCCAGCAGGTCTTTGCGGAAATAATCGGCCTGGAAAGGATACTCGATCGCCGCACCCCGGGCCTCGAGGAGGCACAGGCTGGATGGCGGATAAATCAGTTGTTCCAGGGACAAGGTCGCTTTCGTGGGCGGGTCCAGCCTGGCCGGCGGGTCCTGAGCTTCCAGGCCTCGCGCGGCGCAAAGCAGCAGCGCGACAGCCAGGAGCGACTCTATAATCATTCCGGGGAGGCTTACGCTGCGGCTCCAGAGACCGGCCGGATTCCGGGCTTGACCGGCGTTACGGCTGCAGCCACATTCAGCGGCCGGAACATTCGATATTTTTATCGTCTTTTCAGACATTGATTTCTAGTTCCAGGTCGATTTCCCGGTCGATATCGGACCGGCCTTTCGGCTGACTGTCCACCGGCCGCTGACTGATCAACGAGCGCAACTGGCCGTAGCTTTCATCCGTTTTCCGCGCGGCCTGCGGCGCGCGGTCCTCCGGCTCCACCTGGCCCGGGTTTCCGGCGAGGGCCCACTTGATTTCCTCGCGCGAAAGGTTCATCTCCTGGGCGATATCGCTGACCGTCCAGTTCTTGCTGCGCAGTTGGCGGATCAGGCGGGTTTGCAGGTCATCATGCTGGTTCCGGAACATGGTGGCCGCCGAATTGTCCGCCAACACCTGGGGCCTTTCCTGGGAAAGCTCCTGCTTGATCCGGCGGGCAATATCCGCGCCGTACATGCCGCGGTTGCCGACAGGCTGGAGGTGCAGGGCCAGGCCGGCGGGCTCGCCCTGGGCAACCGGCTCGATTGCCTTGCGCTTGGCGGCCAGCTCCCGGGCCAGCACCTGCCCGACCTCAAACTTCTTGGCCGGGGTGGCCCGGACCGGAGCGCTTATCCTGTTCATCGAAGAGGGCGGCTGAAACGCACTCGAAGCGCCGGCCACGGCGAGTACCGGACCACCGGGCCTGACCAATCTGTAGCGCATCAGCCTGCCGCCCAGCAGAGTCATAATAAAAAGGATGCCCATGATTATAGTTAGTGTCTTCACCTGGCTCCGCAAAAGCTCCACATTCGGCAATTGCACTACGTCCGCCGCCAATCCGCGCAATACATTCAGAAAGGAGTCCAATCTCCCGGCCCAGCCGGTCCGGACCGCCGGAGCGGGAGTCTGAAGGACTTTTTCCGCCGCGGACACAGCGGCAGTCGCCGGTCCGGTTTTTTCAACAGCGGCGGCGGCAGGACTCGGCTCTCCCGCCGGACTGGCTTCGAGCTGCGCCCCGCCGGGTACTTCCGCCAGCGATAAGGCGGACGCCTCCGGTGCCGTGGCCGAGGCTGCCGGATAGTCCGGCTCTCCCGGATCCGGCTCTCCCTCCACCTCCGCAGGCTCATTGGCGGCGATTCCTGAATGGAGGGCCAGCGACTTTTCAAAATATTCGGCGGACTGCCGCGTCTGGCCCAGAGCTTTATAGACTACCCCGAGCTCGAAATTGGCTTGGGAATATTGCTTATCGAAAGTGATCGCCTTTTCGAGCAGCCTGGCGGCCTCTTTGAGGTCGCCGTTGTCCTTGGCCTGGAGTCCGGCCTGAAAAAGGACGGCCGCCGAATCGCCGGGCTGAACTGCCGCGGAAGCCTGCGGCTGATCCATGATCGAGAGAACCTGTAGAACCGGCGCCTCTGGCCCGGCATCCGCTTCCGTGACTTTATCGGCAGTATTAACTGCTTCGACCAGGGCGCGGTAGTCCACTTCCGGACGGCCGGCGGCGACTTGCTCCCGGCGCGACTCTTCCGGTACGCGGGCGGCGAACTTGCGCCAGCAGGCGGCCAGCCGCGGGGAATCGCTGTTGCGGTAGTGGATCCAGCTCTGCAGCAGCAGCGCATCGGCGCCATACTCGGCGCTGCCCTCGGCGCGTGAAAAATTGATCAGGGCCTTGTCCAGCTGGTTAAGGCGGTAGCGGATCAGACCGGACTGGAAGTAGCTTTCGGGCACATTCTGGCCGGCCCGGATAGCGCTGCGCAAAGATATCAGGGCCGCATCGTAGCTGCCTTTTCTGATATTGTCAACGCCCCGGCTGTAATAGCCGGATTCCACGCCGCGGGGCGCATTCCCCTTTTCCGCCTCGGCCTCGGATTGGGTCAGCTCGAGAATGAAGCGCTGGGGGTACCTGGTGTCGTAAGTCCGCACCCGGAAGGGGTGGCGGGCCTTGAAACGGGCGACTGTCGAGCCGTTGCCCAGCGGCAGAAAGCTGACCGATTCGAGATGCGGATTGTTTTCATATAAAAATGACTGCGTCCCCAGCTTATCGATCCCGGTGCCCTCGAAGTGCACGAAAACCAGGTTATCCGCGGCTTTGGTTTCCACCGAGGTCACCACCGGCACATCGAGACTGACCGCGATCCGGACATAGTCCTTATCGCTGAATACCTTCAGATCGGTAATCTCGGCGGCCCGGCCCCCGCGGAAAGCGAGCAGGCAGAGCGGAATCAGGAGCGCCGTCAGACCATATATCTTCTTCATGGCAGTTACCCCAACTGGTTCAAGCAGGCTCAAATTACGGATAGTTGCGGCGGGAGCGCCGGTTTCCGGTGCTTCCCGGCCTTATCTGGGGGATGAGTTGAGCAATAGTCGTGCCACGGGGGAGACCGGCTCAGGATGGCCGAATTACAGGCAGTTCAAGGGTTCAGACGGGATTCAGGATTTTCATTCGGCTGGAAAAAGCGGGGTAAGCGGAAAATTTTGCCGAACAGCAAATCAAATAAAATATCGCACCGGGAAAAATTATGCGGTCAGGACCGAAGTACGGGAGCCGCCGATCTCCTCTTCCTCGTCCACGGCGACCGGGAGTCGGCCCAGGACGATATTGACGAAGGAATCGACGTTCTCCATTTCCTCGCGCATGGCGGCAAGGTAATAATCCAGGTCCACCTTGCCGTTTTCGTCCAATTGCAGCGGCAGGGCGTGCAGCACTCCGCGGTAAAATGGCGGGATGAGCGGGTCGCCGCCGCTGCCGATCCGGGCCGCACGGGTCAGGATGTCAGCGAAATGGACCAGGGCGCAGAGCTCGGGCCGGGTCCGGGCGGTCAGCGGAAGGTGATGGAGCCGGATCGCCTCGGCCAGGGGTTTCGGCAGGTTCCAGCGTTCGGCCAGCCAGTGGCCGACCTCGGCGTGGTTGGCGCCGAACACCTTTTCCTCGGCCCGGGCAAGCAAAATATTTTCCTCGGCCACCAGGCGCAGGGCCCGCGAGTAGTTGGCGGTCTGGTACTGGCTGAGAATGACCTTGCCGATATCGTGGATCAGCCCGGCGACAAAGGCCTCGCTCTCGATGGCGCGGAAACCGTGCATGCGGGCCAGCATCCGGCTGGCCACGGCCACGCCGACCGAGTGCTCCCAGAACCGGGTATAGTCCAGCAGTTCATCCTCATTGGAGGCCCGCGCCAGGCGGGAGATCACCGATACCGAAAGGCCGAGATTCTTGATCGTATCGAAACCGAGGACCACGATGGCCAGATTGATCGAGCTGATCGGGTTCGGGAAACCGTAATAGGATGAATTGGCCAGCCTGAGGATGCGGGCGGTAAGCACCTGGTCGGTCTTAATCAGCCGGCTTAAGGAGCGGGCCGAGCTTTTCGGGTCATCAATCAGCTCGATCATCTTAGCCACGACTGTCGGCAGGGTCGGCAGATTGATTATGGTCTGGGTGATTCTTTTCAGGCGAGCGGGTTCGATGCCGGGCGATTTTTTCATGTGCGTCAGCAGTTTTCCGTGCCGGATAAGTTGGGCTGCCTGTTCCGGGCGGTCAGGCCCGCAGGTCGATCCTTCGACCCGGCAGTTTCTCCGCAGCTACGATTTCGCCTCCCTGCGAATCGTTTTCCACCGTGCGGTCTCTCAGCTCGAGAGTATCGCGCCGCGCGGCGTTCTTTTCCCTGGCGTTTTTCCCGCCCTGTTCCTCACCCGGATCGGCGCCCTGGTCCGTGGGCTCGACTTTGTCGAGTAAGATATCCTCGAAGTTAAGCTTCTCCGGATCGCGGACGGAACTTCCGGTTCCTCTTTTGACCGGCAAAAAATTCAGGTTGCCGGAAATCGGCACCACCATTGGGGTCCCTCCTTTCACTCAGGCCGAATGCTTCGGTCCTGAAGCCCGAGAAGGGGGCTGGCCGCACTCTGCGGCTTCTTTTGGACTGTTCCGCGGTGGCTTTCACTGACCTTTTATATGCAAATTTAATGCCCGCCGCCCAGGCCTTCGCCGGGGGAAAAAGCTACCCTTTTCCCGGCGAGTCCCGCGGTGAGCAAATTTATGGTTCACGCAAAAATCAGAGGGTATATTTCAGCTTGCCGCGCAGCCTCAGCATGGCCTCGGTGTGAATCTGGCAAACCCGCGACTCGGAAATCTGCATCACTTCGCCGATCTCCTTGAGGGTCAGGCCCTCATAATAGTAGAGCGCCACTACCAGCTTCTCGCGCTCGGGCAGAGAATTGATCCCGCCGACCAGCAGATGCTTGACCTCCTGGCGCTCGAGCAGCGAGTGCGGCCCAAAGTTACCCGAGTCCTCGATCACATCCCCCAGGCTGATCGACTGGTCCTCATCCTCGTACACCGTATCGTTGAGCGAGAGGAAAGTAATCGGGCTGACCTCTTCGAGCAGGCTCTGGTAGTCCTCGAGGCTGATCCCTAGCCGGACCGACATCTCCTTTTCACTGGCCGGCCTACCCAGCTCCACCTCGAGCTGGTGCAGGTTCTTCTCCAGGTCCCGGGCTTTTTTGCGCACGCTGCGCGGGACCCAGTCCAGGCTGCGCAGGCCGTCGATGATCGAGCCCTTGATCCGCAGGGCGGCGTAGGAGGTAAATCGGACCAGCTTCTCCGGTTTGTAATTCTCTATCGCATCGATCAGCCCCAGGATTCCCAGGCTTTTCAAGTCGTCCAGCTCCACCGACTGCGGGAGCGAGACCGCCAGCCGCTCAGAAATGTAGCTGATCAGCGGCAGGTTGGCGATCAGGATCTTCTCCCGGATCTTGGGGTCCCCGCTCTGGCGGTAGGCCTCGACCAGCTTCTCGATCTGTTCGTTTTTCCGGGACCGCTCCTCGGCCTTGATCGCCGCCGCGTCCGTGGGCGGTTTCCTCTGTGCTGCAGTCATTTTGCCCTCTGGATTACGCACAACCGTTTCTGTCTGATAATTATGCAGCATAGGCCCTTTCATGAGGGAAGGTTATCATCCGTTATTGCTCTGTTCCAGGTTGTTCTCATATTCAGTATCGTCAGCGCTGTAGTCCTCCTCCCCGCCCGGTTCCGCCTCGTAGCTCTCGGTGCCGTAACTCTCGGGTTTTGCCTCCTCGCCCAGTCCGCTGATCATTCTCAGCATCCACCAGCGGATCAGCAGGCCGGCCAGACTGAAAATAGCCATCAGGATGATCGACCGGAACAGCGAGGTGACAAAGGGAATCCCGCTGACCACGCAGATCAGCATCGTCAGATAGGACATCAGAAACGAGATTTTAAGGATATTGCTCTGCATCAGCGTTCAGGATCCGTTTATCGGATTGTCAAAATACGTTGTTTACCACCAGCCTGGCGATTTTCAGCGGGTCGGCCAGCTCGATATCCTCCGGCACCTCCTGGCCGAAAGTCAGATAGCTCAACGGTACGCCGGAATCCCGGACTACGGCGACGATGGAACCGAAGGTGAGGGTTTCATCGAACTTGGTCAGCAGCAGCCGTGTGCTCTGGCTGATCTTGAACCTTTTAATCATGTGCTGCATGTCTTTGGGCTTGGTGTTTACCGACAGCACGAGCTGCACCTCATCCGGGTCGGCGGCCTCGAGGAGCTCTTTCAGCTCGGAGATCAGCTTATCGTTGTACTGGCTGCCGCCTGCGGTATCGATCAGGATCACCTCTTTATCCTGGTGGTGTTTCAGCGCCCGGGTCAAGTCCCGCGGGGAATGCACGATCTCCATCGGGATATCGGCGATCTCGCTGAACGTGCCGAGCTGCTGGGTAGCCGCCACGCGGTAGGTGTCGGCCGTGATCATCGCCACGCGCCGGTCGCCGTAAAACTTCTTGCTCGTGGCGAGCTTGGCCAGGCAGGTGGTCTTGCCCACTCCGGAAGGTCCGAGGAAAACGATCTTCAGCGGAGCCTTCTCGCGCACCGGGCTCGGCTTGACCACCCGGATCATCCGCGAGATTTCATCGATCAGGAATTTTTCCACCAGCTCGCGGTTCCCGTATTCCTTTTCGCTGTAACGGCCGTAGAGGTTCTGCACCAGCTCGACGGCGGTCCTCTCCTCCAGCTCGATTCCCGAGAGCTTCTTGTAGATCTCTTTCAGCATCGCGGGCAGGGCAGGCATTTTCTGGTACTTGATCTGTTCGGCCATCTCCCCCACCGCGGATTTCAGCTCCTTGAGCTCCTGCCGCAGCAGGTGGACATTGGACGATCCGCCTGAGGACAGCCCTCCGGCGCCAGCCGTAGGAGCCGGCGTTCCGCTCTGCTCCAGAGTGGATTTGATAACCGAGGAGAAATCGGCGGCCGCGGGCCGCGTGACCGGGCCGTCATCGCCGATAGTCACCGAGATGCGCGATCCGTTAGGTCCGCCGCCCGCCGGAGCTTTTTTCCGGTCGAGCAGGACGTTTTCCTCGGTGGTGGCGGTGACCTCGAACATCTCCCGGCCCAGGAAATCCAGCAGTCCGCCCCGGCTGATCTTGCGTGAGCCGAGGATCACCGCGCCGGTTCCGAGATCCCGCTTCATTTTTTCCAGGGCGTCCCGCATCGAGGGGGCCACGTACTTTTTGATTTTCATCTAAGCGCATTCTCCTTTTCTGTCTGGATAGTGCCGAACGACACGATTTCAGCCGTCTGGGGCAGCTCGGCATAGGAGATCACCACCAGGTTGGGGAAAACCGGCTCTACCAGACGCTTGAAGTACTGCCGCACAGTCGGCGAACAAACCAGCAGCGGCTGGAGTCCCTCGCTGCTCATGCGGTCCACCTGGCTCTTGAGCGCGGAGGTGACCCGCTCGATGAACCGCGGCGGCATGGCCAGCGAACTGCCCTTGGTTACCGCGGACTGGACGACATCGATAATGGTCTTTTCCACATCCGGGGCGAGGGTAATGGCGGTCACCTTGCCCTCAGCGTCCCGGTAAAGGCTGAAAATGGTCCGGGAGAGGTTCTGGCGGACGTATTCGGTGAGCGTATTCAGGTCCTTGGTCTGGCCTGCATAATCCGAGAGCGCCTCGAGAATGGTCACCAGGTCGCGGATCGGCACCCGCTCGCGCAACAGGTTGTGTAGCACCTTCTGCACGCTGCCTACGCTCATGACATTCGGAATCAGCTCCTCGACCAGGGTGGCGTTTTCTTTCTTTATGTTATCGAGCAGTGTCTGGGTATCCTGGCGGCTGAGGATTTCGTGCGCATGACGCTTGAGGGTCTCCATCAAGTGTGTGGCCAGGACCGCCGGCGGCTCCACCACGGTATAACCAGCCATCTCGGCATTTTCTTTCTGGTCCTCGTTGATCCAGAGCGCCTCCAGCCCGAACACCTGCTCGACAGTCGGGACGCCCTCGACTTTCCCGGTCACCGTGCCGGGATCGAGAGCCATGAACTGGTTGACCATCACCTCGCCGCGGGACACGTCCACCCCGCGGATTTTAATCACGTACTCGTTGTTTTTAAGCTGTATGTTGTCGCGGATGCGGATCGGCGGCACAATGATGCCGATTTCGATCGCGCACTGCTTGCGAATCTCGGTAATCCGGCCCAGCAGGTCGCCTCCCTGTTCGAGGTCCACGAGCGGAATCAGGCCGTAGCCGATCTCCAGCTCCAGCGGATCGACCTGAAGGTAGCCCTCGATCTGCGAGCTGACATCCCGCGGGGCCTCATCTTTCTTTTCCTCGGCTTCCTCCTCGGCCTTCCTGGTTTCGGCGATCTGGCTTCGGGCGCCCATGGCCATCAGGCCCACAATTGCAGCCAGGATCAGAAACGGGATGGTCGGCAAGCCCGGGACCAGGCCGAAAAAGGTCAGGACCGAGGCGGTGATAATCAGCGCCCGCGGCTTGGCCATGAGCTGGTTCTGGATGTCGATGCCCAGGTGGCTTTCGCTGCTGGCGCGGGTGATAATGATGCCGGCGGCGGTTGAGACCACCAGGGCTGGAATCTGGCTCACCAGACCGTCACCTACGGTCAACAGGGTATAGGTCTTGATCGCATCCTGGAAGCTCATCCCCTTTTGCGCCACGCCGATCACGAAGCCGCCGAGGACATTGATAAAGGTAATCAGGATCGCCGCGATCGCATCGCCGCGGACGAATTTCGCCGCGCCGTCCATTGCCCCGTAGAACTCGGCCTCGCGATCGATTTTTTCGCGGCGGGCGCGCGCCTGGTGCTCATCGATCAGGCCGTTGTTCAGGTCGGCGTCGATAGCCATCTGCTTGCCCGGCATCTTGTCCAGGGTGAAGCGGGCGGCCACCTCGGCGATACGGCCCGCGCCCTTGGTGATAACCACAAAATTAATTATCACCAGGATCGAGAAGATGATAATCCCAACCACATAGTTGCCGCCGACCACGAAAGTGCCGAAGGCCTCGATCAGGCGGCCGGCGTAGGCCTCGCTGAGGATCAGCCGGGTGGTGGCCACGTTAAGCGACAGCCGGAACAGCGTAACCATCAGCAGCAGCCCCGGGAACACCGAAAACTGCAGCGGCTCGGTGGTGTAAAGGACAACTATCAGGATCAGCAGGCTGAGGCTGATATCCAGGGTCAGCACCAGGTCCATCAGCGTCGGCGGGATCGGGATGATCATCACCACCAGGATCCCTACCAGACCCAGGGCGAGCATCACATCGCTGTATTTATTGAAGCGCATAATTTTCCAACTTTTGCCGGTTTATTCAGACGGCGATTCGTTTTTTCTTCAGGCGGTAAACATAAGCCAGGACCTCGGCCACCGCTTTATAGAGGTGCGAGGGTATCTCGGCGCCGATTTCGACCGCCTTGAACAGCAACTGCGCCAGCGGCCTGTTTTCCACGATCGGGATATTATTGGCCAGGGCGATTTCCTTGATCTTTTCGGCCACCAGCCGCGCTCCCTTGGCCACAACCACCGGCGCGCGCATCCTGAGCTGGTCGTATTTAAGCGCCACCGCCAGGTGGATTGGGTTGGTCACCACCACATCCGCCTCTTTAACATCCTGCATCATGCGCCGGCGGGCGGTCTCGAGCTGGATGGAGCGGATCCGGCTCTTGATCATCGGATCGCCTTCCTGCTGCTTGCGCTCCTCCTTGATCTCGTGATGGCTCATGCGCAGATCTTTGAAATGCTTATGACGCTGCCAGAAATAATCCAGCAGGGCCAGCAGCAACAACAGCAGGGCGATTCGCAGGCTCAGGTTGAAAATCTGGCGCATAAGGTAGATAAAGAACTGGCCGACCTCCTGGTCCAGCAGCCGGATGTAATCGCTGAACATGCCCCGGATGGTCCAGACGGCCAGCGCCGCCACCGCAATCACTTTGAGCACGCTCTTAACCAGCTCGACCAGGGCCCGGCTAGAGGCAAAGGTGCGCTTCAGCCCCTTGAGCGGGTTCATCCGGTTCATCTTGGGCATCAGGGGCTTCCAGGTGAAATTGGGGCCGGACTGGGCGATCCCGGTGGCTATGCCCACGAGCATCAACAATAGAAAGAGCGGGCCCATGACCCTGAGCATGAAAAACCCGGAAGCGCTGGCATAGTCCTGCAGGTTGTCGCGGCTGATTTCCAGCGAGACCGCATTATTGAACAGGAAATAGCCTGCTTCTTTCATCTCTTTCCACATTTCTGAGCCGAAAAAGAAAATTCCCACCACGCCGGTCAGCAGCACCATCATGCTGGAAAGCTCCACCGAGCGGGGGACATTACCCTCGAGCCTGGCATCCTCGAGGCGTTTTTGAGTAGGTTCTTCGGTCCGTTCTTCCTGTGGGGATTCCTCGGCCACCGGTCCCTCTTCCCGTTATAAATACCTGAGCGCGATCAGAATGTTGTTCTCCATGCCCTGCACTAGCTTGGTAAACACGTAAACGAAAAACGGCAGGCTGATCCCGAGCAGCAGCATACCCACGCCGACTTTCACCGGAAAACCGATGATGAAAACGTTGATCTGCGGAGCCGTGCGGGCGATAAAGCCCATGGCGACATCCGCCAGGAATAGGGCGGCCAGAAGCGGCGCGCCGAGTTTCAGGGCGATGATGAACACCTCGGCGCTCATGCGCACCAGCTCGAGAGCCAGCGGCTGCTCGAGATGCACCCCGCCGATTGGAATGACATGAAAGCTGCCCGCCAGCGCCTTGAACAGGAAATGGTCCCAGAACAGACTCAGGTAAATCAGCACGGCGAGCATGTTCTGAAGGGTGCCGATCTCGCTGACCTGTTCCTCGCTCATCGGGTCGATGATATTCCCGATACGCAGGCCCATCTGAAAGCCGACCAGGTCGCCGGCGAACTGTATCCCGTTGAATATAAGCTGGGCGATAAAGCCCAGGATCAATCCGACCAGCAGTTCCTTGAACAGCATCACCACATACATAGGCAGGTTATCGGGCAGGACCACCCCGCTGACATCCAGGGTCGGCACGATCACCATGGTCAAAACCAGGGAGAGTCCGATCCGTACCATCCGGGGGACATTCTCCGAGCCGAAAAAAGGCATGGTGAAAATAATCCCGCTCACCCGCAGGAAAATGATCGAATATATTTCTATCTGCCCGAGGGCGATTTCACTGATCGGCTGCATCGTTTTCGCTCCGGTCGGCGGAGGGCGGGTAAAAGACCCGGCGCCGGGGTTGGGAGATTGCCGCCCAGCGGCCCAGCGCACCCTCGATCCGCCCTGGCCAGGGCGGCCGGCCCGACGGCCGGCACGGCGAATTATCCGGGGAGCCGGATTTCCTCAGCACGCTCTACCCCCTGCTCACTTGATATAGTCCGGGATGTTGGTCAACAGGTTGATCGAAAAATCCAGCAGCGTGTTCATCATCCAGGGCATAAAGAGAATCAGCGAGATCACCACCGCCACGATCTTCGGAATGAAAGTCAGGGTCTGCTCCTGGATCGAGGTGGCGGTCTGGATTATGCTGATCGTCACGCCGACGATCAGGCCGGCAATCAGCATGGGGCTGGCCACCAGCACCGCGGTGAAAAAAACTTCGCGGCCGAGGTGAATTATGAATTGCTGGCTCAAACTACCTCCACTAGTTGAAACTTCGCATCAGAGAGCTCACCAGCAGGTACCAGCCGTCCACCATGACGAACAGCAGGACCTTGAAAGGCAGCGAAATAATGATCGGCGGCAGCATCAGCATGCCCATCGAGAGCAGCACGCTGGAAACTATCATATCGATCATGATAAACGGCAGGTAAAGCAGGAAACCGATCTGTAATGCAATCCGCAGCTCGCTGATAATGAACGCGGGCACCAGAACCAGGGTCGGCACCTGGTCCGCCGTGGCCGGCTTTTCCATCTTTGACATGAAAACGAACAGCGAGAGGTCCTTTTCCCGGACCTGTCTCAGCATGAACGCGCGGATAGGCTTGAGCCCGATTTCGAAAGCCTCGGACTGGGTAATATCGTGGCGCAGGTAAGGCTGGAGCGCATTGTCGTTGATATCCGTCCAGACCGGGCTCATGATATAGAAGGTCAGGAACAAGGCCAGGCTGATCAGCAACTGATTGGCGGGCATTCCCTGGGTGCCCAGGGCCTGGCGCAGGAACTGGAAGACTACCACGATCCTGGTAAAACAGGTCATCATGATCAGGATCGAGGGCGCCAGCGCCAGCAGGGTCATCAGGAAGAGAAGCTGGAGCGTAATCGCGAAATCTTCCGGACGCTGCGAGGCCCCTACCCCGATATTGACACTGGGAAAAATCGTTCCGGCGCCACCCCCCGCCCCCTGCGCCCGGGCGCTCTCGTGGCAGGACATGGTCAAAAACATAACCATCAGGAAAAGGCCGAGCAGAGCCTTGATCCAGCCCTTACGCAATATTTTATTCATCGTTTCACTCATTCCCCCGGTAAGCATTTTTTCAGCTGCCGCTTAGGCTTGAGCAAAATCCGTACCGTGAGCTTCAGCTTTTCCGCGGACAACGTTCGACACCTCCGCGCTCCCGGGTGTTTTTCCGCTCCGGCCTGTCATTCCCGCCCGGCCTGCCGGCAGGGCGGTCCACCGCCGCCGAAAATCCCCGGACATCTCCCTTTTGCATTTTCCCCTGACCGGGCTTATATTAGCAATCAAAGGGCTATCAGAGCGCCGGTTGCCCGCCTGATTCAATCTATTGCCCCGGCTCTGCCGGCGGCATGCCCGGAAGACGGGCCTTGCATTCGGACTTTTGTAAGAATTACGGATTCTTACCTTGGGGTATATCACATCCGGTATGGAGCCAGTGAAAATGGGAAAGAACATCGTTCAGAAAATATTCAACGAGCACCTGGTCCAGGGAAAATTGGCGCCGGGCGAGGAAATCGCCGTGACGGTGGATCAAACCCTGACCCAGGATGCCACCGGAACCATGGCCTACCTGCAGTTCGAGGCGATGGCCATACCGCGGGTCAAGACCAAGGTCTCGGTCAGCTACGTGGACCACAACATGCTTCAGACTGGCTTCGAAAACGCCGATGACCACCGCTACCTGCAGAGCGTGGCCCTTAAGGTCGGGGCCTTTTTCAGCCGTCCGGGCAATGGAATCTGCCACCAGGTGCACCTGGAGCGTTTCAGCGCGCCGGGACAGATCCTGCTGGGCTCTGACAGCCATACACCGACCTGCGGCGGCGCGGGAATGATCGCGATCGGCGCGGGCGGTCTGGACATTGCGGTGGCCATGGCCGGCGGAGCGTTCCACCTCAAATGCCCGAATGTGGTGGGGGTCAGGCTGGAGGGCCGGCTGACCGGCTGGACCAGCGCCAAGGATGTGATCCTGGAGCTTCTCCGGCGGCTGACAGTCAAGGGCGGCGTGGGCAAAATTTTCGCTTACCACGGCCCCGGGGTGAAAAGCCTCGACGTGACCCAGCGGGCCACGATCACCAACATGGGCGCCGAACTGGGAGCCACCACCAGCATTTTCCCCAGCGATGAGCGGACCCGGGATTTCCTGGAGGCCCAGGGCCGCGGCCAGCTCTGGCGCGAGATGCTGCCGGATGAGGATGCGGCCTATGATGAGCTGGTGGTGATCGACCTGTCCAAGCTCGAGCCCCTGGTGGCCATGCCCCATTCCCCGGATGCGGTGGTCCCGCTCAAAGATGTGGCCGGAACTAAAATCCAGCAGGTCTGCGTGGGAAGCTGCACCAACAGCAGCTATCACGACCTGATGGTGGTGGCCCAGATTCTAAAGGGGAAAAAAGCGCACCCCGAGCTGAGCTTCGCGGTCACCCCCGGCAGCCGTCAGGTCTTCGAAATGATCGCCGACAGCGGGGGGCTTAAAGAGCTGATTGCCAGCGGCGCGCGGATTCTCGAATCCGCCTGCGGGCCCTGTATCGGGATGGGCCAGGTGCCCCCCACCGGGTCGCTCTCCCTGCGCTCGTTCAACCGGAATTTCAAGGGCCGCTGCGGCAGCAAGGAGGCGGGGGTGATCCTGGCCAGCCCCGAGATCTGCGCCCTGGGTGCCCTCGAGGGCGTCCTGCCTGATGTGTCCCGTTACCCCGGCGGGCCGCCGGAGGTGGCTCCGCCCAGGCGGTTTATCATCGATGACGGGATGATCATCCCGCCGGCAGCGCCGGGCGAGGAGGTCGAGGTGGTGCGCGGGCCGAACATCAAGCCCTGTCCGGTCAACCAGAACCTGCCTGACAGCATCGAGGGTAAAGTGCTGCTGGTCACCGGGGACAATATCACCACCGATGACATCATGCCGGCGGGCTCCAAGGTCCTGCCGCTGCGCTCCAATATCCCGAAGATCAGCGAGCACGTGTTCTCCAACCTCGACCCGGAGTTCCCGGCCCGCGCCAGGCAGCATAAGGGCGGGATCATTATCGGCGGCAACAACTACGGCCAGGGGTCCTCGCGCGAGCATGCGGCGATCGCCCCGATGTATCTCGGCCTGAAAGCCGTCATCTCCAAGAGCTTCGCCAGGATCCACCGCAGCAACCTGATCAATTTCGGCATCCTCCCGGCGGTTTTCGCCTCCGAGAGCGACTACGCCGGGGTGGCCCAGGGAGATGAGCTGGCGCTCGAGGGAATCCATGCCGCCTTGCAGAGCGGGGATGGAGCAATGACTGTGACCAACAAGAGCAAAGGCACAAAGTTCAAGGTTGTCGCCAAACTGAGCGATTACGAGCGCGAGGTGATCCTGGCCGGCGGACTGCTGCCGTTCACCAAGCTGAAAGCCTGAGGTGCCGAGGTGAGTTACCGGATCGAAAAAGACTCGCTGGGCGAGGTCAGGGTCCCCGCGGACAAATACTGGGGAGCCCAGACCCAGCGCGCAGTGGAAAACTTCCCGGTCTCTGGAAGAACCCTGCCGCCCGAGATGACCTGGGCCGCGTCGACAATCAAGAAAGCGGCGGCGCTGGTCCACGCCGACCTGGGCCTGCTGGAGCCGAAAGTAGCCGGGGCGATAGCCGCAGCGGCGGACCGGGTTATCGCGGGCGAGCTGGACGATAATTTCGTGGTCGATATCTACCAGGCCGGGGCCGGTACCAGTTTCAACATGAATGTCAACGAGGTGCTTGCCAACCTGGCCGAGGAGGCGCTGGGCGGCGAGCGCGGCCGCTACAAGCTGGTCAGCCCAAATGACCAGGTCAATATGGGCCAGTCCACCAATGATGTCGTCCCCACGGCGATCCGGCTGGCCTGCCTGAAGCTCTCCGGAACGCTGATCGGAGAGGTCTCGCAGCTCGCCAAAGCATTCGAGGAGCGGGCCGCCGCATTCCGGGACCTGGTCACCACCGGCCGTACCCACCTTCAGGATGCCGTGCCGATAACCCTGGGCCAGGAATTCGGCGGCTATGGCCACACGCTGAAAAAGTGCGCCAAACGGCTCGGCACCGCGTTCAACCGCGCCGGAGTCCTCGGGCTGGGCGGCTCGGCGGCCGGGACCGGACTCAACACCCATCCCGAATACCAGTCCCGGGTGATCGGCGTGTTGCGCCAGCTCACCGGGTTCGAGCTCTCGGCGGACACCGACCTGTTCGCGGCGATGTCGAGCATGGACGTGTTTGTGGATATCGCCGCGCGGATGAAAGCCGTGGCGCTGGAGCTGCTGAAAATCACCAACGACCTGCGTCTGCTCGCCAGCGGGCCCACCAGCGGCCTGGCCGAGATCCGCCTGCCCTCGCTGCAGCCCGGCAGCTCGATCATGCCCGGCAAGGTCAATCCGGTCATCCCGGAAATGACCGCGATGGTCTGTTTCCAGGTAATCGGCAATGAGGCCTGCGTGGCCTTTGCCGCCCAGGCCGGCCAGCTTCAGTTGAACGTGATGCTGCCGGTAATCGCCCAGAACGTACTCGAATCGGCCCGACTGCTCACCCGGGCGGCGAACCTGCTCAACACGAAATGTGTCGCCGGGATCGAGGCCGACCCGCAGCGCTGCCGGGAGTATTTCGAGAAAAGCCTGGGCACCGCGACAGTGCTCAACCCGGTGCTCGGCTACCTGAACACCGCCGAGGTGGTCAAGGAGTCGATGCGCAGCGGCAAATCGCTTAAAGCGATAATCCTGGACCGCAAGATTTTGACACCCGAGGAGCTGGAAAGGGCGCTCGATCCGCAGCGGATCACCCGGCCCGGGATATTGGAGAAAGATTAGGTTCGGGCGCGCAGGAACTATTTTAGACCGATATCTGTATATTATTCGTAATTGACTTTCAGGGGCGGCCGGCCAGCCGCCCTTATCGTTATGGGAACTTTGAAGTGCGTTGGACTTGTTCCAATGCAGTGATTTTCCCGAGGCACAAGGGGCGGGTTTGAAACCCGCCCCTACAATTACATGTAATTTCTAATGTTACGTAATTTTTTCAAATATAATCTGTCTTTATCAGCAGATTGAAAAAAAAATTAACTCGCTGCGAGCGAATTAACATGCTTATCGTCATGCAAAAAAGCGCCACTGAGGAGCAGATCGCCGCGGTGGCGGAGCAAATCATCTCCCTCGGAATGCGGGCCGAGGTGCTGCCGGGCTCATTGCGCACTGCGATCGGGGTGATGGGCAATACCGGCTATGTGGATGCCGATCAGGTGCTGCTGATGCCCGGGGTCAAGGAGATCATCCATGTTTCCAAGCCCTACAAGCTGGTAAGCCGGGAGTGGCGGCCCGAGGATACAGTGGTGCGGGTCGGACGGACGGAAATCGGCGGGGACCGGCCATTCGCGGTAATCGCCGGGCCGTGCAGCGTGGAAAGCGAGGAGCAGGCCCTCTCCTGCGCCCGCGAGGTCAAGCGGCTGGGGGCCGCGCTGTTCCGCGGCGGAATCTTCAAGCCGCGCACCACGCCCTATGCTTTCCGGGGTCTGGGCGAGGCTGGAGCGGGGATTCTCAACCAGGTCCGCGGCTCGGTCGGCCTGCCCGTGGTGACCGAGGTGATGCATGTCAGCAATCTCGACCTGGTGGCCTCCTGCGCGGATATGCTGCAGATCGGCACCCGCAACATGCAGAACTGCGACCTGCTGTTGGAGGCCGCCAAAACCGGGATGCCGATCCTGCTTAAAAGGGGCATGAGCGCGCTGCTGGAGGAGTTCCTGCTGGCCGCGGAGTACATTCTGGATGCCGGCAACGGCAACGTGGTGCTCTGCGAGCGCGGCATCCGCACCTTCGAGACCTCCACCCGCAACACGCTGGACCTCAACTCGGTGGCCCTGGCCCGCGAGCTGAGCCACCTGCCGGTGATTGTCGATCCGAGCCACGGCACGGGCCGGGCCTCACTGGTCAAGCCGCTGAGCCTGGCTGCCCGGGCTGCCGGAGCGGTGGGAGTGATGGTGGAGGTGCATCCCGAGCCGCAGAAAGCGCTCTCCGACGGCCAGCAGTCGCTGGACTTTGCCGGGTTCGCCGAGCTGGCCGCGGCCCTGAGCTTATAGGCTGCGTAACCCGCCGCCCGGGACAGAATGCAGTTCTTCCTGCAAAATTTTCTGGATTTTTCCAGCGATTGTTATTATTCTGGTAATTCTTAGTTACTGATATATCGAAAGTTAACCGCTCGATTGCAGCGCCTGAATTTCCCCGCAAATCGCCTGAAAACGTCATTGCTCAATCAATCGCTTTATTGCCCGGAGGTTTCTATGGCTTTGATCGATGATATCCGTAATGCGCTGGTTGTCGGTAACGCCCCCAAGGTGACCGAGCTCACCAGGCAAGCCCTGGAGGGAAATATCCCGGTGATCGAGATCCTCAACTCCGGGCTGGTCTCGGGCATGGACATTGTCGCCAACAAATGGAAATCCGGCGAATATTATATCCCGAACGTTCTGATCGCCGCGCGGGCCATGAAACAGGGCATGGAAATTATTAAGCCCAAGCTGATCGAGGGCGACTACAAGGCCAAGGCGGTGGCGGTGGCCGGCACGGTCAAGGGCGACCTGCATGATATCGGCAAGAACCTGGTGGTGATGATGATGGAGGGTGCGGGGTTCGAGGTGGTCGACCTGGGCACGGATGTCGCGGCGGATAAGTTCATCCAGGCCGCCCGGGACAAAAAGGCCGATTTGATTCTCATGTCCGCCCTGCTGACCACGACCATGATGGGGATGAAAGATGTTGTCGCCGCGGTGAAAAATTCCGACCTGAAAGGCAAGGTCAAGACCATGGTTGGCGGCGCCCCGATCACCGACAAGTTCGCCCAGGAAATCGGCGCTGACGGCTACGCTCCAGATGGCAGCAGCGCGGTGGAGAAAGCCAAGTCCCTGCTCGGAATAGCCGCCTGAGCGAAGGCACGGCGGCCCTGGCTGTCAAGCAGTATCCCGGCGAATTTCCTTTGTCCGGGGCTATTCCAGGCCAGGCGAGAAAACATTCCCGAATCCGGCTGGCTGGTTGTCCGGTTCGGGATATGTTTTATCTGAGGCGTTTTTTGCTCTCCTTAACTGACACCGCATATTCGAATGCCCAAATACAGCGTCAAATTCAAGCCGTCCGGGACCGAAATTAAAGTCCGGGCCGGTACCACCCTGCTGCAAGCGGCCAGAGAAAACCGGGTGCTGATCAGCGCCCCTTGCGGGGGCCGGGGCCTCTGCGGCGGCTGCCGCGGGCGGCTCGAGCCGCCCGAAGGGGAACCGCCGGTTACCCCGGAG
>Ga0156185_1145_pt1 | contig 18981 bp, 8 predicted proteins | sample RifCSPlowO2_12_FD_107838 | JGI IMG/M metagenome (GOLD analysis project Ga0156185, IMG submission 107838) | Candidatus Glassbacteria bacterium RIFCSPLOWO2_12_FULL_58_11 | reverse complement strand
GGTCAGCTTCGCCGGTTTTCGTCAGTAGGAAAAATCAGTTGCAATTACTGAGAACTCTACTTTAACTTTAAGTATTAAAGCCCATCATGCTCTGATAAGATGAATGTTTTTCCTGGTGCAATTAGAGACGTGGAGCGTCCCTCGCAAATGCCAGCCAGATTAGTTGAAAAAAAAGATAATATTTTTGCCCTGATTCTTTTTGCTGGCGCTGTTATGCTCTTGCGCCCCGCCGGGGAAGCGCTGGGAAATACCCCCGCTGACTGGCGTTTTTTCGATTCCTCCGACGGGCTGGTGGAATCCTGGACAAGGTGTGTAAGCATCGGTCCCGACGGCAAAGTATGGGCAACTCATGGGGATGTGGCTGAATTGAGCTGGATGGATGGATGGCCGGGTCCGGATGGCCGCTTCGTTCATACTCTACCTTCCCCGGGTTCCAATATGAAGGTTTATGAAAGCCGGTCGGGGCAGCTCTGGTCCCTCTACCAGAACGGGATCGAGTTGTACAGGGAGGGGAAATGGAACCAGTTCAAGGTGAAGGGAGTCGAGAATAATTATTCCACGGATTTCGACGGTATCTCGATGCTGAATATAAACCGGGTCTCACTTCTGCCAAGCAAGAATAACAAGGCGTTATATCTCCTGCCGGATTGCCTTATGTCGTTTGATGCAATCTCCGGACAAAACGAGCCCGTAATTAAGGCTGAGGCTACGAAACTGGGTGGTTTTATCGATATGATCCCAGGCAGCGAGGGCAGCCTCTGGATCACCGGCCAACGGGGAATAGGCAGGCTGGAACAGCCTGATGAACCTCACGGACGAATCTGGCATGAATACCTCCTCGAATCGATGGGAGTTAAGGACTTTCAGGCGCCGACAACCGGACCGGATAAAGAACTTTTCGCCGTGGCTGTTAACCGGCGGAGCAACAAAAAAGAACTGATCCATTTCGATGGAATGAAATGGAATGAATTCTCATGCCACGGCAGGGATGTATTGAAAGGCTGGCTAGGTCTGGAAGGGAGTTATTGGATAAGCACAGAGAGGCAACAGCTTTCGCTGGTACAGAATGGAACAGAAGAAATCCAGGAAAAGGTGGGAATCCTCGCGGGGGACTTGCATGATGTGGCGATAGAGAATGACGGAATTTTCTGGCTGGCAACCTCACAGGGTCTGGCCCGCTTTGCCCCCTCAATCTGGAGAACACCCGGGGCCCTGAAAGGCATAAAAGATCGTATTCATGCCATATATGAGGATTCGCAGGGGCGAATCTGGTTCGCAGCGGTCTTCCATCTGCTGCTCTATCAGGAGGGCAGTTGGAAAATATATGCCTTGCCCAGGAACCTTGAAACCCAGCCGTTTTTCACCCAGTCGCTGTGTTCCCTGCCCGATGGACGCATTGCGATAGGCGTTATTCCCTATCAATATTTTCTGCTCGTTTTCAATCCGACAACAGAAAAATTCGAATTCATACGCCATTCACTTGAAGATTCAACCGGCCAAAGCCAAAAAAGTTTAATCCGGTTGATTGCTCCCCGGAAAGACGGTTCAATCTGGGTGGAAACCAATCAAGCAGAGGGCTCGGGAAAAGTATGTCTCGAAATATTTGATGGCAAAAATTTTCAATCTTGCCTGGAATTAAAAAGAGAATGGAATGTCACGAACTTGCGCTACATCTTCGAGGCCCAAGACGGCACTGTTTGGATCGGAGGCGTCATTGGAAAGAGTCTCCTGAAGTATAAAGATGGCAAGGCCAAAATCTTCGGGCCTTCGGATGGATATTCGGGGGTCGGCGGCTTCTGTATTGCCGAATTAGAAGGGGGAAAAATCTGGGTTGGCGGGAGAGACAATATTTCAGAATTTGATGGACGCAAATGGTCGGTCGTGCGATCCGGGCTCGCTGGTGTCCGTTCCATTGTGAGAGGGCGAGACGGCAGTATCTGGGTCGCTTCGGGAACCGGAGTTCACCGTTTTCACGAAGGCGCCTGGATTGTATATACGAACGAGGACGGCCTGCCGAATACTGTTGTTTTCAAGATTTTCGAGGATAGTGAGGGGCGGATTTGGGCCGGCACGATACAAGGGCTTGGCCTTTACCATCCGGAGGCGGATACCGACCCTCCGCGAACCCTTATCTCCTCGAAGGAAAATTTGAAGGATGCTGCGCCGGATGGGAATGTCCGCCTGATCTTTTCCGGGGCGGACAGGTGGAAGCAGACCCAGTTGGAGCATTTGCTGTACTCATACCGTCTCAATGACGGCCCTTGGTCAGTATTCAAGACCGGGACAGTGGCTTTATTTAACAATCTGTCCCACGGAATGCACCGTTTTGAAGTCCGGGCGATGGACAACAACCTGAATATCGACCCACGCCCGGCGGTATTCGAATTCACCGTCCTGTTGCCCTGGTATAAAGAAATCGGTTTCCAGGTAGTCGCCGCTGCCGGTACCACGATAATAGTCATTCTGCTTGGGTATGCTATTCATCGGCATGTCCTTCTTGAAAAACTCGTGGTGAAGCGTACCCGGGATTTGCAAGCGGCCAACCTTCATCTGCAGGAAAATTTCAGCGAACTGGAGCGGGCCGACCGGATGTTGAAACAGGAGCACGAAAAGCTCGAACTGACCCTGGAGCATGAACGGTTGCTGGCCAGAATCGCCTTCCGTCTCAACTCCACGGACGCTTTTCCCGGCCCAATGGACGAACTGCTGGATATGATTGGGAGAGCGACCGGAATCAACAGTATTGGCATATACAGTCTCGATCCCGGACTGAGGAAAACCGCGCGGCTGGCGCACTGGCATTCAGCAGCGGCGGACCAGCCGGACAGGGAATTCGAGGAAAAAAACATTTCGGAACTCTTGTTTTCCGGAGTGAACGGCTTGTTCCAAAAAGTGATCAGCGGTGAAAGCGTGGCGATATCTGATTTTCCTGATGCAAATGACAAGAAGGGTGTTCAATCGAGCCGGCTTCCTGACTCGGTTTTTATGCTTCCAGTCGGGACTGCGGACAGTATAATGGGCTGCATATGTTTATGCCGGAGCAGCAGATACTTATGGAAACCCGAGGAAAGAAACCTTTTCAGCACGATAGCCGCCATGATCGCCAATGCCTGGCGCAGATACGAGTATCTCCAGGAACGTCTGGAAGCGGACAGGAAAAGGACCGAGGCGATCCAGATGGCTGAAAAAACAGCGCGCCTGGCTTCCATTGGCGTGATGGCGGCCGGCATAACTCATGAAATCAATCAACCTCTGAATTCGATCCGGATCATTTCGGAGGGGGCAATCCTGGATCACGAGCGCAAGAAGGGAAAACGTCCGGAAGAAAAAATATTGACCTTCAGGAAAATTTTCCAGCAAGTGAGGCGTATAGAGGATGTGATCCGCCATATGCGGACTTTCTGGATAAATCCGGCCGAATCAATCCAGGAAGCTATCGATCTGAATGAATCGGTTGAGAGTGCTCTTTCTCTTGTGTCCACCCAGATCAATTCTCACGAAATCGAACTTAAACTCTACCTGCATGAGAGTCCACTGATCATTCAGGGCAACAGGGTTCATCTCGAACAGATAGTCATCAACCTGCTCATTAACGCGATTCATGCGCTGGATGAATTGGTTTCAGAGGCAAAAACGATTAAAATTTTGACACATCTGGTTGAAGGCCATGCCGTTCTGGAGATCGAGGACAATGGCAAAGGTATCCCGGCAGGTGATGAGGAAGAGATTTTCGAGCCGTTTTATACCACCAAATTGCCGGAAAAGGGTGTAGGTTTGGGTCTCGCGATTGTAAAAAAATTCGTGGAAGGAATGAACGGCACGATAAGTGCTAGGAAGAGCAGCGGCAGCGGCGCGATTTTCACTGTCGAATTGCAGACTTGCCCCAGGGGGTAAGGAGTAAGAACATGCGGATTCTTCTGGTAGACGATGATGCAATATCCCGGGAACTGCTGGCGGATTACCTCGGCAACAAACTGGGACATCAGGTTAGCGTTTGCGGCAGCGGCCGGAAGGCTCTTGAAATGTTTATGAGAACCCCTTTCCCCATGATCCTCAGCGACATCCGCATGCCTGGCATGGACGGCATCGCCCTGCTTCAGGCGATCAAATCTGTGCCGGAGGGGCGCTTAACGGACTTTGTCCTGCTGACCGGTTTCGGAAATCTGGAGTCCGCCGTAAAAGCTCTCCGGGCCGGGGCCTATGACTACCTTTTGAAACCCACTCACTTGGAAGAACTCGAAGCGGTAATTGAGCGGATCGCCGAGCATCAGTCGCTGCTCCAGGATAACTATGAGCTGACACATTGCTTCGAGGACCGGGTAGCCGAAGCTACCAAGGGGGCCGAAGAAAGGTTTTCCCTCCTGCAGAAGGCCTATACCGAAGTAGTCGGGATCGGTAAGCTGTGTTTCTCTTCCCCTCAGATGCAAGACATTGTGAGAACTGTGGAAAGGCTCCATGAGGACCGCACTGTTCCGGTGTTGATTGAAGGCGAGACCGGAACCGGCAAGGAAGTCGTGGCCAAGCTAGTGCACTATGGACGGACAGCGGCGACTTCCCCATTCATTTCGATCAACTGCTCGGCGATTCCGCCCAATCTGTTTGAAAGCGAATTATTCGGTTACGCAGGCGGCGCATTCTCCGGTTCGAAAAAAGAAGGTAATATCGGTAAATTCGAACTGGCCCAGAAAGGTACGATATTTCTGGACGAGATCGGAGATGTTCCTTTGGAGATGCAGCCTAAGCTGTTGCGAGTCTTCCAGGAACGGGAATTTTACCGGGTCGGCGGCCTGAAAAAATTGAGTCTCGACGTAAGGATAATCTGTGCTACTAACCGCGATCTGTCCGCGATGGTCAAAAGCAACACTTTCCGGCAGGATCTATTCTATCGCCTGAACACTGCTCGTATTTACCTTCCACCACTGCGCGACAGAAAGGAGGACATAGTTCCATTGGCAAATATGTTCTTGGAGCGTTACAACAGTCAGAAAAAACGAAGTTTCAAAGGGATCAGCAGCGAGGCGGTGAAAATCCTTGTTTCCCATCTTTGGCCGGGAAACATCCGGGAACTTCAAAATACGATCGAGCGGATTGTCCTGCTGGAGGACGATTACGAGATCAGGCCCGGGCACTTGGATTTCCTTACCGACCGGAAAGAGCCGGCGCCGGTCCGCCGGAATCATATTGCGCAAGACAACTCGCTTACGATCGGCCTGCCGCCGGAGGGTCTCGACCTGAGAGAGCTGGAATCAAGGATCATACATGAAATTATGAATAGATTTGGTGGTAATAAAACCCGTACAGCCGCTTATTTTGGTATAGCCCGGAATTCCCTTCGCAACAAGCTCAATAAGAATCTTTAAATCCCTCTCGCACTTCTTCAAATTCTTCCTTTCTCAGAACAACCCACTCCACCTCATAAATTGGTCATTTTATTAGCGGTAAAAGTTATACCAGTGGTAAATTATTTATCACAAGAATAAAATTCATCTCCATTCCTATCTGCTTGAAATATAAGAAGTAAAGAAGTAAAGAGCCCGCAATCCGAATACGGTATTCTTTTTGCCCTTCCCTCCAATGATTCTTATCCAGGTGTCCACATCCGATCTGGTTCCAGCTGTATCCGGTCAAGATATGGCTTCCTTGCCAGGATCCCAGAAACAGACAAATGACAGCCAGCTGCACTAACAGCGCGATGAGTTTCAGCCAGATTCTGAGCTTTCTATCCTTGCAAGTCCAAGAAAGGAGAGGCTATCGCGAATATTGATCTGTAATAATCATTCCGGCTCTCTTCCTATTGTTTCCGAAGGAGGGATTTATGCTCAAAAGAACGTCCGAAAGAATCGCGATTAACGGATTAATCGCTGTTTGTATGCTCTATTTCACAATTCCGGTGCTTCTATTTGCCCAGCTTACGTCCGGCAAAATCGAGGGCACGGTACGTGACAAGGACACCGGGCAACCCCTGGCAGGCGTTCAGGTGGCGGTGGAGGGTACCCGCCTGGGTAACGTGTCCAATGCGGATGGCTATTACTTTATCCTCAATGTTCCGCCGGGCCAGCGCTCGATCTCTTTTACCTTCACCGGTTACCAGAAAACCACTGTCACCGGTCAGCTTATCCTGGCTGGGCAGACTACGATGGTCAACAGCGAGCTGAGCTCCACAATAGTCCAACTGGCCGGGATAACTATAGAGGGCGAAAGCCAGGTGCTGCTGCCGCGGGACAACACGGCCACCAAACAGCGTCTCACCGCAGAGGCTATATCCGCCTCTCCCAGCACCACCCTGGAAGACCTGCTTGTTCTCGAGGCCGGCGTTCAGATCGGCGGAGAGGGCGGAATGTCCCGTGGATTGCGCATTCGCGGCGGGCGTCTGGGCGAGGAGGCGATGGTGGTCGATGGTGTCCTGGCGCGCAACTTCACCGCCGAGCCGCACGCCTCGAATGAACAGCCTAATACCGGGGATGGAAGACTTTACACCCAGGAAATCTCATCCATCGGCGCGGATTCCAATCCCCTGGAGTTCTCCACCGGCTCAGTTGAGGAGGTGGATATTATCACCGGAGGCTTTCAGGCGGAATACGGTAACGCCCAGTCGGGGATTATCAATATCGTGACTAAAGAGGGGGGACCGGATTTCAAGGGAAGCGCGCGCTATACTACCGATGAAGCGATGCCAAGGACGGCCGACTGGGGCTACAACCAGTTGCAAGCCAATCTGGGCGGTCCACTCCCTGGAATCCCCAATCTTTTTTTCAACGTCTCCGGTGAGATCCAGTGTGCACTGGATGGCGACCCTACCCATGCCAGTGAGGGATTCCGCGGAGTCAACCAGGATTTTGTGGACCGGCTCAACACGGCCGTGGCCAACGATCCGCTGCTGGGCAGCGAGAACCTTCCCTATACCTTGGAGATGTTCCGCAGCGGGTACGACGGCTGGGCTGAAAAAACGGGAAATACTCCCGGCTTATTCACTCCCGGAAACCCCGTCCGTCTGCCCGGCAACTGGAAAGACCGCTCTTTACTCTCCGAAAAGCTGGTCTACTACCCATTCCGTGGATTGAAACTGATCGCCAGCGATAACTACTCGCGCAACCAGAGATCCTATCCTGTTGCCAACAGCTCTTTCCGCGGAGGAGAAGGGAACTACTTCCTCAGCGGGATATTCACCAGGGAAGATTTCCCCAACCGCAACTGGCAGTCCGGGGAGATGGAAGTCTACATTCCCCAGAGCTACGGCAGGCGGACCCGGACTTATAATTTTCTTTCAGGCTTTGACTGGGAATTCCTGAAAATGGCCGCGCGGAACGGCAACCTCCAGTTTCGTTTTTCACGCTTCAGCAACAACGATGTTACCAGCTCGAACCTGAAGACCAATTACCGCCGCGAGGACCAAACCACTTTGTGGGGCTGGTCGGTCCATGATATCCCGTTCGAGATTGAAAGCTATCCGAATTGGGAGTTTCCAAAAAGAAACGACATGGAAGCCGTGCATAAATATTTTCCGGACGGTCAGACTGGCGCGGGCACCGAGTATCCATACCAGACCCCTTTCGGCATGTATATGGACAATACCACTTACTGGCTGGCTTACTTCCGAATGGCGGAATCACAGTTAAACTACAAGGCCGATCTCGACTTCCAGCTCAACCGGCAGAATAGAGCCAAAATAGGATTCCAACTGACCGATTTCAGGAACCGGGAGCTCGAGATCCACAACGTTGAACCGCAGCGCCAAGGCGAAAACTTCAGAAACGAATTCGCCTACCAGCCGAGGATGTTGGGCCTTTACGCCCAGAACCGGACCGACCTCGGCGATTTCATTTTCGATTACGGCCTGCGCTACGATTACTTCGACCCGGCGGACAACTGGGGCGGCCGCAACGGCGACAACCTCGGCGACCGTTTCTTTGTCAAAGTCCTCCATGCCTGGTCTCCCCGCTTTAATGTTGCCTTTCCGGTTACCGACAGGTCACAGCTCCGGTTCTCCTACGGCACATTTTCCCAGGTGCCCGGCACGACTCAAATCTTCAGCGTCCTCAATCCCGGCGACCTGCAATACTCGAGGACTGAGGCTTTCGAGGCGGGAATAAGCTTCCTGGCCTCCAGCGATGTGGTGCTCGATGTGGTGGCGTTTTACCGGGATGTGGACGGCAATGTGACCCAGAAGAATTTCTTCCGGGATTACTACCGCGCTGTGGAGGGCCGGCGGATCCGCGACTGGGAAACCGGTTTCACCAATGGCGATATAGGAAATATCAAAGGCTTTGATTTTACCGTGAAAAAAAGGTTCTCCAGCAACCTGGCCCTCAATTTTTCCTATACTATGCAATTCTCCAGGACTACGGGATCTTTTATCGGCGCCACTCCCAATGCGGGTTCCGCCGGCCAGGGAGGCCGCCAGGGAGCGGACAATGAGTTCCTGGATGTGACGACTAATGAATCATTCACCCCGCCGGACGTGCTCTGGCCGATTGACGGGGACCGGACCCATGAATTATCCGCACTGGCGAACTACAGGCTTCCGGATAACCTGTTTTCCAGCAGCCTGGCCAACCGGGCCTTCAGGAGCATCAATATTTATTCCAACTTCGCATTGAAAAGCGGCCAGCCGCTGTCAGACGGTGCAACCCTGCTGGATTCGGACTTGTCTTACCTTATCTCCCGGAGCCTACTGTTGAATCAGTTCCGCGGCCACTGGTTCTATAACCTGGACCTGAGAATCACCAAAGGCTTCGAGCTCGCCGGGTCGAGAAGGGTGGAATTTTTCACCGAAATTTTCAACGCGCTCAACCGGAAGAACGACGCTGATTATCCATCCGGTTACAATTCGAAGGAGTATCTCAACGTGGCCGGCGGTGTTGACCTGAACTGGGATGATCCGAGTCTGGATATTTTCAAACAGGCCAGGTTCAAAAACGATTACAACCAGGATGGAATCCTCACCGTCGAGGAACAGGCCAAGGGAGCTATCGCCCAGGACTTCATGTTCGCGACAATGAACAAGCGGTTGTGGGGAGGCGCCCGTCAGGTGCGCTTCGGCCTGAACTTCAGCTTCTGAGACAGCAGCTTGTCTCGCCTGGTGCGATTAGAAAGTTGCCATCACAATGCTCAGCAGGAGACAGTTCTATGAGAAAAGTCAGCCTTTACCGGATGGCGCTCACCCTTGCCGTCCTCTGTTTTGCCCCGCTGCTGCCCGCGTTGGCGGAAATAAACCAGAAGGTTACCGCCTCGGGGAATAATGTGGGAATGATTATCAGCGCAGATGGAAACACGTTAACCCTGGGGGGAAAGCACCAGTTCCCGGCGGGTTCGGGAAATTCGGTTTCCGCGGCCCGCTGGACTTACGCGGTGAATTGCGTCAGGGACCTCAATGGAGATGGCAGTCAGGAGGATACCACTATCATTCAGTCTCAGGGCGCGTGGGTGCGTGGATATACGGCGACGCCCGAAGCCCGTGACCTTCTGAAAACCGAATATGAATCCGGTATCGAAATGAAACTGGGGGCCGGCAAGCCCAGCCTGAGTCAGGTCTGGTCCTCCCTGGACAAGGATGACCTGGATTCCTGGCCCGTGCAGTTCCGTGAAGGCCGTTCAGCTTCAGGGGCGCCGATTATCAAAGGCGCGCAGACCCTGGCTGCTTTCAGCTCGGATGTCTGGATACCCGCGAATTTCGGCTCGGGAGTCTCATTCGAAAACCAGTTCTATTTTCTTAATTTCAGTATCAGCAGTAACATGGTCTTCGCTCACAGCCGGATTCAGAACATGTCCGAGTACCTGAAGTGGAACCGGGACATCAGTTATCTGGTGGAAAAAACTCCTGACGGGCAGACCTGGCGCCAGTGGCAACTGATGTATATCTCAAGGAGTTTTCAATTCGGCAGTGAGAATTTCCGCAGTACCGGCTGGGCTTTGCATCCCGGCAAGCTGATTCAGGTCCAGCTCGACATTGATGGCACTAACGCCGGCTTTTCCGGCGGCAATACTCCTTTCGTCGCCCATAAGCTGCTCAAGCCACCCTCTCACGGGGGTAAGCAGATGGACCTGACCAACATCCAGGTGCGTGAAGTCGGCGCGACGACCTACGGGTTTTCGCCGCCCCCGGACCTTATCGCCTCCGGCCGTCCCAAAGGACCGACCTGGAGGTTCGGGATTGGTGAAATCGGTACCCTCTACAGCAACCAGGTCAATCCGTTCACCGACCAAATCGCCACCGGCTGGCCGGGTGACTTGCGGGGGACGCGCTTCGAAGACCGCTGGGTCTTCGGACAGCATGGAGGAGACATCTACGCTTTTTACGGGATACTGGACGAATTCGCTCCGCGGGACACTACCAGCATTGATTACGTAATAGCTTTCGTCGAACCGGCCAGTCCGCCGGCCATCCTGCCGCCCAACGAGATTTCCAGTATCGATGACCCGGGTTTCCAGGCCCAGCTGGCCCCGGTCGAGGATTATATCAGCGCGGCTGAGGTTATCCTGAGCAGCGGCTACTCTCTGCCGGTTCCGCCTGTCGCGCCGCCGCTGACTATCATCCCCGGAGACCGGCAGGTGACAATCACCTGGAGCGACATCAATCTCTCTGAATCCGATCCATATTACGCTTTTCTCAGGGAAAATTCGGAACTGGATCCCGAGGGGAATTACCGGGAGAAGGATTTCGAAGGTTACCGCCTCTACCGCAGCTTTGTCGGACCCAACGATTCGCACTCGGAACTGGTCTGGCAGAGCAGTCTTTCCACGGATGATCTCAAGTTCAGCTTCAATGATCGAATCGATAATGACGAGCGCCAGAGGATGAGGAACGGCCTCAGGGTCTGGTATGCCCTGGTTCCCTTCGACCGGAACTACGATCCGGCGACCGGCGCGGAATTCAGCCTTCCGGAGCCCGGGGTCAGCAAAATATGGTACGGCAGTCCTCAGAATGGACTTTACACGGTGATTCCTCGCAGCGACGCGAGCAACTACCGGCCGGCCACCCCGCAAGTCAGGTTCAACCCGGCTTCCGAAACCGTCACACCCCTGCCGTTTTTGACAGTTACCCTACGCGGCAATGGTACTGGGGCCTTTCTGGATGATCCCAAGTATCTGGAGCCCCCGGCCGAGATAAATGTCAATGTGGTGATCGAGGGAAAAATCACCCAGGACCTGGACCTCAATCTAAGGGTCCTCGACATGCTGCCCCATGGCGAGCATGGAGCGAGCAGGGTGGTTGCGCTACTGGGGGCCCAGGGAGAAAAGGTAGACGGTGAAAGAGAATTTCCGGTCAAGACCAAAGATCCGAGTCCGGATAAAGTCGAGTATTTATGGAACGGTCCGGTGGACGCCGATGGGCAGTTGTACACGGTCAACAGTACCCTGATGAATTTCGGCTTCTACCGGGGGGACCTCTACACTTTCATAAATCCCGGCAGTTACTCGGGAGCGACAGTGGAGGCACTGGTGCTGGACCGGGGCGGCTCCTGGGATTTCAACGCGGGGCAGCCCTGGTACCAGGGTCTCAGCCGCTGCGGCGTGTTCGAAGTAACCTGGAAAGATACCGGGAACGGCGCCTTGACTCTGGAGGTCTTTGACCGGGTGCATGGGATAAATGTCCCTTTCAGCCCGTATATCGATGACAACGGGTGGGGTTTCCTTCCCCCGGGCGCTTCGGATTATACCGTCTTCTACGAGGAATTCGGCCTGTATTCTGAAAGCGAAGGCGATAATGAAGAACCTTCGCAGTCGGAGCGCAGCGCTTTGCTGACCCAGACGATTCCCTCCGGCAATACGCTACAGTTCGGGCTGTGGCTCGATGGCCAGGCGATCCATTTCTCTCGCGAGGGAGGAATTACGATGCCCTCAGCCGGAACGCTGTTCACTATTACCAGCGCTTTCGGTGCCTGGAACGATGACCAGACCGAGTTTACCCAGTATGCCGATCCGCCATTTCTCGGCGACAACTGGAACATCCATATCAGCGCTTCCTCTCTGAAGGCCGGGGATGCCGACCTGAGCAAGATCAGCGTGGTTCCCAACCCCTACCTCGCTTCCTCGTTTCTGGATATCGGCCCGGCTTCCCGCAGGATAGATTTCGTCAACCTGCCCGATCGCTGTACTATCCGGATTTATTCGCTTGGCGGCGTACTGGTAAATGTTTTGAACCATATCGGGGCCAACCGGAGCGGCTGGGGAAATTACATTGATTGGGACGAGCTCGACCTGGAGAGCCAGCCGAAACAGTATACCGGATGGGACAATCACGGGGGCACGGAACCCTGGAACCTGCGGAACCGTTTCGGTCAGATGGTGGCCAGCGGTCTGTATTTCTATCATGTCACCGATTCGCGGGGGAAATCCTCTACCGGCAAGTTCTATATCGTCAATTGAAGCGGCAGGCTTCTCGGGTAGTGACGAGGATCGATAAGTTTACCGCTATATTTACGGAGGTTGGCTATGTCGAGTAATCATTGGAAACGCGCACCACTCACTGGATGTCTCATGCTGGCGCTCGCCGCGATGTCCCTGTTCGGCCAGGGAATCCAGAGTCGGGAATACACCGGGCTTGACAAATATGTCACCCAGGGCCGCCCCGCCAATCTATCTTTCGCCGGGGTGCGGGCCGCCGAATTTCTTACCATTCCGGTCGGGGCCAGGGGGATTGCTCTGGGAGACGCCTATACAGCGGTGGCGGATGACATCTCCGCCATCTGGTATAACCCGGCGGGCCTCGGTCTGATGGAAAACGCGCAGATTATGGCTACCATTGTGGATTATACGATGGACCTGACTTACAGCTTTGTGGGCGGCGCCACTCCGGTGGGTGACGGCAGAGTGGTGCTGGGGGGCTTTTTCGGTTACCTGGATATCGGCGAAATGAAGATCACCACGGTGGAAAATCCTAACGGCGACGGGAGAGTGTTCGGCGCCTATGATTTCCAGATGGGCGGATCCGTCGCCCTCACCTTCTCCGACCGCTTTACCGGGGGCCTCAACTTGAAGTACGTCCATCAGGATGTATTCAACAATATCTCCGGTAACGCCTTCGCTATCGACGCCGGGGGAATATACCATACGGATTTCGCCGGCCGGGAGATCAAGCTGGCCTTCGCCGTCCAGAACCTCGGTACGAATATCACTATGGACGGACCGGTCCTGAACGCTCCGATAGGGGCCGAAGGCCGGGGCGAAACCGGGACCGCGACGGTGCCGGACGGATACGGCGATTATTCCACCGATCCCGAGGCCATCATGCGCCGGACTGTCCGCGAGGGCGCTTACCGGACTCACACTTATCACTTGCCGACGGTGGTCAAACTGGCACTCTCCTACAACCTGTATAGCTCGGCAAACACTAATCTGCTGGTCACTGGAGAGTTTGACCGCAATAATTACATGCCGACCAGCTATTCCGCCGGAACGGAATTGAATTATAATTTTACCTCCTACCTTTCAGGGGCCGCTCGCCTGGGCTGGAAAATTCAGACCGATGAATTCACGCAGGATGCGGATAACTTCGGTGTGGCCTACAACGGTGATGATCCGACATTTCGAGGTTTGAGCTTCGGCGGCGGGATCAAGCGCAACATTCGGAGCCGGACCCTGGAGTTCAACTACGCATACCGCAACAAGGGAAGGCTTTCGGCGGATAATTTCTTTTCGGTGGCCTTTGGCTTCTAAATAACCGTCGAATATCCAACGGTTGATCGATCTCCCGGTTTGGTATATACCGGGCCGGGAGATCTTTTTGCCACCCTGGGTCAATCTTCCCGGAAAACAGGCTGGACCGGGCGGATATCCACAATCCAGGTTTCTCAATAGATGGCACAACTTCCAGTCGAACAGATTGGGATTTAAAACAAGCGACTTGATCAGGCTTGACCCATATAATGACCCGAGGATAAACTAGTGAAGACTTTTTGCCCGGAAATTTCTCAACTCTTAATTATTATACTCATTATTGTCTCGGCCTTCGCCCCGTTCCCGGCATCCGGAGCGCAGGGGATTAAGGTAAAGTCTGTCGAAGCTTATCCTACATTTGAATGTATCGGTCTGCGGCTAGTCTATGAGGGCGATTCCGACTCCAACGCGGTGGCGAATGTGCGCTACCGCGGAATAGGAAAAACCGAATGGCGCCAGGCTCTTCCGCTCGGACGGATCAAGGGAAACCGCTTTGCCGGAAGTATCTTCTTTTTAGATTCCGGTACCGATTACGAGGTGGAAATTGAAGTAACCGATCCAGCCGGCGTAACAAACGGAAAAAGAGCTGTCCCGGTCAGGACTCGCAGCGAGCGATTCCAGGAAGGCGGAGGGCGGGAGTACTATGTCGATCCGGCAGGTGCTGACAGTGGCGAAGGGACGGCAATCAATCCTTTCCGGACAATCCAGAAAGCGGTGGACCACTCACAACCCGGTGATATAATCTGGGTTTTGCCGGGTGTCTATCGAGAGGCCGTGGAAGTCAGAACTTCCGGCCGTGAAGACGCTTACATAGCCATAAAAGCTTTAAAGAAGGGGGTCATTATTTCCGGGGCGGATCAGAATTACGAGGACCTGGAGAAATCAGGCAGGTGGCGCGCCGAAAAGGAAGGTTACATTTATTCCACCGCGCCGGGCTACGAGACACGCTATGTCGCTGCGGATGGGGAGCGCCTCTATCATTATCTGACACGGCAGGAATTCGATAATTTCATTTGCGGTGAACCCGGCGGCTGGTATCAGGGAAAAGAGGGCAAGCGCTTATATGTGCGGTTGTCTTCAAATGAAAACCCGGATAAACACAGCATGCAGATCGCTGCCCGTGATGCCGGATTCCACATAAAGGGCGCGGATTATATCATAATCGAGGGATTCGAGATCCGCGACTTCGGCAAAGAAACACCGGGAGCGGGGGTTCATCTTGACGGCGCGGCCTGGTGCGTCATCAGAAACTGCTCGATCCATGGGATGAATTCAGGAATCATGCTGAGCGAGCCTGAATCTGAGGGAAACCTGGTGGAGAGCTGCGAGATCTGGGACACTTCGTTATCCCGCTGGCCGTGGGCAATGACCAAATCCCGGGATGAAGAAGGGGCGGGAGTTATGTCATTCTCCGGCGGCAGGGGAAATGTCGTCCGCTCCTGCCGGATGTATAATTTATTCGATGGCCTGTCGCCCTCGAATTGGGGCAAACAGTGGACAGAAGCTCTCAACTGCGATTGGGATGTTTATGATAACGAGATATTCGACATACGGGACGATGTCATCGAGCCCGAAGGCCCCTGTATAAACTTCCGGATCTGGAATAACTACTGTCATGATATTTTTGCGGGAGTTTCTCTGGCGCCGATCAATTGCGGACCGACTTATATGATGTACAATGTCCTGCATGACCATAGTTACCTGAGCATTAAATACAACGGAGTCGGTCCGGGTTTATGCTATATTTTCCATAATACCATATATACCAGCAATCAGGCAGTCGATGCACTGAGAAGCGTGGACCGGATAGAGGGGCAGGTTTTTAGAAATAATATTTTTTGCGGAGACGGGCTGGCGATTAATGCTCTTAAAAGGCCCTCGGCCGCCAATGATTTTGATTACGACACCTGGTATAACCTGGATAACCAGTGGCTGAAAAGTTATACTGGAACTGATGAAAAACGGCTGTTTCAATTTGGGGGGGAAACGATTTTTTCCTTGAAAACACTCCAGGACTTGTTCGGCTGGGAAATGCATGGTTTATACGATGATCCGCATTTTGTGGATGCCGGCAGCGGAAACCTCAAATTGAAATCAGACAGTCCATGCATTGACAACGGACAGCTCCTGCCGAATATTAACGACAACTTCAAGGGAAATGCTCCGGATATGGGCGCTTATGAATGGGGCTCTCTCCTTCGAGGCCGGTTTCCACTAGGGTGTCAGCCACGCGGCAGGTAAAGGGTGTGAGTCTGACCAGCCGGTCCCTCCGAGTCTTGCGCAGGAATCATCTGGTCGAAAGCTGTAGAGTATGACTGAAATCCACGCCAGGATCCCAGGCTAAGGCATCAGGGTACAGCCCTTTACTGGAGTTCTTCCGAATCTCGGAAAAGAGGTTTGTTTCAGTTCAGATACGGCCGATTTTCCCCCGGCGCGGCCGGGAAGGAGACATTGATGAATGAAAAATTGTCCACTGACCGATTAGACCGCCGCAAGTTTCTCTCCCTGGCCGCCGGCGGATTGGCCGGAGCGGCGCTGTGCACTCCGGCTGCCTCTCTGGCGCGCGTTCCAGGTGCCAACGACCGCCTCCGCCTCGGCGTGATCGGCTGCGGTAACCGCGCGGCCTCGCTGATCGAGGACATGTCCGGCTTCGCGAAAGAAGAAAATTTCGAGTTCGCCGCGCTTTGTGACCTCTGGAAACCCAACCTGCAAAAGACCCTGGCCCGGATTAAGGAACTCACCGGCGATATTCCGCGAACCTTTCCGCGTTATGGCGATCTCCTGGCGGATAAAGAGGTTGACGCGGTAATGGTCACCACGCCCGACCATGCCCACACTCCGATCCTGATCGCGGCCTGTGAGGCCGGCAAGGATGCATTCTGCGAAAAACCCATGTCGATGAACATAGCCGAGGCCCGGCAGGCCGTTGATACGGTCAGGCGCACGGGAAGGATCGTCCAGGTAGGTACGCAGAGGCGCAGCGACGGGAGCTATATCGCCGGGGCTGAACTGGTGCGCTCGGGCGCGCTGGGTCAGGTCAGTGTAATCGACCTGAAATGGAATGACGCCGGACCCCGCTGGGAGCGGCCTTACGAGGATGTGAAGCCGGAAGAGGTGGAATGGGAAGGCTACCTGATGAACCTCCCGTCCCGGCCTTTCGATGCCCGGCGCTTCCGCTGCTGGCATCTCTACCGGGATTATTCAATCGGTGTGGTGGGCTTGCTCGGGGCGCACCACACAGACCTGGTCCACTGGTATATGGATGACCCGTTTCCGGAGAGCGTCACCGCCACCGGGGGCGTCCTGCTCTGGAAGGAGCGCGAGCACTACGATACGATTGAGTGCGCTTTCAAGTATCCGAAGGGGTTCCTGGTCAACTACGAGACCCGTTTCGGCAACAGCTCGATGCGCGCCGAAACGGTCCTTTACGGCACCCAGGGAGTCCTCGACACAACCACCTGGATCATGACCGGGGAGGGCCGGGTACTGCCGGAGCGTCTCGAACCCGGCAACCGTCAGTACCCCACCACGCCGTTCGCGATGCATGAAGGCGCGGGTAAGGGCGAGGAAATAAAGCTTCAGCCAAATCCTCGGGGAATCGACCATATGCGCAACTGGGTCGAGTGCCTCCGCACGCGACAAAGCCCGAACGCCACCGTGGAGAATGGCTTCAGCCATTCCCTGGCCGCGATTATGGCTCACCGGGCCGCGGACACCGGCAGGCGCATCGTTTATGACCCGGTCAAACGGGATCTCAAGGAGGGCTGAGCCGTGAAATATTCTCGATTATCCTGGCAAGGACTTTTTGTCGTCCTGCTGGCAAGTGCCTGGCTGTCAGGCTGTTCCGGCCCGAGGGAAGCGGATTACCGTTTTGAAGTGACTTTTCCCGCCGGAACCGGTGGTATCCTGGTCCCGGTGACTGTCGAGCTGCCCCCAGGCTTCGCGGATACCGCGGGGGCTTGGGAAGTGCTGCCGCGGCAGGGCAAGACGGAAGAGTCCGTGTACGCGCAGATCATCCCGGTCACGCCGGAAAACCCGGTACTGAGAGCGATATTTCTCTGGGACCCTCAGACCACCGGTGAACCCTCTGTCCGGCAATTTATCCTTCATCGATCACCTAAGCCGGTCATGCCGGCGTTCTCTTTCGAAGACACGGACAGTACACATCTGGCTGTGCTTCAGGAGGGCAAGCCTGTCCTTGCCTACACCTATGGCATGTATCTGAAAGAAGGAGTGCCGGAGGATCGCCGGCGTTCCTGTTACCTCTCTCCGGTGTACGGTCTGGACGGCGAGCTCTTGAGCGATGATTTCCCGGTGGACCACTTCCACCACCGCGGGATTTTCTGGGCCTGGCCGCAGGTGTTCATCGGCGGGGATTCCCTGAGCCTCTGGGACATCTACCGCATTAATCAGCGCTTCGAGCGCTGGACAGTCCGCCAGACCGGCCCGGTGTTCGCCCGGCTCGAGGTGGAAAACGGCTGGTACGCTGGGGAAAAGAAAGTCGCCGCCGAAACGCTCAAGTTGACTGTTTACAAGGCTGGAAAATCAGGCCGCGCCCTGGATGTAAGCCTCTCCTGGCAGGCCCTGGAGGAACCGATCAAGATAATCGGCTCCTCGGCCGAACAGAAAGGCTACGGCGGCTTCAGCTTCCGCTTCGCTCCATTCGAGGGACCGGTCATTACTACCTCCAGCGGCACTCAGGCCGAGGACACAAACCTGCTGCCTTTCCCCTGGGCCGACCTCTCGGCGCGGTTTAACGGCACCAATGATGTTTCCGGGGCGGCCATTTTCGAAAACGAGAGCAATAGCGGCTTCCCGAACGGCTGGACCCTCCGTCATTACGGTTTTCTGGGTGTGGCTTGGCCTGGACTGGAGCCATTCACCTTCCAGCCAGGTGAGCCGGTCGAGACTGTTTATCGGGTGTGGCTGCACCGCGGAAATGTCGCGGATGGAAAAGTAAAAGAAGCCTACGAAGCTTTCTCCGAGCCTGCGCAGGGCCGCCTGTTGAATTTCTAAGGGATGATTCGAATGAAAGTGAAAGTATTTGAAACGCATGCGAAAATGGCCTCTTTCGCCGCCCGCGAGTGTGCTTAAAATGGTATAATCACCTTGATTTGGCATGGGGGGCCGGTGGTCGCTGGTTCAAATCCAGTCGCCCCGACCATTTAATATCAAGGGTCTGGAGGATTTCTCCAAGCCCTTTTTTCTTGCATCATAATGTACCTGTTTATGCCGCAGAGTATAAATTGAGCCTGAATTGTACCGCATTGCCAAATAGGATATTTTTAACAAAACTCCCTTGACCCGGGAAATGGATCAAGGGAG
>Ga0156185_1002_pt2 | contig 18985 bp, 15 predicted proteins | sample RifCSPlowO2_12_FD_107838 | JGI IMG/M metagenome (GOLD analysis project Ga0156185, IMG submission 107838) | Candidatus Glassbacteria bacterium RIFCSPLOWO2_12_FULL_58_11 | reverse complement strand
GTGACTCCCGGGCTGATCCCATCCAGGCTGAAACCGCCGGGCTTTTCGCTGCCTTCGTGTTCAAACTGGAAATGCCGGTCGGTGAGCACCTGGTCCCGGCAGAGCACTACCGCCCGCTCGATGTGATTCTCCAGCTCCCGCACGTTTCCCGGCCAGTCCTGGGCCATCAGTTTATCCCGGGCCTCATCGCTGACCGCGGGGATATTCCGCTGGTTTTCATTACAGTATTTGCGCAGGAAATGGTCGACCAGCAGGGGGATATCCTCTTTGCGCTCCCTGAGCGGCGGGAGATAGATCGGCACTACGTTGAGCCGGTAGTAAAGGTCCTCGCGGAAGTTGCCGTCCTGGATCTCCTTTTTCAGATCGCGGTTGGTGGTGGCGATTATCCGCACATCCACGCTCAGCGGCGTTGGGTTGCCTACTTTTTCGAACTCTCGCTCCTGGAGCACGCGGAGAAGCTTGGACTGGAGCGGCAGCGACAGCTCGCCGATTTCATCCAGAAGCAGAGTGCCGGTATGGGCGAGCTCGAAACGGCCCTTGGTGGTCCGGATCGCGCCGGTGAAAGCGCCCTTTTCATGGCCGAACAGCTCGCTCTCCATCAGGCTCTCCGGCAGAGCGGCGCAGTTGACCTTGATAAAGGGCTTATTCTGACGGTCGCTGTTGTAATGGATCGCTTGGGCGACCAGCTCTTTGCCGGTGCCGCTCTCGCCGTGGATCAGTATGGTCGCCTTGCTGGGCGCAATCATCTCCATAGTATCGTAAACCTTGCGCATGATATCGCTCGAACCCACTATAGAATTATATTTCTCTTTCAACTGGATGAGCAGTTGATTGCGGTCATTGCGCAGTGTTCTGTTTTCATCCCGCTGCCGTTGATTCTCAAGGGCGTGTTCAACCACAATTTCTATTCTATCAGCCGAGAAAGGTTTCTCAATATAGTCGTAGGCGCCGAGCTTTATTGCCCCGACCGCATTTTCAATGGCGCCGAAAGCGGTAATTACCACCACCTCGGTATCCGCACTGTTTTTTTTGACCTCTTTGAGAACCTCCTCTCCGGAGATCCCAGGCATCCTAACATCGGTGATCACGAGGTCGTAAAATTCAGTCTTGACACGCTCCAAGGCTTGAGCCCCGTCGCCGACCTCTTCGACCACGTACTTTTTACGCTGCAGGGTTAATACCAGAAAATCCCGCATCAGTGGTTCGTCATCCACAACTAGGATTCTTTTAAACTCCATAATTACCCCTTCTCAAGGATAATAGGGTAAGAAAATGGTAACCCTGGTTCCGACATCGACCCGGCTCGAAACCTGAATGACTCCATTCTGCTCCTGGATCATTTTTTTGCTGATTGCCAGGCCCAATCCGGTCCCATCTTCACGGGTGGTGAAAAACGGGTTGAAAATCTTTTTCTGAACCTCCTCGCTCATCCCCACTCCCTCATCTTCGATCAGGAGCTCCACCAGCTCATCATGCGAGTCGTTGATTATTTTCTTCCCCTCCCGGCCGTTGGCGCCGCGGGAAAGACCGATCGTCAGGCAGCCGCCGGAAGATTTCATGGCGTGTACCGCATTGCGGAAAATATTAAGCAGCACTTGCTGCATCAGGCTCGGATCAATCCGGGCGCCCAGAAGATGTGAAGGGAATTTCCGTTTGATCCGGATCGGCAGGGAATTACTCTCAATCTCCACTTCGAGGAAGGCCAGGACCTCATTGACATATTCCGCCAGGTTGGTCCAGCGCAGATCGGCTTTCAGCGGTCGGGTGTAAATCAACAGGTTGGTGACTATCTTATCGAGGCTGGCCACTCCCTCGATTATCTTTTTCACCAGGTTGCGGCGGGGGTCCTGGTCGCCGAGGTCGCGCTCGAGCAGCGTGGCGAATCCGCCGATACTGCCCAATGGGTTGCGAATCTCGTGCGCTACATTGGCCGACATCTCGCCCAGCGCGCTCAGTGTTCGCGATTTTGAAATTTCATCCCTGAGTTCGATGATCGCCGAAAGGTCACTGAAAATTTCCAGCGCGCCAAGCAGCCGGCCCCGCGAGTCCAGGACCGGTTTCACCAGGGACTCCACCGGCACAGTATGGCCGTCCCGGCAACCCATCAGCCGCTCGGTCTTTCTCTCGCCGGACCCGTCTCCGGCAAGAGTCCTGAGCAGCATCCCGCGATTGTCCGGAGACTCGGCAAATGGGAAACTGCCATAAGGAGAGCCTAATACTTCTTCGCGCTCGAACCCGGTAATCCTTTCAGCGGCCCGGTTAAAGAGGATCAGCGTGCCTGTCAGATCCACCGCCAGGATACCGCCGTCAATAAATTCGAGAGCGCTGGACATGCAATTGCCCAGAACCGCCTGACTCTTTTTCGTGCGGGGATCGATCCGCTGAGTTTTCATATTCTCTTAAGAAGCTCTTTTTTCTTATGATTGAATTCACTATCGGTTAGGATGCCGGCCTTTTTCAATTCATCCAGTTTACGGATTTGCGTGAAAACATCCGCCTCGCCTGCAGCACTGCCCTCCGGCGGGACTTCATCGGTTACCGGATCCTGTTCAGCCGCGCTCAGCTTTTTATTCCTGTCTATCTGCGAGTTCCCGGACGGGAAGGCATCTTCAGCGGTCACTTCGACCGTCGCAAGATCCGGAATCTTCACCTGGTCCTCGACCGAGCGATACCCTTTCAGCTCATCTTCCAGCTTCCGAATCCGTTCCGTACAGGTTCGCACCGCCTCGCGAAGGGCGGACAGCTCCTGGGCGTGTTTCAACTTGAGGCCGACTTCCTCGAGACGATAGGGCTTGATAATCGTGTCATGCACCTTCATCCGGGCCAGACTGTCCGCATCCGGAATTTGCTGGGAAAGCAGGAACACCAGGGCGTCGATCTCAAACGAATGCAGCAGGCCGATTATCCCTTTGATCGCCTTCTCGCCAAAGCGACTGTTGATAATAGCCAGACGGATTTTTTTTTGTGGAATCAGTTTACCGGCTTCGGCGCAGCTTTCACAGGCAAAAACCTTAAATCCGGCATGCCTGAGGTGGTTGCCCAGCAGGTCACGGTTGAGCAACTCGCTGTCCAGGAGCAGGATATTCTGGGGGACCATCCCTTTTTACACTTTCTGCAAGAACCGTGATACCGGCTGTTATTCCAGGCCGGCCGTGCAGCTCAATCGCTGCCGGAAGTCAGCTTCCCTCGCCTTCCTCATCCTCATCATCCTCCATGTCGGACCGGCCTCCGGTGGCCTCCTTGAGCGAGAGGCGCTTAAACTCGACCTGGTTTTCTTCCAGTACCGCCATAACCCTTCGCTGACGGGATTCGACTTTCTTGACCGCCTCATTGATCCCCACCAAAGCTCCCGGCCACAGAGTCTGCAGGACAAAGATTTTGCGCTCGACACCGAACTGGTCGATAAACTTGGATTCAAAATCGGCCTTGTCGGCCACAACCGTTTCCTTGATCTTTTCCAGTTTCTTTATCTTATCCAGCAGATCGGCCAATTCCTGTTCTTTTTCCTGCGGGAAATGCGGCAGGCGTTTTTTCAGCAGCTCGAGGAAGTCCAGCCGCTTGCGCAGGAGTTTATCCTCTTCCTTGAGCACCTCGAGTTCCTCATCCAGCTGCTTATTCTTGAACTCGATATCGCCCTTGACAATCTTGCCGACTTTTATCTGCGTCTTGGTATCGCTGATCGAGCCGACATTTTTCGCCCGGACGCAGCTGCCGCTGAAAACATTGCTGCCGGCGATCATCCCGCGGTCCCGGATGGCCATTACATCATGCTCGGCGTGGATCTGGCTATTAAGGATATAGCTGCCGACTTCGATATCCTTACCGGCGGACACCACCCCCTCCTGGATAAAGAGCGCTTTGACCGACCCGCCGGCGACGATCTTGGCCTTTTTTTCGGTTTGAGTGCCGATAATTCCTTTTTTAACGTCGATGTTTCCGCTGGTGGAAACCAGCTCGGCCGCTTCCACGGTACCCCGGACAATAATATTGCCCTCGGTGTGGACGCTGAAATCAGACTTCACATCTCCATTGATCACCACGTCTCCGGGATAGGAAATATTACCCGTCGAAAAATCGACATTGCCTTTTACTACATAAACATTCTCGACATTGAGGACATCCTGCTCGTAGAAGACATTGCCGATTATCGAGGCGAAAAGCTGAAGCCCGTCTTCCGCAAGGTAGGTGTTTTTTCCGCGGGGCAGCGGATAATCCTCGCCGGCCCGGGGCTCGGTGATCCGGCCGGTCACCGTATACCCCGCTTCACCCTGGGAGCACGGCTCCTTGACCGCGAGGAGCTGGTCCTTATCGACGATTTTAATCATGTTGATGTTGCGGAAATCCACCGAACCGTCTTCGGTAATCAGCGGCTTGGCGGATTTATCCATGTCGATGAGGACTTTTACGTTTGAATCCTTGCCGTTCTGCACCGGTCTCCCGCGGGCTACAATCGCCTTACGGGCCGGCTGGCCGGCCTCCAGTAAGCGTTTGATCTCCTTCTCATTGATCCCCATCTCCACGCCGTACTCGAGGAGCTTATACAGAACATCATTGACTGTAATCTCCGCCAGTCCCTCGGGAACACCGAGCGTGAGATAGGCCTCCATTTCGTTATCCGAAATCGCAATATCGATGTATTTATCTTTAAGGGTATCGTAGCGTTCAAAGTAATCCGCGATCTTGACCGGTTCGCCGGATGACTGTTCCCAGATCTTGCGAATAACGTTAAAATCGCTGTTTACCACCCCCTTGCGGATGATTTCCTTGCGAACATCTTCAAAACTGATTTCATCCTTTGAATTGGGGAATATGGCAAGGTAAACACCGTCCTCGCGCTGTTCGAATGTACCGACTTCCTTATTTGTGATCAGGATGTTATCCATTAAGCCCGGTTACCTGGTGAAAAATACAATTGCGCCTGCATTTTAAACGCAGTATGGAACTTCCCTTATGTCCGTCAAAGCCTATTTTACCGTCGAATTTAAAGACAATAATCCCTTATGTAGCGGATAGATAAATGAATATCCGCCGATTGACAGAGCTTGTCAAGCTCCTTAACTGGCGTGGGGATTTTTCTTCCAACATGCAAAAAAATAAACAATCCGCTTCGGGCAATCCGCTTGTAGCTTTCAAAAAGCCGGCCAGCGCCCTCTGCATAGCCTTGGATATCAATAATAAATCGTATTAAGACCCGTTTGCGGCTAATCTAATTTACAGCCGGACTCGCCAATTTTCAAGAAGCCAAGGACAAAAATCGGAATTTTTTTCCATTGACCCGGAAAATAATATCACGGGTCACTGTGAGCCTAATTTTAAATTAGCGCTCCCGGCCTGCAGAGCCCGCCAGAGGGCCGAATAATCATTGCGGGCGTTCCAGACAATCCAGCCCACCGCGCCGCCTTCCTCCGCGGCCTTCATCTGCTGGAGGAGGTAGTCGCTGCCGAAATGGGGTGCCCGCCATTTAAAGCACTGGATGTAAGGCTGAACTCCGGTTTTGAGCTTGCCTCTGCGCTCCACGGCTTTCCGGGTGCCCTCCCGGACGATATGGTAAGCGCGCTGCGCCCCGTACTCCGCCTTGAAACTCTCCGGGAAATGAGAAGAATAGAGCATCGGACAGACTACATCCGTGTGCTCGGCTATCAAATCGTAATCCTGGCCAATCCAGTAGTTGCGGTCCTTATGCAGCCAGGGGACCCAGCCGAAGACATCCGCGGCCAGCGAAACTCCGGCGCTGTCGGTGGCCCGGCGGACCTTCGAAAGCAGCAGGGCGATCACCTCGGCCTTGTTGAGCGAGTCGATGGTTACCGGGTAGTAGCAGCCAGCGGTCTCGCCGTCCGAGGGGAAGCGCAGGTAATCGAGCTGGACCTGATCGAACCCGAAAGCAATCAGCTCCCGGACCACCCCGACCAGGTAATCGTGGACCCGGTCATCCTGCGGATTGGCCCAGGTTTCGCCATTGGCCTGCTTCCAGGGCAGGCCGGTGACTGAGTCCAGCACGGCATAGGGATAGGCGCCGTTTTCAGTGTACCGCGAAAGTATGGGATCCTTGAAACTGACCACCCTGGCGCAGGCGATCAGGCCGTTATCGTGAAGGCGGCGCACCAGGGCTGCGGGATTTTTCACCCGCCGCGTTCCCGAGCCGATCTGCAGAGCCAGAGGCAGCTTGCTCGGGTAAGACAGGTAGCCCCGGTCATCTTTCATATCCATGACAAAGCCGCCGACCGGCGTCCCTTTGGTCCGCTCGATCAGTTGGCCGATCCGGGCACTGTCGGCCAGGGAGCCGGCGCCCAGGTAGATGCCGTTGTAGCGCAGCGCGCGGGGCCCGAACGTGATCTTTTTTGCGGTTTTCAGGGCGCTGGAATCGCGGGCCGGGCTTTCCGGGTGTGGCCGCGGGACGGACTTGACCGTATCTTCCAGGGCGGAGGAATCCGGCTCGGCCAGGCTGTCCGGCGGATGGATCGGATAAGCGGCGAGCGAATCCGGCGGCGCCAGCGTATCGACTCTGCCCGGCGAAGAGCTGGAATCCACCCGGCCGGAGGAAAGAGAGCTGTCCGCTGTTTGGGCGGCAGCCCCGGCGGCGGAGGCGGATGTATCGGGAAGTGCGGCCGCGTCCGGTGAAGCAGACAGAAGGAACAGGCAGAATACGGCGGAAAATGCGCTCAAATTAAGACCTCGGTGGTTGCGGCGGCGATTGATTCGGCGGTCACCTCGACCAGCCGGAGAAGCTCCCCGGTGGAAAACGACAGGTGCGGCATGAGCACCACGACATCGCCCAGGGGACGGATTATCACCTGGCGCTTCCGGGCTTCCAGGATCACCCGGCGGCCCATTTTGAGCGCTGGGTCGAAAGGTTTCCGGCTCGGTCGGTCGGCGACCAGCTCAATGCCGACCATGAACCCGCGCTGGCGGATCTCGCCTACCGACGCGAGCGGCTCCACCCGCTCATGGAGAGCCTGAGCCATCCGGGAGATTTTCGGCTGCATCCGTTCGAGGGTCCTTTCCTCCTCGAACACCTCGAGATTGGCCAGGGCGGCCGCGGCAGCCAGCGGGTTGCCGGTAAAAGAGTGGCCGTGGTAGAAAACCGCCGGCTCGTTCTCCGGCCCCAGAAAGCGCTCGTAAATCCGGCCGGTGGTCAGAGTGGCGGCCAGGGGCAGGTAGCCGCCGGTGATCCCTTTGGCGCAACAGAGGAGGTCCGGGCTTACGCCTTCGTGTTCGCAGGCGAACATCCTCCCGGTCCGGCCGAAGCCGGTCGCCACCTCATCGGCGATCAAAAGCAGTCCATAACGGTCACAGACAGAGCGCACTCCGGCCAGAAAACCCGGTTCGGCGGTCAGCATTCCGCCGGCTCCCTGAACCAGCGGCTCGATAATCAGCGCGCCGAGCCGGGCCGCGGAGCGCCGGACGATACGCTCCAGCGCCGCCAGGCAGGCGGCCGAATATTCCTCGCGGCTTTTCGGCGGCCCCTGACGGTAATAGTAAGGGTATTCGGCGAATTCCACCGGGAACAGCAGGCCGCGGAAAGTGCCGTGGAACAGCTCGATCCCGCCCGCGCTGACCGAGCCGATCGTATCTCCGTGATAGGCATTGCGAAAGGCGATAAAACCGGTTTTCTCCCGCTCCGCCGGGTCAGGGGAAAGCCGGCGGTACTGATAGGCCATTTTGAGCGCGATCTCCACAGCGGTGGAGCCGTTATCCGAGAAAAAGACCCGCTCCAGCCCCGGCGGCGCGATCCGGACCAGGCGCTCGGCCAGCAGGCTGGCCGGGACATTGGCCAGGCCGAGCAGGGTGCTGTGGGAGATTTTGCCGGCCTGCCGCCGGATGGCCGCGGTAATTTTCGGATGCCGGTGTCCGTGCAGGGTCACCCAAAGCGAGGAAATACCGTCCAGGTACTTGCGCCCCGCGGTATCGATCAGCCAGGAGCCCTTGCCGCTCTCGATTACCGGGGCCTCCTCGCGCTGCCAGAGGCGCATCGGGGTGAAAGGGTGCCAGAGGTAGCGCTTGTCCAGCGCGGAAAGTTCAGCGCCGCTTTTCGACATAGGGCTCGAATCCCAGGTCTTCCAACAATTTCAAGTCAGCCCCGGTATCGCGCCCGGGTGTGGTCAGATAGTTTCCGGTCAGGATCCCATTGGCCCCGGCCCAGAAGATCAGCGGCTGAAGCTCGCGGAGGTTGTACTCCCGGCCGCCGCAAACCACGATGTCCTTGTCCGGCAGGACAAGCCGGAACATGGCGATTATCCGCAGACAGGTCTCCGGGGTCAGGTGACGGCTATGCTCGAGCGGCGTGCCCGGAATGGGCTGCAGGAAATTGAGCGGGATACTGTCGACCTCGAGCTCTTTCAGGTCGAGAGCCAGGGCCACCCGGTCCACATCCGTTTCCCCCATACCGAAGATACCGCCAGAGCAGACCCGGAAACCGGCCTGCCTGGCCGAGCGGACCATCTCCACCCGCTCCCGGCGGGAGTGGGTGGTGCAGATTTGCGGAAAGAAATTCTGACTGGCCTCGAGGTTATGGTGATAGCATTCGAGGCCGGCGGCTTTGAGGCGCTCGAGCTGGCCGGGGCTCAGGCGGCCCAGGCTGGCGCAACGCTGGAGGCGGCCCGAGGCGCCGATGCGGCCCAGGGCCTCCTCGAGCACTTGGAATTCCTCTTCGCTGCGGAGCGTGGCGCCGCTGGTGACTATCGAAAACTCACCGGCGCCGGCGGCCTGCGCCTCTCCGGCGGCCGCACTCAACGTCCGGGCGTCGAGCAGCGGGTAGCGTTTGACCGACGCAGCATGGTGCGCGCTCTGGGCGCAGAAACTGCAATCCTCGCTGCAGGAGCCGCTGCGGGCATTGACAATCGAACAGAGCCGGATCCGGTTGCCGCTGTGCTCACACCGCAGGCGGTCGGTGAGCGCCAGCAGCGCGGACAGAGGCAGGCTCCGGTCACCAAGAACGAGCAAGGCTTCAGCCTCTCCCAGACTTCCCCGGGCCGCCAGGCGCTGCTCGATTGCTTCCAGAGACGCAGCCGCCGTTTTTTTTTCGAGCAAGGCGAACACTCCAAATATTGAGAGGCATCTCCGCGCGGCGGAAATGCTGAAAGCGGTCCGTACTTCAAAAAATGGCGGATCAATATATAGAAAATGAACCGGGTAGTAAACTTTTTAATATAAGGCCCCGGCCCAGGAGAGCAAAAGGATTGACTTGAAACTCCGCTCTTTGTTAAATTTTAAACGCAGGTTGCGCCGTCCGCGGCGACAGGAGCCGCGGGAGCGGCCGCCTTGTGCGCTGAATGCGGAGAGGCACCAGGGAGGACAAATGCTGATCGTTCCACAAGTTTACGAAAAGACACCCATGGGCGAGCGGGCTTTCGATATTTACTCGAGGCTGCTGCAGGACCGGATCGTGCTGCTGTCCAGCTACATCGACGACAACCTGTCCAACCTGGTGGTGGCCCAGCTTCTTTTTCTGGAAGCCGAGGACGCGGAGAAGGATATTTACCTCTATATCAATTCTCCCGGCGGGGATGTGACCTCGAGCCTGGCGATCTATGACACAATGAATTTCATCCGGGCCGCGGTTTCGACAATCTGCACGGGGATCGCGGGCGCCTCGGCGGCCCTGCTGCTCAGCGCCGGGGCACCAGGCAAGCGGATGTGCCTGCCCAACTCCAAAATTCTCCTGCACCAGGTTTACGGCGAGGCCGAGGGACCGGCCGCGGACATCCAGATCGCGGCCCGGGAGATCGAGCGGCAGCGCTCGCTGATCAACAAGCTGCTCGCCCAGCATACCGGCAAAAACCTGCGGAAAGTCGAAAAAGACACGGACCGCGATTTCTATCTCGACGCGGAACAAGCCATTGAATACGGGATTGTCAACCAGGTGATTCAAAAACACATCCTGCCAACTGCGAAGACAGAGTGACCTTCATCTTTTCTCGCCGTGAAGCCGAGGCGAGACCGGTCCCTTTCCGCCGAATATTCAGCTTAAAGGACAGTCCGCGATGCCCAGGTTTTCATTATTATCCAGCACAGTCGTATCTCTCGCTCTGATTGTATCCGGGTGCGGGGGGAAAGAACAAAATCCGAACCTGGCCAGCGTGCTGCTGGAGCAGCTGCTGGTCAAGCCTCTGCCCTCGGCCACCGAGAAGGCGCTGGCCCGGGAGGATGCCGAGCGGGTGCTCGGCGAGCTCAAGGCGGGCGCAGATTTCAGCGAGGCGGTCCGCAAATATTCAAGCCATCCGAGCGCCGCGCACGGCGGAGAACTCACGATCACCGAGGGCTGGATGGAGCCGGCCTTTGACAAGGCGGCCCAGGCTCTCGGCGACTCGAGCCTGAGCGGAGTGATCGATTCTCCGGTGGCCTTCTATATCGCCTACCGGATCCAGGGAGAATACCTTCAGGCGCGGACCAGCCATATCCTGCTCAGCTTTGAAAAGGGCCTGGAGGGGACGGCCAAGGAAAAGGACAGCGAGGAAAAGCACAAGAAAGCCTGGGAGCTTTATCAGAGGTTGAAAAGCGGGGAGAGCTTCTACGACCTGGCCCGGGAGTTCTCCGGCGATCCCGGGTCGGCCCAGAATGGCGGCGATATCGGCTGGCACGGCCGGAACAGCCTGGCCAGACCCTATGAGGAAGCAGCTTTCAGCCAGGCGGAAGGTCAGATCAGCGAGCCGGTCGAAACCCCTTACGGCTGGCACATCATCCGGACCGTGAAGAAAAAGGACCTGAGCCTGAAGCTCAAGATCATCGAATTCAAGCCCAAAGCCAGCGCGGAGGACCGCAGCCGGGCGAAAAAGGCCCTGGAAGAGGCCCGCAAGCTGGCGCTCGGCGGGGCGAGTCTCCAGCGCCTGGCGGAGCAGTTCGCGGACAGCCCGGAGGGCATTTTCAGCGCCGGGGAAAAATTCGAGGTGCGGAATAACCTGCTGGTGCCCGAGCTGGCGGGCGAGATCAGGAAGATGGGAATCGGAGATGTCTCGAACATCCTGGAGAACGAGAACGGGTATTATATAGTGCGGCTGCTGGAAAAGAGCTGAATCATTGAACTCCTCCGCGGCAAGCTCCGGGTAATTCAGACCGATTAAACTTAAAAAATTAAGGGCGGCTTTGGGGCCGCCCTTTTGTTTCCGGCTTTATTAGGCAGTCCTTTACAGGGCAAGCTTTTCCCGGTGTTTTTTAGATTTCCCCTTCCCGCCGCTCTCCAGCCGGGCCCTGCATTCGAAGAGCTGGTCGCGGAGCAGGGCCGCCCGCTCGAAATCCAGCGATTCGGCGGCCTGGCGCATCTCGTTCTCGATAATCTGAATCGTGGCCTCCAGGTCGAGCTCTTTGCCGTAGCTCGGCCTGCCCCCATCAGCGGTGGCCGAAGCCCAGCCGGGGAGGCGCAGCCGGCGGTCGGCGACATAGGTCGCCGCCAGGACCTGCTCGGCGCTCTTACGGATCGATTGCGGCACGATCCCGTGGGCCTCGTTGTAAGCCAGTTGCAGCCGGCGGCGGCGGTTGGTCTCATCGATGGCGCGCTGCATTGAGCCGGTGATATGGTCGCCGTACATGACCACCCGGCCGCGGACATGACGGGCCGCCCGGCCCATGGTCTGGATCAGCGAGCGCTCGCTGCGCAGGAAGCCCTCCTTGTCGGCATCCAGGATGGCCACCAGCGAGACCTCGGGCAGGTCCAGCCCCTCCCGCAGCAGGTTGATCCCCACCAGCACATCGAACTGAGCCAGGCGCAGGTCACGCAGGATCTCGATCCGTTCGATCGCCTCGATATCGGAGTGCATGTAGCGCACCCGCACACCCATGTGCGAGAGGTACTCGGCCAGGTCCTCGGCGGTGCGCTTGGTGAGCGTGGTCACGAGGACGCGTTCCTCCTGCTCGGTCCGCAGGCGGATTTCCTCGAGCAGGTCATCGACCTGGCCTTTCACCGGCTTGATCACGATCTCCGGATCGACCAGGCCGGTGGGCCGGATGACCTGCTCGACCACCTCGCCCCCGCACTTTTCCAGCTCGTAATCCGCCGGAGTGGCGGAGAGGAAGATCACCCGGTCAAGGACCTCCTCGAACTCGGCGAATTTCATCGGCCGGTTGTCCAGGGCGCTGGGCAGGCGGAAGCCGTGCTCGACCAGAGTGCTCTTGCGCGAGAAATCGCCGTTAAACATCCCGCCGACCTGCGGGACCGTGGCGTGGGATTCATCGACCACCAGCAGGAAATCTTCCGGGAAGAAGTCGAAGAGGCAGTAAGGCCGCTGGCCCGGCGCCCGGCCGCTGAGGTGACGGGAATAGTTTTCGATCCCGCTGCAGTAACCGATTTCGAGCATCATCTCGAGGTCGTAGTTGGTGCGGCTTTCCAGGCGCTGGGCCTCGAGGAGCTTGTTCTGGCCGCGCAGCCCGGCGAGTCGCACCTTGAGCTCGGCCCGGATGTTTTCCACCGCCCGCTCCAGTTTCTGTCGGGTGACCACGAAATGTTTCGCGGGAAAGATCGCGCAGGACTCGAGCCGGTCAAGGACCTCGCCGCGCAGCGGATCAATGCGGCTGATCCGCTCCACCGCATCGCCGTACATTTCGATCCGCAGGGCGGTCTCCTCGTAGGCCGGGAAGACCTCGAGGACGTCGCCGCGTGCGCGGAAGCGGCCGCGCTGGAAATCGAGGTCGTTGCGCTCGTAGTGGATCTCGACCAGGCGGGAGAGGACCTCCTCGCGGCTGATTTCCTGGCCGACGGCGAGGCTGCAGAGCATGGCCTGGTAGTCCTCCGGGGAACCCAGGCCATAGATCGCCGAGACGCTGGCGACGATGATTACATCGTTGCGGGAGAGCAGGGCGCTGGTGGCGGAGAGCCGCATCCGGTCTATATCCTCGTTGATCGAGCTGTCCTTTTCGATATAGGTGTCGGTGCTCGGGATGTAGGCTTCCGGCTGGTAATAATCGTAGTAGCTGATAAAGAACTCGACGGCGTTTTCCGGGAAAAAACCTTTCAGCTCGCCGTAGAGCTGGGCGGCGAGGGTTTTGTTATGGGAAATGACCAGGGCCGGCCGGCCCCAGCGGGCGATCACGTGGGCGATCGTAAAGGTTTTGCCCGAGCCGGTGACGCCGAGGAGGGTCTGGTATTTCCGGCCCGCCGCAAGCCCGGCGGAAAGCTCGCGGATCGCACCGGGCTGATCGCCGGCAGGCTCATAAGGGGAATGCAGCTTGAAGGTGTTCACGGGGATCCCGTCGCTCTTCTTTTTCTAACAATTTGGAATTCAGGAGTCAGAAGTCAGAATAAATGACTAAGCTTCCGGCTTTAGCTTTATACTTCGGAATTTTGTATTCCGGCTTCAATATTCTTGAGGATTATGCTGCAAAGGCCAGACAGATAACAATGCTGATTTCGTACTCGAGATGCAATGAATTAACCGGGCTAATTCCCTTGCTTTTTACCCCGGCCTTAAGTAGAGTAAATTCGGGCAGGGGACTCAGGACAGTGACCCGATACCGGGGCCGGAATCAATGCCCCCCGGCGGGAAATCATTCCGCAGAGAGTAGCTGAAGTGCACCTGGTAATCTACACGCAGAAAGCCGGGCAACCCTATATCGTCAACCTGCCCCTGCCGGCGCTCCTGCTGGCCCTGTGCCTTCCGGCGGGTCTGGTTTCCCTGCTGGTTTACCATACGTTCCAGGCCCTGGAAATCCAGCGGCGGCTCCCGGAGCTGGAGGCCGTCAACCTGCGGACCCGGGCGGCTCTGTTCCGGCTCGACGGGGAATTTTCCAGGCTGAGCGGAAGGGCGGACCTCTTCGCGGGCCAGTCCGGCGCCTCACCGATAGCGCTGGACAGCCTGGAACGTGCTTTCCCGTCCGCCGGGGCGGATACAGTCAGGCCGGCCTATCCGGACAGCCTGCGGACAGAATTCTATGCCGTGCAAATCGCGGCCCAGCGCAGCCTCGCCGAAGCCGAGAAGACCGCGGCGGACTACCGCGGCAGGCTCGACCGGCCGCTCAGCATCGAAAGAGTGCAGCTGGCCAGCGGCATCTGGTACCGGGTGCTGATCCCCTCGTTCCTCTCGCCAGGGGCGGCCCAAGCCTACGGTGAAAGCCTGCTGCAGCGGAACCTGGTCCGCGAATTCTATGTCCAGCGCAGGCAGGCGCGGCCCTGAAACGGTGGCCGGAGCAAAGACGGCGACCTGCCTATAATACTAGAGCGGCGCGGATAAACTGTCAATAGCCTGGCCCGGCAGCCGATGCACCGGCGCGGAACCGCGAGGCGTTTTAAGGGCTGTCGCGGCCGGTCCGCGGAAAACAACAGAGGCAGCATGGACGAAGAGGAATTCGAAAAACGCCTGGGCGAAGTCGAGCGGCGCATCCGCCAGACCGATAAAAGACTGAACGAGATTTCCGCCCGGGAAAGCCGCCTGCACAACCTGGTGCTGCGCCTGGCGGCCACAGGCATGGCCCTGAGCGAGGCCCTGCAGCGGAATAAGCTGATCAGCCCCGCCGAGTTCGAGAAAAGAGTGGAAACTCACCTGAAATCCCTGGACCAGGAAATCTCCGAGAAGAAAACCTCCCAGTACCTGGACAATCTCTGGAAAGAGCTCGAGGGCGGGAAAGGCTGAGCCCCAGAGCACACCGTCAAAATTTCCGCGCAGCCCGGACCCGGACGAGCGCCCTCCGCCTCAGAATCGAGGAGTGTTCCGATGGCCGTATTCCCAACCGGCAAGCTTCCGGAGCAGATTCTCCGCAAGTACCTCAGCCGGGTGCCCGGAGGCGATCCGGCGGTACTGATCCGCGGGGCTCCGGGCGAGGACGCCGCCGTACTCGATACGGGCGGAGGAAAACTCCTGCTGGTCAAATCCGATCCGGTCACCTTTGCCGCCGACCGTCCCGGCTGGTACGCCGTACAGATAAACGCCAATGACATCGCCACGCTGGGCGGCAGGAGCCGCTGGTTCCTGGCCACGCTGCTGCTGCCCGAGGCGGGCGCCGAGGAGCGGCTGGTTTCCGCGCTGTTCGAGGAGATCATTGCGGCCTGCTCCGCGCTGGGGGTCGAGCTGATCGGGGGCCACACGGAGATCACCCACGGTCTGGCCCGGCCGATTGTTTGCGGGGCCATGCTGGGGGAGGTCAGCCCGGAGCGGCTCTGCCGGAAGGAGAACGCCCGGCCCGGCGACCGGATTCTGTTGAGCAAAAAAATCGCCGTGGAGGGGACCGCCCTGCTGGCCCGGGAATTTACCGGCCGGCTGGCCGGAAATTTTTCAGCGGAAAAGATCGAGCGGGCCGCGCGGTACCTTTACGAACCAGGGATCAGCGTGGTGCGCGAGGCCGAGCTGGCCAGCGCTACCGGCCATGTGCGGGCGATGCACGACCCCACCGAAGGCGGGCTGGCCACCGCGCTGCACGAGCTGGCCGCGGCCACGGGACAGGGGGTGGCGGCGGACCTTTCGGCAGTGCCGCTGTACGAGGAAACCCGGGAGTTCTGCGCTTGGCTTGGACTCGACCCTCTGGGTCTGATCGCCTCGGGCAGCCTGCTGATTATATGCGACCCCGCCGGAGCGCAGGAAGTCAACGGCGCGCTCTCCGCGGCCGGGATCGTCTGCACGGATATAGGCGAGCTGGTGCCCCGGGAGGCGGGAGCAAGCGAAATTATCAAGGGCGGAAGCCGGCCCCTGCGCAAATTCGAGCGGGATGAAATCTGCCGGCTGTTTTGATCAGGTTAAGATGAGAGGCCACTGCGCAGGCCCAGTCCACTGAGAAAATCCGAAATTTCCCGGGCCCGGGGGTGCTCCGGCGCCAGCACGAGGAACTGCCTGAGGTGTTCGGCGGCGCGGGTGTTTTTACCCAGGCGGGCCAGGGCGATACCCAGGTTGAGGTGGGAATAGGGGTCCCGCGGGTTCAGTTTCAGCGCTTTGCGGTACAGGCCGACCGCCCGCTCGGAATCGCCCTGGCGGGCATAGGCGGCGCCGAGGTTGCTGTAGGCTTTATAGTAGTCCGGGTTATTGCGAATGGCCTCCTGGTAAAAGCCGATGGCCTCGGCGATACGGCCCTGGCTGAGCAGGACCGAGCCGAGGTTGTTCCGGGCATAAGGGTCTTGCGGATCGAGCCCGGCGGCCCGGGCGAAGCTTAGCTCCTGGTCCGCTGAGTATTCCAGCTCGGTGCCGAACATGTCCACGCCGTAGTCGAACCAGCGCCAGGAGTCCCATTGGCGGGCCAGCAGCTCGAAGTTGCGGGCATCCTGCCGGCGCAGAAAGCGCCAGCAGAAGAACGCGGGCAGGGCCAGGGCGAAGAGCCAGGCGCCTGAAGTGAGCCAGGGCCAGGCGCGGTCGGCGCGGTAGACGCCGGGAAGGCCTAGCAGGCCCCCGTAAAGGTAATAGAGGAGTTGTATCGCGCAGAAAAAGATGCAGAACAGTCCCAGGGTGCCGAAAAAACCCAGGCGGAGATTCCGCACCCCCTGCTTCATCTGATCCAGGCCGGGCGGACCGCCGCCCTCCGCCGAAGACCCTGTGAGGCTCATTTCTTTTTCGTCCTGCCGGTCATCGGCACGAAGCGCACTGGAATGACTTCGCGCCGGCGGGTCCCGCCGTCGATTTTTTCGTACACCACCAGGTCCTGATAGAATTTGCCTTCCGGAATCACCAGCCTTCCGCCCTCCTTAAGCTGATCGAGCAGGGGCTGCGGCACCTTTTCCGGCGCCGCGGTCAGGATAATGCCGTCGAACGGGGCATTCTCAGGCCAGCCGAAAAACCCGTCCCCGGCCCGGACCTTGATGTTGGCGTAACCCATGCTTTCCAACAGGCTGCCGGCGGAGAGGGCCAGCGGCTCGACGATCTCGATCGTATAAACTTCGCGCGCCAGCTCAGCCAGGATCGCCGCCTGGTATCCGGAGCCGGTGCCGATCTCCAACACCCGGCTCTCCGGCTTCAACTGCAACAGCTCGGTCATCAGACCGACGATATAAGGCTGGGAGATAGTCTGCCCGTAGCCGATCGGCAGGGGATAATCATTATAGGCCTGATCCCGCTGATCCTCGGGCACGAAGCGGTGGCGCGGCACCTTGCGCAGCGCCTCGAGGACCCGTTCATCCTTGACCCCGCGGCGCCTGATCTGGGTCTCCACCATGGACAGCCGCTCAGCGGAGTGGAGGTCGAGGTCCTCTTTTTTCCGAAAGGTGATCATCCGGTTCTCCAGTCCGCCGGCAAAGAAGAGTCCAAAATCCAGAACGAGCAGGGACAGTGCAAGCAGGGCGCGGAGCCCGAGAACCCGCATCCGCTTATACATCGAAAACCCCCTCGATTAGAATATTATTCGGCGGCGGGTCTTTTTCAATGATTTCAGGGAAAGGGGACCAGACTCCGCCGCCCTGGTTCCGGCGCGATTCCACCGCCGGAACGCCCTCACGCAGATCAAACTTGACTTTCGACCGGTTTTCAGGTAGTTTATTCCTCTACAATATGATAGGAAATTTTACCGAGCGGGGCAAGACCTGTCCCATCCCCTCCCAGCAGTAGCAGCGAAGCTGTACCGTCCGGAGTCAGATCTTCCTGCGTCACCGATTGGCTGTTCCCGGCTTCCGGACCCTCAATGCCTGATATAAATATTTTGAAAGGAATTTTTTATGGAGCAAACCAACAAGTTATTTATTGACAAAGCGGCGGTCATCGGGACCAAGAAAAAGTCCCTGCAGATTGCCGAAACCATTTCCTCCTCGGGCATCGAAACGGTTCTGTGGGGCCAGGACGCGGCAAGCATCAAGGCCGCGACGCAGGGCATCGCCGAATCGATCGACCGGGAAATCCAGCGCTGGGGCATGACCGAATCAGACAAACGGGCGATCCTGGGCCGGATCAAGCCGACCACCGAACTGAAAGATATCCAGGGCTGTAAGATTGTCGTCGAAGCGATGGGAGTGAATTTCGAGGACAAGTGCCGGACCCTGCAGCAGGTCGGGGAATGCTGGCCGGATCTAGACCTGTACGTGATCCATATCAGCACGCTGAGTGTCACCGAGATCGTGGGCAACAGCCCGATCAAGGAGAAAGTGATCGGTATGCATTTCCTGGAGCCGGTGCCGAAAATCCCGGTGGTCGAGCTGGTCCGCGGTATGCACACCGATGACCTGACCGTAGCCCGGGCGATGGATTTCGCCAAGCGGCTGAACAAAACCAGCGTGGAGGTCTTCGAGTATCCGGGCTATGTCACCACCCGGGTTATCCTGCCGATGATCAACGAGGCAATCTACGTGCTGATGGAAGGTATCGCCTCGGCCGAGGGCATCGATACGGCGATCAAGCTCGGCTACAACTTGCCGGTCGGGCCTCTGGCCCTGGCCGACAACCTGGGGCTGAATGAAATCCTGCGCCGTATGGAAAACCTGTTCCAGGAGCTGGGCGACAGCAAATTCAGGCCCTGCCCTCTGCTGCGGAAAATGGTGCGCGCCGGGAAACTGGGGCGCTCGACGGGCGAAGGATTTTTCAAGTACGATACGAAAAGTTAATTTATAACACCAGTAAGCGGCGGGCCGCCGCCTGCGGTACACAAGGAGTGCCGATCCAAATGCTTATATTAGTCATCAATTGCGGCAGCAGCAGCGTCAAATACCAGCTCATCCAGACCGAGAGCGGGCAATCGCTGGCCCGGGGGAGCGTGGAGCGTATCGGGATGAGCGGCGCGGTGCTGTCGATAGCCCGCCACGACGGGTACAATGCGAAATTCGGCCTGGAAATTCTGGACCATACCGTGGCGATCGAGCAGATCCTGGCCTATCTCGTGCATCCCAAGCACGGCGTGATAAAAGATAAAAGCGAGCTGGAGGCGGTAGGCCACCGGGTAGTGCACGGCGGACAAGCCTTCACCGCCAGCGTGCTGATCGACGAGGAGGTGCTGGCCAAAATCCGCCAGTGCATCGAGCTGGCTCCGCTGCACAACCCGCACAATATCCGCGGGATCAACGCCGCCATGCGCAACCTGCCCGGCCTGCCGCAGGTGGCGGTGTTCGACACGGCATTCCACAGCACCCTGCCGCGCCAGGCCTATCTTTACCCTCTGCCCT